>Ga0209966_1000158_pt1 | contig 28579 bp, 34 predicted proteins | sample RhisoiCoNPM_FD_187575 | JGI IMG/M metagenome (GOLD analysis project Ga0209966, IMG submission 187575) | Arabidopsis thaliana rhizosphere microbial communities from the Joint Genome Institute, USA, that affect carbon cycling - Rhizosphere... | ecosystem: Host-associated > Plants > Roots >... | reverse complement strand
ATGCGTTGACGTGACGATGAACGGAGCGTAAGCGAATCGAATGAACGTGTCTTGAGCGTCGTTACCAGCCGACGGAACCGCCTCCGCCGGACGACGAACGTCCGATCGAGACGGAACCTCCGCCGCCCGACGAGCTTCCTCCGATCGACGGCGTCGACGGGAAGCTCGGGAACGACGGCCGCGAGGCGCGAGCGGCCGCGTCGGCGCGATCCTGCGCTTCTTGGCGCGCGCGGGCGGCCGCGGCGGCTCGCCGACGGGCTTGCTCGCGAGCTTCCTCGCGAGCGTCTTCGGCGCGCTTGTAGTCCGCCTTGGCCGCCTTGAGGGCGGCTTCGGCGGTCTCCTTGGCGCCGTCGGCGTTCTTCACGATGGCGTCGAGCGCGGCGACGGACGCCGCGAGCGCGATGTCATCGTTCTTGCTCACGGCGGACGCGGACTCGACGGAACCCGCGCGTTCGAGCTGCCGGCTGGCGGAGGCGAGCTCGTTGCGCGCCCCGACGCCGACGTCGGACGCGTGGTCCTCGATGTACTCCCGGGTCTTGGAGATGGCGGCCGCGGCGTCGCGCTTCGCGCTGTTGGCGCGGGCGCGCTTGGCTTCCATCGCCTCGAACTCCGTGCGGGCGTTCGCGAGGATCTTGTCGGCCGCGGCGTTGGCCGCCTTGGCCGCTTCGATGACCTCGAGATAGTCCGGCTTGTCCTTGCCGAGCTCCTTGCGGGCGCCCTTGAGCCGCTTCTCGACGGCGTCGAGATCGGTCTCGAGCGCCTCCTTGAGGTCGGCGTCGTGGCTCTCGATGTACGCGCGAGCCGCAAGGATGTCCTTCTCGGCCAGATCGATCTCGCCGGGCGCTTCGCGCTTGGCGGTCTCGAGGTTGGCCTTGAGGGCGTGGATCGAGCGGATCAGCGACTCGGCCCGTTCGAGCGAGGCAGCAGCCCCGTCGACGTAGGTCTTGGCGCCGTCCCAGTCCTGGGCCTCCATCGTCGCGCAGCGCGCGGCGTCGTCGGCGGCGGTCTGGGCTTCGTCGGTCTCCGCTTCGGCGTTGCTGCCGTTGCGGTTGATGGTGTCCCAGCAGGACTCGGCGTACTCGCTCTGGATGGCCGCGAAGACGGGGCGCGCGGCCTTGATGGAGGCGCGCGACGCGTCGATGCGGCTCCTCAGCGCGGCGACGGACGCCTGCCGGGCCTCGAAGCGCTTGGGCATCTCCTCGGCGGAAACCGCGGAGTCGCCGGCGAGCTTCTCGGACGTCCCGGCCGCCTCGGCGGCCGCGCCGAAGCGCTTGCCGTTCTTGGCGGTCAGGGCCTCGTCGAGCGCCTTCCGGGCCGCGCCGATCTCCGTGTCGGAGCCGGGCGTCTTGAAGCCCTTCTCCTGCACGGCCTTGCGGCGGCCGTCGGCGGCCGCGATCGCGGCCTTGGCGGCCTCGATCTTGGCGGGCACCTCGGCGATGAGACGCGAGAGCTCGATCACGCCCTGCTTGAGGGCGTCGCGGTCGGCCTCGGCCTTGCGGAGCTTGCCGAGCACGTCCTGGAAGGACTTCTCGATCTGGACGTAGGTCTCGATCGCGTAGTCGTCGAAGGACGGGTCGTTCTTCGCGTTCAGGAGCTCCGCGAACTGGCCGGTGGCCGCGTTCAGGTTCGCCTTCATGGACGCGAACTTCTCGCGCAGCGGCTTGGCGTCCTCATCGGACGCCGCTTCGGCCGCGCCGTAGACCTCGGCTTCGAGCACCGCCACGCTGGCGTCGTCGAACTCCGCGATCTTGGCGCCGCAGCGCGCCTTGATGTCCTTGGCCTTGGCCTGCGCGGCCTGCCGGCGCTCGCGATCCCTGCGGCGCGAACGCAGCAGGAGCGCGAGGAGCACGACGGCGCCGATGAAGACGACCGCGCCGAGCACCCACCAGAGTCCGGTGAGGTCGGTGGGCGCCTCGTTCTTCACGACGACGGGACCGTCGGAGGTCCCGCGCGCGGGCGCAGGCTTGATAAGTCCGGCGACGCCGTTCATCGCGGTGACGAAGGCTTCGCCGTTCCGGCCGTCGCGCAGGCGCGGGACGACCTGCCCGCTGAGCAGGCCCGGCCATTCCGCGTCGAGCTTGGCGCGCCACTGGTCTCCGTAGTAGAGACCCGCGCCGCGCCGGCTGCCGTACGACACCATGAACACGATCAGGTTGTTCTTCATCCCTTCGCCGGGATTGTCGGCGGCCTGCCACGAAGGGCAGAACCGCATCGCGGCGGCCTTGTAGGCGTCGAGGCTGGCGTAGCCCGGACCGCCGAAATCTCGGACGGTCCGCACGCGCACCTCGGCGCCCTGGCGTTCGAGCGCGGCGACGGCGTTCTGGACGGAGATCGCATCCCCGTCGCCGAACGCGCCGGCCTCGTCCGCGACCTTGGTGTCGCAGTCGAAGGCCCAGGCGCGGACCGGCGCGAAGAGCGCCAGCGCCGCGAACAGGACCGCCAAACGGGTGCCTGACGTTTTCCTCATCGATGCCTCTCTTTCTTTCGTTCTGACGATTGCAAAGACCCGTTAACGTCGTGCGTTAACGGGCGAGTCTTAGCGTGAATCCGGCCTTCTGTCAAGCCTTCAGGCGCCGCAGCCAGGCGCGCGCCCGGCGGAAAGGCCCGCCGTCCTGGTTGCGGGTCAGGTACAGGCCGGCGCCGGCGCTGAGCAGGCCGATCGAGACGATCGAAGCGGCCAGGGTCCCGAGCCTCCCTTCCACGAAGGCCTGGCTCCCTAAAAGGATGGCGGTGATGATCGGGACGTAGGAAATGAAGGTGACGAGCAGGTATTTGAGGAGGCCGAAGCGGAGCATGCCGAAGACGTAGCCGACCTCGGCGGGAAGCGCGAACTTGATGGCCAGCGCCACGAGGAACGCCGCCTGTTTCGGGACGTGGCCCTTCCAGCGTTCGAGACGCGACGGGCGGACGAAGAGGTGGAGCACCCGCTCGCCGGCGAAGCGGCCGATGAGGTACGTCAGGGTCGCGCCAAGCAGGCCGCCGAGCATCATCAGTCCCGCGGTCGCCGGCATCCCCCAGACGCCGACCGCCGACGGCACGAGCGGCACGACGGTGAACGGCCCGACGGAGGAGGCGAAGGTCGCGAGCGCCAGGAAGGCGAGCGCGGCGGTCGGACCGCTCTTCCGCGCGACCCTCTCGAGGAAGAGGATGAACTCGATGAAGATCTCGTGCAGTCCCGTGAAACGCCAGAACAGGACGATGGCGGCGAGGACGCCGAGGGCGATGCCGAGCCTGCGCAATGTGGGCGTAGGGATCCTCATGCCTCCATGATACACCAGTGCTATACTCCTTCTATATGCCCTCCCCCATCCGCCTTACCCGCGAGGAGATCAAGAAGCTCGTCTACTCGATCCGGAGCCTGGACGACGGCCAGCGCGCGCTGGTCAAGGCCGCGCTCGAGAAGCTCGCGCGCAGCTCCGACGGCCACGTCTCGCCGGAAGAGCTCCGCAAGGAACTTCGGGCCCTGCGCGAGGACCATCGCCTCTCGGAGATGGATACCGACGCGGTCATGTCCGCCGTCTTCCCGTGAACTCCGGAAACGAAACACCCCCTCGCGCGAGGGGGTGTTTTTTCCGTGCGGCTTACGGCGCGGTCGTGAAGCTCCAGGAGAAGCTGCCGCCGGAGATGGCGTCGCCGTCCAGGTCCTTGGCGCCCGAGGTGATCGTGACCGTGTAGGTCGCGCCCGCCTCCAGGACCGCCGACGGCGTGAAGGTGACGACGTTGGCGGAATAGTTCACCGCGCCGGCGACGTCGGCCGAACCCTTCGTCAGCTTGAAGGTGCTCGTCGTGAGGGTCGAGGCGTCCATCGCGGCGCTGAAGGTGGCCGTGATCGGCGTGGAGGTCGCCACGCCCGTGCCGCCGTCCGGCGGGGAGATGGCGGTCACCGTGACCGCGCCGGCCGAGGCGGCGGCGACGGTGAAGCTCCAGGAATGGGCGGCGGCGAGATTGACGCCGGCGGCGCTCTTCACGCCGGTCGTGACGGTCGCCGTGTACGTGGCGCCGGCCTCAAGGGCGGCGGTCGGGTTGAAGGTCGCGGTGGTGCCGGAGTACGTCACGGCGCCGGCGACGGCCGCGGAGCCCGAGCCCGACTTCGTGAGGGTGAAGTTGGCCGAAGTGACGGTCGAGGCGTCCATCGCGGCGCTGAAGGTCGCGGTGACGTCGGCGCCGGCCGAGACGCCGGTCGCGCCGTTCGCGGGCGAGACGGAGGTCACCGTCGGGGCGGCCGGGACGGACGCGCCGCTGCCGGTCGTGAAGGTCCAGCTGTAGTCGGCCGACATGGCGGTGTCGTCGTGGCCGCGGACGCCGGTCGTGAGCGTGGCGCGGTACGTCGTGTTCGCCTGCAGGGCGGCGGCGGGATCGAAGGTGACGGTCCGGCCGGCGCCGTCGACGGTCACCGTGCCGGAGACGGCGGCGGAGCCGGAGGCGGACGACATGAGCGTGAAGGTCGAGGCGTCGAGCGTCGCGACGCGCATGTTCTTGCTGAAGGTCGCGCTGACGTTCGCGTCGAGCGCGACGCCCGTCGCGCCGGCGGCCGGCATGACGCTCTCGACGCGCGGCAGGACGATGGCGCCGGAGTTCGTCAGCTGCTTGTCGACGTTGACCGAGACGCTGACGTTCAGCTCGCCCGTCTTATCGAAGTCGGAGCAGGTCGCGAGCGGCGAACCGACCTGGTAGTTGACGAAGAAGGCGTCGGAGATGTCGTCGATCTCCGTGTTCCACTTCGCGCCGTACAGGGTCGCCGCGCACTCCTCGCTCGGCACGTGGCGCAGGACGCCTCCGCGGCTGATGACGTAGACCCTGGGATCCGACTGGATCTTCACCATCTTCTTGCCGGGGCGATACGTGACGTTGCCGCCGATCGGGATGGCGCCGAGGTCGGAGTCCGACAGCACCGTGATGCCGGAGAAGTCGGCGTACCACGTGAGATACGCCTTATGGTTCGTGAACACGTAGCGCTTCCCGTCGGCGCCGCAGTAATAGACGGCGGGCAGGGAGCCCTTGATGAGCGATCCGCTCGTGCAGCCCGCGGCCGAAGCGGCCGAGGGGACGGCGAAGGCGGCGGCCAAGAGCGACCCGAGCATGGCCGCGATGACGGCGCCTGTCGACAGGGCCTTGCGGCCCGCGCGCATGGACATGGTCATACGTCGTGCGTTACGAATAATCCCGAAGATAACCTCCTCACGCTCCCTGAGACGCACGGAGAGGCCGCATCTTACGCGCGGTGGTATGATGGGAGGCGTATGCCGTTCCGCGACCTCACCCGCGACGAAAGGAAGATCCTCCGCGCGCTCGACGCGCCGTGGAAGATCCAGGAATTCCTGAACGCCGTGCCGACGAACCACGAACCGGACGGCGACACCTGCCTGTCGCCGCGCCGCGTGCTGCGCGAGCGGCGCGCGCACTGCATGGAAGGCGCGATGCTGGCCGCCGCGGCGCTCCGCTTCCACGGCCAGCCGCCGCTCGTCGTCGACCTGATGGGGACGGCCGACGACTGCGACCACGTCATCGCCGTCTTCCGGCGGAACGGGCACTGGGGCGCGATCTCCAAGACGAACCACTCGGTGCTCCGCTACCGCGAGCCGGTCTACCGCACCATCCGCGAACTCGTGATGTCGTATTTCCACGAATACTCTTCGCAGGAGACCGGCAAGAAGACCCTGCGCTCGTACTCCGCGCCGGTCGACCTTTCGCGCTTCGACCGGCTCGGCTGGATGACGCGCGAAGACGACGTCTGGGAGATTCCCGGATACCTTTCGGAAGTCCGGCACGTCCCCCTGCTCACGCGCGCGCAGATCGCTTCGCTCCGGAAAGCCGACCCGATGGAACTCAGGGTCGGGGAAATCCTGGAGTGGCCGAAACCGGAAAGCCGATAACCCTTTTCCGTCTCCTTGACCGGGCGGCGGTTCCCTGCTTGACTGTCTCCAGACACAGGCCTTTGGCCGGGAGAAGAACGATGTCCCACGAGGAAACCGTACGCTTCATCGGGCGCTGCACGATCGAGGCCAGCGACACCGGCCAGCCCCTCGATGGGGGCGGCTACGTCGCCCTGCTGCTCACCGGCGCCGAGCGCAAGCCGTCGGTCTACCTCGCGACGGCGGCGACGCTCGACGAGCTGCTCCTGGCGCTCCGCGCCAGCGACTTCGCCGCGAAGTTCGCGGACCGCCCGCTCGAGCTCGACGCGGCGCCGGAGCCGTACTTCGACCACGGTCCGCACCGCACCGCGCGGCCCGCTCCGCTCGCGTTCCTGGAACGCGAGCGCGTCCTGACCTCGCTCGCCGGCCGCTGAACGAAAAGACCGACGCATGGCGTCGGTCGTTTTATTTCCAGAGCAGGCCGTAGACCGCGCGGAACTCCTTCACGTAGCGCAGGGTCCCGTCCGGGATGCCGTTGCCGGGGTCGTCCCAGGCGGCGCCGTGGGCGGCGAGCGCCTTGGCGGCGCCGTTCTGCCCGTGGTTGTAGGCGGCGGCCAGATAGGCGCCGAGCTCGACGTCGTCCTTGCGGAGGCGCTTCAGCTCGTCGGCGTCGATCTTCGTCAGCGCATGGTCGATGAAGCAGTACTGGATCACGACCGCGTTGCGATGGTCGCGCATGCCCTTCAGGAAGTCCTTCACGATCTTCGCCTCGGGATACTTCTCGCGGATCTCCTTATAGGTGGACGGGATGAACTGCGCGAGGCCGCCGGCCGTCTTGTCGGAGACGGCGTAGTCGTAGGCGTCCTCCTTGTTGGCGCCGATCAGCGCGAGGACGCGCTGGGTCGTGGCTTCGGCGCCGCGCGCCTCGAAGTCGTCCGGGTCGATATGCTCGATGACGAGCAGGGTCATCAGGACCTTCCAGGGCACGACTTCGGTGACGCGGGCGTCCGGATCGACGCGCGACGCGACGTCGAGATCGTCCAGACGGTCGCCGGCCTTCTCGATGAGATCCTCGAGATACGCGCGTCCGCGCTTCCGGAATTCCGGCGAATCGATATGGTCGCCGAATGGGACGTAGGTCGCCGGCATCGAGCGGCGGCCGCGCAGGTCCTTCCGCACGTTGGTGCGGATGGCCAGCACGTGCCAGCCTTCGGGCTCCAGCACCTCGTAGCGCGTGTTCGCTCCGTTCGGCTTGCCGACGAGCTCCACCGTGAAGCCCTTCGTCTTCGAGCGGCCGTTCCGGACGTTGACGAGGCGGACGAGCGTCGTCCCCTCCTTCCACGCCGCGAGCACGGCCTGTTCTCCGCCGACGCGCGTCGTGCCGATCTTCCCCTTCTTCAGGGACTTCTTGGCGACGGGCAGCATCTTGGCGACGCCTTCGGGCGCCTTGCGGCCGGCGCCGTCGGCGTACGACACGGCCATCGGTCCGACGACGGTCAGACCGAGCCAGAAGACCGCCGCGGCGAGCGCCGAGACGAGAGCGAGCATGGGGAGACGCGGCATCGTGACCTCCTTGTGATGCGGTAAGGAACCGGACACAGCTTGGCACCGCGGCATCGACTTGACAAGGCGCGGTTTTCGGACTACGTTCCCGCCACACCGCAAGCGAGGTATCGAATGTCGGAAACCGAAGACAGGCGCGGGATCCTGGGCCGCGTGAAGGACGTTTTTTTCGAGGCGCCGGCTCCCAAGGAAGCCGCGCAGGAAGAGGATGACTCCCCCGCGGCGGCGCCGGCGGCCCCGGAACCGCCGACGGACGCCCCGGCCGCCGGAGTTTCCGGCGCCGGCTCCGCCGATTTCGACGCGGCGTACGCGCTGATCACGCGCGGCGGCGACCCGAAGACCGATCAGGTCCTGGGCGCCTATGCCGACATGACGTCGAAGGGGCTGGACGGTCCGCCGCTCGTCACCGCGATGACGTCGTTGATCCGCGCCGTCGGCGCCGATGCCGCGGCCATCGCCGGGACTGTCACGGAGCGGAGGCAGGCCGTCGCCGCCGCCATCGAAGCGCAGCGCGGCGCGATGCAGGGGCGGATCGCCGAGATGGCGGCCCGCACGGAGTCGGTCGTCGCGGCCGCCGAGAACGAGATCGGCGATCTCGAGGAGCGCATCAAGAACCTCAGAGGCCAGGTCGCGGAAGCCCAGGTGGCCGTCCGAAAGGCGGAGGCCGGCGAGCACGCCGCGTTCACCGCGTTCGAGCGGCAGGCGACGCTGAAGAAGGACGAGCTGCACGCGTTCGCGGAGTTCCTGGCCGGCACGCCGGCCGCACCCTGAGCGCGCGAAACCCCGACGGGTCACGTCGGGGCTTTTTCTTTCCCGGCGCCTGACGCACAAACCCCGACCTTCGTGGGGTCGGGGCGGAGGACGGCTAGACATCGCTGTGGGCGCGGAACTTGCGGAAGTCTTCGGGGAGACCCGCTTCGATCTTGACCTGCATCAGGTCATCCGCGGTGAGGCCGCTGGCGAGGAGCAGGCGCTCCATGCCGAGCAGGCGGCCGCGGCGATCGATGAGCGGCTCCCAGTAGGGGTCGTCGAACTGCGACGATCGGACCTGGCCGAGCTCGGTGCCGGGCACCGCGCGGCGGATGAACTTCAGGAAGGAGGCGATCTCGGACTTGAACGCGGCCACGAGCTTGCTGCAGACGACGGTCTTCTTCATCAAAGGATCTTCTTTCGGTCGTGCTCCCGAGGGAGCGTTGGAGGGTCGGATATGTTGACCGGACAGCATAGCACGAAAAAAGGGTTTTGTCAACCCTTTCACGCGTCTTACAGCAGGTTTTCCAGGCGTTTCCGGAAGCGGGCGGCGGCGATGCGGTTGGAGAAGATGACGGTGAGCCCCGCCACGATGCTTTCGGTGGAGCCGACCAGCGCCAGGATCCAGCCGTTGTGCATCCAGCCGGCGGTCGCGGCGATCATGCCCATGATCGGGGCCATCGAGGCGCCGAGGAGCAGGCCGAGGCGCGCGGGGTTGGTGAAGTCCTGCACGATGGCGGCCCAGAGCACCGAGGTGCCGGAGGCGTGCGCGTGCCACTTCCCTTCCTTCTTGAGCGCCTTCACCGAACCCATGTACATCCCGACGCTCTGGATGGCGGTCGTGAGCGAGAGCGCGACGGCTGAGAGGCCGAAGACCGCGCCGGCGAGCAGGACGTAGCCGTGTTCGAGCAGGCCCTCGACCTGGAACGCGCCGTAGGTGGCGAGCGCGAAGATCGGCACGAGGACGATGAAGCGCCTGCGCAGCTCCTTCCAGCTGAAGCCGGAACCGCGGAGCGCCGAGATCTCGGCGGCCTCGGCCATCAGGTCGTCGGTCGTTGCCGCGAAGACCTTGCCGACGCCGGGGATCCACTTCTCGAGCAGGTGCGTGATCGGACCGATGAACAGCATCGCCTTGATGATGTTCTGGGCGATCTCGGTGCGCTCGTTGGCGTTGTCGACGACGGCGCGGTGGACGATGGTGTCGACGGCCAGCGGATAGACGGTTTCCGAGAGCTCGCGCATCAGGCGGCGGTCCTCGTCGGCGATGCCGACGTTCTCCTCGTCGATCAGCACGAGCTTCTTGAAGGAGAGGCGCGCGTCGAGGATGGCGCGCACGTCGGCGTCGAGATCGGCGCCGTGCGCCTTGGCGCGGCCGCGGTCCGCCTCGCTGAAGACCGGCAAATGCTTGTCGCGCAGGAGCTCCGGCAGCCAGGTCAGGATGCAGTTGTGCTGGGAGTGCAGGCTGACGTGCTTCACGGCCTCGAGGACGCGTTCGGGCGTGCGCTCGACCGTGCGGATGCCGATGGCCTTGCCGTTCGCGAGCAGGACGCGCAGGCGTTCCTTGGCCTCGGGCATCTTCGTGAAGACGTAGCGCAGTTCGACGGGAAGATGCTCCTCCCAGTCGAGTTCTTCGGGGAGGGAGACGACCTGCACCGAATAGGAACCGACCGGCGAGGTCTTGCGGTTCTCTTCGTCGCTCTTGAAGACGCGGGAGAGGATGCTCATGGGTTCAGGCGGAGATGCGATCGAGTTCGGCGGCGGCGCGGTCGAGCTCGGCATCCAGTTCATCGACCGCCTCCTGCGGCACGGCGTCGAGGCGCTCCGCGATGGATGCGCGGGCCTCCTGCGGGACGGGCAGGACGTACATCTTGCGCCAGACGGCGGCGAGCGGGCGCGGATAGACGCAGGCGGACCAGCCGCGCACGCGGAACTCGGCGGCGGCACGATCGAGGAAGCGCGGATCGTCGGGACCGATCTTCACTTCGTCGACGTCGATCCTTCCGGGCGAGACGCGCTCGACGCGCGCGTGGACGCCGCGCGACGTCAGGTCGATCAGCACGCCGCCGATCTTCGTTTCCGCGCCGGGCGTACCGGAGACGAACTCCAAACTCTCGTCCCCCACTTTCAGGAAGCAGGCGACGCGGCCGTTCGGATCGGCGACACACAGGAAACGTTCCATATCATTCTTCACCCTCTTCCGAATCTTCAGCGTCCTCCTCAGGCGACTCGAACGCGGCGGCGCGGTCGAGATATTCCTGGACCACGTCCTGCTCCGCCTCGTGCCAACCGGTGAGGTCGGCCAGCAGAAGGCTCGTCCACTCGTCGCGCTCCCACCCGAGCGACTTCCGTTCGCCGGATTGCAGGACGACAGGCCTCGTCTCGCCCCCGACCCAGATACCCGTCGTCTCGAGGATCCCGTCGAGTTCCGAGCGCGCCATGCCGGCGTCAGGACCGAATGCCGCTTCCCCTTTCTTAAGCCAATCGTACGCCTCGGCAAGGTCCACGAGCGCGTTATTCTCGATGACGCCGTAGTCATCCGCCGCGAGACGGCTCTCGTATACCTTGTCCCGACACTCGTAGTAGCCCATCAAGGCCATCAGGTGCTGCTTGCGCGCGGGCGTCGTGCCCAAACGCCGAAGGGCTTCGACGAACGCCTTGCGCCCCTCGCGCTGGAGCGCCAGGTCGGCCCCCTCGGCCTCGATCTTCGCGCGACCCGTGACCCACGCTTCCACGCCGTCGCGTTCTTCCTGCGGCATCTTCCGGTACGATGCGACGCCCTTCTCGATCTTCATGTCATGCAGGACATGAAGCCGGGCCGCCAGCGCGGCGTCGCGGTCGAAACCCGGATCGTTCTTCGCGACGTATTCCTGGACGAGCGCGAAGTCGGGTGAAGAAGGATCCTGAAGCTCGCCGGACAGCCAGGCTTCGACGATCTCCCCCCAATATTCCTTGGCCTTGATCTCGAGTTCCATCTGCGGAATCGGATTGTTGATGGACTCGACATATGAGGACCGGTGACGGTCGCCGGCTTGGACACGCTCAAGCACGCGGCGCTTCAGATCCTTACGCTCGTCGGCGTCGAGGTTCCGATCGGTCTCCCAGTCATTTGCGTGCGCGACCTCGTGCAGGATGGTCCCGTTCCAGATCTCTTCGGACGATGCGCCCTTCATCCCTTTCCAGAAGGTGATGATCGTGCCTTCCGCCACCATGACGCTTTCCGCCGTGCCCGCAGCCTCGCTCTTCGGCAAGCCGTACGTCTCGCCGACCGGCATCCGCTCGTCGCGGAAGCGGATCGAGACGATCTCGCCGGCGACGAACCCCCGAGGAAGCGTCTCGAGGACGAGACGGACGCGCTCCATGGAAGCTTCGGGGTCGAGGGCCGTGAGCTCCTTCTGTGACATCGAGACCTCCGAGGCTCGGCCCGCGGGTTCGAACTCGGCCCTCCTCTTCACGACCGTCCCGACCGCACCGGCAATGAGCGCGGTCGCCAACGCGCGGTCGCGCCATCGGCTTACGAAACCCGACAACCGTCTTCCGACGCTGGCGGCGTCTTCGGCTTCGTTCGCAGGATTTTCCGCCCCCGAAGCCTCGTCGTGTGGGAACTGCTCGAAATTAGGCATATCGCGCCTATCCTACCACCCTCCCCCGGAACGAAAAAGACCCTCCGTCGAGGGTCTTCACTTCCTTGCGGGAATCTTGCAGGCGGCGGGGTCGGCGATGTGCTGGGCGATGTTGAAGGTGGCGAGGGCGGTGACGATGAGCCCGATCCAGGCGAATTCCTGGCCGTGGAACGGCAGGGCGGCGACGGCGCCGACGCCGAGCAGGCTCGCCAGGAAGACGGAACCGCAGGCGGCGCATCCGACGCCGAGGAGTCCGATCATGGTGCCGGCGGCGCTGACGCCCGCGGCGTGATTCAGGCGGACCTGGTCGCGCATGTAATGGAAGACCAGCGCGGCGTTCAGTCCGAACAGCGCCGCGAGCGGAAGCGCGGCCCAGCCGCCCTCATGCACGAAGACCACGCGCCCGTTCCACAGCACCTCGGCCGCGGTCTTGAGCTTGAGGCCCAGCGGGAATTCGGAAGCGCCGAAGGTGAAGCCGAGGAGCCTCAGGTTCGGCAGGGTGACCGTCAGCAGCACGACGAAAAGCGCGCCGAGCGCCGCGGCGACGTAGCCGGACGGCGCGGCGAAAGCTTTCCGGACGGCGAAGCGGAGCTGGTCGGCGCGTGTCATGGCGACAGCGTATCACACGCCGAGCATGGCGCGGAGTTCCGGCGTCGGCTCCCAGGGCGGGTCGAAGGTGACTTCGATGTCGACGACGCGCAGGCCCAGCATCAGCAGGTTGCGCTTCAGTTCGCCGATGAGCTGCGGGCCGAACGGGCAGAGCGGCGTCGTGAAGGTCATCTTCACCTTCAGCTGCTCGTCGTCGTCCGAAAGCTCGTAGCCGTAGATCAGGCCGAGCGTCCAGATGTCGATATGGAGCTCCGGGTCCTGGGTCTTCTTGAAGACTTCGAGCACTTTCTCTTTCATCGTCATAGTCATTTCGCGATCACGTCGTAGCCTTCCTTGCCGATGCGTTCCGCCAGCTCCTTGCCGCCTTCGGCGACGATCGCGCCGTCCTTCATGACGTGCACGACGTCGGGCGCGAGCGCTTCCAGCATCTTGGGGTTGTGGCTGATGACCAGGATGCCGATGCGTTCGCCGCGCAGGCGGGCGAGGCCGTCGGTGACGATCTTGAGCGCGTCGACGTCGAGCCCGGAATCGGTCTCGTCGAGCACGGCGTAGGCCGGGTCGAGCACCGAGAGCTGGAGCACTTCCGCGCGCTTCTTCTCGCCGCCGGAGAATCCGGCGTTGAGATGGCGGCGGGCGAAGAGCGGGTCGATCTTCAGGTCCTCCATGCGCGCCTGGAGCAGGGCGTGGAATTCCAGGACGGAGAGCGGGGCCTCCTTCACGGCGTTGTAGGCGGTGCGCAGGAAATTCGAAAGCGTCACGCCCGGGATTTCCGGCGTGGCCTGCATCGAGAGGAAGAGCCCGGCCTTGGCGCGCTCGTGCGGCGCCGCCTTCGTGACGTCGGTCCCGTCCACGAGCACGCGTCCGGAGACGATCTCGAAGGAAGGGTGTCCCGCGACGGCGTTGGCGAAGGTCGTCTTGCCGGAGCCGTTCGGGCCCATCAGCGCGTGGACTTCGCCCTTCTTCACTTCCAGGGAGACGCCCTTGACGATCTCCTTGCCGCCGCGCGCGACCTTCAGGTTTTCGATCTTGAGGGAATGCATATCAGTTCTTGGAAGCGAGCGCGGACTTGAGCGTCTTCAGCGAAAGCATCGCGCACTTCATGCGCATCGGCCCGACGTCGATGCCGAGCAGGCCGAGGATGTCCTTCTCGCCGATGGCGAGCACGTCGGCCAGCGGGCGGCCCTTGATCCGCTCGGTGAGGAGCGAGACCGAGGCCTGGCTGACGGCGCAGCCGCGGCCGGCGAACTTCACGTCCTCGACGCGGTCGCAGGCGTCGAGCTTCAAGGTGAGCTCGATCGAGTCGCCGCAGGTGGGATTCAGCTCGCGCGCCTCGTGCGTGGCGCCCTCAACCCGGCCCGCGTTGCGCGGGTGCTTGTAGTGGTCGAGGATGTGCTCGCGGTAGAGTTCGTCTTCCATATCAGAGTTCGAGGACGGCCTTGGCCTTAGCGAGCGCCGCGGCGAGCAGGTCGACGTCCTTCTCTTCGTTATACAGGTGGAGGCTGGCGCGGCCGGTGCCCGGCAGTCCGAGCTTCTCATGGAGCGGCATGGCGCAGTGATGTCCGCCGCGGACGGCGACGCCTTCGCGGTCGAGGAGCGTCACGAGATCGTGCGGGTGCATGCCGGGGATGTCGAAGGCGATCGCGCCGACGCGCTCCCCTTCCGCCGGGCCGATGACGCGCACGCCGGGGATGGCGGCGATCTTCGCGATCGCGTAGGCCGTGAGCGCGCGCTCGTGCGCCTCGATGGCGTCGAGTCCGACGCGTTCGATGTAGTCGACGGCGGCGCCGAGGCCGATGGCGCCCGCGACGTTCGGCGTGCCGGCCTCGAACTTCCACGGGACGTCGTTCCAGGTCGACGTCTCCAGCGAGACTTCGCGGATCATGTCGCCGCCGAACTGGAAGGGGGGCAGCTTCTCGAGGCGGCCCTTCCGTCCGTAGAGGACGCCGATGCCGGTCGGCCCGAGCATCTTGTGGCCCGAGAAGGCCAGGAAGTCGCAGCCGATCTCGCGGACGTCGACGCGGCGGTGGCCGATGGACTGCGCGGCGTCGACGACGCAGAGCGCGCCGGCCGCGCGCGCGAGCGCGGCGATGTCCTTCACGGGATTCACCGTGCCGAGCACGTTCGAGGCGTGGACGACGGTCACGATCTTCGTCTTGGGTCCGATGAGCGCGCGGGCGGCGTCCATGTCGAGCGTGAAGTCCGGTTTGACCGGAATGAACTTCATCGAGGCGCCGCGCCACTTGGCCAGCTGCTGCCACGGGACGAGGTTGGCGTGATGCTCCATCTCGGTCGTCACGATCTCGTCGCCCGGCTTCAGGTCCTGGCACAGCGTATAGGCGAGCAGGTTCAGCGATTCCGTCGCGCCGCGGGTGAAGACGATCTCTTCGATCTCCGCGTTCAGGAACTTCGCGATCTTGGCGCGCGCCTGTTCGTAGCGCTCCGACGCTTCGCCGGAGGTGCGGTACATGCCGCGGTGCACGTTGGCGCGGCACTCCAGGTAATACGCGTCCATCGCCTCGAGGACCGGCGTCGGCGTGAGCGAGGAGGCGGCCGAATCCAAGTAGGCCTTCGTGCCCATGGCGTGAAGGGAGGGAAAATCCTTGAGGATGTCGGCGGGAAGCTTCATATCAGGAAAGTTTGGCGAGATACGGTTCCATGAACGCCTCGACGAGCATCGCTTCGGCCGCGGCGCGGTCGAGGCCGCGCGACATCAGGTAGAAGACCTTCTCGGCGTCGATGCGGCCGACCGTGGCGGCGTGCGAGCAGCGGACGTCCTGGTTGCCGATCTCGAGCATCGGGACGGCGTCGACCTCAGCATACTCCGAAAGCAGGAGGGTTTCCTCCTTCTGGCGGCTGACGCAGCCCGGCGCGTCCTTCTCGACGCGGACGAGTCCGCGGACGATGGCCTTGGCGTCGCCCGAAAGCACGGAACCGACGCGGAGGTCGGAAGTCGTACGCGGCGCGGCATGGACGATCTCGTGGAACATGTCGAAACGCTTTTTGCCGTCGCCTCGGAGGAGGCTCGTCGCTTCGACGGAGGCGCCTTCGCCTTCGAGACGCGTCAGGAACGACGCGCGCGCGAACTCCGGCGCGGAGCACTCGTCGATCCACTCGAGCTTCGCCCCTTTGGCGAGGCGGGCGGAACGGCGGACGAATTCCGTCGCCGCCTTGGCGCTCGTGACGTACTGGACCCGCGCGCCTTCGCCGATTTCGAGGACGATTTCGGTGTCTCGGTCCCCTTCCGTCTCTTCGACGATGCGCATGACGGCGCCGGCAGGGATCTCGATCGTCTTCGTCGTCGGAACCAAAGCGGCCCGGTCGAATCCTTCCGGAGACTCGGGCATGAAGATGCCGATGCCGTATTTGAGGAGTTTCATCGCCATATCAGCCGACGGAACCTTCCATTTCGAGTTCGATGAGCTTGTTCAGCTCCACGGCGTATTCCAGCGGCAGGGACTTCACGATCGGTTCGACGAATCCGCTCACGATCATCCGCATCGCCGCGTCCTGCGAAAGGCCGCGCGACATCAGGTAGAAGAGCTCTTCCTCGCCGATCCTGCCGACGGTCGCTTCGTGCGCGACGTCGACCTTGTCGGTCGTGATCTTCATGAAGGGATAGGTGTTCGAGACGGAGCCTTCGTCGATCAGCAGCGCGTCGCAGTTCACGCTCGACTTCGAACCGGTCGCCGCGTGCGTGGCGCTGACGTAGCCGCGGTACGAGGAAATTCCGCCGCCCTTCGAGATGCTCTTGGCGCGGATGGTGCTCGTGGTGTTCGGCGCGGCGTGGATGACCTTGGAACCGGTGTCCTGGTTCTGCCCGGGACCCGCGAAGGCGACGCCCAGCGAATGCGACTGCGAACCTTCGCCGCGCAGGATGGAGCACGGGTAGAGCATGGTGACGCCCGAACCCATGTTGCCGTTGATCCACTCGACGATGCCGTCCTTGTCGACGACGGCGCGCTTGGTATTCAAATTATAGGTGTTCTTGCTCCAGTTCTCGACGCTCGAATAGCGGACGCGCGCGCCCTCGTGCACGTGCAGTTCCACGCAGCCGGCGTGGATGGAGCTCGCGTTCCAGCGCGGCGCGCTGCAGCCTTCGATGTACTGCACCTCGCTCCCCTCGTCGGCGATGATGAGCGTGTGCTCGAACTGGCCGCCGCGTTCGGCGTTCATGCGGAAGTACGCCTGCAGAGGCACGTTCACCTTCACGCCCTTCGGCACGTAGATGAAGGTGCCGCCGCTCCAGACCGCGGCGTGCAGCATGATGAACTTGTGGTCGTGCGGCGGGATGCAGTCGGTCATGAAATATTTCCGGACAAGTTCCGGATACTTCTGCACGGCCACGTCCATGTTCTCGAAGATGACGCCCTTGTCCTCCCACTCCTTCTTGAGGTTGTGGTAGACCATCTCGGAATCGTACTGCGCGCCGACGCCGGAGAGCGCGTGGCGTTCCGCTTCGGGGATGCCAAGCTTCTCGAAGGTCTCGCGGATCTTGTCCGGCACCGTGGCCCACGACTGGGATTCCTCGGCGTCGGGGCGCACGAAATAGGTGATCTGCTCGAGATCCAGATCCTTCAGGCTCGGGCCCCACGACGGCATCGGCGTGCGCTTGAACATCGCGAACGCTTTCAGACGCAGTTCGAGCATCCAGTCCGGTTCGTTCTTGGACGCCGAAATCTCCCGGACCACCTCTTCGGTGAGTCCGAGTCCGGCCGCGTGGCGGGTCACGCCTTCGGCCGCCTTGTCGTAGACGTCGCGGAACGGGTCGGCCATATCAGGCGAGATCGGCTACGGTCGTGTTCATCAGCGTCGCCATCACCTGGCCCTGGACCTTGGTGATGATGCCGAGCTCGGCGTGCTCGTGCGCGTGCGCGGTGCAGGCGTCGATCTCCATCGGGCCTTCGACCGCGTTCAGCACCTCGGCGACGGTCAGCGTCTTCGGGTCGCGCGCGAGGCGGTATCCGCCGGCGGCGCCGCGCTGGGCTTCGACGATCTTGGCGCGGCGCAGCTCGCCGGCCACCTCTTCCAGGAACTTACGCGAAGCCCCCGTCTTCTTGGAGACCGCCTCAAGCGAAACGAGCTCCCCCGGATGGAGAGCGAGTTCGGACGCGAGGAGCAGGCCGAGTTCGGCCTTGCGGGTGACCTTGAGGAGGGATTTCATCTCAATTCCTAGTATATCACTGGGAATTGATATCACGCCTGCGAAATAAGGTCAAGTAGGTGAAGATAGCCTTGACAGTCAGGCGCGCTAGGGTATCCTTTCCACCGTCCACCGCACCTTGGCAACGCAGAGAAAAGGAGTCCTCCATGTCCATTCCGACCGCCACCGCCGTCTGGGACCGCACCTCGACCGGCCGCGAAGGCATGAGTAAGCGCGCGTTCGCGATCATGCTCACCTTCTGGACCGCCTTCGGCATCGCCGCGAGCGCCGCCGCCTCGTACATCAGCTACGACTGGCAGCCCGGCTGGCTCCTCGTGATCGGCACGCTGGTCGCCAGCATCGCCGGCATCGTCATCGCGCTGAAGAGCGATAACCCGGTGTTCTCGTTCCTCGGCTACATGCTGCTCGCCATCCCCTACGGGCTCCTGCTGGGACCCGTCGTCGCGATGTACACGACGGCCAGCGTCTTCAAGATCCTGCTCGTCACGACCGGCATGGTCGTCGGCCTCGGCGTCATCGGCGCCGTCTGGCCGCGCTCGCTCGAATCGTGGGGCGCTTGGCTCTTCGGAGCCCTGCTCATCCTGCTCTTCGGCTCGCTGATCACGGTCATCGCCGGCGCCTTCGGGGTGCCGGTGCAGGGCGCGATGCGCCTCTGGGACTGGGTGGGCGTCGGACTCTTCTCGGCCTACGTCATCTTCGACCTCAACCGCGCCATGCGCGTCGAGCGGACGCACGACAACGCCATCGACTGCGCCGTCGCCGTCTACCTCGACTTCGCCAACCTCTTCATCCGCCTGCTCAGCCTCTTCGGGCACCGGAAGGACTGAACGCGAAAGCTCCCACCGGGAGCTTTTTTTGCGCGCGGACGGGAGTTCCGCATTGACATTTCCGCGAAAATCCGCTTGAATGCGCGCATCCTGAAACGGGGGAACGCATGTCCGAATCGCACGATGCCCTGGCTCATTCGCAACGCCTTCTCTCCCAGCTCCGCTCCGGCAAGCTCGGCGCCTACCTGGAGATCCACCGCGTGATGGTCGCCGCCGGATTGCACGCCCGCGACCTCGGGACGACCGACGAGACGCTGCGCGCCCTCTGGCGCGACGGCATCCTCGCCGAAGCGAGGGCGGCGCTCGACGAGCTCAAGCGCGGCGACCGCAACCAATATCTGGAGGTCGTGAAGACGCTCGCGCTCATCGGCTCCGGGCCGGAAGCCATCGGCTCCAGCCACGAAGAGCTCCGCGCCCTTTGGAGGAAGGCCGCCTTCATCGCCGCCCGCGAATGCCTGGAGCGGCTGCGCGAAGGCGAGTTCCTCGCCTACGAGGAACTGCTCGACCATCTCGCCTTCCTGGACGCCGACCCGGAAGTCCTCGGCGCGACCGTCGACGACATGCGCCGCCTGCGGGAAACCGCCATGCGGACCCAAGGCCCGCTCCGCGTCGCGCCGCCCGTCGACCATCCTTCCAAGCTCTGAACCGAAAAAGCACCCTGCGCTCTCGCGTCCGGGTGCTCTTTATTTTCAGCCGATCAGACCGCGCTCGCGGAGTTCGGAACGCAGTTCGCCGACCGTCTTTTGGACCGTCCTGTCCGTATGATCCATGAGCTCGTGCTTTTGCGCGGCCAGCTTCGCGTCCCACCGACGATCCATCTCCTCGAAACCATCCCGGACCGCTTCAAGTACCGGCTCGAGTTTCGCGTCGAGTTTCGTGTCGAACAGTTTGTCGATCCAGACGTTGTTGGCCTGGATCTTCTCGTCTACGACGGCGCCGATGGCCTGCAGGTCGTCGTTCGAAAGCATACGCATATCGGGTTAAGGATACGCCCGCGTCCTGCCTGACGTCGATGTCCTATGTCAACCGGAGTAATGCGAGTGCTTCTGCGGCTGGCCGTGGACGTGTTCATGCCCCTCGTCGCCGGGCTTCACCATGATGACGGCCAGCGCCGTCGTGATCGGGACGGCCATGACGAGGCCGAGCGAGCCGACGATGGTGCGGACGATTTCCGTCGCCACCAGTTCGCCGTTCAGCGCCACGAGCGCGGGCGTCTTATCGCTCACGAAGAGCAGGAGGAGCGGCAGGGCGCTTCCGGTGTACGCGAGCGCGAGCGTGTTCACGAGCGCGCCGACGTGCTCCTTGCCGACGCGGAGCGCGCGGGCGTAGATCTCCGCGTTCGAAAGGCGGTTCGCCGCCGACTTGAGCTCCGCCACGACCGAAGACTGCGTGATGGCGATGTCGTCGAGGATGCCCAGGATGCCGATGATGATGCCGCCGAGCAGGAGACCGCGCGCGTCGAGCATGCCGCCGAGCTGGGTGTTGAGGTAGACCGCCTCGTCGGACGAGAAGCCGGTCAGTTCCGCCACGCGCACCGCCAGCGTCGCCAGGATGCCGGTCAGGGAGACGGTCGCGATCGTGCCGAGGAAGGCCGCGTGCGTCGTCCGCCGCCAGCCGTGCGTGCTGTAGAGCGCCAGCACCAGCACGAACCCCGCCACCACGACGCTCATCAGGACGGGCGGAGCGCCTTTCAGGATGCCGGGCAGCAGGATGTAGAGGATGACGAAGAAACTGCCGGCCAGGCTCAGGATCGAGCGCACGCCCTGCATCCCGCCGAACGCCAGGATGACGGCCGCGAAGAGGGCGAAGAGTCCGAGCAGGACGGGCAGGCGGTCGCGGTCGAGCGCCTGGAACGTCTCCTCCCCTTCCGGATCCGAGACGTATTGGAGGAAGAAGGTGTCGCCCGGGTCGAGCTTGAGATGATCGTTCACGACCTCGACCGTCTCGCCCTTTTTCGCGCCGCTCAGCAGTTCGGCCCGGATGACCTGGAACGGCTGCTCGATGGTGCCCTCGGGCTCCTCCGTCGCCTGGGAGACGACCTCGAGCATCCGCGCCCGCCAGACTTCGGAGACCGTCTCTTCCTGCGCCCGCGCGAAACCGGCCGGCGCGAGGACGGCGAGCAGCGTGAGGGCGGCCATGAGGAGGCGGGGTTTCATGCGACCAGTGTAACCCAGGAAAACGGATCTGGCACTCTGAGGCTAAATCATTGCTAAAATCCGGGCCCTCCGCTATGATGGCCAGCGTAATCAACCTTCTCCGCCACGCGTCCAAATGCGCATCCACCCCAAAAAGTTCCGCCGTCCGGTCGATCTCGGTCCCCAGTATCGCGCCAACCTGCAGATTATCGCCCCCGAAGTGCGCGTGATCGACGAAAACGGCGATAATTTGGGCGTCTTGCCGACGGCCGAAGCGGTCGCCGCCGCCCAGGAACGCGGCTATGACCTCGTCGAGGTCGACCCCCGGCCGGTCCCGCCGATCTGCAAGATCCTGAACCTGGGACAGTTCAAGTACGAGCGCGAGCGCGAGGCCCGCAAGAAGAAATCCAAGGCCAAGTCGGTCGAGGTGAAGGGCATCCGCCTCTCCCCCCGCATCGGCCAGCACGACCTCGAGACGCGCCTCCGGACGGCCGAAAGCTTCCTGGAGGACGGCGATAAGGTCAAAGTCGAGATCATCCTGCGCGGCCGCGAAAAGGCCTTCGCCCACCTGGCCCGGGGGGTCATCGAGAGCTTCGTGAAGCAATTGAACGAGAAATACCCCCTCGTCACGGAACAGCCCATCCAGGTCCAGGGAGGCCAGTTGACAACCATCGTGGGGAAGAAGTAAACTCCCCCGGTCGCTACATTACGCCCAAGCCCAACGTTATGAAGATGAAGACGAAAAAATCCTTTTCGAAGCGCGTCAAAGTCACCAAAAACGGCAAGATGCTGATTCGCAAGGGCGGCCAGGACCACTTCAACAGCCGCGACACCGGGGCTGTCACGAAGAAGAAGCGCCGCGATTCCAATCTTTCGGAGTCGTACCGGCACACGATGAAGTCCCAGCTTCCGCATAAACCCGTCTAAAATATGCCGCGCGTCAAACGAGGAAAAGTCCGCGCCCGCAAGCGCGCCCGCGTCCTGAAACGGACGAAGGGCATGATGTGGGGGCGCAAGAGCAAGATCAAGCTGGCCAAGACCGCCGCCACCAAGGCCGGCGCCTACGCCTACCGCGATCGCCGGAACAAGAAGCGCGAGATGCGCTCCCTGTGGCTCATCCGCCTGAACGCGGGACTCCGCGAGAACGGCACGACCTACAGCAAGTTCCACGGCATGCTCACCAAGGCCAAGATCAAGCTCGACCGCAAGGTCCTGGCTGAACTGGCCGCCAACCACCCCGCCGTCTTCAAGGCCCTGGTCGAAACGGTCGCCAAACTGGCCGCGAAATAAGGGGAAACCGTCGAAAAACCCTGAAAGTCAAGATTTGTCAGCAAGTCTTGACTTTTTTGGTGTTTCATGCTAGACTACCGGGTCCCCTGGAAGCATGCGATCGTGCTGTTTTCAAGGGCGTAGAGGCACGCCCTTTACAAGTTCCCAACCACAACCGAGAGGAGACCGGCGATGAGCCAACAGAACGTCCAGAAGGAAACCTGCAAGCAGTGCGGCAAGGAAGTCACGCTCACCCATCACACCCTCGGCGGCATCAGTCCCGAGGGCAAGCCCAGCATCGTCTGCCACCAGGAGCCGGTCGAAAAGCCGGACTACCTCCTGAAGTTCGTCCTCGAGGCGCGCGCCACCAAGCGCGAGGCCCTCGCGGAGATCGAACGGCTGAAGAAGCAGGCGGTGCTCGACGAGCAGGCCATCACCAACGCGATCCAGCGCAAGTTCGACGCGAAGGTGAAGGACGTGGTGGACAAGCAGGTCAAGGAAGACCTCGCAGTCCTCGAGGCCAACTTCAACAAGGTCATCGAGGACGGCGAACGGACCCGCATCCAGCTCGATACGGCGCACCAGGCCCAGATGCTCGACAAGCAGGCTCTGCTCGCCGAGATCTCGACCCAGCGCGACCAGCTCATCGTCGAGAAGGCGGACCTGTCCGCCAAGATCGCCGACCGGGACCAGCGGATCATCGACCTCCACATGGAGATCGAGGACGCGAAGGAAGACCTGCGGACGGAGCGCCATCATCACGAAGGCCTGAAGGCGAAGACCAAGGACATGCTCCATCTGGCCTTCACCCTCGGCAAGCGCGTCGTCGTCCTCGAGCGCAAGCTCGGCGTCAACGACGAGCTCGAGATCGAGGAGCTCTGGAACAAGGTCACCGGCCAGCGCGCGCCGGCCGAAGTCGAAGACGCCGCCCGCGCGATGACGGACACGTCGGCACCCGCCGCCGTTCCGCCGCAGGCCCTCAAGGCCGACCCCGTCCCCGCCCGCCCGGCGGAGCCGAAGAAAATGCGCGAAACGCCGAGCCATGCCGCGGCGCTCCATCTGGTCGTCGTGCCCAAGCCGCCGCTCCAGCAGGCCGTCGTGGTCGAGCTGGACGACGATCCGACGCCGGAACCCGCGACGGCCGCTTCTGCGGACGACGATGGCGACGGCCACGATCACGGCGTCGACGACGACGATGTCGTCGATCAGCAGGAGGTCTCGTCCGACGAAGACGACGAAGAGTCGTCCGAGAACGACGAGCCCGAGACGTGCTCGTTCTGCAGCAAGCCCGCCCGCCAGGAGTACAACTTCGTCCTGGTGGACGGCGACGGCGAATCGGACGCGCGCCTTCTGGCCTGCGACCCGGACGCCCACGGCGACAAGTTCTGGAAGTACCTGAAGCAGAACGCGAAGGGCGCTCCCAAGAGCGCGAACGACGTGTCCATCCTCTTCAACCGCATCCTCTAGACCAGGAGAACACCGATGACCCCAGATCCCGAACCGCACTTTTCCCAGGCCCCCGCGCCGACCGTCGATGAGCGCTCCGTCAAGACGGAGATCATCGACCGCTCCGAAGGAGGTCCGAAGGCCTGGAAGCTGGTCGCCGGCATCCTGCTCTTCTTCCTCATCGCGGGCTCCGCCCTCTACGCCGGCCTGAACCGCTCCAACGACGGCGGCGCCGCCTCGGTCTCGACCGAGGTCGCCGCCGTCGGCGACGGCTCCGGCGAGGTCGCCACCGAGGCGGCCGAGGGCTCCGGCGCCGTCTCCACGGCGACGGGCGACACGCCCAAGGAATGCGCCGGCGAGATCGCCGACGACAACCTCCGCTGGTACTGCTCGCAGTTCCTCCCCTTCGCCAAGAAAGCGGCCGCCGACCACGGTCGGATCGACCGCCTCGAAGCGAAGGTCAAGGAGCTCGAGAACGCCGGCGGTTCCGGAGTCCCTCTCGCCCTCTGGGTCGTCGTCATCGCCTTCGGGCTTCTCACGGTGTACAACACCGTGCAGATCCTCTCGAAGAAGGATGCGACGCCTCCGAGCGCGTAGGGAACCCGCTCAGTCAGAAAGGCCCGACAGCAACCGCTGTCGGGCCCGTTTTTTTATCTTCAGACCCGGATCGTTTCCGGGGCGGTCATGAACCCCTGCTCCGGCTCGCCGCGCCGGACGATCGGACGGCCTTCGGCGAAGGCGTAGCCGTAGCGGCTGCCGTCGAGGGCGTAGACGGCGTACAGCGGACGGCCCTTGAACTCGCGGCTCAAGGCGTCGAAGGCGAGGTAGCCGACGGAAGCCCCGTCGGACCCGGCGACGGGACGGCAGCGGACCGCGCGGCCGTTCCTGCCGGCGCAGACGAGCGGGCGGCGGCCTCCCTGCGCGACGCGGTAGACCTTCATCCCCGGCCGCAGCGCGCCGGTCGAGGCCTCGGGCGGCTCCATGCCGAGCGCTTCCGCGCAGGAGACGGCGTGCGGCGCGGGGTGGCGGCGAAGCTCGTCGCAGATCGATTCGAGACGGCGGCGGCGATCGTCGTCGAGGCGCGGGTCCGAGGCTTCGTCCTCGATGGCCTCGGCGGCTTCGGAAGCGGCCAGACGGGCGTGTTTCCGCAGCACTTCGACCGGCAGATGCGCATGGATGCCGCGCGTTCCGCGCGCGGCGGGGGCCGGGGCGGTGACCGATCCGCGTCCGAACGCGGCGATGCCGGCGGCGGCGCCCATGCGCCGCGCCGTCTCACCGTCGCCGTCGTCCCAGAGGGCGCCGCGCGCGTCGTTCAGTTCGGCGACGCGGCGCGCGAGCTGCTCCATGGCGGAGGGGGCGCCGTCTTCGGCTTCGTCGTCCTTCTCGCGCAGCAGCGGAGAGGCGGCCGCGCCGAGCAGGAAGGCGTCATGGGCGGAAGAGCCTTGCATGGCGCGGCCCTTGAGATGCGCGGCGGCGGAGAGGGCCGACAGCGCGGCCGTCCGGCGGTCGGCGCCGTTCCGTCGCGCGTTGCCGGCGAATTCGGCGACGAGCGGGCGCAAGGCTTCGTCCCAGACGCGAGTGCCGTCCTTCTCGTGCGCGAGCGCCGCTCCGGCGGGGCCGCGGAGCCGCTCCTGCCGCTCCGCGAGTCCGGGCGACAGCGTTTCGCGCGCCGCGACGAGGATCGCCGAAGCAAGGCGCGCGTCGGCGTCGCTTCCGGCCGGGCCCGCGTCGCCCAGGCTTCCGGCGACGGTCCATGCCGTCCAGGCGCCGCCCGACGAAAGCCGCTCGGCGGCTTCGGCGCGCGCCGTCCAATCCGCGGACGCGAGGTCGAATTTCATTCCGCGCGCTTCGCCGGCGTCGAGCGCCGGCGCCGCGAGCAGCGCGTCGGCGCGCCGGGCGATCCCGTCGCGCTGGGCTTCGGAGGCCTCGAAGGCGTGATGATCCGCGAGAAGGCCGACGAGCGCGCGCGTCTCCCCTTTCCAGCCGACGGGGATGAGCCGTTTCAGCCCATGGACGTTCATAGGTGAAGGTCGCCGCGCAGGCGCTCGGCGTGATCGAGGCACTCTTGGCCGAAGGCGTCGAGCGCGCGGCGCACGCGCGCCTCGGCGTCCGGGACGCGCACGTCGAAGAAGGCGGCCATCTCGTCCTCGCCCGCGCCGTCCTCCGCCATCTTCCGGAATTCGCGCAGCGAGTGCGGGTCGATGGCGTGCGCCAGTTCGAGGCCGACCCGGCGCTGGGCCTCGGCCGTCAGCGCCGCGACCGTCTCGGCGCGCTCCTCCGAAGGGACGTACGCGAAGCCGGCCTTGGCGAGCAAGGCTTCGACGTAGGCGCGGATCGGGTCGTGCGCGAAGGCGGACACCGGCGGAAGGTCCATACCGGGACAGTATAACGAAAAAAGCCCCCTTCTTGAAGAAGGCGGGCTACCGGCCGTGCGCGACGACCGCGAGGTGCATGTGCGGCCGCGGCTGGTTGCGGTCGGAGTAGTCGTAGAAGCCGATGCCGGACTTCCGTCCTTTCCAGCCGGCGGCGACCATGTTCTCGAGGATGATCGGCGGCGAGAAGTGCTGCTGGCGAAAGCCCTCCAGGAGGTTCTCCGCCATGGCGAGCACGACGTCCAGGCCGATGAAATCCATCAGCTCGAACGGACCCATCCGATGGTTGGCGCCGAAGCGCATGCAGGCGTCGACGCCCGCGATATCGGCGACGGGATCGTTCCCGAAGACCATGCGGATGGCCTCGAGGAACTGCGCCATCATCAGGCGGTTGACGACGAACCCGGGCGCGTCCCGGACTTCGACCGTCTCCTTGCCGATCTCGCCGAGGAGCGACCGCATCCAGAGGACGCAGGCCGGATCGAGGACCTCGGTCGTGACGAGCTCGACGAGCTTCATCACGCCGGGCGGGTTGAAGAAGTGGAGTCCGAGGAAGAGGCGCGGCCGCGCCGTCATCTTGGCGAGCGCCTCGACGCTGAGCGACGACGTGACCGTCGCCAGGATCGCGCTCTGCATGAGCGCGGGCTCGATGGCGGCATAGCACTTCGCCTTCTCCTCCTCGTCCTCGACGATGGCTTCGATGACGAGCTCGCAGCGCCCGAGATCGTGGGCCTGCGCGTCCGACCAGACGAGGCGCTTCAGCATCCGCACGGCGTCCTCCGATGCCAGCTTGCCGCGTTCCACGTCCTTCATGACGGACTGCTCGAACCGGGCGCACGCGTCCAGGGCCGAGCCCTCCGTCCACTTCACGATGTTGACCGCGTAGCCGGCCGAGGCCAGGACCCTGGCGATGCCGGCGCCCATGACGCCCGTACCGACGATGCCGATCTGCCGAATCTGATGCATGAAGAGTCTCCTTGGGAAGGAAAAGACCAGGCCCATACGATACTACGAAAAACACGCCCGTCAAGCGCCGGGGGCGCCATCCCGGACGGACGGAGCCCCGGGGGATATTGCCTTTCCGGAAGAGCCGTGCTACATTTGGGCAGTCCAAAATGGGCCAGTAGCGCAGCCCGGTTAGCGCGTCTCCCTGTCACGGAGAAGGTCGCGGGTTCGAATCCCGTCTGGCCCGCCACGAAAAAAGCTCCACGCCGTGGAGCTTTTTTCGTTGCCGCGTCGGTTGATTTCTCATCCTCTCTCCGTTAAGCTCACCGGGCCCTTACCGCTGGAGGAACGCATGAAATCGGTCTTTCTCATCTGCCCCGTCCGGAACGCCTCGAAGGAGGCGCTGGCGGCGGCGAACGCCTACGTCTCCGGCCTGGAGGCGGACGGATACCGCGTGCACTGGCCGCCCAGGGACACCGCCCAGGACGACCCCGTCGGCGACAGGATCTGCCGCGACAACGGCCGCGCGCTTCTCGCCGCCGACGAGGTCCACGTCTGGTACGACCCCGCGAGCCAGGGATCGGTCTTCGACTTCGGCATGCTGTTCATGGCCTCGGAGGTCATCGGCCCGAAGAAGAAGATCGTGCTCGTCAACCGCGAAGCGGTGGCGCCGACCGAAGGCAAGAGCTTCCAGAACGTGCTCCTGGCGCTCGGGAGGGACGCGTGAAGATCCCGCCCTGGTCGCTCAGCGTCGCGACCTACAACCTGCTCGCCGACGCCTACATCAAGCCGGAGCATTATCCGCTCGTCGCGCCGGAAGACTTCCTGCCGGAGAACCGCCACCCGAAGCTCGACGCGCGCGTCGCGACGCTCGACACCGACGTCATCTGCGCGCAGGAAATCGATCACGCGACCTTCAGGCGCCTCGACGATCGGCTCCGGCCTCGCGGCTATCGCGGACGCTGGGCGCATCGCGGCGGCGGCAAGCCCGACGGCTGCGCCACCTTCGTGCGCGCCCCGTGGACGATGAAGGCCTTCGTGGTCTTCGACTTCGATGACGGTCCGCGGAAGCCCTCGAACCGCATCGCGACCTTCGCCGCCATCGCGCATGGCCCGCATGTCGCGGCCATCGTCAACGTCCATCTCGAATGGCACAAGCCCGACGCGCCCGAGGAACAGCGGCACGGCCTGCATCAGGCCACGCAGCTGCTCACGCGCCTCGCGGGCCAGCGGGCCGCCGTCGTCTGCGGGGATTTCAACGTCCGGCCGGATGACGAGATCGTCGAGCTGTTCCGGAAGGCCGGCTTCATCGATCCGCATCCCGCCGCGTTCGCGACGTTCAACCTGGGAGGGTCACCCCGAAAGATCGACTTCATCCTGCACTCGTCCGATCTCGCGGCGACGCCTTCCCCGACCACGGCCGTCCGCGCCGACACGCCCTTGCCGTCTTCGACCGAACCCTCCGACCACGTGCCTCTCATCGCGACCGTCGCGCCGAGGGCATGACCGCCGCTCACGCACGAGCGGCTTTTTCGTATAGAATGAAAGCATGACCATCCTCCACTTCCAGTGCCTCAAGGACGCGCCCGACCGCCCCGTCGAGATCCAGGCGATGCGTGAAGGCCTCGGCGTCTCCGAAGCGTCGCTGAAGGTCTTCCGTCCGTTCGCCGAACCCGCGACGCCCGCCGTCCTCGACGGCGTCTCCGGCGTGACGATCGGCGGCGCGGGCTGGTCCGCCTTCGAGGACATCCCGCACTACGAAGCTTTCCTGGAGATCCTGCGCGAAGTCCGCCGCCGCCGCATCCCCATGCTCGGCATCTGCTTCGGCGCCCAGACGCTCGCGCACCTCTACGGCGGCACGGTCGTCCGGGACGAGCCGCGCGAGGAGTACGGGACCATCGAGGTCGCCTGCGAAGCGTCGGCGCGCGAGGACGCGCTCTTCGCCGGGACGCCGGAGCGCTTCCTCGCGCAGTCCTGGCATCACGACCGCGTCGCGGCGCTGCCCGAAGGCGCGAAACCGCTCGCCTGGA
>Ga0209966_1000156_pt1 | contig 28802 bp, 28 predicted proteins | sample RhisoiCoNPM_FD_187575 | JGI IMG/M metagenome (GOLD analysis project Ga0209966, IMG submission 187575) | Arabidopsis thaliana rhizosphere microbial communities from the Joint Genome Institute, USA, that affect carbon cycling - Rhizosphere... | ecosystem: Host-associated > Plants > Roots >... | reverse complement strand
CGGGCATGCTCGCGGTGCTGGTGTTCATCCTGCTGTTCAAGCTCGGCGACGCGGCGATGGGCTTCATGGTCAAGCCGTTCTGGGTCGACGCCGGCTTCAGCGCGGCGCAGATCGGCTTCGTCAGCGTCAACCTCGGCCTGGGCCTGTCGATCGCCGGCGGGCTGGTCGGCGGCTGGTATGTCGACCGGCGCGGCATCTTCCGCGGCCTGTGGGTGCTGGGGCTGTGGCAGGCGCTGTCCAACCTCGGCTACGCCGGCGCCGCCTACGCGGTACCGCTGCTGACGCCGGGTGCTGCGGCGACGATCGGCGTCGAGCCGGCGCACCAGGCCATCGTCTACGCCGCCAGCGGACTCGAGAGCTTCACCGGCGGCCTGGGCACCGGCGCTTTCCTCGCCTTCCTGATGGGCATCACCAGCAAGGCGCGCGCGACCACCGAGTACGCGATCCTGTCGAGCATCTTCGCCTTCAGCCGCGCGGTGGCCGGCTGGGCCGGCGGCATCGGCGCGCAGGAGCTCGGCTACCCGGTCTACTTCCTGCTGACCTTCTTCCTCAGCTTCCCGGCCTACCTGCTGCTGCCGCCGGTGCGGCGCATGCTGGAACGTCCGGACGAAGCGCGGGTCTGAGCGCTGCCCTGAGCTTGCCACCATGAACGACGACACCTTCCCGTCCCGCTTGCACTGCCGCTTCTGCCAGGCCTGGTCGGCGCTGTCCGCCGACGCGCCGGCGCAACCCGGGCGGCGCCTGTTCGGCCGCGCGCTGCTGGCCGCCGGCGCGGCCACCGCGCTGCCGGCCGCGGCCCAGGGCGTCGCCAAGGATGTCGGCAACACCTCGGTGTTCACCAAGCTGGTGTCGGCCGAGCAGATCGAGGCCGCCGCCGGCAAGCAGTACGCGCAACTGCTGGCCGAGGCGCGCCGCAAGGGCTCGCTCGCGCCGGACGACCACCCGCAGGTGCGGCGGCTGCGCGCGATCTCGCGCCGCATCGAGCCGCAGGCGCGGCCGTGGAACCCGCGCGCCGCGCAATGGCGCTGGGAGGTCAACCTGCTGGGCTCCAAGCAGCTCAACGCCTTCTGCATGCCGGGCGGCAAGATCGCCTTCTTCAGCGGCATCCTGCAGCAGCTGCAGCTCGACGACGCCGAGGTGGCCGCCATCATGGGCCACGAGGCCGCCCACGCGCTGCGCGAGCATGCGCGCGAGCGCATCGGCAAGAGCTCGGCGACCAGCATCGGGCTGTCGCTCGGCGCCCAGCTGCTCGGGCTGGGCTCGCTCGGCGACGCGGCCGCCAACCTCGGCACCCAGCTGCTGACGCTGAAGTTCAGCCGCGACGACGAGACCGAGGCCGACCTGGTCGGCATGGAGCTCGCGGCGCGCGCCGGCTATGACCCGGCCGCCGGCGTCACGCTGTGGGAGAAGATGCAGCAGGCCAGCAAGGGCGCGCCGCCGCAGTGGATGAGCACCCACCCGTCGAGCGGCAGCCGCATCGGCGAGATCCGCGAGAAGCTCCCGAAGGTGCAGCCGCTGTACGCCCAGGCCGACAAGCCGCGCGAGCGCTTCGCGCCGATGCCGCGCAGCGGCAGCTGACCGCGCTTCAGGCGCAGGCCGGCTCGTCTTCGGCCTGCGCCATGGCGGCCACCAGCTGGTGCAGCTCGCCGCGCAGCGCGACGAAGCGGTCCTCGCTCAGGCGCGTGCGGCAGGCCACGCGGGCCTGGATGTGCGAGGCCGGCTCCTGCAGCGCGGCGCCCTGCGCCGTCAGGCCGATGCGCACGATGCGCTCGTCGTCGGCGTCGCGCAGCCGCGTGATCAGGCCGCCGGCGGCCAGCCGCTTGAGCAGCGGCGTCAGCGTGCTGGAGTCCAGGTCCAGCCGGTCGGCCAAGCCCTTGACGCTCTGCGTGCCATGCTCCCACAGCACCAGCATCACGAGGTACTGCGGATAGGTCAGGCCGATCTCGGCCAGCGGCCCGCGGTAGGTGCGGGTGATCGCGTTCGTCGCCGCATACAGCGCGAAGCACAGCTGGTCGCCGAGGCGCAGCGAGGCGTTCGAGTTCTTCATGGGCTCGATGTCCTTTCTTCTCTTTCCCTGAAACACAAGCCGCGGGCCCGTCAGGCCTCGACGGCCAGGCCCGCGGGCCCGGCCTCGGTGCGCCCGATGACCGCGGCGTGCTCGAAGCCGCCGGCGCGGAAGACCTGCAGCACCGCCGGCACCGCCTGCGGCGCGCAGCTCACCAGCAGGCCGCCGGAGGTCTGCGGATCGGTCAGCAGGTCGCGCGCGGTGGTGGGCAGGCCGTCGGCCAGCGCGACCTCGGCGCCATAGCCGGCCCAGTTGCGGCCCGACGCGCCGGTCACGAAGCCGTCGGCGGCCAGCGCCGCGACGCCGTCGAGCAGCGGCACCTTCGCCCAGTCGATCACCGCGCGCAGCCCGGCGCCGCGCGCCAGCTCGAGCGTGTGCCCGGCGAGGCCGAAGCCGGTGACGTCGGTCAGCGCGTGCACGCCGTCCAGCTCGGCCAGCGCGATGCCCGGCTTGTTCAGGCGCGTCGTGGAGTCGATCAGCCGGGCGTAGCCGGCGTCGTCGAGCCGGCCCTTCTTCAGCGCCGCCGACAGCACGCCGACGCCCAGCGGCTTGCCGAGCACGAGCGCGTCGCCGGGGCGGGCGTCGGCGTTGCGCTTGAGCTTGGCCGGATGGACCAGGCCCATCACGACCAGCCCGTAGATCGGCTCGACCGAGTCGATGGTGTGGCCGCCGGCGATCGGGATGCCGGCCTCGCGGCAGACCGACTGGCCGCCTTCGACGATGCGGCCGATCACCTCCAGCGGCAGCTGGTTGACCGGCATCGCGACGATCGCCAGCGCCATGATCGGCCGCCCGCCCATCGCATAGACGTCGCTGATCGCGTTGGTGGCGGCGATGCGGCCGAAGTCGTAGGGATCGTCGACGATCGGCATGAAGAAGTCGGTCGTCGCGATCAGCGCCTGCTCGTCGTTGAGGCGGTAGACCGCGGCGTCGTCGGCCGTCTCGATGCCCACCAGCAGCTCGGGCGGCAGCACGCCGCCGCCGCTCGATTTCAGGATCTGCGACAGCACCCCCGGCGCGATCTTGCAGCCGCAGCCGCCGCCGTGCGAGAAGCTGGTCAGGCGCAGCCCGGCTGCGGGGGTGGGGCAGACGGCGGGCGAGGAGCTCATGGCAGGCTTCGAGAAGGGAAGACCCGTCATTGTCGCCGCGACGCTGGCGCCGGGCGGGCCAGGGCGTCGGCGACGAGCTGGCGCACGCGGGCGGCCTCCAGCGTCGGCGCGTGGCGCGGCGCGAGCGCGGCCGATCGCGCGGCCAGCCGCCCGCGCCAGGCCGCGTCGGTGCACAGCCGCGCCATCAGCCCGGCCAGCGCGTCGGCATCGCCGGGCGCGAACAGGCCCTCGTGGTCGTCGCCGAGCAGGCCGACGTTGCCGTCGATGCGGCTGGCCAGCACCGGCACGTGCGAGCGCAGCGCCTCGATCACGACGTTGGCGCCGCCCTCGATGCGGCTCGGGTGCACGAGCGCCGCGGCGCGCGCGATCCAGCGCCGCGCGGCCGGCTGCGGCAGCGCGCCGAGCCAGCGGTAGCGCGGCGTCGCCGCCATCGTGCGTTCTGCGGCCGCGGCCAGCGCCGGGTCGAGCGGGGCGCCGACGTGGATCACGCGCCACGGCAGCGCGGGCGGCAGCGCGCGCACCGCGGCCATCAGCGTCAGTGGATCCTTCTCCGCGCGCAGGTGGCCGACGGCGACGAAGTCGACCGTGCCGCGCGCCTGGTCGTGGCGCCGCTGCTGCGGCGCCGACTGCACGATCACCTCCGCCTTGGCGCGCGCGGCGGCTTCGAGCCGCGCCAGCGCCGCCGGCTGCAGCACGACGAGGCGGCTGGCACACTCGACGGCATGGCGGGCGCGGGCATCGTGGTCGAGATCGCGGTACAGGTCGGTGCCGGTCAGCACCAGCACGACCGGGCGCGGCGGGTCGGCGGCGCGGAAGCGTTCGACGGCCTGCGCCGACTTGCGCGCGTGCAGCGCGATCAGCAGGTCGGCCGGTTCGCCGTCCCAGTCCTGCGCGACCGTCACCTCGGCGATCGGTGCCAGGAAGCGCTGCCAGCGCGCCGCGGTGTGCCAGTTTCCGTTGTTGTCGCCCGCCGCGGCCGGCGAGACGATGACGATGCGCGGCTTGGTTCGCATGCCGCAATGGTGGCACGCGGTGGTTGAAGCGCGCACGCTGTGCGGTGCCGCGCTCGCCGCGGCGCTGCGCGATGCGCGGGCGCGCACGCGGGCCTGGACCTTCGACCTCTCCTCCTGGGATCTGCCCTGCCGGCCCGGCGTCAACCCGCCGTCCTGGGAGCTCGCGCACATCGCCTGGTTCGCGGAGTTCTGGACGCTGCGCGGTCCGCACCGGCTCGGCGACGACGGGTTCGTCCATGCGGCGCGGCCGGCGGCGATCGCCGGGCCCGATGCCGAGCTCGACTCGGCGCGCCTGCCGCACGATGCGCGCTGGGCGCTCGCGCCGCGCCACCGCGGCGCGCTCGCGGCACTGCTCGACGCCCAGCTCGACGCGGTGCTGGCGGCGCTCGATGGCCTCGGCGACGACGACGCGGCGCTCTACTTCCACCGCCTCGCGCTGTTCCACGAGGACATGCACGCCGAGGCCTTCGCGTGGACGCGCGCGACGCTCGGCTGGCCGGCGCCGGCCGGGATCGCGCTGCCGCGCGGTGCGACGCGAGCGCCGCTGCAGCATGCCGGCGGCGACGTCACGGTCGGCCGCCCCGCCGACCGACCGGGCTTCGCGTTCGACAACGAGCGCGGCGCCCACGGCTTGCGGCTGGCCCCTTTCGAGATCGACGCCACGCCGGTCAGCGCCGGGCGCTACGCCGCCTTCGTCGACGCCGGCGGCTACGACGACCCGGCCTGCTGGCCCGGCGCCGCCGGCGCCTGGCGCGCCGCGGCCGGCCGCTCGCAGCCCGAGCGCTGGCGGCGCGCGGCCGGTGGCGGCTGGGAGGTCCGCTGGTTCGACCGCTGGCAGCCGCTCGACCCCGAGCAGCCGGTCATCCACGTCAACGCCTTCGAGGCCGAGGCCTGGTGCCGCTGGGCCGGCCGGCGGCTGCCGCGCGCGGCCGAATGGGAGGCCGCGGCGGCGCAGCTCGACTGGGGCCGCGGCGTCTGGGAGTGGACCGCCGATGCCTTCGCGCCCTACCGCGGCTTCTCGCCGGGCCCCTACCGCGACTACTCGCAGCCCTGGTTCGGCAGCCACCGCGAGCTGCGCGGCGGCGCCTTCGCCACCAGCGAGCGGCTGCTCGATCCCTGCTACCGTAACTTCTTCACCCCGGAGCGCTGCGACGTGTTCGCGGGCTTCCGCAGTGCCGCTTCCTGAACCGAGACCCGACCATGCGCATGCTCATCAAGCCCCTGTCCTTCCTTGTCCTGGTCTTCGCGGCTGTCGCCGCGTCGGCCCAGACGTTGCGCGTCTCGGCGATCCCCGACGAGGCGCCCACCGAGCTGCAGCGCAAGTTCAAGCCGCTCGGCGAGTACCTGCAGAAGGCCACCGGCATGACGGTCCAGTTCACGCCGGTGACCGACTACGCCGCCGTCGTCGAAGGCCTGGCGGCCGGCAAGATCGACCTCGCCTGGCTCGGCGGCTTCACCTTCGTGCAGGCCAAGCTGCGCACCCAGGGCCAGGCGACGCCGATCGTGCAGCGCGCCGAGGACGAGAAGTTCACCAGCAAGTTCATCGTACCGGTCGACAGCCCGGTGAAGAGCCTCGCCGAGCTCAAGGGCAAGACCTTCGCGTTCGGATCGCCGTCGTCGACCTCGGGCCACCTGATGCCGCGCCACTTCCTGGCGCGCGACGGCATCGAGCCCGACCGCGACTTCAAGACCGTCGCGTTCTCCGGCGCGCACGACGCGACGGTCGCCTTCGTCGCCGCCGGCCGTGCCGAGGCTGGCGTGCTCAACGCCTCGGTGCTCGACAAGCTGGTCGAGAGCGGCAACCCGAACGCCGCCAAGGTGCGCGTGCTCGCGACCACGCCGCCCTACTACGACTACAACTGGACCGTGCGCCCCGGCCTCGACGCCGCGCTGGCGAAGAAGCTGACCGACGCCTTCCTGGCGCTCGACGCCGCGAACCCCGAGCACAAGGAGATCCTCGCGCTGCAGCGCGCGACGAAGTTCATTCCGACGCAGGCCTCGAACTACGACGGCATCGAAGGGGCGGCCAAGGCCGCCGGTCTGCTGAAGTGAGCGCATGAGCTTCCGGCTCGACGCTGCCGGCCTCGTCCACCCGAACGGCCAGCGCGCGCTGCGGCGCATCGCGCTGGCCGCCGCGGCCGGCGAGCGGCTCGCGATCGTCGGGCCGTCGGGCGCCGGCAAGACCACGCTGCTGCGGCTGCTCGGCGCGGCGCTGCGGCCGACCGAGGGGCGCGTCGAGGTGCTGGGCGCCAACCCCTGGCAGCTCGGCGCCGGCGAGCTGAAGCGGCTGCGTGCGCGCATCGGCGTCGTGCACCAGGCGCCGCCGATCCCGCCGCGGCTGCGCGTCGTCACCGCGGTGCTGGCCGGGCGGCTCGGGCAGTGGAGCGCGGCCAAGGCGCTGGCCTCGCTGCTCTATCCGGCCGACCTGAGCGGTGCGCGCGACGCGCTGGCGCGGCTGGACCTCGCCGACCGGCTGTTCGACCGCTGCGACCGGCTCTCCGGCGGGCAGCTGCAGCGCGTCGGCATCGCGCGCGTGCTCTACCAGGCGCCGGCACTGATGTTGGCCGACGAGCCGGTGTCGGCGCTCGACCCGACGCTGGCCGACGCCGCCGTCGGCGCGCTGGTCGCGCAGAGCGAGGCGAGCGGCGCAACGCTCGTCGCCTCGCTGCACGCGGTCGACCTGGCGCTGAAGTGGTTCCCGCGCCTCGTCGGGCTGCGCGGCGGCGAGGTCGTGTTCGACCTGCCCGCCGCCGAGGTCACGACCGCGCTGCTGCACGAGCTCTACGCGGTCGAGGGCGCGGTGCTGCCGACCCAGGGCAACGATCCGGCGGCGCTCGACCGGCTGCGGCCGGTGGCGTCGAAGGTCGTGCCGCTGAACCGCCCGGGCTGCCGATGAGCGCGCTGGCCGCGCCGGCGCCGCTGCGCGACCCGCAGGCGCGCAGCCGCGCGACCGCGCTGGTGGCGGCCGTGATCGTGCTGTGGCCGCTCGCGCTGCTGGCCGAGTTCCGGCCCTGGGCGCTGTTCGCCGCCGAGCCCTGGCGGGTGATGGGCGGCTTCCTGGCCGGCTTCTGGCCGCCGGCGCATGGGCCCGAGTTCCTCGGCCTGCTGCTGACCGCGACGCTGGAGACGCTGGCGATCGCGACCGCCGGCATCGCGCTGGCCTTCGCGCTCGGCGCGCCGCTGGCGATGGCGACGACGCAGGCGCTGTCGGTCTCGCGCCTCGGACCGGGGCCCGGCCGCGCCTGGCGCGAGGCGCTGCGCTGGGCGCTGCGGCTCGTACAGACGGTGCTGCGCGGCGTGCCCGAGCTGGTGTGGGCGCTGGTGTTCGTGCGCGTGCTCGGGCTGGGCCCGGCGGCGGCGGTGCTGGCGCTGGCGCTGACCTATGGCGGCATGCTGGCCAAGGTCTATGCCGAGATCCTGGAGTCAAGCGACACACGGCCCGCGCGCGCGCTGCTCGAGGCCGGCAGCGGCCGGCTCGCGGCCCTCGGCCACGGCCTGCTGCCGGGTGCGGCGCAGGAACTGGTGTCCTACACCGTCTACCGCTGGGAATGCGCGGTGCGCGCCTCGGTGGTGATGGGCTTCGTCGGCGCCGGCGGGCTGGGCCAGCTGATGGACCAGTCGATGAAGATGCTCAACGGCGGCGAGGCCAGCAGCATCCTGCTGGTCTTCCTGGCCCTGGTGCTGCTGGCCGATGCGGTGAGCGCGGCGCTGCGGAAGTTGCTGGCATGAGCGGCGAACTGACGACCGCCGAGCGCGCGCAGGCCGCTGGGCCCTGCCTCACCTGCGTCGGGGTGACGGCGCTGGTGGCGCTGGCGGTGGTCGCGAGCTTTGCCTACCTCGGGCTGGACCTGCGCGCGCTGGCAAGCGCCGAGTCGCTGCGCGCGATGGGCCGCTTCGTCGCCGAGTTCTTCCCGCCGGACCTGTCGGCGCCCTTCCTCGCCAAGGTCGGCTGGGGGGCACTGCAGACGGTGGCCGTGTCGGCGCTCGGCACGCTGCTGGCCGCGGCGACCGGCGCGGTGCTCGCGTTGCCGGCCGCCGGGCGCGCCGGCTTCGTGCCGCGGCAGGCCGCGCGCTTCGGGCTGAACGCGCTGCGCAGCGTGCCGGAACTGGTGTGGGCCGCATTGATGGTGCTGGCCGCCGGCCTCGGGCCCTTCGCCGGCGTTCTGGCGCTGGCGCTGCACACCAGCGGCGTGCTCGGCCGGCTGTTCGCCGAGGCGCTGGAGAACCTGCCGCCCGAGCCCGAGCGCGCGCTGCGCGAGGCCGGCAGCGGCGCGCTCGCCGCCTTCGCCTATGGCGCCGCGCCGCTGCTGCTGCGCCAGGCGATCGCCTACACGCTCTACCGCTGGGAGATGAACATCCGCATGGCCGCGGTGCTCGGCTTCGTCGGCGCCGGCGGGCTCGGGCAGCTGCTGTACTTCCACCTCAGCCTGTTCCAGCAGGCCCAGGCGGCGACGGTGTTGATCGCGATGTTCGCGCTGGTCGTCGCGGTCGACGCGGCGAGCGGCGCCTGGCGGCGCCGGCTCGCGACGGCGCAGGCTTAGGCCAGCACCTTCAGCAGCCAGGCCTGGATGTCGTCGACCTCCTCGGGGCAGACCGAGTGCGGCATCGGGTACTCGTGCCACTCGACCGGATAACCGAGCGCCTTCAGCGCGTCGCGCGAGGCCGTGGCGCGGTCGATCGGGATCACCTGGTCGAAGCGACCATGGGCCAGGAAGAGCGGCACGTCGGCGTTGGCCGGGTGGCGCTCGGCCGCGGTGGTGGCCGCCAGCGGCAGGTAGCCCGACAGTCCCATCAGCCCGGCCAGCCGCTCGGGGTGGCGCAGGCCGGTCAGCAGCGTCATCGCGCAGCCCTGCGAGAAGCCGGCCAGCACGATGCGCCTCGACGCGACACCGCGTTCGCACTCGCGTGCGATCAGCGCCTCGACGAGCTGCTGCGACGATCGCAGCGTCGTCTCGTCCTCGCGCCGGGCAATGTCGGCGCCGAGGATGTCGTACCAGGCGCGCATCACGTAGCCGCCGTTGATCGTCACCGGCATCGTCGGCGCGTGCGGGAAGACATAGCGCACCGGGCCGACGGCGCCGAGCTGCAGCTCGCGCGCCAGCGGCGCGAAGTCGCCGCCATCGGCGCCCAGGCCGTGCAGCCAGACGATGCTGGCGCGGGGGTTGGGGCCGGTCTCGATCTCGATCGCGTCGAGCAGCATGGGCAGGGTCTCCGAAAGGTCAGGGGGTCAGGTGGCGCATCGCCCAGTCGGCGATGGCGAGCAGGCGGTGGTCTTCGCCGCGCCGGCCGACGAGCTGCAGGCCGACCGGCAGCCCGGTCGCGCCGGTCGTGAACGGCAGGTGCACGCAAGGCAGGCCGAGCAGGCTGACGGCGCGGCAGAACAGCGGGTCGCCGGTCTGCGCCAGCCCTGCGGGCGCCTCGCCGGAGGCGCTGGGCATGAGCAGGGCGTCGTGATCGTCGAACAGCGCGTCGACGGCCGCGCCGATCGCGGCCGCTTCGCTCAGATGGGCCGCGTGGGCGGCGCCGGGGATCGCCGCGCCGGCGTCGAGCAGCGCGACGAGCGGCGTGCTGAGCCGCTGGTGATGGAGGCCGTGCTCGAAAGCCAGCGCGCGTGCCGCCTCATGCGCCATCACGTCCTTCTGCAGCGGCACCAGCCGTGCGTAGGCGGTCGGCAGCGCGGCGTCGGCACAGCGCGCGCGCGGCGCCAGCGCACGGCGCGCATCGTCCCAGGCGCGCACGACGTCGGGTCCGGCCTCGGCCCACTCGGGCGGCCGGGCGAAGCCGATGCGCGGCGTGGCGATCGCCTCGTCGCGCGGCAGCAGGCGCGCGTCGCCGGTCAGCACCGCGCCGAGCAGCGCCGCGCCGCGCACGCTGCGCGCGAAGCCGCCGACCACGTCGAGCGTCTCGCTGACGCTCTTGACGCCGGCGCGCGGCACGCGGCCGACCGTCGGCTTGTAGCCGACCACGCCGCAATAGGCGGCCGGGCGGATGATGGAGCCGGCCGTCTGCGTGCCGAGCGCGAGCATCAGCATGCCGTCGGCCACCGCCGCCGCCGACCCGCTCGACGAGCCGCCCGGCGTGTGCGTCGGCCGCAGCGGGTGGCGCGTCGGCCCGGCCGTCATGTTGGCGAGCTCGGTGCTGACGGTCTTGCCGACCAGCACCGCGCCGGCGGCGCGGCACAGCGCGACCGCGGCCGCGTCGGCCACCGGGCGGTGGCCGGCGTAGACCGGCGTGCCGTACGCGGTGACGAAGTCCACCGTGTCGAAGATGTCCTTGGCGCCGAACGGCAGGCCGTGCAGCAGGCCGCGCTTCGGCGCGGCGTCGAGCGCGCGCGCCCGGGCGAGCGCCGCGTCGGCGTCGAGCGCGGCGAAGGCGAGCACCTCGGCCTCGCGCCCGGCAGTGCGCTCGAGGCAGGCGCGCGTCAGCGCCTCGGCCGTCAGTTCGCCGCGCGCGAGGCGCTGCGCGGCCTCCCAGGCGTCGAGCGCGTGCAGCGGCGTCACAGCGCCAGGTCGTAGTCGACCGTCAGCGGCGCGTGGTCGGAGAAGCGCTGGTCCTTGTAGACCGTGACGTCCTTGGCCAGCTTCGCCAGCTTGGGCGTCGCGAGGTGGTAGTCGATGCGCCAGCCGACGTTCTTGGCCCAGGCCTCGCCGCGGTTGCTCCACCAGGTGTAGGCCTCGCCGCCGTCGTCGGGGCGCAGCGTGCGGTGCACGTCCACGAGGCCGATGCCTTCGAACACGCTGCCGAGCCAGGCCCGTTCCTCGGGCAGGAAGCCCGAGTTCTTCTGGTTGCTCTTCCAGTTCTTCAGGTCGATCTCGCGGTGCGCGATGTTGACGTCACCGACCAGGATGAACTCGCGCTCGCCGGCCAGCTTCTCCAGGTGCGGGCGGAAGGCGGCGAGGAAGCGGTACTTGGCCTCCTGGCGTTCCTCGGACGACGAGCCGCTCGGGAAGTAGCAGCTGATGATCGACAGCTTGCGCCGCGCGTTGTCGTAGCGCGCCTCGACGTAGCGGCCCTCGGCGTCGAACTCGGTCGAGCCGAAGCCGGTGATCACCGCGCTGGGCTTCTTGCGCGTGTACAGCCCGACGCCCGAGTAGCCCTTCTTCTCGGCGCAGTGGAAGTGACCGGCCAGCCCGGCGACCTCCTCGAAACGCCCGGTGAGGTCCGGCGCCTGGGCCTTGAGCTCCTGCACCCCCATACAATCGACGCCACTCGACGCGACCCATTCGGCCCAGCCCTTGCTGGCCGCGGAGCGGATTCCGTTCAGGTTCAGCGACACCAGACGCACGAGGCCTCCCAGAGCATGACGTCCCCCGCATCGACCGCGCCGCGCGACGCGCTGGCGCAGGCTTTCGTGGCCTTCGCCGTCGAGGCCGGCGTGCTGCGCTTCGGGGAGTTCAAGACCAAGGCCGGTCGGCTTTCGCCCTACTTCTTCAACGCCGGCCTGTTCGACGATGGCGCCAAGCTCGGCCGCCTCGCGGAATTCTATGCACGCCGCCTGCTCGCCGACGGACTGGCCTTCGACCTGCTGTTCGGCCCGGCCTACAAGGGCATCACGCTGGCCTCGGCGGTCGCGGTCGAACTGGCGCGGCAAGGGCACAACACGCCCTACGCCTACAACCGCAAGGAAGCCAAGGACCATGGCGAAGGCGGCACGCTTGTCGGCGCGCCGATGGCCGGGCGCGTTGTGATCGTCGACGACGTGATCTCGGCCGGCACCTCGGTGCGCGAATCGATCGCGATGATCACCGCCGCCGGCGCGCAAGCCGTCGGCGTGGCGATCGCGCTCGACCGGCAGGAGCGGGCGTCGACGGCCGACGGGCGTGACGCGGATCACTCGGCGGTGCAGTTCGTGCAGCGTGAGCTCGGATTGACGGTCTGCGCGATTGCGACGCTGGCGGACTTGCTCCACTATCTGTCGGCGCAGTCCGATCCGGCGCTCGCGCAGCACCTGCCACGCGTGCAGGCCTATCGGGATCGCTACGGTATCTGATGACGGACAGGAGAGCGGGTGTGATGCACAACGGTCGTTCGATGATCGGCGCGCGCGCGGTCGGCGTGGCGTTCGCGCTTGCCGTCGCCGGGGCCGCCGTGCAAGCGCAAACCAGGGCTGCGGCGCCGAAGTCCCAAACCCCCGGGGCGATCTTCACCTGCACCAGCGCGGCCGGAAAGCGCATTACCTCGGACCGCCCGATCTCCGAATGCCTGGATCGCGAGCAGCGCGTGCTGAACAAGGACGGCTCGCTGCGCATGATCATGCCGCCCAGCCTCACCGCCGACGAGCGCGCGGCGATGGAAGAGGCCGAGAAGCGCAAGCAGCAGGAGCGCATCGCCAAGCAGGATGCGATCCGGCGCGACCGCAACCTGGTGGCCCGTTACCCGAACGAGGAGACGCACGGCAAAGCGCGCGAAGCCTCGCTCGAGCCGGTGCTCCATGCCATCGAGTCGTCCGAGCGCCGCATCGTCGAGCTCGAGAAGGAACGCAAGCCGCTGCTCGCCGAAGCCGAGTTCTACGAAGGCAAGGCGCTGCCGCCCAAGCTGAAGCGGCAGATGGAGTCGGTCGACGTCAGCATCCAGGCGCAGCGCGCCACGGTGGCGACGCAGCAGTCCGAGGTCTCGCGCATCAACGCGAACTACGACGCCGAACTGGCGCGGCTGAAGAAACTCTGGGGCGGCGCCGAGCCGGGTTCGCTGGGCCCCCTGCCGCAGGTTGCCGCGGCCTCCGCCGCCGGCAACGCAGCGGCCGCCAGGAAGCCGTGAACGGCCGCCGGTGATCCGGCGGCTCAGCCCAGCTTCTGCTTCAGCAGTTCGTTGACCTGGGCCGGGTTGGCCTTGCCCTTGCTCGCCTTCATCGCCTGGCCGACCAGCGCGTTGAAGGCCTTGTCCTTGCCGGCGCGGTACTCCTCGACCGACTTCGGGTTGGCGGCCAGCACCTCGTCGACGATGCGCTCCAGCTCGCCGGTGTCGGACATCTGTTTCAGGCCCTTGTCGGCGATCACCGCGTCGACATCGGTCTCGCCCGACCACAGCGCGTCGAACACCTGCTTGGCGCCGTTGTTGGAGACCGTGCCGTCGGCGATGCGCGCGATCAGCGCGGCCAGCGTCGCCGGCGCGACCGGGCTCGCGGCGATGTCGCGGTCCTCGGCATTGAGCCGGCGCGATACCTCGCCCATCAGCCAGTTGGCCGCCAGCTTCGGCGGCGCACCGGCGGCCTTCACGGCTTCATAGCAGCGCGCGAACGCGAGGCTCTGCGTCATCATCGTCGCGTCGTAGGCGGCCAGGCCGTCGTCGCGCTCGAAGCGCGCCGCCATCAGGCGCGGCAGCTCGGGCATCTCGCCCTTGACGCGTTCGATCCAGGCCGGCTCGATGACGAGCGGTGGCAGGTCGGGATCGGGGAAGTAGCGGTAGTCGTGCGCGTCTTCCTTGCTGCGCATCGCACGTGTCTCGCCCGAGTCGGGGTCGAACAGCACGGTGGCCTGCTGGATCGCCAGGCCGTCCTCGATCTGGTCGATCTGCCACTGGATCTCGAAGTCGATCGCCTGCTGCAGGAAGCGGAAGCTGTTGAGGTTCTTGATCTCGCGGCGCGTGCCGAAGGGCGCGCCGGGGCGGCGCACCGAGACGTTGGCGTCGCAGCGGAAGCTGCCTTCCTGCATGTTGCCGTCGCAGATGCCCAGCCACACCACCAGCGCGTGCAGCGCCTTGGCGTACTCGACCGCCTCCTTGCTCGAGCGCATGTCGGGCTCGGACACGATCTCCAGCAGCGGCGTGCCGGCGCGGTTGAGGTCGATGCCGCTGCAGCCGGGGTAGGCGTCGTGCACCGATTTGCCGGCGTCTTCCTCCAGGTGGGCGCGCGTCAGCCGCACGTTGCGCGACTCGCCGTCGAGCAGGAAACCGACCGCGCCGCCCTGCACCACCGGCAGCTCGTACTGGCTGATCTGGTAGCCCTTGGGCAGGTCCGGGTAGAAGTAATTCTTGCGCGCGAAGATCGACAGCGGCGCGAGGTGCCCGCCGACCGCGAGGCCGAAGCGGATCGCGCGCTCGACCGCGCCGCGGTTCATCACCGGCAGCGTGCCGGGCAGCGCGAGATCGACCGCGCAGGCCTGGGTGTTGGGTGCGGCGCCGAAGGCCGTGCTGGCGCCGGAGAAGATCTTCGACGCGGTCGAGAGCTGGGTGTGGGTCTCGAGGCCGATGACGACCTCGTAGCCGCGGATCAGGGCGGGGGCGGCCATCTCAGCAGCCCTCCGGCGCACGGGCATGGAAATCGGTGGCCTGCTGGAAGGCATGCGCGGCGTGCAGCAGCGCGGCCTCCTGCCAGTAGTTGCCGATCAGCTGCAGGCCGACCGGCATGCCGCCCTCGCCGAAACCGGCCGGCACGCTCATGCCCGGCAGCCCGGCCAGGCTGGCCGGCAGCGTGAAGATGTCGGCCAGGTATTCGGCCACCGGGTCGGTCTGCGAGCCGATCTTGCGCGCGACGGTCGGCGCCACCGGGCCGGCGATCAGGTCGCAGGCCTTGAAGCACTGCTGGAAGTCGTCGGCGATCATGCGGCGCAGCTTCTGGGCCTGCAGGTAGTAGGCGTCGTAGTAGCCATGCGAGAGCACGTAGGTGCCGATCATGATGCGGCGCTTGACCTCGGCGCCGAAGCCTTCGCTGCGGCTCTTGCGGTAGAGGTCCATCAGGTCGGCGGCGCCCTCGGCGCGGTGCCCGTAGCGCACGCCGTCGAAGCGGCTGAGGTTCGAGCTCGCTTCGGCCGGCGCGATGATGTAGTAGACGGGGATCGATAGTTCGGTACGCGGCAGGCTGACGTCGACCAGCGTCGCGCCGAGCTTCTCGCACTCGGCCAGCGCGGCGCGCACCGGGGCGGCCACGTCGGCGGCGACGCCGGCGCCGAAGAACTCCTTCGGCAGGCCGATGCGCAGGCCGGCCAGCGGCCGGGCGGCGCTCGCACCGTCGCGCGGCGCACGCAGCGCGGCGGCGAAGTCGGGCACCGGCTGCTGCGCGCTGGTGGCGTCGCGCTCGTCGAAGCCGCTCATCGCGCCGAGCAGCAGCGCGCAGTCCTCTGCGCTGCGCGCGATCGGTCCGGCCTGGTCCAGGCTGGAGGCGAAGGCGATCATCCCGTAGCGCGAGCAGCGCCCGTAGGTCGGCTTGATGCCGGTCACGCCCGACAGCGAGGCCGGCTGGCGCACCGAGCCGCCGGTGTCGGTGCCGGTGGTGGCCGGCACCAGCCGCGCGGCGACCGCCGCGGCCGAGCCGCCCGACGATCCGCCGGGGATGCGCGCGGGGTCCCAGGGGTTGCGCACCGGCCGCACCGACGAGTTCTCGTTGCTGCCGCCCATCGCGAACTCGTCGCAGTTGAGCTTGCCCAGCGTCACCGTGCCGGCGGCCTTGAGCTTGGCGACCACCGTCGCGTCGAAGGGCGAGCGGTAGTCGGCCAGGATCTTCGAGGCGGCGGTGCTCGGGAAGTCGGTGGTGACGAAGATGTCCTTGTGCGCGATCGGCACGCCGTCGAGGGGGCCGCGGGCTTCGCCGCGAGCGCGGCGCGCGTCGGCCGCGCGGGCCTGCGCGAGCGCCGCGTCGGCGTCGGTGCACAGGAAGGCGCCGAGTTGTTCGTGCGCGTCAATGCGCGCAAGCAGATGCGTCGTCAGCTCCTCGCTGGACAGCCGGCCGGCGCGGAGCGCGGCGGAGAGCTCGGCGACGCCGAGCGCGTGCGGCGCCGTCATTCGATCACCCGCGGAACGAGGTAGAGCCCGCCTTCGACGGCCGGAGCACTCTGCTGGTTGACTTCGCGGTCGACGACCTCGGTGACCGCGTCCTCACGCAGCCGCAGCGCGACCTCCTGCACCGCCGACAGCGGCGTGTACAGCGGCGCGACGCCGGTGGTGTCGACCGCGCGCATACGCTCGACGATGTCGAAGAAGCCGTTGAGCTGGCCGAGCATCGCGGCCTCCTCGGCCTCGCTCAGCTGCAGCCTGGCGAGCAGCGCGATGCGGCTCACGTCTTGGGGGGTCAGGGCCATGGTGGTCGGTGGGCTCGGCAAGGGGGCGCCGGCGCTGCTTTTTGCAGCAGTTTCGCGGAGGCGCTGGGTTATTATCTTTCGTTAATCCCACCCGGTCCGCACGCGTTCGTTCGCGACCGTACGGCGTCGACGCTTTCCGCTGCACCGCACCCACGCCACGACATGTTCGCCTCCCTGCGACGTTATTTCTCCACCGACCTCGCGATCGACCTCGGCACCGCCAACACCCTGATCTACGTCAGGGGCAAGGGCATCGTGCTCGACGAACCCTCGGTGGTCGCGATCCGCCACGAAGGCGGCCCCAACGGCAAGAAGACGATCCAGGCGGTCGGCGCCGAGGCCAAGGCCATGCTCGGCAAGGTGCCGGGCAACATCGAGGCGATCCGCCCGATGAAGGACGGCGTGATCGCCGACTTCACCGTCACCGAGCAGATGCTCAAGCAGTTCATCAAGATGGTCCATCCGCGCTCGGTGCTCAAGCCCAGCCCGCGGATCATCATCTGCGTGCCCTGCGGCTCGACCCAGGTCGAGCGCCGCGCGATCCGCGAATCGGCGCTCGGCGCCGGCGCCTCCGAGGTCTACCTGATCGAGGAGCCGATGGCCGCGGCGATCGGCGCCGGGCTGCCGGTGTCGGAAGCGTCCGGCTCGATGGTCGTCGACATCGGCGGCGGTACCACCGAGGTCGGCGTCATCAGCCTGGGCGGCATGGTCTACAAGGGCTCGATCCGCGTCGGCGGCGACAAGTTCGACGAGGCCATCATCAACTACATCCGCCGCAACTACGGCATGTTGATCGGCGAGCCGACTGCGGAAGCGATCAAGAAGACCATCGGCTCGGCCTTCCCCGGCTCCGAGGTGCGCGAGATGGAGGTCAAGGGCCGCAACCTCTCCGAGGGCGTGCCGCGCAGCTTCACGATCAGCAGCAACGAGATCCTGGAAGCGCTGACCGACCCGCTCAACCAGATGGTCAGCGCCGTCAAGAACGCGCTCGAGCAGACCCCGCCGGAGCTTGGCGCCGACATCGCCGAGCGCGGCATGATGCTGACCGGCGGCGGCGCGCTGCTGCGCGACCTCGACCGCCTGCTGGCCGAGGAGACCGGTCTGCCGGTGCTGGTGGCCGAGGACCCGCTGACCTGCGTGGTGCGCGGCTGCGGCATGGCGCTGGAGCGCATGGAGCGCCTGGGCTCGATCTTCACCTCCGAGTGACCGCCGCGCGATGAAGCCCGGGAGCCGGCGCGTCGTGCACGTGGCCGGCTTCTTCGCTAGCGCACCCCGCCGCTGAGCTCCTCCGATGCCGCTCGGTACCCTCGACCGCACGCCGCCGCCCTTCTTCAAGCAGGGCATGTCGGCGTTGTCGAAGCTGGTGTTCTTCTCGGCGCTGGCCTTCTTCCTGATGGCGGCCGACACCCGCTTCAAGCTGACCCAGCCGCTGCGCGCCGCGCTGGCGACCGCGCTGCACCCGGTGCAGCTCGCGCTGCTGGCGCCGCTGCAGGCGGCGCGGACGGTGCAGGACTACTTCTCGGGCCTCGGCGGCGCGCGCGAGCGCGAGGCGGCGGCGCTGACGCAGCTCGCCGCGCAGTCCGAGCGCGCCGCGCGCGTCGAGCGGCTGACGACCGAGAACGAGCGCCTGCGCGCGCTGCTGGAGCTGCGCACGGCCTTCACCGTGCGCAGCGTCGCCGCCGAGGTGTTGTACGAGGCGCCCGACCCCTACACGCGCAAGATCGTCATCGACCGCGGACAGACCCATGGCGTGGTCGCCGGCGCGCCGGTGGTCGACGCGGCCGGCGTGCTCGGCCAGGTCACGCGCGCCTACCCGCTGGCGTCCGAGGTCACGTTGCTGACCGACAAGGACGCCGCGATTCCCGTGCTCAACACCCGCACGCAGACGCGTGCCGCCGCCTATGGTGATCCGGCCGGCGTGGCGGCCGGCGCCGGCATGGAGCTGCGCTTCCTGGCGACCAATGCCGACGTCGCGCCCGGCGACCTGATGCACACCTCGGGCGTCGACGGCGTCTACCCCCCTGGCCTGCCGGTGGCCACCGTGGTCGCCGTGGACCGCCAGACCGGCTCGACCTTCGCGAAAGTCACGCTCGCGCCGGTCGCGCGCACCGACACCGCCCGCCACGTCCTGGTGCTCGAGCCGCTGTACCTGCAGATGCCGCCACGGCCGGTCGAGCCGGCCGCCAGCGCGCCGCCGCAGCCGCGCCGGCAGGGCACCGGGCGGCCGTCGAGGAGCGCCCCATGATCATGCGTCCCGGCTCCGACCAGCTGCTGCTGCCGGTCAACCCGGTGTTCATGTGGGGCTCGCTGCTGCTCGCGCTGATGCTCAACCTGGTGCCACTCGGCCGCAACCCGGCGATGCCGGACTTCCTCGCGCTCGCGCTGGTGTTCTGGAACGTCAACCAGCCGCGCCGCGTCGGCGTCGGCGCGGCCTTCGCTTTCGGCCTGCTGATGGACGTGCACCAGGGTGCGCTGCTCGGGCAGCATGCGCTGTCCTACACGCTGCTGAGCTTTTTCGCGATCATGATGCACCGCCGGCTGCTGTGGTTCGGCGTGCCTTCGCAGGCGGTGCAGGTCCTGCCGCTGTTCTTCGCGGCGCACGCGGTGTCGGTCCTCGTGCGATTGGCCACGGGCGACGTGTTCCCCGGCTGGAACCTGCTGATCGCGCCGCTGGTCGAAGCGCTGCTGTGGGTGCCGGCCAGCTGGCTGTTGCTGGCGCCGCAGCGGCGCGCGCCGGACCGGGACGAGAATCGGCCTTTGTGACCGGCGCATCGACGGGACGCTCGTGGGCTCGATGACCGAACTGAAGGACCTGGACCAGGAGCTGGCCGGCTTCCGACTGCGCCTGCTCGCTGCGGCGCTGATGGTGCTGATCGGCTTCGGCCTGCTGGTCGCGCGCCTCGTGCACCTGCAGGTGCAGCGCTACGACGAGCTGTCCACGCGCGCCGAGAGCAACCGCATCGCGGTGCTGCCGGTGGTGCCCAACCGCGGGCTGATCCTGGATCGCAACGGCGTCGTCGTGGCGAGCAACTACTCGGCCTACACGCTCGAGATCACGCCCTCGCAGGTGAGCGACCTGGAGGCAACGATCGACGCGCTGGCCGAGGTCGTTCCGATCGAGACGCGCGACCGCAAGCGCTTCAAGCGCCTGCTGGAGGACTCCAAGAGCTTCGAGTCGGTGCCGATCCGCACCAAGCTCAGCGACGAGGACGTCGCGCGCTTCACCGCGCAGCGCTTCCGCTTCCCCGGCGTCGAGCTGAAGGCGCGGCTGTTCCGCAGCTACCCCTACGGCGAGGTCGGCAGCCACGTGCTCGGCTACATCGGCCGCATCAACACCGCCGAGAAGGCGGCGATCGACGAGACCGAGGACGCCGCCAACTACCAGGGGACCGACTACATCGGCAAGCTCGGCGTCGAGCAGAAGTACGAGGACGAGCTGCATGGGCTGACCGGCTTCGAGGAGGTCGAGACCAGCGCCGGCGGCCGCGCGGTGCGGCGGCTGCGCGCCGGCGCGCCGACCTCGGGCAACACCGTGCAGCTGTCGATCGACATCAAGCTGCAGGCGCTGGTCGAGCAGCTCTATGGCGACCGCCGCGGCGCGCTGGTCGCGATCGACCCGCGCAACGGCGAGGTGCTGGCCTTCGTCAGCAAGCCGACCTTCGACCCCAACCTGTTCGTCGACGGCATCGACAGCGACAGCTGGAAGGAGCTCAACGAAAGCCTCGACAAGCCGCTGCTGAACCGCGCGCTGCGCGGCACCTACCCGCCGGGCTCGACCTTCAAGCCCTTCATGGCGATCGGCGCGCTCACCACCGGCAAGCGCACGCCGCAGCAGACCATCGTCGACAACGGCACCTTCACGTTCGGCAACCACCGCTTCCGCAGCCACGGTGACCACGGCCTGGGCGTGGTCGACATGACGCGCTCGATCGTCAAGTCGAGCAACGTCTACTACTACCAGCTCGCCAACGACATGGGCGTCGACCTGATCCACGAGCAGCTCGAGCCCTTCGGCTTCGGCCGCAAGACGGGCATCGACATCAACGGCGAGCTCACCGGCGTGCTGCCCTCCACCGAGTGGAAGCGCCGCTACTACAAGCGCCCCGAGCAGCAGAAGTGGTACGCCGGCGAGACCATCTCGCTGGGCATCGGCCAGGGCTACAACAACTTCACGATGCTGCAGCTCGCCAGCGCGACCGCCACGCTGATCTCCGGCGGGCAACGCTACGTGCCGCGGCTGGTGCGGCAGGTCGAGAACACGGCGACCGGCGCGCACCGGCAGCTGTCGGCCGAGACGCTCGAGCCGCTGCCGCTGAAGCCCGAGCATGTGGAGGTCGTCAAGCAGGCGCTGCACGGCGTGACGCAGGAGGGCACCTCGACGCGCGTCTTCATGGGCGCCGGCTACGCCAGCGGCGGCAAGACCGGCACGGCGCAGGCGGTCGGCATCCGCCAGAACGAGAAGTACGACAAGAGCAACCTCGAGGAGTACCAGCGCGACCACTCGCTGTACATCGCCTTCGCGCCGGTCGACGAGCCCCGGATCGCGCTGGCGGTGATCGTCGAGAACGCCGGCTTCGGCGCCGCCGCCGCCGCGCCGATCGCGCGGCGCGTGCTCGACTACGTGCTCGACGGCCGCTACCCGAGCGCCGAGGACATCCTCGCGGTGCAGCAGGGCACGGCGGTGGCGCCGATCGGCGCGCCGCGGCTGGCGGCCGAGGTGCCGCTGCTGCCGGTGATCCCGGGAGGCGTGGCGACGGCCGCGGCGCCGGCTGCGGAGGCCGTGCGGTGAACGCCGTCTTCGATCAGCCGCCGCCGTGGCAGCGCGCGCTGCGCGTCTTCCGAGGCTTCGACGGCCCGCTGGCGCTGGCGATCCTGCTGCTCGCCGCGCTCGGCCTGGTGACGATGTACTCGGCCGGTTTCGATCACGGCACGCGCTTCGCCGACCACGGCCGCAACATGCTGATCGCCGCCGGCGTGATGTTCCTGGTGGCGCAGCTGCCGCCGCAGCGGCTGGCGCAGCTCGCGGTGCCGCTGTACGTGCTGGGCGTGGCGCTGCTGCTGGGCGTGGAGTTCTTCGGCGTCACCAAGAAGGGCGCGACGCGCTGGCTGGACCTGCAGATCACGGTGATCCAGCCGTCGGAGCTGCTGAAGATCGCCACGCCGCTGATGCTGGCCTGGTGGTTCCAGCGCCGCGAGGGCCGGCTGCAGGCGCTGGACTTCCTGATCGGCTTCGCGCTGCTGGCGGTGCCGGTGGGCTTGATCGTCAAGCAGCCCGACCTCGGCACCGCGATCCTGGTGCTGATGGCCGGGCTGTACGTGATGTTCTTCGCCGGGCTGAGCTGGAAGCTGATCCTGCCGGTGGTCGGCGCGGGGGCGGTCGGCGTCGCGCTGCTGGTGATCTTCGGCGACGCGCTGTGCCAGCCCGGCGTCGACTGGCGTGTGCTGCACGAGTACCAGCGCCAGCGCGTGTGCACGCTGCTCGACCCCGCGAAGGATCCGCTTGGCAAGGGCTTCCACATCCTGCAGGGGATGATCGCGATCGGCTCCGGCGGCATCTCGGGCAAGGGCTTCATGAACGGCACGCAGACGCACCTGGAGTTCATCCCCGAACGCACCACCGACTTCATCTTCGCCGCGTTCTCGGAGGAGTTCGGGCTGTTCGGCTGTCTGGCGCTGCTGGCCGGGTTCACCTTCCTGATCTTCCGCGGGCTGATGATCGCCAGCGAGGCGCCGACGCTGTTCGCGCGGCTGATGGCCGGCGCGGTGACGCTGTCCTTCTTCACCTACGCGATGGTCAACATGGGCATGGTCAGCGGCATCCTGCCGGTGGTCGGCATCCCACTGCCCTTCGTCAGCTACGGCGGCACCGCGATGGTCACGCTGGGCCTGGGCCTCGGCATCCTGATGTCGGTGTCGCGCAGCAAGCGCCTGATGCAGAGCTAGGGACGGCCGCGCATCGCGGCCCACAGCCGCTGCAGCCGGCCGCGCGGCCGCTCGTTGCGCGCGGGACGGGCTGACCGCCGGCCGAGGCCGCCCCCGGGTCGCGCGAGGAAGGTCGACTCCACATCGAGCGTGGCGCGCACACCGACGTCGGCGCGGTGGCGCGCCAGCCAGCCGTCGGCGGCGGCGCGGCCGAGCGCGAACAGCTGCTCGAGGAAGGCCGCGTCGGTGTTGAGCTTGCTGCTGGCGTTGAAGGGCGCGAGGCCTTCGTCGTCGGCGATCATGTGCAGCCGCAGGTCCTTGTACTGGCCGGGGTCGAGCCGGCCCTCGCGCACCAGGCGCGAGACGAAGGCGATCGCCCGCATCTCGGCGACCAGGCTGGCGTTGAAGGTGATCTCCGACAGCCGGTCCATGATCTCGACGCTGCGCGTCGGCGTGCCCTCGCGCCTGAGCGGATTGATCTTCACCATCAGGATGTCGAGCACCTCGCTGTGATAGATCAGCGGATAGATCGCCGGGTTGCCGGTGTAGCCGCCGTCCCAGTACGGTTCGCCGTCGACCATCACCGACTGGAACAGGAAGGGCAGGCACGCCGACGCGAGCAGCGCGTCGATCGACAGCTCCGCGCCGGTGAACACGCGCGCCTGGCCGGTGTGCACGCTGGTCGCGGTGATGAACAGCGGGATCGTGCAGCCGCGCAGCGCCGCTTCGTCGACATGGCGGCGCGCGATGTCGCGCAGCGGGTTCAGGTTAAGCGGGTTGAACTCGTAGGGGCTGAAGGTGCGGAAGAAGCCGTTCAGCCACTGGTAGACCGGCTGCTTGTCGAAGTTGTAGCCGTCGCCCGCGGCGCCGGCCTGCGACAGCGAGAACGGCGAGAAGGTCTGGCCGCTGCTGCTCACGTCGTGCCAGAACGCCGCCAGTGCCGCGCGCGCGCCGGCGCGGCCGCCGCGTACATGGCCCGTGGCCAGCACGGCGGCGTTCAGCGCGCCGGCGCTGGTGCCGGAGATCGCGCCGATCGCCAGGCCGTCTTCCTCGAGCAGCCGGTCGAGCACACCCCACGTGAAGGCGCCATGCGAGCCGCCTCCCTGTAACGCGAGGTCGACGCGGCGCAACGGGGGCGAAGCTGTTGTGGCGGTGGACATGGGCCTGGGGTTTACCCCAGTCTACGCGAGCACCGTGTCCGTCAGGGGTGGACCTCGTTCGGGTCGTCGCTTGCCTCGGCTGGGGTGCTGACCCGCAGGCGCGCGAAGCGCAGCGTGAAGCGCGCGCCGGGCGTCGGCGACTCGGCGGTCGGCGCCTCGTAGGTGTCCGACAGATCCAGGCTCGCACCATGCTGGCGCGCGATCTCGGCGACGATCGCCAGCCCGAGGCCGGAGCCGTCGACCTCGGTGCCGAGCGCGCGGTAGAACGGCTGGAACACGAGCTCGCGCTCGGTCGCCGGGATGCCGGGCCCGGAGTCCTCGACCTGCAGCACGACGACCTCGCCGAACGGGTCGTCGAACAGCCGCACGGTCACCGTGCCACCGGCCGGCGTGTAGTGCAGGGCGTTGTCGACCAGGTTGACCAGCAGTTCGTGCAGCAGCACGGGGTGGCCGCGCACGAGCGGCACGGCTTGGGGCAGGCCGGCTGCCCCGTCGGCCCCCGGGCCTTCGTAGCCAAGGTCGATGCGCCGCTCCAACGCGCGCGGCACGAACTCGCGCACGGTCTCGGTGGCCAGCCGGACCATGTCGACCGGCACGGTGCGGCGCATGACCTGCTCGCGGTCCTCGGCGCGGGCCATCGCCAGCAGCTGGTTGACCATGTGCGCGGCGCGCTGGCTCGCCAGCGCCATCTGCTGCAGCGAGCGTTTCAGCGCCTCGGGCCCGCGTTCGCCGAGGTCGATCTCGCGCTGCGCCACCTCGGCCTGGGTGCGCAGCCCGGCCAGCGGCGTCTTCAGCTGGTGGGCGGCGTCGGCGAGGAAGCGCTTCTGCGCCGCGAACGAGCGGTCCAGCCGTGCCAGCAGGTCGTTGATCGCGCGCACCAGCGGCGCCACCTCCTCGGGGGCCTGGGTCTCGTCGATCGGGCTCAGGTCGTCGGCGGCACGCCGGCGGATGCGCTGCTGCAGCTCGGCGAGCGGCGCGATGCCGCGCGACAGCGCGAACCACACCAGCAGCACCGCCAGCGGCAGGATCACGAACTGCGGCAGGATCACGCCCTTGATGATCTCGGTGGCCAGCTGCGAGCGCTTGTTCAGCGTCTCGGCCACCTGCACCAGCGGCATGCCGTTCAGGCCCGGGCCGGGTGCGACCCACAGGTAGGCGACGCGCACCGGCTCGCTGCCGATCATGTCGTCGCGGTAGCGGATCTGGCCGGGCACCGGGCGCTCGTCGTCGACCGGCACATGGATGGCGCGGTCGCCGCCGAGGAACTCGCCGCGCGCGCCGAGCACCTGGTAGTAGATCGTGTCGGCCTCGTCGGCGCGCAGCAGCTCGGCGGCGCTGGCCGTCAGCGCGAAGCGCAGGCTGCGCGGCGGCGCCGCCGGCGTGCCCTGGGCGCCGTTCGGCCCGCGTGCGGCCTGCGCCTCTTGCACCACCTGCATCTGCTGCGCCAGCGCGCGTGACATGTCACCGAGCGCGCGGTCGTAGGGCCGGTTGGAGATCTCCTGCGCCACCACCCAGGTCAGCGCCACGCTCATCGGCCACAGCAGCAGCAGCGGCGCGAGCATCCAGTCGAGGATCTCGCCGAACAGGGAGCGTTGTTCGCGGGGGAAGGGCATCGGCGAGCGGCGGCGGCACCCGCCGGGAGGGGGCGGCGGTTCAGGCCGCGATTTTCTCCAGGCAGTAGCCGAGGCCGCGCACCGTGGCGATGCGCACCGGCCCCTGCTCGATCTTCTTGCGCAGGCGGTGGATGTAGACCTCGATCGCGTTGTTGCTGACCTCGTCGCCCCACTCGCACAGGCGCTCGACCAGCTGGTCCTTGCTGACCAGCCGGCCGGCGCGCTGCAGCAGCACCTCGAGCAGCGACAGCTCGCGCGCCGACAGCTCGACCATCTGGTCGTTCAGGTAGGCGACGCGGCCGGTGGCGTCGAAGGTCAGCGGCCCGTGCTTGATGATCGAGGAGGCCGTGCCCAGGCCGCGGCGCGTCAGTGCGCGCACGCGCGCCTCCAGCTCGGCGAGCGCGAAGGGCTTGGCCATGTAGTCGTCGGCGCCCAGGTCCAGGCCCTTGACGCGCTGGTCGACGCTGTCGGCGGCGGTCAGGATCAGCACCGGCGTCGACGTGCCCCGCCCGCGCATGCGGCGCAGCACCTCCAGGCCGTGCAGCTTGGGCAGGCCGAGGTCGAGGACCACCATGTCGAACTCGTGGTCGGCCAGCGCCGCGTCGGCCTCGCTGCCGCTGGCCACGTGCTCGACCGCATAGCCGCCCTTGCGCAGCGTGCGCAGCAGGCCGTCGGCGAGCACCTGGTCATCCTCGGCGATCAGGATCTTCATGCCCTTGTCTCCTCGGGCGGCTTGTGGCGCCGCCTCGTTCACCCGCGATTCTGAAGCTAGGGAGTCGGCCGCCTGAGCGACGAACACCACTGGACAAACATACAGCTTTCGACCATCATCCGCCCTATTCCCCCGGGAGCAAACGATGGAAGCCAACGTCAAAGCACTGAACACCGAGAAAGCCAAGGCCCTGCAGGCCGCCCTTGCCCAGATCGAAAAGCAGTTCGGCAAGGGCACCATCATGCGCCTCGGCGAGGGCGAGGTCATCGAGGACATCCAGGTGGTGTCCACCGGCTCTTTGGGGCTGGACATCGCGCTGGGCGTCGGTGGCCTGCCGCGCGGCCGCGTGGTCGAGATCTACGGCCCCGAGTCCAGCGGCAAGACGACGCTGACGCTGCAGGTCATCGCCGAGATGCAGAAACTCGGCGGCACCTGCGCCTTCATCGACGCCGAGCACGCGCTCGACATCCAGTACGCCCAGAAGCTCGGCGTCAACCTGCAGGATCTGCTGATCTCCCAGCCCGACACCGGCGAGCAGGCGCTCGAGATCGTCGACGCGCTGGTGCGCTCCGGCTCGGTCGACCTGGTGGTGGTGGACTCGGTGGCTGCGCTCACGCCGAAGGCCGAGCTCGAGGGCGAGATGGGCGACTCGCTGCCCGGCCTGCAGGCCAGGCTGATGAGCCAGGCGCTGCGCAAGCTGACCTCGTCGATCAAGAAGACCAACACCATGGTCATCTTCATCAACCAGATCCGCATGAAGATCGGCGTGATGTTCGGCAGCCCCGAGACCACCACCGGCGGCAATGCGCTGAAGTTCTACGCCTCGGTGCGGCTGGACATCCGCCGCATCGGCAGCATCAAGAAGGGCGAAGAGGTCATCGGCAACGAGACCAAGGTCAAGGTCGTCAAGAACAAGGTCAGCCCGCCGTTCAAGACCGCGGAGTTCGACATCCTGTTCGGCGAGGGCGTCTCGCGCGAGGGCGAGATCGTCGACATGGGTGTCGCTGCCAAGGTGGTCGAGAAGTCGGGCGCCTGGTACGCCTACGGCGGCGAGAAGATCGGCCAGGGCAAGGACAACGCGCGCGAGTTCCTGCGCGAGAACCCCGACCTCGCGCACGAGATCGAGAACAAGGTGCGCGAATCGCTCGGCGTGGCGCTGCTGCCCAGCGTCGAGGTCGAGGTGCCCGTCAAGGCCGGCAAGAAGGCAGCCGGCGGCGAGTGAGTCGCCCGGCGCTGACGTTGCGCAGCCGCGCGATCGGCTACCTCGCGCAGCGCGAGCACAGCCGCGTCGAGTTGCGCCGCAAGCTGCTCGACGCGGCGGCGCGGCAGCAGCGGCTGCGCGCGGCCGCCGAGGGCGGCGAGCCGCCCGATGCGCTCGGTGCGGCCGCCGAGCAGGAGGTCGACGCACTGCTCGACTGGCTGACCGGCAAGGGCCTGCTGAGCGCCGAGCGCTTCGTCGAAAGCCGCATCCACGCCCGCGCGCCGCGCTACGGCAACCTGCGCATCCGCCAGGAGCTCGCGCAGCATGGCGTGGCGCTCGAGCCCGATGCTGCCGACGCGCTGCAGGCCAGCGAGCTCGACCGGGCCCGCGCGGTCTGGATCAAGCGTTACGGCGGCGTGGCGCCCGACGCCGCCGGTCGCGCGCGCCAGGCGCGCTTCCTCACCGCGCGCGGATTCAGCTCCGAGGTTGTGCGGCGCGTCGTGGCCGGCCGCAGCGGCGACTGAACTCAGCTGCCGATGCCGAGCATCAGCCGGATGTTCTGCACTGCCGCGCCCGAGGCACCCTTGCCGAGGTTGTCGAGCCGCGCCACCAGCACGGCCTGACCGCGCGCGACGTTGCCGTAGACGCGCAACTCGAGCCGGTTGCTGTCGTTCAGCGCCTCGGGCTCGATCTTGCCGCCGGGCTCGGCCGGCACGACGCTGACGAACTCGCTGCCGGCGTAGCGCGCCGCCAGCGCCGCCTCCAGGTCGTCCGGCGTCGGCCGGTGGTTCAGCAGGTCCAGGTGCAAGGCCACCTGCACCAGCATCCCCTGGCGGAAGTTGCCGACGCTGGGCACGAAGATCGGCCGGCGCGCCAAGCGCCCGTACTGCTGCAGCTCGGCCAGGTGCTTGTGCTCGAGGCCGAGCCCGTAAAGCTCGTAGGCCGGTGCGGTGCCCGCCTCGTAGGCCTCGATCATCGTTCGTCCGCCGCCGGAGTAGCCACTCACTGCGTGGACAACGACCGGGTAGTCCGCCGGCAGCAGCCCGGCGTCGACCAGCGGCCGGACCAGCGCGATGCCGCCGGTCGGGTAGCAGCCCGGATTGGCCACGCGGCGCGAGGCCGCGACGGCGGCCGCCTGCTCCGCCGTCAGCTCGGGGAAGCCGTAAACCCAGCCCGGTGCCACGCGGTGCGCCGTGCTGGCGTCGACGATCCTCGGCCCGCCGCCCGGCAGGCTGTCGGCCAGCGCCACCGACTCGCGCGCCGCGTCGTCGTGCAAACACAGCACGACGAGGTCGACCCCGGCCATCAGTTCGCGCTTGGCACCGGCGTCCTTGCGCATGGCCGGATCGATGCTGACCAGCTCGATGCCGGCCAGCCCGGCCAGCCGCTCGCGGATGCCCAGACCGGTGGTGCCGGCTTCGCCGTCGATGAAGATGCGCGCAGCGTTCATGGCGTGGATGGTAGCGGTCGTCCCGTGACGGACTGTGGATGGTGCAGCGCAACAGGATAAACTGTGTGCTCCGTTTCCGAACACCTGCCGGCGCGCCGAGCTTGATTGCCGCCTGCGCCGCCGCCCCTCCGGACCGCCCCATGGCCCTGCCGCCCGCCGCGCCCGACCGCCAGCCCCGGCACGGCCGCCGCATCGACGTGCAGGTCTTTGCCCGCCCCGACGGGCTGTGGGAGGTCGACGCGACGCTCACCGACACGAAGGCGCGCGACTGGCCGCTGGCGCGCGGTCTGCTGCCGGCCGGTACGCCGGTGCACGAGATGCTCTTGCGGCTGGTGGTCGATCGCGACTTCGAGATCGTCGCCGCCGGCGCCGAGACGCGCTGGATGCCCTACGACGGCCAGTGCGACACCTACGGCGATGCCTATCAGGCGCTGGTCGGCCTGAACCTGATGCGCGGTTTCCGCCGCGCGGTACAGGAGCGGCTCGGCGGCGTGCGCGGCTGCACCCACATCACCGAACTGACGCAGGTGCTGCCGACCGCGGTGG
>Ga0209966_1000155_pt1 | contig 28831 bp, 21 predicted proteins | sample RhisoiCoNPM_FD_187575 | JGI IMG/M metagenome (GOLD analysis project Ga0209966, IMG submission 187575) | Arabidopsis thaliana rhizosphere microbial communities from the Joint Genome Institute, USA, that affect carbon cycling - Rhizosphere... | ecosystem: Host-associated > Plants > Roots >... | reverse complement strand
GCCACCCTGCTTGGGCCCGCTGGCTGGCAGCGCGTCGGCCGGTGTGGCGATGGGCAGCGTGACGCGGCCGTCGAGCTGCGCGATCGTCGCCTGCAGCACGCGTTCGGGCACCGCGGCGGCGACGACCTGCGAGAGCTTCACGCGATCCTGCAGCGGCGCGCCGACGCCCTGCTCCACGACCGCGGCATCCCAGTCGATGCGGCGCGCGCGCGGCGGCACGACGATGTCCCAGTGCAGCTCCTGCGCGGCACCGGCGGCGAGCGTCAGCGTCTGCGGCGCGGTCGCGATCGTCATCACGTCGGCAGCGTCGCGCTGCGCGCTGCCGGCCAGCGTGGCCTTCAGCGTCATCGGCCGCGCCGTCGTGTTGCGCAGCGTGACGCTGGCGCGGAAACGATCGCCGTCGCGCACCAGCGGCGGCAGGCCGGGCAACAGCTGCAGGTCCTGCGTGACGCGGATGCGCGCGCTCCCCATCCCGAAGCGCGCGAGGCCCTGGTCGGCCACGGCGACGAGGCGGAAGCTCGTCAGCGAGTCGTTCAGCGGCACCTCGATCGTCGCCTCGCCCTTGGCGTCGAGCGCGACGCTCGGGCGCCACAGCAGCAGCGTGTCGAACAGCTCGCGCGTCGCGCCGCGCCCGCCGCCGCCGCCGGCCGCGACCGCCTTGCGGCCGTAGTGGCGCCGGCCGATCACCTCGCCCTGCGCAGTGGCGGTCTCGACAGCCCAGGGACGCGGGCGCAGCATCGCGCCGAGCAGATCCCAGGATTCGTTGTCGCGCAGCGCGAGCAGGCCTTCGTCGACCGCCGCGAACGCGACCTCGGCGCCCGCCAGCTGCTGCCCGCCCTGCGTGACCTTGACGCGCGCCAGCGCCTTGCCGCGCACGCGGTGGTCGCTGCGGTCGGGCGTGACCGTGACCTGCAGCTCGTGCGCGGCGCGGCCGACCTGGACCGCCGCGACGCCGAACTTGTGCGCCGGCCGCGCGAGGTCGACCAGCGCGGTCGGCTCGCGGAAATCGCGCCGGCCGTCGCGCCAGCCATGCCACCACGCGACCGGATCGCGCCAGCCCCAGGTGAACAGCGAGTACCACGGCACCTGGTGCACCCGCCCGCGCACCGCGAGCACGCTGACGTAGACGTTCGGCGCCCAGGCCGGATCGATCTTCAGTTCCACGGTCGGATCGTCGCCGCGCAGCGTGACGAGGCGGGTGTCGATCACGCCCTCGCGCTCCACCGCGACCAGCGCGGTCGCGCTGCGGAACGGCGAGCGCACCTGCAAGCGCGCGGTCTCGCCGGGCTCGTAGCGCTTCTTCTCGGGCAGCACGTCGATGCGGTCGTCGTTGTCCTGCGCGAACCACAGCTCGCCCTGCCGCGTGACCCAGACGGTGGCCGCGGCCTCGGCGCGGCGGCCCTGGGCGTCGGCGCTCGCCGCGACCAGCTCCACCTCGCCGGCGCGCGCGAGCTCGGCGTCGCAGGCGAGCAGGCCCTTGGCGTCGCTGCGGCCGCTGCAGACGACGCCGAGGTCGTTGGTCTCGCGCCGGTTGTCGTAGGCATAGAAGCCGCCGACCATGCGCTGGCGCGTCGTGATCCATTGCGACACACGGGCGCGCACTTCGACCGCCTGGTTGGCGAGCGGCCGCCCGGCGGTGTCGAGCGCGAGCACCTGGAAGCCCGCGCGGCCGCCGCGCGTGCCGACCCAGCCCGCGGTCTTGAGGCCGAGCACGACGGCGCTCGGCCACAGCGCGACGCGCGTCGCGACGGTCTGCGTCTCGCCGTTCGGGTCCTCGAAGCTGACCTCGGCGAGCAGCTCGCTCGGCCGCGTGATCGGGGGCAGTGGGTCGATCTTCACCGTCGCGCCACCGTTCGCATCGGTCGTCAACGCGATCTTGTCGGCAACCAGCCGGCCGTCGGGCGCCGCCGCGGGGCTGTCCTCCTCCTCGGCCGGTTCGTCGTCCACCGGGGCATCGGGACGCGCCTCGCGCGGCGGCGCGAAGGACCAGTCCTCGTAGCCGGCGAAGGACGGCCAGCGCGGCCGCAGCAGCGCCGAGGCCGTCACCGGCGTCTGCGCGACGCCGCCGCCGGACTGGTAGCTCAGCTGCAACGACAGCGGCAGCGCGGCGGGTGCGATGGGCACGGGCGCCGGCGCGGCGAGGCGCGCCTCCACCAGCGGCACGCGGAAGGCCTCGACGCGGAATTCGCCGCTCGGCAGGCTGCGCGCGCCGCCCGGTGCCGAAGCCTCGCGCTCCAGCGTCACCTGGTAGGCACCGAGCCGCGCCGCCGGCGGGATGGTCCAGGTCGCCAGCGCATGCCGGCCGGCCGGCCATTGCAGCGGCAGGCTCACCTCCTGGCCGCTGCCGACATGGGTGATCTTCATGCGCGTCGGCAGCTCGGCGGGCGGCAGCGCGGCGAAGCCGGCTGCCGTCTCGGCGCGCAGGAAATGCTTCATCGACACCGTCTCGCCGGCGCGCAGCAGCGTGCGGTCGAACACCGTGTGGGCGTGCAGCTCGGGGCCAGGGCCGGCGGCGGTCGGGTGGCCGAAGCGCCAGCCCTCGATGCCGCGCTGCCAGGAGCTGAACGCGAAGGCGACGTCGGTCACGCCGCCTTCGGTCTTGCGAGCGGTGACGAACAGGCCCTCGTCGGCCAGGCAGCGCGGCCGCGTCGCGTCGATCGCCTGCGCGATGCGCGCGAGGCCCTGCGCGTCGCTGCGGCCGGCCCACAGGCGCACGCCGTTGCAGTCGTGCACCGCCACCTCGGCGCCCGCGACCGGCCGGCCGCTGTCGAGCCCGGTGACCCAGACGAGGCTGTTCTCGCGGCCATGCTTCACATGCACCGCGAGGTCGGTGACCAGCACCCCGGTGCGCACGTACATCGGCGCCGGCTTGCCGAGCAGCGCGGCGCCGAGCCGCTGCGACTCGACCTCGACGACGTGGTAGCCGGGCTCGGGCAGCGGCAGGCCGACGACCTCGAAGGGGCGCGGATCGCCGCCCTGCAGCGCCGGCAGGTCCAGGCGCCTGGCCGCAGCGTCGGCCTTCAGCAGCGCGACCTCGCGCGTGCCGACCCAGCGCTCGACGCGGCGCTCGCGCGGGCGGCCGCGGGCGTCGGTGTCGCGCTCGATCGTGAACCACTGGTCGGCCGGCAGCCCGGCCTCCTTGGCGCTGATCTGGCGCTCGTGATGCGCCTTGACGCGCGCGTACCAGGCCAGGATGTCGGCGTCCGACGTCAGCCGCTTCACGCGCACCTGGCCCGCGGGCGCCGCGGGCCGCAGGTCGCCCTGCACATGGCGCAGCGTGATCGGCAGCAGCGCCTCGCCCGGCCGCCGCTCGACGATGCCGAACGGCGCCGACGCGAACTTGGCGATCGGCGGTGCCTCGCCGGTGGCCACCTTCAGCGGGAACAGGCTCGCGTTGGCGAGCGCGCGGCCGGCCTCGTCGCGCAGACCGGCGGGCAGCTCGACGGTGAACGCGGCGTTCTCGGCCTGCGGGTGCGGGAAGGCGAGCGCGACGACCGTCGGCGACTTGTCGTCGGCATCGAACACCGGCGCCAGCGGCGCGCCGCCGCCCGCCGGCCGCAGCCGCGCCTGGGCCGCGAGCGTGCGCTCGACCGGTGCCGAGAAACGCAGCCGCAGCGGGCGGATCGGCAGGCAGGCGGCGTCGGCGCGCTCGCGCTCGCAGCTGAACTCGGCCGTGAACGCCTTGCGCACGCGGTAGCGCCACTGCTGCGCGGTGCGCGTCACGACCGCCGGGTTGGCCGCCGCGGCGATGCCCGGGCCCCAGACCAGCCGCACCGGCGTGTCCTGCGGCAGTGGCCGCGCGCAGGTGGCGAGCAGCGTGCGCGCGGCACGGGCAGCGGGCACGCGGCGCGCCTTCAGCACAGCCTCGCGCGGCGCGCCGGTGACGACGCGCAGTGCGAGGCGCTCGCCGATGCCTTCGACTTCGCAGCCTGCGTTGGCGACGACGCTGGCCTCGGTGGCCGCGCCATTGAGCGTCAGCAGGAAGTGCTGGTCCTCCTCGAGCTCGCTGCCCTCCCAGGGCTGGACCTGCAGCACGGCCGGCCCGCCGGTGCCGAAGCTGAACGCGCGCGCGCCGTCGAGCGTGCCGTCCAGCGGCCGCCACTCGGGCCTCGGCGTCGCGGTGCAGCGCACGCCGGGCGGCAGCGCCTCCTTGAAGTCATAAAGCCACGTGCGCTCGTCGGCCCAGCGGCCCTGACCGGTGGGCGCCGGGCCGTTGCAGGCGATCGTGTACGGATCGGGGCCGCGCAGGTCGCCGAGCGGGCGCACCGGCGCGCCGTAGCGCACGACCGCCTGGCGGACTTCGCGCACCTCGCCCTGCGGACTGATGCTCTCGACGCGCGCTGCCTGCGCAGCGGCGCACGCGGCCATCAGGACGATCGCTGTGAGTCGCCGCACGCTCGCTCCCTGCACGCCGGTCTGCCGGCGTCTGGAGCGCAGTCTAGCTAGGCCTGGATCAAGCCCCAGCGCAGCGCCACCAGCGTCAGCTCGCTCTGGTTGCTGGCGTTGAGCTTCTGCTTGATGTGGTACAGGTGGGTGCCGACCGTGCTCTGCGAGAGCTTCAGGGTCTCGGCGATCTGCGCCACCGTCGCGCCGCGCGCGAGCTGGATGAAGACCGAGAATTCGCGCTCGCTCAGCACGTCGGCCGGGCTCGAATCGCCCTCCAGCTGCGCCAGCGCGAGCCGCTGCGCGGTCTGCGCATCCACATAGCGCTCGCCGCGCGCGACCGCCGTCACCGCGGCGATCAGTGCCTCCGGCGCGCTGCGCTTGGCCAGGTAGCCCAGCGCGCCGGCGCGCAGCACGCGCTGCGGGTGGGCGGTGTCCTCGTGCGCCGACAGGATCAGCAGCTTGAGCTTCGGGTCCTGGGCGAGCAGGCGCCGCACTGCCTCGAGGCCGCCCATGCCGGGCATCGACAGGTCCATCACCACGACGTCGGGCTTGACCTGGGGCACCTTCTGGCAGGCTTCCTCGCCGGTCTGCGCCTCGGCGACGACCTCGATCTCGGCGTTGCCCAGCAGCATGCGAAAGCCCATACGCACCAGCGCATGGTCGTCCACCAGCATCACACGGATCATGCAGTCTCCTCGGCATCGGCACCGCCGGGCACCCAGACCTGCAGCCGGGCACCGCGCGGCGGTTCGTTGGCGATGCTCGCACGGCCGGCGAGCGCGTGCACGCGCTCGTCGAGCCAGCGCAGGCCGTAGTGGTCGCCGTCCTCGGCCGCCTTCTCGCGCCAGCCGTCGGCCAGGCCGCTGCCGTCGTCGCGCACATCGAGCTTGGCGCCGCCGTCCTCGGCGTGCAGGCTCACGGCGATGTGCGTCGCGCCGCCGTGCCGCACGGCGTTGGTGATGCCCTCCTGCGCCGCGCGGTACAGCGCCAGCGCCGCCTCGTTGCCGAGCTCGATGCCGCCCAGGTCGAGGTTGAGCTCGATCTGCACCTGCGGCTGGCTGACGCGCGTGCGCTCGGTCAGGTCGCGCAGCGCGTCGGCCAGGCCGAAGGTGTCGAGCACCAGCGGCGCCAGCCGCGGGATCAGCCCGTGCATCGCGTCGTACAGCCGCGAGCTCTCGTCGGCGATCACCTTGGCCGCCTGCTCGGCCTGCGGGTCGCTCGCCGCGGTGCGCTGCGCGACCGACAGCGCCAGGCTGCGGATCGCGGTGACCGACTGGCCGAGCTCGTCGTGCAGCTCCTTGGCGATCAGCTTGCGTTCCTGCTCGAGGTGGCGGTCGATCCAGCGCGCGAGGTCGCGGCGGTCGGACAGCTCGCTCTCGGCGCGCGAGGCGCGGCGTTCGGCCTCGATGCGTTCGGCGATCCCCGCGGCCATGCGGTTGAAGGCCGCGCCGATCGCGCCGGCCTCGCGCCCCGGCAGCGGCGCGAGCCGCACGTCGAGGTGGCCGGCCTCGATGCGGCCGAGCGCATCGACGATCTGCCCGAAGGGCTTGACCGTGCGGCCGACCACCCAGTAGACGAAGGTGTTCACCGCCACCAGCAGCGCCAGCGCCATCAGCGCCATCACGATGAACTGGTCCCAGGCGTCGACCGCGGCGCGCGAGGCGTCGGCCTGCACGACGAGCCGGCCATCGGGGAAGTCGATCGCCTGCACCGACGGCGTCGGCAGGACCAGATGCGCGAACCACTGCGGCGCGTCGCGCCCGGCCTTGTAGGGCGAGGGCGGCGAGCGGTAGAGCTCGGCGCCGGCGGCGTCGAGCAGGCGGATGTCGTTGGCGCGCACCCGGCCGAGACCCTGCAGGTAGCCGACCAGCGCCCCGGTGCCCTGCGAGGCCTGCAGGTAGACCGTGCGGTTGAGCAGCTGGTGCGCCACGCGGTTGGCTGCGACCACCTCCTCGCGCACCGAATCGCGCACGTTGCGCACGTGCAGCGCGAACACGGTCAGCACGAACAGCGTGAGCAGCACGCCGACGATGAGGTGGATCTTGAGGCGCAGGCTCATGGCGCGTGGATGGTACGGGCCGCCGGGCGCGCCCCGGGCGAGCCGCGGCGTTTCATGAAATTCATGAGGCGGCTTTCATGCAGGGGGGGCTGTTTGGCTATCGACTTGGGGCCGATGATTGCTTCCAAGCTGAAGACCGGACCCCCTGGAATTCGCTTCGCGGCGCCCCCTGGGCACCGCGCCCGTCAAACCACCCTTGAAGGAGACTCACATGGCCTGGCAAAAGCCCCAAGCGACCGATCTGCGCTACGGTTTCGAGATCACGATGTACATCTCGAACCGCTGATCGACGCGGTCGGAGCGGCTCCGCGCCGCCCCGAGGGAAAGCCCGCCTCGCGCGGGCTTTTTCGTTGGCGGCACCGTCCCTTCAGGGCCGCACGCCGTCCGCCGCGTCGACCCAGCCTTGGCGCACGGCGAAGTCCAGCGTCACCAGCGCAGCGTCGACCGTCATCGCCTCCGAGGCCGCCAGGCCCAGCGCCTCGGCGATGGACAACCGCATGAACTCGGCCACCTCGCCGTCGCGGTTGTGCGGCTGCAGGCCGGCCGGCAGCGCCAGGTCGAAGACGGCGATGCGCTCGTGCTGCAGGCCGTCGGGGATGTCGCGCTGCAACACGACCCAGCCGCCCGCCACCGCGCAGGCCATCGTGGCGGCGTCGAGCCCGGCTTCCTCGTCGCCTTCGCGCACCAGCGCCTCGAACGGCGTCTCGCTCCAGGGCACGCCGCCGCCGACAAGGTTGTCGAGCTTGCCCGGGTCGGTGGCCTTGCTCGCGTCGCGGCGCGCGATCCACAACCGTTGCGGCCGGCCATCGGCGCCAGCGACGTAGCCGTTGCAATGCGCGCCGAGCGTGCGTGTGCCCCAGAAGCGCGCCGCTGCACGTTCCATGCGGGCGAGCGGCGGGTCGTCGAAGTCCGCGGCAACGCCGACGGTCTCGTCGCGCCAGCCGCGGATCAGTCCCTGGCCGCGCAGCCGCAGGTTCAAGGCCTGCAGGACCCCGTCGCGCTGCGCGGCAGGGACCTCGAGATCGACCGACGCGGAGCCGACGCACAAGCCCGGCACGCCATGCAAGGCCGCGAGGTGCGCGCGCGCCACCGAGCCGACCGGCTGCCCGTCGATGCGAAACCGCAGCCGCGCCGCCGGGTCGTGCGCCCGCGCGGCGGCGACGCAGGGCCAGCGCGCGTTCACGGCACGTTCAGCAGCCGCAGCATCTGCGCGTGCAGCGCGGGGTCACCGCTGGCCAGCAGGTCGCTCGCCGCGAGCGGATCGCCGCCGTCGATCGCCGTCACGCGGCCGCCGGCCCCCTCGATCACCGGCAGCAGTGCGGCGATGTCCCAGATCTTCAGCACCGGGTCGATCATCAGGTCGGCACCGCCCGTGGCGACCTGGAAATAGCCGTGGCAGTCGCCCCAGCTGCGGTACAGGCGCGCGCGCCGCGACAGCGGCTCGAAGGCGCGTCCGACCCGGTGGTCGACCATCTCCCAGTGGCTGGTGGTGAGCAGCGTCGCGTCTTCCACGCGCGCGCAGCGGCGCGTGCGCATCGGCCGCTCGCCGAGCAGCGTCTCGCCGCCACCCAGCCCCACCAGCACATGGCCGACCAGCGGGCTCGCGATCGCGCCCAGGATGGGTCGTCCGTCGCGCAGCAGCGCGATCAGCGTGCCGAACAGGTAGGCGTTGCTGATGAAGGCCTTGGTGCCGTCGATCGGATCGAGCACCCAGCGGTAGCGCGCGTCGGGACGCCGCGTGCCCCACTCCTCGCCGAGGAGGCCGTGGTCCGGGTAGCGGCGCTCGATCAGTTCGCGCATCACCAGCTCGGCGCCGCGGTCGGCGGCGGTGACCGGCGAGTCGTCGCCCTTGATCTCGACCGCAGTGCCGTCCAGGTAGTGGGACCGGATCACCGCCGCGCTCGCCGCCGCCAGCTCCTGCACGAAGGGCGTGAACTCGCGGCGCTCGGCGGCATCGAGCGGGGCGCTGTAGCGCGGGAAGTCGTTCATGGTCGTTGCGGTCCTAGATTCTCAGGTTGATCGCGCCGGCCAGCACCGCCGCCACGCCGATCCAGCGGCGCGGGCCGATGGGTTCCTTCAGCAGCCAGGCGCTCAAGGCCAGCGCGAACACCACCGAGCATTCGCGCAGCGCAGACACCGCGCCGACCGGCGCCACCGTCATGGCCCAGACGGCAATGCCGTAGGAGACCGCCGAGCAGGCGCCGCCCGCCAGCGCGACGGGCCAACGCGCGCGCAGCGCGCCGGCGAAGGCGCGGCGGCTCCGCCAGGCGAGGAAGGCCGCGAACTGCAGGCCTTCGAGGAAGAACATCCACAGCACGTAGCCGACCGCCGTGCCGCTGGCCCGCGCGCCGGCCGCATCGACGAGGGTGTAGGCGGCGATCAGCGCGGCATTGGCGAGCGCGTAGCCGACCGCGCGCCGCCGCACGCCCCGCGGCTGCGGCCCGCCGGCGGCCGACAGGCTGATGACGCCCCCGCAGATGAGCACGATGCCGACCCAGGTCGCCGGTGCCGGGTGCTCGCCGAAGAACAGCACGCCGGCCAGCGTGACGAGCAGCGGCGCGCTGCCGCGCATCAGCGGATAGCCCACCGACAGATCGGCATGGCGATAGGTCCCCACCAGCGTCGCGTAGTAGCCCACGTGGATCAGCACCGAGGCCAGCAGGAAAGGCCAGGCGGCGGCCGGCGGGACGGGCACCAGCGGCAGCAGCGGCAGCGCGATGACGCTGGCGCCCAGCGTCACGAGTGCCAGTTCGACCAGCGGATCGGCCCCGCGCTTGACGAGCGCATTCCACGCCGCGTGCAGCAGCGCGGCGAACAGCACCGCGAGCGTGATCGGCAGCGTCAGCACGGTGCCCCGGCGTTCAGCCCTTGTCGGCCTTGCCGGCCGCGGCGGCGAAACGCGACAGCGCCACGTCGAGGGGTCGCGGGCGGCGACCGCGGTCTTCCGCGGCTTCCTTGCGGCGGATCGCGTTGCGCACGACCAGCGAGCCGACGTAGCGCACCGGCTCGGGCGGGAAGCGGCCCAGCGGGCCGCGCACCAGCGGACTGCGGGTCCAGTCGTTGTCGAGGCCGAGGGCGAGCGAGGCGAGGATCTCGCCGCCCATGCGGCTCGGCGCGACGCCGTTGCCCGAATAGCCGAGGCCGTAGAACACGTCGGGCCGGCCGCGCAGCCGGCCGAAGAAGGGCAGCCCGGTGACCGAGCGGTCCGAGGCACCGTTCCAGCTCGCGGCGATCGGCGTGCCCGCGAGCTGCGGCATGAAGCGACGCAGCTGCTCGGCCAGCAGCTCGCGGTAGGGCGAGGGGCCGTCGAACACCGGGTCCATGCGGCCACCGTAGGCGAAGGTGTTGCCGCCCTTGCCGAGCATCAGCCGGCCGTCGGCCGTGCTGCGGTAGTAGTGGACGAAGGTGCGCGAGTCCAGCACCGAGATGCCGCCGTCGAGCCTGGTGCGGCGCAGCGCCGCGGGCGCCGGCTCGGTGATGACCATGTCGCTCGACACGATGGCGATGCTGCGCTCGAACTCGCGGAAGGCCGAGGCCATCCAGGCGTTGATCGCGACGACCACGCGGTCGGCGGTGACGCTGCCCCTGGCCGTGCCGACGACCGGCACCGCGCCCTCGGACAGGCCCGTCATCGGCGTGCCCTCGTGCAGGCGCACGCCGAGCTGCAGCGCGACGCGGCGCAGGCCGCGCACCAGCTTGCCCGGTTGCACCGTCGCCGCCAGCGGCGAGAACCAGCCTTCCAGGTGGGCCGCCGAGCCGGCGCGGCGCTGCAGCTGCTCGACCGGCACGCGCGTCCACGCGCAGGCGCCGTGCTGCTGCAGCGCGGCCATCACCGCGTCGGACGCGCCGAGCTGGGCCGCCGAGGTGGCGGTGAACAGCGTGCCGTGGCGCCGCCATTCGCAGTCGATGCCGTGGTCGATGCAGAAGCGCTCGATCTCGAGCACCGCCTGCTCGGACGCGCGGACCAGCCGCAGCGCCTCGGCCTGGCCATAGAGCCGCTGCAGCGTGAAGAACTTGGTCGACCAGGTCAGCGCGCAGCCGCCGTTGCGGCCGCTGGCCCCCGCGCCGCAGACATCGGACTCGAGCAAGACCACGTCCAGCTCGGGCCGCTGCTGCTTGGCGCGGATCGCCGTCCACAGCCCGGTGAAGCCGCCACCGACGATCGCGAGCTCGGCGCGCGTGTCGCCGACCAGCGGTGGCGCCGCCTCGCCGGTCTCGCCGGCCAGCGCCTGCGCGAGCCACCAGGGGCGCTGCGTCACCGGCATGCCGGCCTCAGGCAGCCAGCACGGCCTGCGGGTCGGTGTAGGCGTAGCCGAGGTCCTGCGCCACCTCGCGGCAGGTCACCTTGCCGCCCGCCACGTTCAGGCCATTGCGCAGGTGCGCGTCGTCGCGCAGCGCCTGCTTCCAGCCCTTGTTGGCGAGGGCCAGCGCGAACGGCAGCGTCGCGTTGTTCAGCGCGTAGGTCGACGTGCGCGGCACGCCGCCCGGCATGTTGGCAACGCAGTAGTGCACGACGCCGTCGACCACGTAGGTCGGCTCGGCGTGCGTGGTCGCCTTCGAGGTCTCGAAACAGCCGCCCTGGTCGATCGCGACGTCGACCACCACCGAGCCCGGCTTCATGCGCGCGAGCAGCGCGCGCGTCACCAGCTTGGGCGCCGCGGCACCGGGGATCAGCACGCCGCCGATCACCACGTCGGCCGTCAGCACCTCGCGCTCGACGTTGTCGGCGTTCGAGAACACCGTCATCACGCGCGCGCCGAGCAGGCGGTCCATGCGGCGCAGCGCGTCGATGCTGCGGTCGATGACGACCACCTGCGCACCGGTGCCGACGGCCATCTGCGCGGCGTTGCTGCCGACCACGCCGGCACCGAGGATCACCACCTTGGCGGGTGGCACGCCCGGCACGCCGCCGAGCAGCATGCCGCGGCCGCCGTGCGCGCGCTCCAGGCTGTGCGCCGCCGCCTGCACCGACATGCGACCGGCCACTTCCGACATCGGCGCCAGCAGCGGCAGGCCGCCGCCGTTCTGCGTGACCGTCTCGTAGGCGATGCAGACCGCGCCGCTTTCGACCAGCTCCTTGCATTGCTGGGGGTCCGGCGCAAGGTGCAGGTAGGTGAACAGCAGCTGGCCGGGGAGCAGGCGGGCGCGTTCGACGCCCTGCGGCTCCTTGACCTTGACGATCATCTCGGCCGCCGCGAACACCTCGGCGGCACCGGGCAGGATGCGCCCGCCGGCCTGCTCGTACTCGGCGTCCGACGCGCCGATGCCGGCGCCGGCGCTGCGCTCGACGACGACCTGGTGGCCGGCGGCCACCAGCTCGCGCACCGACGACGGCGTGAGCCCGACGCGGTACTCGTGGTTCTTGATCTCCTTGGGCACTCCGATCAGCATGACGAACACTCCGGTGACGTGGAAGGAGCCGCCCGCCGCGCGCAGCGCGCGACCAGCGGCAGGTAGTCGGCAAACGAGGGGGTGACGAGGCCGGCCACCTTGGCCGCGTCGTCCCAGAGCCGCAGCCGCACGGCGTCGGCGGCGTAGGCGGTCTGGCTGAAGGCCTCGGCTTCGGCGGCGGTGAAGGCGCCGCCCTGCAGCTTCAGGCTGCGCTGCGAGTCGGGCGACAGCGCCGCGAGGTAGCCGGGCCGCGTCGCGCACAGCCAGCGCTTGGCCTCCACATGCAGGCGAACCGGCTCGGTGACCTCGCGGCCGAACAGCGCGCGCAGGAACTTCGCGCCGTAGAACTGGTGCAGGTCGTCGATGCCGCGCTCGCTCGGCGACTCGCCGCAATCGTTGACGAGGTGGCCGATGTCATGCAGCAGCGCGGCGACGACCAGCGACTCGCCGGCCCCGTCGCGCTGTGCAAGCAGCGCGCTCTGCAGCGCGTGCTCGAGCTGGGTGACCGGCTCGCCGCTGTAGCTGCGGTCGCCGAAGCGCTCGAACAGCGCGGTGACCAGCGCGATGCCGTTGTCGATGCTGTCGGGCCGAGCACCGGGCCGCTCCCCGGCCGGCCCGCATCCGCCCGGAAGATCGGCCAGGGTCACCGCCGGGCCAGGGGCGGTCGTGTCTACCATGGCAGCGAATAGGTCTTCGTGTTGCAGAAGCTCTTCATGGCCTCGAGCACGCCTTCCTTGTAGCCCAGGCCCGAGTCCTTGATGCCGCCGAAGGGCGTCATCTCGAGCCGGTAGCCCGGCACCTCGCGGACATTGACGCTGCCGACATGCAGCTCGCCGATCACGCGCGTGATCACGTCGAGGCGGTTGGTGCACAGCGACGACGACAGGCCGTAGGCGGTGCCGTTGACGATGCGGATCGCCTCGTCGAGGTCGGCGAAGCGGATCACCGGCGACACCGGGCCGAAGGTCTCCTCGCGCACCACGGTCATCTCGGGGCGCACGTGGTCGATCACCGTCGGCGAGTACAGCGCGCCGCGGCGCACGTTGCCGACCAGCAGCTTGGCGCCGGCTTCGATCGCTTCGTTCACGACGGCCTCGAAGCGCTGGGCCGAGGGCTCGTCGATCACCGTGCCCATGTCGTTCTTGGGATCGAAGGGATCGCCGTATTTCACCGCCTTGGTCTTCTCGACCAGCAGCTCGACGAAGCGATCGGCGACCTTCTGGTGCACCAGGATGCGCTTGATCGCGGTGCAGCGCTGGCCCGAGTTCTTGTACGACCCGGCAGCGGCGAGCGTGGCGGCCTCCTCCAGGTCGGCGTCGTCCATCACGATGATCGGGTCGTTGCCGCCCAGCTCGAGGATCTGCCGCTTGTAGACCGCCTTGGCGGCGATGTACTTGCCGATCGGCACGCCGCCGGTGAAGGTGACGAGGTCGACATCCGCGCTGGTCAGCAGCTCGTCGGCGATCTCCTTCGGGTCGCCCGTCACCACCGACAGCATCTGCGGCGGCAGCCCGGCTTCGTAGAGGATGTCGGCCAGCAGGTAGGCCGACAGCGGCGTCTTCTCGCTGGGCTTGAGCACCATGCGGTTGTTGGTCGCCACGGCCGGGGCGACCTTGTGGATCACCTGGTTCAGCGGATGGTTGAAGGGCGTGATGCCGGTGATCGCGCCGAGCAGCGGCTCCTTCAGCGTGTAGACCTTGCGGCTCTTGCCATGGGCGGTGAGGTCGCAGGAGAACACCTGGCCGTCGTCGACCAGCGCCTGGTTGGCGGCGAACAGCAGCACGTCGGACGCGCGGCCGGTCTCGTAGGTCGAGTCCTTCAGGCACAGGCCCGATTCGAGCGTGATCACGCGCGCGATCTCGTCGCGGCGCGACGCGACGATCTCGCCCGCCTTCATCAGGATGCGGTAGCGGTCGTGGCGCGTCAGCGTGCTCTTGTAGTCGCGGGCGATGCGCAGCGCACGCTTGACGTCGTCGAGCGTGGCCTTCGGCACCGTCGCGGCGAGTTCGCCGGTATAGGGGTGGCGGACTTCGATGACGCGGTCGCGGGCGAGCTTCTCGCCGGCGATGCGGAGCGTCTCGCGGATGACGGGTCGGGGTTCGAGGACGGCGGACATGATGGATGGAGCTCCGTTTCAGCGAGCGAGGTTGAGGCCGAGGTCGAAGGCGTCGAAGTTGCGCCAGCGGCGGTTCGCCGGCGTCTCGGCGACACGGCGGTTGACGATCAGCGGCACCTTCTGCTCCGACACGCCGCCGTGCGAGCGCAACGGCACCTCGAGGCCGGACAGGTCGTGGCGCGCGACGCTGGTGCCGAGCACGGTGTCCAGGCGCGACACGATGACGAGGTCGCCGATGCGGTCCGGCGGCAGCTCGAAGCGGTCGGCCGCGGCGGCGCGCGTCAGCACCGCCTCCACCCCTGGCAGCGCGGCGAGGCGCTCGCGCACGGCCTGCGCGTCGCCGCCTTCGGGCAGGTAGACCGTCGCGAACGAGCCGAGCGCCCCGTGGTGCACCACGTAGGGGTCGGTGATCGGCAGGATCACGCGCGTGGTCTCCTTGCCGAACCAGCCGTCGAGCACGTCCTGCAGGTAGATGACATTGGGCGACCCGTCGTCGCCATGCTTGGCGTTCATGCCGTGGTCGGCGGTCAGCACGATGGTCGCGCCCAGCTCGTCGAGCCGCGCGAGGTGCTTGTCCATCATCGCGTAGAAGTCGTTGGCGAGCGGCGTGCCGGGGGCGGCCTTGTGCTGGATGTAGTCCGTGGTCGACAGGTACATCAGGTCGGGCCGCTCGCGCTCCATCAGCTTCACGCCGGCAACGAACACGAACTCCGACAACGCCGCCGAGTACACCGAAGGCACCGGCATGCCGACGCGCTCGACGATGCCTTCGATGCCGTTCTCGGCCAACGTCACCTGGTCCGCCTTTTCGGACGAGAAGCACATGCCGCTCAGCTTGTGGCCGAGAAGCTTGCGCAGCTTGTCCTTGGCGGTGATGACCGCCACCTTGGCGCCGGCGTCGGCGAAGGCGGCGAGGATGGTGCCCACGCGCAGGTAGCGCGGGTCGTTCATCATCACTTCCTCGCCACGCTCGCGGTCGTAGAAGTAGTTGCCGCAGATGCCGTGCACCGCGGGCGGCGCGCCGGTCACGATCGACAGGTTGTTCGGGTTGGTGAAGCTCGGGATGACGCAGTCGGCCAGCAGCGCGGTGCCGGCGCCGCCGAGCAGCCTGCCGAGGAAGGGCGCCACCCCGGCCGACACCGCGGCGGTGAGGTACTCGTACTGGCAGCCGTCGACGCAGACGACGACGACGGGTTGGTCACGGCGACGGTAGGGACGGCCGTTGACGGTGATTGCGGAAGTCATGAGGGTTCCTTGGTGGTGCCGCCGGCGCTGCGCGCCGGCTTGTCCTTCGAGCTCGAACCCGCTTTCGCAGCGGGCTCGGGGGAGCGGTGCGCATCGGTCGCCGGGCCGCGGCCGTGGACGGCCGCGGCCTTGTGCATGCGGTCCCGGCTGTCGGCCGCGTGGGCGCGCAGCACGCGGCCGGCGCGGTCCGGGTCGCGCGACGCGATCGCCTTGACGACCGCCTTGTGCTCGGCATTCGAGACCGCGAAACCGCCGCCGTCCTGCAGACCACGCAGGCGGAACAGCAGCAGCTCCTTGGTCAGCTTGCGGTAGGTTTCCGCCAGCCGGGCGTTGCCGGCGAAATCGACCAGCGCGTCGTGGAACTCGAGGTTGAGCGCGTGATAGCGCTTGACGTCCTGCGCCGCCGTGGCGTCGTCCATCTCGGCGAGCAGCGCCTTCAGCGCCTCGAGCTGCGGCGGCGTGATGTGCTGCGCCAGACGCCGGCCGATCAGCTCGTCGAGCACCTCGCGCACGTCGTAGATCTCGTCGGCCTCGGCCACCGAGATCTCGCGCACGAACACGCCGCGGTTCTTCTCGGAGCGCACCAGCCCGCACTCCTCCAGCGCGCGCAGCGCCTCGCGCACCGGCCCTCGGCTGGTGCCGAAGCGCTCGGCCAGTTCGACCTCGTTGAGCCGCTGCCCGACGCCGATCTCGCCGCGCAGCACGAGTTGCTCGATCTCGGCCTGCACGAGCGCCGGCAGGGAGTTGGCTTGCACGAGCTGAAGGGCGCTGGGCGGGCTTGTCGTCATCGGGTCATCCCTTGGTGGTCTGCTGTTGACGCAATTAAAGCCGACCGATTGCGGATTGTCAACAGTTGACATTAGACTTTCTACGTTCTACATTGCATTCCACACCCCCACCCAGGAGTCCTGCGCATGAAGCCTTTCTCCACCCAACGCCTGCTCTGCGGCCTGGTCGCCGCGTGGTCCTGCCTCGCGGCGCACGCCGCCGACACGACGCTGCTCGTCTACACGGCGCTCGAGACCGACCAGCTCAAGGCCTACAAGGAAGGCTTCGAGAAGGCCAACCCCGGCATCGCCCTCAAGTGGGTGCGCGACTCGACCGGCGTCATCACCGCCAAGCTGCTGGCCGAGAAGGCCAATCCGCAGGCCGACGTGGTGATGGGCGTGGCGGCCAGCAGCCTGGCCCTCCTCGACTCCGAGAAGATGCTCGCCGCCTACGAGCCCAAGGGCTTCAAGGAGCTCAACCCGGCCTACTCCGACCGGGCCGCACCGCCGACCTGGGTCGGCATGGACGTCTGGGGCGCCTCGGTCTGCTTCAACACCGTCGAGGCCGCCAAGCGCGGCCTGCCGAAGCCCGAGAGCTGGAAAGACCTGGCCAAGCCGATCTACAAGGGCCAGATCACGATGCCCAACCCGGCCTCCTCGGGCACCGGCTACCTCGACGTGACCGCCTGGCTGCAGCTGTTCGGCGAGGCCGAGGCCTGGAAGTACATGGACGCGCTGCACGAGAACATCGCGCAGTACACGCATTCGGGCTCCAAGCCCTGTCGCCAGGCGGGCGCCGGCGAGTTCGTGATCGGCATCTCCTTCGAGTACCGCGCCAACCAGGTCAAGGCCTCGGGCGCGCCGATCGAGGTGATCTTCCCGAAGGAGGGCCTCGGCTGGGACATCGAGGCCACCAGCATCATGAAGACCACCCGCAACATGGACGCGGCCCGCAAGCTCGCCGACTGGGCCGCCAGCAAGGAGGCCAACGAGCTCTACCAGAAGAACTTCGCGATCGTCGCGCACACCGCCGTGCACAAGCCCAACCCGGCGATGCCCGTCAACTACGAAAAGATGCTGGTGAAGAACGACTTCGCCTGGTCGGCCAAGAACCGCGACGCGATCCTCGCCGAGTGGGCCAAGCGCTACAGCGCCAAGACGGAAGCCAAGTAGCCCGTGCGCGCTGCCGCAGCCGCCCCACCGCCCGCCTCGGAAGGACGCTCCATGGATCTCGCCATTCCCGCCGCGATGGTCGCGGACTTCGAGCGCGAATCGGCCCCGCCGGCGCTCAGCATCGAGGGCGTGCACAAGCGCTTCGAGCGCTTCGTCGCCCTGCAGCACATCGACCTGCAGGTGCGCCAGGGCGAGATGCTGTGCCTGCTCGGCCCCTCGGGCTGCGGCAAGACCACGCTGCTGCGCATCATCGCGGGGCTGGAGGCGCAGACCGGCGGCCGCATCGTGCAGAACGGCCGCGACATCTCCTGGCTGCCGCCGGTCAAGCGCGACTACGGCATCGTCTTCCAGTCCTACGCGCTGTTCCCCAACCTCACGATCGCCGAGAACGTGGCCTACGGGCTGGTGAACCGCAGCCGCGGCAAGGCCGAGATCGCCGCCCGCGTCGAGGAACTGCTCAAGCTCGTCGGCCTGCCGACCTCGGGTCCCAAGTACCCGGGCCAGCTCTCGGGCGGCCAGCAGCAGCGCATCGCGCTGGCGCGCGCGCTCGCCACCGCGCCGCGCCTGCTGCTGCTCGACGAGCCGCTGTCGGCACTCGACGCGCTGGAGCGCATCCGGCTGCGTGGCGAGATCCGTCGCCTGCAGCAGCAGCTCGGCGTGACCACCATCATGGTCACGCACGATCAGGAGGAGGCGTTGTCGATGGCCGACCGCATCGTCGTGATGAACCATGGCGTGATCGAGCAGATCGGCTCGCCGCACGACATCTACGAACGGCCGGCGACCCCCTTCGTGGCCGACTTCGTCGGCAAGGTCAACGTGTTGCCGGCCGTGGCGCTCGGCGGCGGGCGCTTCCGCGCCGGCCGGCTCGAGCTGCAATGCGCCGGCGACTGCGGCGATCACGCGCCGGGCACCCCCGTGCGCCTGTACCTGCGCCCGGAAGACCGCGTCGTCGAAGGTGCGCTCGACGGCGCGCCGAACCGCGTGCGCGGCCGGGTGAGCAAGGTCGAGTTCCTCGGCAGCTCCTGCATGGCCGAGGTCAGGATCGACGAGCTCGACGGGCTGCCCATGCAGATGGTCTTCTCGCTGAACCAGCTGCACGACCTGAACGTGCGTGTCGGTGCCGGCCTCGAACTCGCGCTGCGCAGCGACCGCATCCGCGTCTTCGGCGCCAAGGACGCATCGCAATGAGCGCCACCGCAGCCACCCTCCCCGCGGCGCGGCCGCGCCAGCTGGCCCTGTCGCGCGACGACCTGGTCGCCCGCGGCGTGCTGCTCGCGGTGGTCGCCTTCCTGGTGCTGTTCCTGCTGGCGCCGATGGCCGCGATCTTCGTGCGTGCGGTGCAGGACAACGACGGCAACTTCGTCGGCCTGAAGCATGTCGTCGTCACGCTGACCAACCCGTCGCTGCTGCAGGCGGCATGGAACTCGATCTGGGTGGCCGGCGTCGTCGCGCTGATCTCGGTGCCGGCGGCCTTCGTGTTCGCCTATGCGCTCACGCGCAGCTGTGCGCCGCTGCGCGGCACCTTTCGGCTGATCGCGCTGATCCCGCTGCTGGCGCCCTCGCTGCTCGCGGCCATCGCCTTCATCCAGTGGTTCGGCAACCAGGGCATCGCCAAGCCGCTGCTCACCTGGTTCGGCATCTCGACCATCTACGGCCCGCTGGGCATGATCCTCTCGGAGGTCTACAACACCTTCCCGCACGCGCTGATGATCCTGATCACGGCGCTGACGCTGGCCGACGGCCGGCTCTACGAGGCCGCCGACTCGCTCGGCACCTCGACGCTGCGCAAGTTCTTCACGATCACGCTGCCGTCCTGCAAGTACGGCCTGATCAGCGCGGCCACCGTCGTCTTCACCTACGTCGTCAGCGACTTCGGCGCGCCCAAGGTGATCGGCGGCAACTTCAACGTGCTGTCGGTCGACGTGTTCACGCAGGTGGTCGGCCAGCAGAACTTCGGCCGCGGCGCGGTCGTCGGCCTGCTGCTGCTGATCCCGTCGATCGTCTCGTTCGTGATCGACCACCGCGTGCGCCGCAAGCTGCGTGCCCAGCTGTCGGCGCGCTCGGTGCCGTATGCGCCCAAGCCGAGCCGCGGCTTCGACCTGGCGATGACGGCCTACTGCGTGCTCGTGTGCGCGCTGCTGCTCGCGGTGGTGGGCATGGCGCTGTGGACCTCGCTGATCAAGCTGTGGCCCTACGACCTGACGCTGACGCTGCGCCACTACGAGTTCGTGCTGGTCGACAGCGACCTGGCGCCCGCCTACACCAACAGCCTCAAGCTCGGCCTGTACAGCGCGGTGTTCGGTTCGTTGACGGTGTTCGTCGGCGCCTACCTGATCGAGAAGACCCGCGGCCTCGACGTCGTGCGCCCGCTGATCCACCTGCTGGCGATGCTCTCGATGGCGGTGCCGGGGCTGGTGCTGGGCCTGGGCTACATCATGTTCTTCAACCACCCGGCCAATCCGCTCGGTTTCCTGTACGCGACGATGCCGATCCTGGTGTTGTCGATCATCGTCCACTACTACACCTCGAGCCACCTCACCGCGATCACCGCGCTCAAGGCGATCGACAACGAGTTCGAGGCCGTGTCGGCGTCGCTGAAGGTGCCGTTCTACAAGACCTTCTTCCGCGTGACGCTGCCGGTGTGCCTGCCGTCGCTGCTCGACATCGCGCGCTACTTCTTCGTGGTGTCGATGGCGAGCCTGTCCGGCGTCGTGTTCCTGTACTCGCCCGATACCGTGCTGGCGTCGGTGGCGATCATGAACCTCGACGAGGCCGGCGAGATCGGCCCCGCCGCCGCGCTCGCCAGCCTGATCGTGCTGACGTCCATCGCCGTCTGCCTCGTCTACGCCGTGGCGACCCGCGTGCTGCTGCTCAAGACCCAGGCCTGGCGCAGCGTCGCGCGCCGCTGAACACCCCCAAACAACCCGGAGACCCGCATGTCCGCCGATCCCTTCCTGCTCACCCCCGGCCCGCTGACCACCTCGATGCGCACCAAGCAGAGCATGCTGCGCGACTGGGGCTCGTGGGACGCCGACTTCAACGCCATCACGGCCCGGCTGCGCAAGGGGCTGCTCGCCATCGTGCACGGCGAGGGCACGCACGACTGCGTGCCGCTGCAGGGCAGCGGCACCTTCTCGGTCGAGGCGGCGATCGGCACGCTGGTGCCGCGCGAAGGCGGCCACGTGCTGGTGCCGAGCAACGGTGCCTACTGCCAGCGCATCGCCAAGATCTGCAGGGTCCTCGGCAAGCGGCTGAGCACGATCGACTACGCCGAGGACGCGCAGATCCGCCCCGAGGACATCGACCGCGCGCTGACCGAGGACCCGTCGATCACCCACGTCGCGCTGGTGCACTGCGAGACCAGCACCGGCATCCTGAACCCGCTGCACGAGATCGCGCAGGTGGTGAAGCGCCACGGCAAGGGCCTGATCATCGACGCGATGAGCAGCTTCGGTGCGCTCGAGATCGACGCCCGCCGGACCCCCTTCGACGCCGTCGTCGCCGCCTCGGGCAAGTGCCTCGAAGGCCCGCCGGGCATGGGCTTCGTGATCGCGCGCCGCGAGGCGCTCGAGCGCAGCGCCGGCAATTCGCACTCGCTGGCGATGGACCTGCACGACCAGTGGGTCTACATGAACAAGACCACGCAGTGGCGCTTCACGCCGCCGACGCACATCGTCGCCGCGTTCGACGCTGCGCTGGCGCAGTACGTGGAGGAAGGCGGCCTCGAGGCGCGCGGCGCGCGCTACGCGAAGAACTGCCGCGAGCTGATCGACGGCATGGCGACGCTGGGCCTGAAGAGCTTCCTGCCGGCGGCCATCCAGGCACCGATCATCGTCACCTTCCACGCGCCGGCCGACCCGCGCTACGAGTTCAAGGCGTTCTACAACGCCGTCAAGGCGCGGGGCTACATCCTCTACCCAGGCAAGCTGACGACGCTGGAAACCTTCCGCGTCGGCTGCATGGGCCAGCTCGGCCCGCGGGGCATCGCCGGTGCCGTCGACGCGGTGCGCGAGGTGCTCGATTCGATGCTCGTGCCGGCCTGAAGCGCCGGCGTGCGGCCCGGCTGGCGCTGCGCCAGCCGGGCCGCGGCACGCAATGGCGGCTGGCGTCGTCAGGTATGGCCGGCTCGGCGTCGGAGCGCGCGCGAAGGCCGCGCCGCCTTCGCGGCGGCGGGCGCGCGGGAGCGTCAGCTCACCAGGGGAAGCTGAAGGTCTTGCCGTTGGTGAACGACTTGATCGCTTCCTGCACGCCTTCCTTGTAGCCGAGCCCCGAATCCTTGATGCCACCGAAGGGCGTCAGCTCGATGCGGTAGCCGGGCACTTCCCACAGGTTGACGGTGCCGACCTTCAGCGCCTTGGCGAACTTCACCGCGTCGTCCATGCGGTTGGTGCACAGGCCCGACGACAGCCCGAACGCGGTGCCGTTGGCGATGCGGATGGCGTCGTCGATGTCCTTGAAGGCGATGATCGGCGACACCGGCCCGAAGGTTTCCTCGCGCACCACCGTCATCTCGGGGCGCACGCGGTCGAGCACCGTCGGCGCGTACAGCGCGCCGACGCGGCGGTTGCCGACCAGCAGCCGGGCGCCCTGCTCGACCGCTTCGTCGACCACCCGCTCGAAGTGCTTCGCCGCCGCCTCGTCGATGACGGTGCCCATGTCGTTGGCCTTGTCGGAAGGGTCGCCGTGGCGCCAGGCCTTCGTCTTCTCGACGACGCACTCGGTGAACGCGGCGGCCACCTTCTCGTGCACCAGCATGCGCTTGACCGCGGTGCAGCGCTGGCCGGAGTTCTTGTACGAGCCCTGCACGGCCAGGTCGCTCGCCTTGTCGAGGTCGGCGTCGTCCATCACGATCAGCGGGTCGTTGCCGCCGAGCTCAAGCACCATGCGCTTGTAGCCGGCCCGGCCCGCGATGTACTTGCCGATCGGCACGCCGCCGGTGAAGGTGATCAGGTCGACGTGGCGGTGCGTCAGCAGTTCGTCGGCGATCTCGCGCGGGTCACCGGTCACCACCTGCAGCATCTCCGGCGGCAGTCCGGCCTCGTACAGCAGGTCGGCCAGGTAGTAGGCCGACAGCGGCACCTTCTCCGACGGCTTGAGCAGCATGCGGTTGTTGGTCGCGATGCTCGGCGCCACCTTGTGCGCCACCTGGTTCATCGGGTGGTTGAAGGGCGTGATCGCAGTGATCACGCCGAGCAGCGGCTCTCGCGTGGTGATGACCTTGCGCGCCTTGCCGTGCGGCGTCAGGTCGCAGGAGAACACCTGGCCGTCGTCGCGCAGCGCCTCGTTGGCCGAGAAGGTGAGCACGTCGGCGACGCGGCCGATCTCGTACAGGCTGTCCTTCTTGCACAGACCCGACTCGCTCGTGATCAGGTCCGAGGCCTCGTCGGTGCGCTCGCGCAGCAGCGCCGCAGCACGGTTCAGGATCGCCGCGCGCTCGTAGCGCGACAGCGTCGCCTGGTAGGCGTGCGCGATGTCCATCGCGCGGCGCACCTGCTCGACGCTCGCCATCGCCACCGTGCCCACGCGCGCGCCGCCGTACGGGTTGCGCACGTCGAGCGTGCGCGGCGTCGCGACGCGCTCGCCGCCGATGCGCAGCGCCTCGGCGCGGAAGTCCGCGCTGTCTTTCGTGCTCATGCGGCCTTCGTGGCGGCGCCGATGAAGTTGCGGCCGCGTGCGCCGGTCAGCGCGTGCGCGACCATGCGCTCGGCCTCGCCCTCGTCGACGCCGTAGTCGGCGAAACGGGTCTTGACGCCGAGCCGCTCGATGAAGGCGGCGAGCCGCCGCGGCGCGCTGTCAAGCGGCCCGCCGAGGGCCTGCAGCAGCACCGCGTCGCGGTCGGCGCGCCGTCCCAGCGCGCGCTCCAGCACCATGGCCAGCGGGAAGGAGCAGGCGATGCCGTGCGGCAGGCCGTAGCGCAGCGTCATCTCGTAGGAGATCGAATGCGCCAGCGCGGTGCGGGTGTTGGAGAAGGCCATGCCGGCCTTCAGCGCCGCCAGGGCCATGCGGCCGCGCAGGTCGACGTCGTCGAGCCGCTCCATCAACGCCGGCAGCGTGGCCAGGATGTCGTGCACCGCGGCCACCGCGAAGGTGTCGGAGACCGGGTTGGCGTTGACGTTCCAGATCGACTCGAGCGCATGCGACAGCGCGTCGAGCCCGCTCTGCAGCGTCACCGACGCCGGCAGCGACAGCATCAGCGCGGGGTCGATCAGCGCGATCTCCGGCCAGGTCTCGTTCAGGTGCAGCGAATACTTCTTCTGCGCGCCGCGGTCCCAGATGGTCGCCCAGGGCGTGACCTCGCTGCCGGTGCCGGCCGTGGTCGGCACGGCGATCAGCGTCTTCGTCGCCGCCGGCACGAAGGGCTGGCCGGCCGCCAGCAGCGCCACCAGATCGTCGAAGCGGCCGCTCGCGGTGCCGACCATCAGAGCCTTGGCGGTGTCGATGGCGCTGCCGCCGCCGACCGCGACGATCGCCTCGGCGGCGCCGTCGTCTCGCCAGAAGGCCTCGTAGGTCGCCTTCAGCTCGGCGACGTCGGGGTTGGGCCGCACGTCGTCGATCACGCCGGCCAGGCGGTCACCGAGCAGCTGCTCGATGCGGCCGACCAGGCCCAGCGCGCGCGCCTCGGGGAAGGTCACCAGCAGCGCGCGGCGGCCGGCCAGCAGCTCGGGCAGGGACGACAGGGCGCCGGCCCCATAGACGCTGCGTACGGGGTTGAAGTAATCGTGAGACATGGTTTCCTCTAGCGTGCCGGACTGGCGTGGTTCAACGCCAGGTCGAACACGTCGAAATTGCGCAGCCGCCGGCCAGTCGCCACGCCGTGCAGCGGCCGGTTGAACAGCAGCGGAACCTTCTGCTCGGACAGGCCGCCGTGGGAACGCAGCGGCACCGTCAGGCCGCTCAGGTCATGACGCGCCGCGCTGGTGCCCAGCACCGTCAGGTGGTCGGCGACGACGACCAGGTCGCCGATGCGGTCGGCTGCCAGCTCGAAGCGGCGCGCCGCCTCTTCGCGGCCCAGCACCAGCTCGACGCCGGGCAGGGCCAGCAGCGCTTCGCGCGCGCCGGCGGTGTCGGCGACGTAGACCGTTGCGAAGGAGCCGAGCGCGCCGTGGTGCACGACATAGGGGTCGGTGATCGGCAGGATCACGCGCGCCCGGCCTTCGCCGAGCGCGTCGTCCAGCTCCTGCTGCAGGTAGACCACGCGCGGTCGGCCGGCGGCATCGGTCTTCGGGCTCATGCCGTGGTCGGCGGTGAGGCCGATCACCGCGCCGAGCGCGTCGAGCTGCTCGAGGTAGCCGCTGAGCATCGCGTAGAACGCGTTGGCCTCCGGCGTGCCCGGCGCGCACTTGTGCTGCACGTAGTCGGTGGTCGACAGGTACATCAGGTCGGGCCGATGCGTCTGCAGCAGCTTGACGCCGGCGGCGAAGACGAACTCCGACAGCTCGGCCGAATACACCGACGGCACCGGCCTGCCGACCAGCTGCAGCACGTCGTCGATGCCGCCGTCGGCCATCGTCGCCTGGTCGGCCTTCTCGGCCGAGAAGCAGATGCCCTTCATGCGATGGCCGAGCAGCGTGCGCAGCTTGTCCTTCGCGGTGACGGCGGCCACCCGCGCGCCGGCGTCGGCGAAGGCCGCGAGGATGGTCGGCGCCCGCAGGAACTCGGGGTCGTTCATCATCACTTCGCGGTCCTTGGCCACGTCGTAGAAATAGTTGCCGCAGATCCCGTGCACCGCCGGCGGCACGCCGGTGACGATCGACACGTTGTTCGGGTTCGTGAAGCTCGGCACCACGCAGTCGCCGATCAGCGAGCTGCCCCGCGCCAGCATGCGCTGCAGGAAGGGCGCGACGCCGGCCTGGATCGCCTGGGTGATGTAGTCGGGCTCGCAGCCGTCGACGCACACCACCACGACCGGCGCCGACGGGCGCGCGTACTTCCGCCCGTTGACCTCGATCGGCTCGACGCGCTTGTCCATCAGCGGGCTCCCTTCTGGATCCAGGCGCGCAGCCGGGTGGAGACGTAGTCGGCGGCCATCACCATCGCGATGATCACGAGGATGCAGGTCGCGGTGTCCTGGTACTGGAACAGCTTCATGCTGCCCACCAGCTCGAAACCGATGCCGCCGGCGCCGACCATGCCGAGCACGGTGGCCTGCCGCAGGTTGGTCTCGAAGCGGTACAGCACGACGGCGATCCAGGCCGTGATCACCTGCGGCAGCACGCCGAAGACGATGATCTGGATCGGCCCGGCGCCGGTCGAACGCAGCGCCTCGATCGGCCCCTGGTCGATCTCCTCGATCGATTCGGAGAAGAACTTGCCGAGCATGCCCGCGCCATGCACCGCCAGCGCCAGCACGCCGGGGAAGGGACCGAGCCCGACCGCGGCGACGAAGATCAGCGCGAGGATGATCTCGTTGATGCCGCGCGTGACGTTGAAGACCTGGCGCATGGCGTGGAACACCGCCATGTTCGGCGTCAGGTTGCGCGCCGCCAGGAAGCAGAACGGCACCGCGAGGAGGATCGCGAACAAGGTGCCCCAGATCGCGATCTGCACCGTCTCGATCGCCGGCACGACCAGCTTGTTCAGGAAGGCCCAGTTCGGCGGGAACATGCGGGCCAGGAAGTCGCCGATCCAGGGCAGGCCCTTGGCCAGCTCGCCGAAGCTGACCTGGCTGCCCTTGGCGGCCCACCACAGCACGCCGACGGTGAGCGCGCCGATGGCCGCACGCGGCCACCAGCCGAGGGGGCCGGCCGGTCGGGCGACCAGCAGGGAGTAGGAACCGATGTTCATCATGCGTCCTCGAGGGTGAAGTGGCGGACCATCGGGGCGGGCACGTCGCCGCGCACCGGCGACGACGCGGGCGTCTGGCCGTCGTCGAGCCCGGGGTAGATGCGTTGCAGCACCTCGTCGGTCAGCTCGTCGGGGCCGCCTTCGAACACGATGCGGCCGGCCGACACGCCGACGATGCGCTCGCCGAACTCGCGGGCGTACTCGATCTGGTGCAGGTTGCACACGACCGAGATGCCGAGCTCGCGGCTGGCCTGCTTCAGGTACTGCAGCACCGTGCGCGAGGTCTTGGGGTCGAGGCTGGCGACCGGCTCGTCGGCCAGGATGATCTTGGGCTGCTGGGCCAGCGCGCGGGCGATGCCGACGCGCTGCTTCTGCCCGCCCGAGAGCGTGTCGGTGCGCAGCTCGGCCTTCTCTTCCAGCTCCACGCGACGCAGGCATTCGCGGGCGATCGCCACGTCCTTGCGCGGGAACAGCTGCAGCCACGACAGCACCGACGGCACGGCACCGAGCCGGCCGGTCAGCACGTTCTTCAGCACCGACAGGCGCGGCACGACGTTGTAGTGCTGGAAGATCATCGCCACCTGCAGCCGCAACTTGCGCAGGCTGGCGGCGTCGGCCTTGACGAGCTGGCCGTCGATGTGGATGTCGCCGCGGGTCGGCTCGGCGAGCCGGTTGATGCAGCGCAGCAGCGTCGACTTCCCAGCGCCCGAAGGCCCGAGCACGACGAGGAACTCGCCGGGCGCGACGTCGAGATCGATGCCCTTGAGGGCCTCGAAGTCGCCGTAGCGCTTGGTCAGACCGCGGATCTTGATCATTTCATCTTCCTCAGATCGAGGTTGAGCTGCTTGGCCGTCTCGCGGATCACGTCATAGGCCGCGTCGTTGGTCGGGTGAAAGCCGTTCAACTCGCCCTGGTCGGACCAGGGGATGTTCTTGACCTCGAGGAAGGCGGCCTGCACGCGCTTCTTCAGCGCCGGGTCGAGGTCCTTGCGCCAGACGGTGGGCGACTCGGGGATCGGGTCGGACTTCCACACCACCACCAGGTCCTCGCGCTTGGCCAGGCCCTTGGCGATGGCCGCGTCGAGGATGCGGTCGGCGATCGCCACCGCCTCGATCTTCTTGTTCTGCACCGCCACCGCGTTGGAGTCGTGCGAACCGGAGAAGATCACGCGGCCGAAATCCTTGTCGGTGTCGAAGCCGGCCTTCTTGAGGCCGGCCTTCGGGAACAGGTGGCCCGAGGTGGAACTGGGGTCGACGAAGGCGAAGGTCTTGCCCTTCAGGTCGGCCACGGTCTTGATGCCGCTGTCCTTGTGGGCGACGACCAGCGAGTGATAAGAGGTGCGCCCGGCCTTCTTGGTCTCGGCCACCGCGAAGGCTTCGATGTCGGCGACCGTGGTGCCGAGGACATAGGAGAAGGGCCCCAGGTAGGCGACGTCCAGCCGCTTGGAGCGCAGCGCCTCGATCACGCCGTTGTAGTCGGCCGCGACGAAGGGCTTCACGGGCATGCCGAGCGACTTGGAGAGCATGTCCATCATCGCCTGGCTGTTGGCGATCATGGCCCGCGAGTCCTCCGACGGGATCAGGCCGACGGTCAGCACGTCGGCAGCGCGGGCCGGCGATGCGAGGCCGAACAGGGGTGCACCCAGCAGGGCCGGTGCGCTGGCAATCAAGGTTCGCCGGGTCAACTTCATGTCTTGTCTCCTGAAGAGGGTTCGGTCGGGGTTTCGAAGCTCGCACCTTGCGTGGAACGGGCGACGCATGCAGCCACTTTCGTCGTCGCCGATCCATTTGACCAATTCAAGTTTTTCGATCTTTGCATTCGTCAGCTCAATAGTTTGGGTGGGTTAACGCGCAAGTCACCCGGTGCAGGCCGGGTGCTTGCGGCCGACCGTCGCATTGGGCAGGCGCAGGAAGTCGAGGATGTGGGGCGTCGTGCCGTCCACCTGCGTGAGCGGCGTCGCCGTCAGGTCGCCGCGGCAATAGCTCGGCTTCGACGGGTTCAGGTAGTTGTTGTTGAGGATCACGAACGTCCGGCGTTCCGCGGCGCTCTGCCCGCCGTGCCCGCTGCTGATGCCGCCGTGGTCCGACGTGACGACGATCAGCCACTCCTCGTTCGCGTAGTCGGGGCGCGCCGTCAGCGCCGTCAGCACCTGGTCGATCTGCGCGTCCTCGGCGGCGATCGCGTTGCGGTAGGTCGTGTTGAACGGGTCGTAGCTGGCCGTGTGGATATCGACCCGGTGCAGGTAGTAGAAGATCGACGTCGGCGGATGCTGCAGCGCGAGCAGCTGCTTCACCGCGTCGGTCGCCTGCTGCGAGTTCTTCGCGGCGTTGACGGTCACGTAGTCGGCGTGGACCGGCCGCAGGTTCTGCGTCAGGTTGGCCCAATCGGCCACCACCGCGGCCGTCGCGGCCGGGTACGCCTGCTTGATCAAGTCGAACACATGCGGCTTGCGCAGCGGCAGCGCGATGTCGTTCGAGGTGACGCCATGGTCGGCGGCCCAGAAGCCGGTGAACACCGAGGCCCAGCCGGGGCCGCTGAACGTGCTCTGGGTGCCGCCCGCGAGCACGTTGCTGTGGAATGCGCCGCCGTCGATCAGCCGTGACATCGCCGGCGTCGCGACGCAGCCGCTGCAATGGATGGCGTCGCCGCGCAGGCCGTCGATGCCGATCAGCAGCACGCGCTTGTTGCCGGGGATCGGGTTGGCGATGCCGTTCGGCGGCGGCAGCGAATAGTGGTCGTAGGGGTTGCCCGCGTAGTCGGTCTTCAGTCCCGCGACGTCGGTGGCGCGCTTGTCGCTGAGGTCGCAGCGCAGGCCGCTCTTGTGGTAATCGAACGACTTGCACCACGCCGAGCGGGCGCCATCGGTGCAGGCCGCGGCGCAGTCGGCCGGCGCCACGTTCAGCAGGG
>Ga0209966_1000154_pt1 | contig 28874 bp, 27 predicted proteins | sample RhisoiCoNPM_FD_187575 | JGI IMG/M metagenome (GOLD analysis project Ga0209966, IMG submission 187575) | Arabidopsis thaliana rhizosphere microbial communities from the Joint Genome Institute, USA, that affect carbon cycling - Rhizosphere... | ecosystem: Host-associated > Plants > Roots >... | reverse complement strand
GGACTCGAGGTTCGTGTCGGCCACCTCGACGAGGAGCGCCGGCCGGGCGGGATGGGCATGCCGGTAGTCGCGGAAGCTGCCCGGGGCCACCACCAGGTCCGGCTCGGGCTCCGACTCGTCGTCGAGCGCGACCGGCGCCTGGGTGCGCACTTCCCAGCCGGCCGCGAAGGCCCGGCGCAGCACCTCCTCGGCCATGCGGATCGCCGTCATGTGTGGGGTGCCCTGAGGCTCGCACACCATCAGATCGCCGCCGAGTAGCTCGACGTGCTCCCCGGAACGGAACGCGCCCAGATCGACGAGGCGCTCGTACTCGAGGCGAGTCCAGCGCTTCGTGCCTGGATTCGAAGCGGGCATGGTCTTCACGCTAGCCTGCGTCGGCGTGGCGAGTCAATGTACGCACGTGAATACACCAGGAGCGCCGTCAGATGGTGGCGCTCACGCCTCCGTCGACCGGCAGGCAGCAGCCGGTGTTCCAGCGTGCGTCGTCCGACGCGAGGTACAGCGCCGCCGCCGCGACCTCCTCGGGCCGGCCGCCAAGGCCGAGCGGATGGGCCTTCTCCAGCTCCTGGATCTCGCCGGTCTGCTCCAGGCGGCTCAGATGGTCCCGGTTCATGTCCGTCTCGATGTACGCCGGACAGATGCAGTTGATGCGGATGCCCTCGTGAGCGTGGTCGAGCGCCATGCACTTCGTGAGGTGAATCACGGCGGCCTTGGCCACGCTGTACGGCAGGTGGCGGCGCTGGGCTTTCAACCCGCCCATGGAGGCGATGTTGATGATGGTTCCCCGGCGCCGGCGGAGCTCGGGCAGGGCGCCGCGGGAGCAGAGGAAGACGCTCATCAGATTCGCGTCGAGCGTGCGTCGGAACTCGTCGGGCGTGCATTCCTCGGCGGTAACCCGTCCGAGCACGGCGCCCGCGTTGTTGACCAGGATGTCGAGCCGACTGAAACGCTCGATGGTGCTACGCACCAGAACGGCGATGTCGGCCTCGACCGTGGCATCGCCGGCGACGGCGAGCGCCTCGCCGCCGCCGCTCTGGATGGCGGCGACCGTCGCCTCCAGCGGCGCCCGCCGGCGGCCGGTGACCGTCACCCGTGCGCCCTCCTGGGCGAAGCGGAGCGCGATCGCGCGGCCGAAGCCACTGCCCCCGCCGGTGACGATGGCGACCCGACCGTGGAGACGCACGGCGTGCACTGTACCCCACCGCGTGGGGAAACTGAAGATTATCGCGGCACCTCACCAAGACTTCCCGCCGAGGATCCGATAGGCTCGGCCCGCGATGGCAGGGCGTGACGCGGGAGCACGAATCCGCTCGGCCATTCCCCCGAAGAGAACCGTGGAAATGCGCTACCCTTCTGGTCAAGGAGGTGACTGAATGCGGAATGAGTTCACTGCAATCGTGGAGCGCCACGGACGCTGGCACATCGCCTGCTGCCCGGAGATCCCCGGCGCGAATGGTCAGGGCAAGACGAAGGCGGCCACCCTCGAGAATCTGCGCGACGCCATCGCCCTGATTCTCGAGGACAGACGCAAGGACGGTTTACGTGGAGTCCCGGACGTGCTCGCCCGCAAGATCTGTCGGGGCCTCTCGGTGCCCGAACTTGGTCGCGGAAGCCAGCCCGTGTAGACGGCCGGCAAGGACACCTCGCCACTCTCCACACCTAGGCGTCCGGGACCATGGCGCTATCCGAGATCCAACAGGCCGAAGTGGCTCGCCGCCTTGGAGCGTTCTGCCAGGCGCGGGTTCCGCCTGAAGTCCGCAACCAGGTACGCCTCGGCTACCGCATCACAGGGAGCGCCGTCGTCCTGTTCGAAGAGCGGCCGGCGTTTCAGCCGCCCCATGAATGGCGTGAGATGGCGATCGCGAAATTCCGGTTCGTCGGCACCCAGAACGTCTGGCAACTGTACTGTCAGCACCGCGATCAGCGGTGGCACTCATACCAGGCACGGCCCGCAGCGCCGAGCCTCAAGGAACTACTTGATGAGGTCGCCGCCGATCCGACTGGGATCTTCTGGGGGTAGTGCGTCGGGCGGCCAGCCCCTCGCGGCCCTCCTTCGTCTTCACCTCATCCACCGCCCGCCCATCGGCCGTGAGCACCACGCCATACTCCGCCGCGTTCACAATCTTGCCGTCCAGCACATCCGCCAGTACCGCCGCCGGGTCCCGCTCCATCGGATCGCCGTAGCCCGCGCCCCCGGCGATGTACTCCCAGAGCTGGTCGCCCGGGTGGAGCACGATCATCTTCTTCGAGGGCAGCTCCTCGCGGGTGCCGTCCTTCCTCAAAATAAACGCATGCGCCCGGGTGCCCGGGGCGCCACCCTCCAGCGGCCAGGGCGACGACGCGAAGCGCTCGCCGCGGTGGGAGACCGTGACGTCCGTGGTGGTGGCCTCGAAGACCTTCTCGAGCCCGAGGCCCCCGCGGAAGCGGCCGGCACCGCCGGAGCCCTGCCAGAGGCGCATGCGGGGGATGCGCAGGGGGAAGTTCATCTCGACCGACTCCACCGGGATGTTCATGCAGTTCGAGACGTCGGTCTCGATGGTGTCGATGCCGTCCTTGTCGGGGCGGGCGCCCATGCCGCCGGCGGCCAGCTCGCTGGCCACGAAGGGGCGGCCGGTCTCGGGGTCGCGGCCGCCGAAGGCCATGACCAGCAGGGTGCCGGAGTTGGCGGCGGGCATGCGGCCGGGCAGGGCGCCGACCAGCGCGCCCAGGATGGTGTCGGCGATGCGCTTGATGGTGGCGGTGCGGCAGCTCACCGGGGCGGGCGGGCGCGGGTTGACGATGGTGCCCTCGGGCAGCACCGCGTCCACCGCGCGGAAGCAGCCGCCGTTGTTCGGGATGGAGGCGTCGGAGATGGCGCGGACGGCGTAGTAGACCGCCGACATGGTGGAGGCCGGCACCGAGTTGAAGGGCCCGCGCACCTGCGGGTCGCTGCCGGTGAAGTCGAAGGTCATGGCCGAGCCGCGCACGCGCAGCGTGACCGCGATCTTGACCGGCTGGCCGATGTTCACGCCGTCGTCGTCCAGCCAGTCCTCGAAGGCGTAATCCCCGTCGGGGATGGCCTCGATCTGCGCGCGGGTGAGGCGCTCGGCCCGCGCCAGCAGCTCCTCGATGTAGGCCACCACCGTGTCGGCGCCGTGGGCGGCGAACAGCTCGCGCAGGCGGACGCCGCCGAGCCGCCCCGCCGCCACCTGGGCCATCAGATCACCGGTGAACACGTCGGGCAGGCGCACGTTGCGGGTGAGCAGGCGGAAGAGGTTCTCGTCCAGCGCGCCGGCGCGGAAGAGCTGGGTGGGCGGGATGATGACGCCTTCCTGGTAGAGCTCGGTGGCGTCGGTGGGCACGCTGCCCGGGGTGCGGCCGCCCACGTCCTGGTGGTGGCACATGGTGCAGGCCAGGGCGACGGCGCGGCCGTCGGCGAAGACCGGCACCGCCAGGGTGATGTCGGGCAGGTGGGTGCCGCCGTCGTAGGGGTCGTTCAGGAGAAACGCGTCGCCCTCGTGCATGGTCTCCGGGGGAAACGCGCGGACGATGCGCTGCGCGGCGAACTGGAGCGCGCCCAGATGGATCGGGATGGCGGCGGCCTGGGCGATGGTCTCGCCGCGCGTGTTGAACAGCGCGGCCGAGGCGTCGAGGCCCTCCTTCACGATCGGCGAGGCGGCGCTCTTCAGCAGCGTCAGCTCCATCTCGTCGGCGATGGCGTCGAGCCGGTTGCGCAGGACCTCCAGCAGGATCGGGTCGATGGTCATGACGCCCTCCGCAGGCGCAGGTTGCCGGCCGGGTCCACCAGCGCGGTGACGCCCGGCGGGATCACGGTGGTGGTGTCGGTCTGCTCCACGATGGCCGGCCCGGCCAGGCGGGCGCCCAGCGGCAGCCGCGCGCGCTCGTAGATCGCGGTCGGCACGAAGCGGCCGAAGTAGGCGGGGCGCTCCCCGGCCTGTGCCTCGGCCAGGGTGCCGCTCGCGCGCGCGGCCGGAGTCAGCATCGGCCGCGGCAGCGGGTAGGTGTGGACGGCGCGGAAGTTGACGAACTCCACCGGCTGCTGGGCGCGGGCATAGCCGTACACGCGCTCGTGCACCGCGTGGAAGGCGGCCACCACGGCGGGCACGTCGGCGGCGGTGAGCGGAGCCGGGATCGGCACCTCCAGCTCGTAGGCCTGGCCCACGTAGCGCATGTCGGCCGCGTAGGCCACGCGCACCGCCGGAGCGGGCGCGCCTTCCTCCTTCATGCGCGCGCGGCCGGCGGCGTCCAGCTCGGCGAGGCACGCGTTGATGGTCGAGAGGTCGGCCGCGTCGGTGCGCGCCGGCAGCGTGCGCGCGTGGTGGTGCTCGATCGCGGCGGCGAGCAGGCCGAAGGCGGCGAGCACGCCCGGCGCCTCGGGGACGACCACCTCCGCCATGCCCATCTCCTCGGCCAGCGCCGCGCCGTGCACGGGGCCGGCGCCGCCCAGGACCACCAGCGAGAACTCGCGCGGGTCGTAGCCGCGCTTGATGGTAACCAGGCGGATCTGGTCCGCCATCCGCGCGTTGATCACGCGATGAATGCCCGCCGCGGCCGCGACCGGGTCGAGGCCGAGCCGGCGGCCGAGGGCGGCCAGCGCGCGCTCGGCCGCGGCCACGTCGAGCGTCATCGCGCCGCCGGCGAAGCGCGCGGGGTTGAGGTAGCCGAGCACGACGCTCGCGTCGGTCACGGTGGCCTCGTCGCCCCCGCGGCCGTAGCAGGCGGGGCCGGGCTCGGCGCCCGCGCTGCGCGGCCCCACCCGCAGGCCGCCGGCGGCGTCGATCCAGGCGATGCTGCCGCCGCCGGCGCCGATGGTGTTGACGTCCACCATCGGCGTGCGCACCGGGAAGGGCCCGATCGCGCCCTCGCTCACCAGCAGCGGCCGGCCGTCCCGCACCAGGGCCACGTCGTTGCTGGTGCCGCCCATGTCGAGCGAGACGAAGCTGGCCACCCCGGAGCGCTCGGCCGCGAAGGCGGCGCCGATGACGCCGCCGGCCGGCCCCGAGAGGAAGAGCGTGACCGGCTGCTGCGCGGCCAGCGCCGCCGAGACGATGCCGCCGCGCGAGCGCATGATCAGCGGCACGCCGGGCACGCCCAGGCCGCGCAGCGCCTCGGCCAGGCCGGCGAGGTAGCGCTTCACCACCGGGCCCAGGTAGGCGTCGAAGGCGGTCACGCAGGAGCGCTCGTACTCCCTGAAGGTCGGGTCGACCTCCGATGAGAGCGAGACCGACATCTCCGGCGCCAGCTCCGCGATGATCTCGCGCGTGCGCCGCTCGTGCGCCGGGTTGAGGAACGAGAAGAGGTAGCACACCGCGATGGCCGACACGCCCTGCGCGCGCAGGGTGGCCACCGCCTGCCGCACGTCCGCCTCGTGCAGCGGCGTCAGCACGCGGCCCTTCGCGTCCAGGCGCTCGCGGATGCCGAGCCGGCGCCGGCGCGGGGCCAGGAACGTCGGCACCTCCGCGTCCATGGCGAGGTCGTACATGCGCGAGCGCTTCATGCGCCCCATCTCGAGCACGTCCTCGAAGCCCTCGGTGGTCAGGACGCCGGTGGTGGCGCCCTTCTGCTCGAGGATCGCGTTGGTGGCGATGGTCGTGCCGTGGATGAACCGCTCGACGTCGCCCGGCCGGGCGCCGGCCAGCGCGAGGACCTTCGTGGTGGCGGCCGCGATGCCGTCGAGCAGGTCCTTGGGGGTGCTCGGCACCTTGGTGAGCGCGAGCCGGCCCGAGCCGTCCAGGGCCACGATGTCCGTGAAGGTGCCGCCGATGTCGACGCCGATCTGCACGCGCGTTCCCCTCCCGAGGGCGCCACGTTACCATATCGGCCGCGCGCCTGGACGTCGCGTTCCGCGGTTGCCCGAGGCCGCTCACGGTTCACTTCGGGAGCGTCCTTGACCGGGGGCACCCGCGTCGCTACGCTCGTCCGCAGCCTTTCACGCAAGCGACCTCGGAGGTCAGCGATGCCCACGATCCGCCACGTCGACGACGTCCTCGGCTATCCGGCGCCGCACTCCCCGTACTCGCACGCCGTCGTCGCCAACGGATTCGTGTTCGTGTCGGGCCAGATCCCGGTGCGGCCGGGGGGCGGTCCCACCGAGGTCGTCGGCGACACGATGCAGGAGCAGACCCGTCAGGCGCTGCGCAACGTCCAGACCATCCTCGAAGGTGCCGGGAGCGCGCTCGACCGCGTCGTGAAGGTCACCGTGCTGCTCGCGCGGCCCGACCTCTACCGGGAGATGAACGAGGCGTACGCGGAGTTCTTCCCCGGGCCGAAGCCGGCGCGGGCGATGGTCCGCTTCGGGGCCGACATCCCCGGCGTGCTCGTCGCGATCGAGGCGATCGCGCTCGCTTGAGGCGCGCGCCGTGAGCAGCACCGCGCTGCTCTGTTTCATCAGCCTCTGCAGCTGCTTCTCGATGGGTGCCTTCAGCCCGCTGCTGCCCGAGATCGGGCGCGCCGGCGCGCTGGCCGACTGGCAGCTCGGCGTCGTGGCCGGGGCGCTGGGCTTCGCCCGCATGGCGACCGCGATCCCCTCCGGCTGGCTGGCCGGCCGCTACCTCGGGACCACGCTCTGCGCGTCGCCCGTGCTCATGCTCGCCGGCACCCTGTTGCTGGCGGCATCCTCGTCGTTCGCCATGCTGGTGCTCGGGCGGCTCATCCTGGGCTTCGCGTTCACCCTCGGCACCGTGAGCGGGCTCATCGCGTTGCTGCTCGATGACCGAGGGCCCGGGGCCTCGGTGCGCCTCAACATCTTCGAGTTCGCCGCGATGATCGGTGTCCTCGGCGGGCTCGGCCTCGTCGGGCTGCTCCCCGGCCACTGGGGCTGGAGCCTCTCGCTGCTCACCGCCTCGTCGCCCTTGCTCCTGATCCTCGCCGCCGTGCCGAGCATCCGCCGGCGCTTTCCCGACGCCTCGAAGGCGTCCGAGACGCGCGTGTCACGGACATCGGACGCGGGACGCGAGGATCGGATGTCGGTCACGCTGGGGACGATGTTCGCGGCGGGCATCGTCCTCGCGCTGGCCTGGTCCGCGGTCAGCCAGTTCCTGCTGCCGCTCCGGGGGACGCGCGAGTTCGGCCTGGACCGGAGTGGCGTCTCGGGCCTGCTCATGCTCGGGCAGCTCGTGGATCTCGTCGCGCTGCTGCCGGTGGGGTGGCTCGCCGACGGCCTGGGACGCACGCCCGTGCTCGGCGTCGTCATCGTGGTGCTCGGGCTGGGCACGGCCGCGATCGGCCTCGGATCGTTCCCGTGGTTCGTCGCGGGCTGCGCGTGTTTCGGGGTCGGCATGGCGGGCTGGATGCTGCCGGTCGGCGTGATCCGCGAGCACACGCGCACCGAGCACCTGGCGTGGCGGCTGGGACTGTACCGCGTCGGCGTCGATGCCGCGATGTTCTTCGGCCCGTTCGCGAGCGGCCTGCTGGGCGAGGAGCATGCGCGGATCTTCGTGACCGCGGTGGGTGGCCTGGCCCTCGTCGTCGGGGGACGCCTGCTCGTGACCTCGAGGCGCCGCCGCGCCGCCGAGGTCTAGTCGCCGATTTCATCGGCGCGCGCGTTCCCCTCCCGAGGGCGCCACGTTACCATGCTGGCCATGCGAGATCTCCGTCGTATGCCTATCCCTTGACGCTGCGCCCGATTGAGCGGATCCTCCCGAATCGACGACTCGAGCGACGCCCGACGGGGCCACCGCTCCCTGTCGACGTGCGGGGAGGCATGGAGCCAAACGAGGTCACCGTGAGAGATCGGCCGTGACACCACGAGTCGTCGTGACCGGCCTGGGCGTCGTGTCCCCGATCGGCATCGGCGTCGGGCGATTCTGGAAGGCGGCGCTCGCCGGCCGGTCCGGAGTCTCGGCGATCAGGGCTTTCGAGGGCCTCCCGATGGACGTCTACCGTTCACGGGTGGCCGGCCAGATCCACGACTTCGACGCGACCCAGTACGTGGAAGGGCCGCACGTCGAGCGCGTCGATCGCTACGCCCAGTTCGCCATGGTTGCGACCAGGGAGGCGGTGGCCGACTCGGGGCTCCGTCTCGACCGCGAGAACCCACACCGCATCGGGACGATCGTCGGGGCCGGCATGGGCGGCATGCTCATTGCCGAGCAGGAGTACCATCGCGTCTACCAGAATCTCAGGCCGAACCGGGTCACTCCCAACTTCATCCCCATGGTCACGCTCAACTCCGCCTCCGGTGTCCTCGCCATCATGTACGGCGCGAAGGGCCCGAACTTGACGATCTCCACCGCATGCTCGTCCAGCGCCCATGCCATCGGCCTGGCCATGGGAGCCGTTCGCACCGGACAGGCGGACGTGGTCATCGTCGCGGGCGCCGACGCGAGCATCGTTCCCCTGACCTTTGCCGGCTTCTGCACGCTGCGCGCGCTGTCGACGAACTTCAACGACTCGCCCGAGAAAGCATCGCGGCCGTTCAGCCAGACCCGCGACGGGTTCGTCATGGGCGAGGGCGCGGGCGCCCTGATCCTGGAATCGCTCGCGCACGCCAGGAAGCGAGGGGCTCGCATCTACGCCGAGGTCGCCGGCTATGCCGCGACCAGCGAGGCCTACCACATGGTCATTCCCCGTGAAGACGGGCGGGAGATCTCGGTCACCATGGCGATGGCGCTGCGCAGCGCCCGCGTCCGCCCCGCGCAGGTGGACTACATCAACGCCCATGCGACGTCCACCACCATCGGCGACGCGGTAGAGATCAGGGCGATCAAGCATCTTTTCAAGAGTCACGCGGCGCGGGTTCCCATCAATGCGACGAAGTCGTTGTTCGGCCACACCCTCGGCGCGGCCGGAGCGCTGGCGGGCATCATCTGCGCGATGACGCTCGACACCGGCCAGATGCATCCGACGATCAACTATGACGATCCGGATCCCGACTGCGCTCTCGCCGGTATCTCCGCGCAGGCCCAGGAACGACCGGTCAAAGTGGCGCTGCTGAACGCGTTCGGGTTCGGCAGCAACAATGCGGCGGTGGTCTTGAAGAAATTCTTGCGCTAGAGGGGCACGAATGCCAACCGATACGGACATTGCCATTCGCATCCGCACCGCGCTCGCGGACTACCTCAAGCGCGATGTCGAGACGATCAAGCCCGGTGATGCGCTCCGGAACGACCTCGGTCTCGATTCGATGGCCACCATCGAGCTGCTGTACCAGATCGAGGACACCTTCGACGTGGAGATTCCGGATCAGGACCTTCCCCGGCTGGTCACGGTCGCCAACGTGACCGAGTACATCGTGGAGAAAGTGGGGCCCGCCCGGCCGGCGGCGGGAAAGCCAGGAGCCCCGCAACCGAAGGCGAAGAAGAAGGCATGACCATATCGCCGCTCGCCCTGCGCGACATCGCCCGGGCCGTGGAGGGTCGGCTCATCGGCTCGCCCGACCTGACCGTGACCGGCATAGCGAGCCTCGCCGACGCGTCCGACGGGGATCTGTCGTACATCGAGCACGATCGCCACCTGCAGGCGGCGACCCGATCCCGGGCGGCCGCGTTCGTGGTCAGCCAGGAGATGGCCGGCCTGACGCGCCCCCGGATCGTGGTCGCCAATGCGAGGTACGCGTTCGCGCGGATCGTCGAGCAATTCTTCACCTCTCCGTATGCTGCTCGCGGCGTCGCCGCCGAGGTCGCCCGCGGCCGGGACGTGGAGGTGGGAGCGGACGTGTCGATCTGGCCGTTCGTCACGCTCGGCGACCGCGTTCGCATCGGAGCCAGGGTCACCCTGTACCCCGGGGTGTTCATCGGCCATGACTCGGTCATCGGGGACGATTCGGTCCTCTATCCCAACGTCACGGTCAGGGAACGCTGCTCGATCGGCCGACGCGTCATCATCCATAGCGGCACGGTCGTCGGCAGCGACGGGTTCGGCTATGTGCAGCACGACGGGCGCCATCACAAGATCCCCCAGATCGGCTCGGTGGTCATCGAGGACGATGTCGAGCTGGGCGCGAACGTATCGGTGGATCGGGCGACGTCCGGGCGGACCCTCATCAAGCGCGGCACCAAGGTGGACAATCTGGTCCAGATCGCCCACAACGTGACGATCGGCGAGCACAGTATTGTGGTCGCGCAGGTGGGGATTGCCGGCAGCACGACCGTCGGCTCCGGTGTGGTGATCGGCGGACAGGCCGGACTGGCCGATCACCTCGACATCGGCGACCGGGTCATGATCGCGGCGCGCGCCGGCGTGAACCGCAGCCTGACGGGGGGCCAGGTCGTCTCCGGCGCGCCCGCCATGCCGCACGAGACCTCGATCAAGGCGCAGGCCGTGTTTTCCCGCTTGCCGGAGCTGCGTCAGCATGTGCGCGCACTGGAACAGCGAGTCAGAGCACTGGAGACTCGCTCCGGTGGCTCCGGCGCCAAGAGCAAGAAGAAGCAGAAGCCGTAGAGGGGCGGCCCATGCGAGATCTCCTGGACCGTCTCGACGGCTGGCGCGACGAGCAGATCGATTTCCTGGCCCGCCTGGTGAACCACGACAGCGGGACCGACGACGTGGCCGACGTCAACCGGGTGGGGGCCATCCTGGCCGAGCGGCTGGAGGGCCTGGGCTTCACGCTCCGCCGGGTCGCCACCGAGCGCTTCGGCGACCACCTGGTCGGCGAGAAGCCGGGGAGCGGCCCCAAGCGCTTCCTCTTCGTCGGCCACTACGACACCGTGTTCCCCTCCGGCACGGCCAAGCAGCGGCCGTTCCGGATCGACGAGGAGGGCCGCGCGTGGGGGCCCGGCGTGTACGACATGAAGGGCGGGCTGGTCGCCCTGCTCTACGCGCTGCGCGCGCACCGGGAAGCGCGCACCCGCGCGTGGGCCGAGACCACCGTCGCCGTGGTGTTCAACTCGGACGAGGAGCGCCTGTCACCGACCTCGCGGCCGGTGATCGAGGCCGAGGCGCGGCGGGCGCACAGCGTGGGCATCCTCGAGCCCGCGCGCCCGGGCGGCGAGTACGTGATGGCGCGCAAGGGGGCGGGGACCTTTCAATTGGAGGTCACGGGCAAGTCGTCCCACGCCGGGCTCCAGCCGGAGCTGGGCGCCAGCGCCATCTGGGACCTGGCGCAGAAGGTGGCCGCGCTGCACGCGCTCACCGACTTCGGCACCGGCGTCACCGTGAACGTGGGGACCGTGCGCGGCGGCGACCGCCCCAACGTCGTGGCATCCCGTGCCGCCGCCGAGATCGACCTGCGCGCGTGGAGCCAGGCCGACGCGGACGCGGCCATCGCCGCCATGCGCGCGATCTGCGAGCGGGCTCACGTCGCCGGCACCAGCGCGCGCTTCGATGGCCGCATCCACTTCCCGCCGTGGCCACCGGGCCTGCCGGGCACCGAGCGCCTGCTCGAGATCATGCGCGCCGCGGGCCGCGAGCTGGGCGTGGACGTGCGCGCCATCAAGACCGGCGGCGGCTCCGACGGCAACCACACCTCGGCCATCGCCCCCACGCTGGACGGCATGGGTCCCAAGGGCAGCCGCGCCCACAGCGAGGAAGAATTCATCGAGGTCGCCACCCTCCTCGAGCGCACCAGGATGCTCGCTCTCTTCCTCAACCACTGGGCCGCCGACTTCGAGATTCTGGCGTAACCCTCGCCCCTCACCCTGCCCTCTCCCCAGTGGGGAGAGGGTTGGTGGAGGGGAGAGGGCAGGGTGAGGGGTGGGTCAGGGCTTCGCCACCACGCCGAGCAGCACCGAGTGCGGGAACACGAAGCGGCCGTCCCGCTGGTAGGCGGCCGCGTTCGCCCGCGTCGTCGTCTCGATTTGGTCCTGGACGGTGCTCGGCAGGGCGGCGATGTTGCCCCAGTCGCAGAGACCGCGAAGCAACGGGTCGAGCCGATCCATCTCCCAGGACACCTCGTGCTTCGTGAGCTGCAGGCCCTGGAGGCCGGCTTCGCTGGCGAGCTTTGCGTAGACGGCGCGATCGGTCACTCCGAATAGCGGGCCGTGCGGCAGCGCCTCGAGCGTGTGGTGGGCCTGGACGGCCGCAAAGAACACACCGAAGCCGGTCTGCTCCTCCGGCGCGGCCCAGACGATGAAGGCAAAGCGGCCACCCGGGGCGAGAACGCGCGAGACCTCCCGGAACACGGCGGCCGGTCGCGCCAGGTGGTGGACGACGAGGTTCGACACGACCGCGTCGAAGTCCCCGTCGCCAAACGGAAGGACCTCCGCGTCGCCTTCGTGGAACGTGAGCCCGGGATGACGGCGCCGAGCCGCCGCCACCATCGTGTGCGAGAAGTCGACCCCGGCGACCGTGGCGCCGGTCTCGGCGAGCATCGCGGTCCCGCCGCCTGGGCCCGCGCCCAGGTCGAGCACGCGCGTCCCACGACGGACGCCGGCGGCACCGGCCAGCAGCGGGATCGTCTTGCCGGTCAGCAGGTGGAACGTGTCCGTGTAGCTCTCCGCGCAGCGGCTCCAGGTCTCGTTCTCGAAGCGGCTGACTGCGGCTTCATCGATGGTCTGTTCCATGGCATGCCTCTCCTTCGCAGGGGGTGTCGACGCTGGCGCTCGTGGCGCCGATGACGCTAGAATCCCCGCGCGGGCACAACGGAGCGTCAGCGGGAGCGTCAATTTGGCGTCAATTCGCTCGCCTCGACCGATCGCGGCCGCCGCCCTGAAGATCTCTCTCCTGGGCCGTCTCCGGATCGTGCGCGCCGGTCGCGCCGTCGATCTTCAGAGCAAGAAGGCGCAGGCGCTTCTCGGGTACCTCGCCCTTCCCCCGGGCCGGCGTCACGCGCGGGTGCATCTCGCCGCGCTGCTCTGGGGCGGCATGGGCGACGAGCAGGCGCGCCACAACCTGCGCCAGTGCCTGTCGGTGCTGCGCCGCGCGCTCGGTGACCGGGCGGTGGTCGGCGAGGGAAACCAGGTCTACCTCGAGGCGGCTGCGGTCGAGGTCGACGTCGCGACCCTGGAGCAGGCCGATGGGGCGAGCGCGGCCGGGTTCGGGGACGGCGATCTTCTCGAGGGACTCAGCGTGGGTGAGGAGGCCTTCGACGAGTGGCTCGCCGACCAGCGCGCACGGCTCCGGGCCCTCGCCTGCGACCGCCTCGGCCAGCTCGCCGCCGATCGGGCGGCCGCCGGGGCCGTAGACGACGCCATCGAAACCGGGCGGCGGCTGCTCGCACAGGATCCCGCGAACGAGGACGCGCATCGCCTGCTGATGGGCCTCTACGCGCGGGCCGGTCGTCGGTCGGCGGCCGTCCGCCAGTACGACGCGTGCGTGGCGGCGCTGCAGCGGCACCTCGGGGTCGCCCCCAGCGCCGAGACGATGCGCCTCCGCGAGACGCTCCGGACCCACGGACCGGCCGATCCGCTGCCCGGCGGCCCATCGGCGCCTCGCGAGCGCGCCTCGCTCGTGGTGCTGCCGTTCGCGAACGCCGGTGGCAACGTCCGGGACGAGTATTTCGGGATCGGGATCGCCGAGGACATCACCTCGGCCCTCGGCCGCTTCGGCTCTCTGTTCGTGATCTCCCCCTTGACCAGCTACACGCTGCGCGGGCCGGACGGCGACCCCAGGCGTGTCGCCGCCGACCTGCGGGTGCAGTACGTGGTCCACGGAACTATCAGACGAGAGGGCAAGCGCCTGCGCCTCGCCGTCAATCTCATCGATGCATCGACTGGGGCGCACGTCTGGGGACGGCAATTCGACCGCGAGCTGTCCGACGTGTTCGCCGTGCAGGACGACGTCGTCGGGATGGTCGTCGCCACGCTGGTGAGCCGCGTGGAGGCGGCGGCGACCGTGCGGATGCGACGGGCGCCGACCGAGAGCCTCGTGGCCTACGACTACTTCCTTCGCGGCCGGGAGTATCACCACCGCTGGACGCGGGAAGACAACACCCGGGCCATGGAGATGCTGGAGCGTGCCATCGCCCTCGACCCGGTCTTTGCGCTCGCGCACGCGTGGCTGGCGTGCGCGCTCTTCCAGCGGACGTTCTTCGAGCCCGACCACACGCTGGTGACCCGCTGCTGGGACGCCATTCAGCGCGCATACGCGCTCGACGACGGCGAGAGCGAGGTGCACCGCATGCTCTCCGCGTTCCATCTCCAGTGGAAGGAGTTGGACAAGGCGGACTTCCATGCCGAGCGCGCGCTGGCCCTGAATCCCAACAACGACCGGATGGTCTGCCAGATGGGAGAGCTGGCCACGTATTCCGGCCGGCCCGGCGAAGGGGAGCGCTGGCTGGATCGCGCGCTCCGCCTCAACCCCCAGCATCCGGTGCCCAGGTACTGGCTGCGGCTTGCCCAGGCCCTCTACCACCAGGGTCGGTTCGACGAAGCGCTGACGGCGGTACGGCGAGAGCCGCTTCCGGTGCCCCATCAGCTCACGTACCTGGCCGCGATCCTGGCCAGACTGGGCCGGCGCGACGAGGCGGCGGCGGTGGTGCAGCGGATCTGGGCCGCCGACCCGCACGCGGACGTCGATGCGCTCGTGCGCCCGCTGCCGTACCGGCGGGCGGAGGACGTCGAGCAGGTGGCGGAGGCGCTGCGGCTCGCCGGACTGCCCGGCTAGCGAAGCGGCTCGCCTCGCCCCTCACCCTGCCCTCTCCCCAGTGGGGAGAGGGGGTTAGTGAGGAGACTCTCCCTCTCCCCGGTGAGGGGAGAGGGTAGGGTGAGGGGAGAGGGTAGGGTGAGGGGAGCAGTTCCCTCAGGCGAAGTGGCAGGCGACGGCGCGCCCGTCCACGACCCGCAGCGCCGGCTCCTCCTCGGCACACCGCGCCTGCGCCAGCGGGCACCGCGTCCGAAACCGGCACCCGCTCGGAATGTCGCGCGGGTTCGGCGGCTCACCCTCAAGCGCGAAGTCCTGCGTGACCCGCCGCCCCCCGATGCGCGGCACCGCGGCCAGCAGCGATTGCGTGTACGGGTGCCGCGGCGCTTCGAACACGCGCGCGGTCGGGCCGTGCTCGACGATCTTGCCGAGGTACATCACCGCGATGGTCGCGCACATCGCGCGCACCACCGAGAGATCGTGCGAGATGAACACGTAGGTCAGCGCGAACGTCTGCTGCAGGCTCCGGAAGAGCTTGAGCACGCTGGCCTGGACCGAGACGTCGAGCCCCGAGGTCGGCTCGTCCAGGATCACCAGGCGCGGCCGCAGGGTCAGGATGCGCGCCAGGCCCACGCGGCGCTGCTGGCCGCCGGACAGCTCGTGCGGATAGAGGTCCAGGTGCGCGTCGGGCAGGCCCACCGCGGCCAGGATCGTGCCCACCTCGCGCTCCCGCTCGGGACGCGTCAGCGTGGTGTGGATGATCAGCGGCTCGTGCAGCAGCGGCCGGATCTTCCAGCGCGGGTCGAGCGAGGCGCCGGGGTCCTGGTAGACGTACTGTAGATGTTTGGCGACCGCCCGCCGCGCGCGGCGGGGCAGCCGCCCGATCTCGCGGCCGGCGAAGCGGATCTCGCCCGCGGTCGGCGTGTAGATGCCCATCACGGTCTTGCCCAGCGTCGACTTGCCGCAGCCGCTCTCGCCGACGAGGCCCAGGGTCTCGCCCGGGTGGACCTGCAACGACACGCCGTCGACGGCCCGCAGCCAGCCCACGCGGCGGCCGAAGGCGCTGCGCACCGGGAAGTGGCGGGCGACGTCGACCAGCTCCAGCAGCGGGGCGGACGCACTCACTTCGCGGCCTCGGCGGGGGCGTCGACGGGATGGTGGCAGCGCACGTCGTGACCGTCGGCAAGAGCCCGAGGCGCCGGGCGCTCCACGCGACACTCCGCGGTGGCGTAGTCGCAGCGCGGGTGGAACCGGCAGCCCGCCGGCGGGCCCACCAGGCTCGGCACCTCGCCCGGGATGTCGCGGATCTCGCCGTCGGGGCCCGGCACGCTGGCCAGCAGCCGCCGCGTGTAAGGATGCGCGGGGCGGCCGAAGAAGGCGTCGGTCGGCGCCGCCTCCATCTCCTGGCCGGCGTACATCACGACCACGCGGTCGCACAGCTCGTGCGCGGTGCCGAGATCGTGCGTGGTGAAGAGCACGGACACCCCGCGCTCCTTCACCAGCGCGCGGAGCAGCCGGAGGATCTGCGCCTGGATCGTCACGTCGAGCGCGGTGGTGGGCTCGTCCGCGATGATCAGATCCGGCTGGGGCAAGAGCGCCATCGCGATCATCAGCCGCTGGCGCTGGCCGCCGGAGAACTCGTGGGGCAGGCGGCGCAGCGCCCGCGCCGGCTCGGGGATCTGCACCGCGCGCAGCGCCTCGAGCACCGCCTCGCGGTCGGCCTGCCGGCGCGCGCGTGGATAGCGCCCGAACAGCGCCGGCGGCCGCGCCTGGTCCCGCGCGCGCGGGGACTTCCACTTCATCAGGTCCATCATCTGGGTGCCGACCGGGAAGAGCGGACTGAACGAGGTGAACGGGTCCTGCGGGATGAAGGTGATGGCGCGGCCCCGGATCTGGTCGTTCACCGTCGCCGGGTCCTGACGCAGCAGATCCGTGCCGCGGAAGCGCACCTCGCCGCCGCGGATGCGCGCGGCGCCCGCGGGCAGGATGCCGAGGATCGCGCGGGCCAGCGTGGTCTTGCCGCAGCCGCTCTCGCCGACGAGCCCCACCACCTCGCCGGGCGCGATGTCGAGGTTGATGCCGTCGAGCACCTGCGCCGGCCCTCGGTCGGTGCCGAAGTCCACGCGGAGGCCGCGGACGGCGAGCAGCTCAGCCATCGCGCGCAGGGCTCCGGCGCAGCCGCGGGTCGAGCACGTCGCGCAGGCCGTCGCCCAGCAGGTTGAAGCCCATGACGGTGAGGAAGATGGCGACGCCCGGCGCCGCCGCGTACCACCAGGCATCGGGCAGGAACTCGCGCGACTCCGCGATGGTCCGCCCCCACTCCGGCGTGGGCGGCGGGGGCCCGAGGCCGAGGAAGCCGAGCGCGGCCGCGGTCAGGATGGTGAAGCCCATGCCGATCGACGAGCGCACGATGATCGGCGAGGCGATGTTCGGCAGCACGTGCAGCACGGTGAGCCGCCAGGGCGAGGCCCCGAGCGCGGCGGTGGACTCGACGAAGGCCTCCTTCTGGAGCGCGCGCGTCTCGGCGTAGACCACGCGGGCGAACCACGGCCAGTAGGTGACCGAGAGCGCGAGGATCACGTTGGGCAGCGACGGGCCGAGGGTCTGGGCGATGGCGATGGCCAGCACCACCTGCGGCACGGCGAGGAAGATGTCGGACACGCGCATGAGCGCGTCGCTCGCCCAGCCGTGGTGGTAGCCGGCCACCAGGCCGATCGGCACGCCGATCAGCAGCGAGGCGCCGACCGCGATCAGCCCGATGAGGATCGTGATGCGCGCCCCGAAGAGCAGGCGGCTGTAGACGTCCGCGCCCATGCGGTCGGTGCCGAGCCAGTGCGTGCCGCTCGGCGCCTGGAGCCGCTGGGACGGGTGCAGCTCGAAGACGTCGTCCGGGTGCGTGGACAGCACCGGCGCCAGCAGCGCCGCGGCCACCAGCAGCGCGATGAGCAGCAGCCCGATCAGCGCCGACCGGTCGCGCGCCAGCCGCGCCACCACGAACCAGACCGTGCTCATGTGTCCACGAACGAACAGCGCGCGAGAGGCGGACGGGTCCTGTCGCCGCGGGCGGCCCCCGGGCGGCCGGCTCCGTCACCCGCTCGCCGGACTCGCCGCTCTTCGAGCGGCGCACCGGACTCGGGGGGCCCACTCCGCGCGGCCGCCCGGGGGCCACCCGCGGCGCCACCCGTCCGGTCTCGCTCGAGCTCGTTCATGAATGGCCCGGCGCGGGACATGTCATGTCGCGCGTTCGCGCGGATCGACGAGAGTGTGGGCGACGTCGACGAGCAGGTTGACGACGATGAAGATCGCCCCCGCCCAGACCGTGAAGCCCATGATCGCGTTGTAGTCCGAGAGCACGATCGAGCTGACCGCGTAGGTGCCGATGCCCGGCCAGTCGAACACCGCCTCGGTCACCACCGCGCCCGCGAGCAGGATGCCGAAGAGCAGGCCGATCTGCGTCACCGTCGAGGTCAGCGCGGAGCGGAGGATGTACTTCCACACGATGAGCGGGCGTGGCAGGCCCATCGCGCGCTCGTAGAGCACGAAGTTCGACTGCATCACGTCGAGCACGCCGGCCCGCGTGAAGCGCACCAGGGTGGCCAGCGCCGGGAACGCGAGCGTCGCCGCCGGCAGGGCCAGGTGCTGGAGCGCGACCCAGAAGGTGGGCCAGTCCCAGGTGAGCGCGGCGTCGATCAGATAGAGGCCGGTGATGTGGGTCGGCGGATAGCCGGGCAGGCGGCCGTTGAGCGGCGTCCAGCCGAGGCGCATCGAGAAGAGCAGCTGCAGCATGATGCCGAGCCAGAAGCCGGCGATGGCGAGCCCGGACACCGTGAGAATGCGGAGCGCGTGGTCGAACGGCGAGTTGCGCCAGAGCGCGGACAGCACGCCGAGCGGGATGCCGACCAGGATGGAGACGAGCATGGCCACCACGGTCAGCTCGAGAGTGGCGGGCAGGCGGTGGGCGAGGTCGTCGAGGATCGGGCGCCGGGTGAACAGGCTCACGCCCATGTCCCCGCGCGCGAGCCGGGCGACGTAGTCGACGAACTGCACGGGCAGCGGCCGGTCGAAGCCGAGATCCCGCCGCAGCGCCTCGATCTGCGCGGGCGTCGCCGTCTCGCCCGCCACCAGCGCCACCGGATCCGCCGGCACCACGCGCGAGATCACGAACGTGACGACCAGCAATCCGAGCAACGTAGGCACGAACCACAGCAACCGATGCAGCGCGAGAGCGAGGAGCCTCATCGGAGGCTAAGCTAGGACGTTTCCAGCGCCGGCTCCGCCGGCGCAATCGATCCTGGGGGGAGGTGCCGGAGGGGGCCGTCGAGGCCCCCTCCGGTGAGGATGAGGGGCAGAGCCCCCCTCCGGGTCACTTGGAGTACGAGAGCCAGCGGATCTCCTGCCCGTTGCCGATGGGGCTGAAGCGGATGCCTTCGATGTTCTTGGCCCAGGGGCCGAAGTACTTGGTGTTGTAGATCCAGACCCCGGCGGCGTCGCTCACCACGATGCGGGCCGCCTCCTGGTAGGCCTTCTCACGGACCGCGCGATCCGTGGTCTTGAGCGCCGAGTCCAGCAGATCGTCCACCTTCGGGTTCTTGTAGAAGCTCGAGGCCTTGAAGGTACCCCATTGCTTGGAGTTGAACATCTCGCCGATCCAGTTGTTGGGGTCGGCGTAGTACGTGCTGATCCAGTAGACGACCAGGTCGGGCGAGGTCTCCGGCTTCTTCATCCGCTCGACCATCGCCGGCCACACCTCGCTCGTCATCTTGGTCTCGAGCCCGAGCTTGCGCAGGCCGTTGGCCATGACGGTGGCCGCCTGCTCGGTCTGGCTGAAGCCCTGCAGATACCCGACGGTGAGCGGCCGGTCCACCTTGGCCTGGGCCTGCCCGAGCTCCTGCTTGGCCTTGTCCAGGCTGTAGGTGTAGCCCTTCACGTCCTTCGGCACGCCCCACATGTTGTTCGGGATCGGCACCGGGTTGCGCTCCACGGTGCCGCCGAGGATCTCCTTGTTGAAGCCGTCGTAGTCGAAGGCGTAGCTGATCGCGCGGCGCACGTGCACGTCGGTCATGGGCGCGCGCTGGTTGTTGATCTGGAACATCATGATCCGCATCGACTCCGCTTCCACGATCTTGACGTTCGACGCCTCGCGCAGCCGCTTGACCTGGTCGTTGGGCAGGTAGCCGCCGGTGCCCTGGTAGTCGCCCTTGATCATGCCGAGCACGCGCGTGTTGTCCTCCTTCACGAAGCGGAAGTCGATCTCGTCGATGGGCTTCGGTCCCCACGGCATGAAGTGGCCGGCGAAGCGCTTGGCCTGGAACCCGATCGCCGGGTCGTAACGCGTCAGCTGGTACGAGCCGGATCCGGCCTCGTTGTTGGTGAGCCACGCCGCGCCCCAGTCGCCGTCCTTCTCGTGCTTCTTGAGCAGGGCGGAGTTGACCACGTGGATCTCGGGCACCACCGCCAGGAAGATGGCCGCGGGCTTGGCGAGCGTGAACTGGACGGTGTACTTGTCCAGCGCCTTGGTGGCGCCCGGGGCCAGCATGCCGCCGATCAGGGCGGCCGCGCCCTTCTTCATGGCCAGGATGCGCTCGGCGCTGTAGCGCACGTCCTCGGCGGTGATCTCGGTGCCGTCGTGGAACTTGGCGCCCTGGCGCAGCTTGAAGGTGTAGGTGAGCCCGTCCGGCGAGACGGTATGGCTCTCGGCCAGCCACGGCTCGAGCTTCGGCGGGTTGTCCTCCCAGCGGTAGAGCCCGTCGTAGAGGTTCAGGCGCACGGCCACGCGCCCGACGTCGAACGCGGCGTGCGGGTCGAGCGTGTCGTAGGGGCTCTCGTTCGCGAAGACGAACTTGGTCTGCGCGGTGGCCGGCGCGGCGAAGAGCGCCGTCAGCAACACCAGAACGACGGCGAGAGTTAGCCAGGGGCGGTGGGTCATGTGCAGCCTCCAGTTCGGAGTGTCAGGGCACCGACGATGTGGCGGGATTCTACAGCGCCACCACCGGCGTCGACAAGGGCCGCGCGACATCGAGCGACTTAGGCGGCGTAGCGGATGACCTCGAGCTCCGTTCCTCCGCCCACCTGGCGTAGGATCTGGTCGACGCGAGCGAGCACTGCGTCCTCGAGAAGATACTGTGGACAATTCGCGCATTGCAGGACAGGCAGCGCCTTGAGAATGACGATGCCCGGCTCCCGAACCTTGAAGGGCAGATCTGTCGTAATCGGGGACAGCCCAGCCCCGCACACCTCGCATCTCATTGGTGCCACCTCCTCGTCCTGAGATCGGCCTGCCAGTCTCCTGGGTTCGGCCGGTATGACGTGACGACGCGGACATTATCACCCTCGACGTCGGTTGCGAACAGCACATGGAATGCGTCCGTTCCGTGCCGCGCGAGAATCAGGTAGCTCGGGAGGTACTTGTCGTCCGGGTACGCCTCGACCAACTCGTAGGAGGCCACGGCCGCCAAAACGAGCTCGCGGGGAATGAATCGGCCGGCAAGCCGCATGTTCACGTGGTAGGTCCAGAGGATTCGTCCTCGACGGACGCGATCCTGGATGAATCCTACCGGATCGTCAGGGAGTCTCCGGTCAGATGGGGCCAGTCAACAATCTCCGTGCTCCACCGGCGGGCCGAAGTACCTCCCGCGGTGGAACATGCGCACCGCCCCGCGCGGCCGAGCCCGCAGCGCCGCGGTGGCCGCCGCGTCGATCTCTCCGCGCTCGTCGATGACCACGCCGTAGTCCTCCCGCGCGGCGCCGACCGAGACCACGCCGCCCAGCACGTCGCGGCGCACGCGGTCCAGCGCGCGGTCGAAGGGATGGCCCCAGCCGCCGCCCCCGCTGGTGGAGAGGCGCAGCACGTCGCCCCGGCGCAGCACGTTGCCGTCGGACATGGGCGCGAGCACGCGCTCGTCCGGCCGGCCGGGATTCACCACGCAGCGCCCGGGACGGCCGGCATGGCCACCGTTGACGCCGGCGGGCGGGAACAGGATGTTGTCCTGGCGGATGGCGACGACCGCCTCCTCGGCGGTCAGCTCGATCTCGCGGATCACGCCGGAGCCGCCGCGGAAGCGCCCCGGTCCGCCCGAGTCCTGGTGCAGCGCGTAGCGGCGCAGGCGCAGGGGGAAGACCATCTCCATGAACTCCGCCGGGTAGTTCTTCTGGGCCACGTAGTAGATGGCGTCGAGGCCGTCCGCGAACGGCCGCGCGCCGTAGCCGACCGCGACGCCGTCGCTGCAGAGGAAGAACTCGTTGCGGGCCCGGTCGAAGCCGCGGAGGAAGTAGATGTTGTAGACCGAGTTCGGCGCCGGCACGTCGCCGCCGGTGGCCAGCGCCAGCAGCGCGAGCACGCTCGACTGCACGCGGGCCAGCGTGTGCGCGCGGTTGCCGAGCGGGGCGGGCCAGTGCGGCTGCAGGATGCTGCCGGGCCGCACCAGCACCTCGTCGATGGCCTCCTGTGCGCCGTCGTTGAGCAGCACGGTGGGATGCCCCGAGAGCAGGTAGATGCCCACGATCAGCTTCGGCACGCTGGGATGCATGATGAAGTTGATCGGGCCGCGGGCCTGGTCGTCGCTGGCGCGCGTGTCCAGCGTGATGCGGCCGCCCTCCTTGGCGAGGCTCATCCGCACGTGGAACGAGCGGTCGCTCATGCCGTCGCCGTCCACCGCGTCCTCGGTCTCGTAGGTGCCGTCGGGGATCCGCGACTCCAGCGTCTTGCGGATGGTGTCGCGGCACTGCTGCTCGAAGAGCGCCCACGCGGCCAGCACCGTCTCGGCCCCGAAGCGGTCGAACAGCTCGAGGACGCGGCGCTCGCCGAGCCGGCAGCCCGCGAGAACCGCGCGGATGTCGCCCCGCAGGATGTCGGGGAAGCGCGAGTTGCGGAGGAAGATGCGGAAGGCCTCGTCGTTCAGCACGCCCTCACGGTAGATGCGCACGGCGGGGACGATGATGCCCTCGTGGAAGATCTCCGTGGCGTCCGGGGAGATGCTGCCCGCCCGCATGCCGCCGATGTCCCAGAAATGGCCCCACGTCTGCGAGAAGGCAACGAGCTTGCCCCGGTGGAACACCGGCGCCGCGAAGACCATGTCCGGCGAGTGCGAGACGCCGCCGCGCGAGCCGTGGCAGTCGTTGTACCAGTAGAGGTCGCCGGGCCGCATCGTCTCCGGCGGGTACTGGTTGAAGATGATCTCGGTGAGGTTGCCGAACAGCGGCACCATCGTCCCGCACACCACGCGGCCCTGCGCGTCGAGGATGCCCGCGAAGTAGTCGTTCTTCTCGCGGATGAACGGCGACATCGCGGTGCGCTCGATCACCGCTTCCATGTGCATCTGCGCCGCGCGCAGGGCGCCGCGGATGATCTCGCGGGTCACGGGGTCGAGGACGGGGGCGGGGCGGCGGCGCGGGCTGCGATGCGGGCGTTTCATCGCGACCTACCCCTCACCCTGCCCTCTCCCCGGAGGGGAGAGGGAGAGGGGCCGCCCGGAGAGTGCGTGGGCTGAATGATCAGGTTGCCGATACGGTCGACCCGCGCCCGGTACCCCGGCGGCACCACCGTCGTGGTGTCGGGCTGCTCGACGATGGCCGGGCCCGTGACCACCGCGCCCGCGTTCAGCCGCTCGCGCTCGATGCAGGGGCACGGCGTCCATCCCGCGCCGGCGAAGTGGACGCGGCGCCGCGGCGGGCGCTGGGGGGCCGCACGGCGGCGGGGCAGGGGCGGCAGCGTGAAGCGGCGCACGCGCCCGGCCGCGGCCACCCGCAGCGTGACGATCTCGACCGGCGCGTCCGGCAATGCATAGGTGTAGAGCTGCCGGTGCCGGTCGTGGAATCGCGCGAGCAGCGCGTCCACCGCGAGCCCGCGCTCGGGCCACGGCACCGTGAGCTCGAAGCCCTGGTGGCGATAGCGCAGGTCGGCCAGGCGTGTGAGCCGGCGCGCAGACGCGGGCACGCCCTCCGCGGCCAGCCACGACCGGGCCTGACCCTCGAGCTCGGCGTATACGCCGGCGACCGCGTCCAGGTCGTAGTCGGGCGGCTTCTGCAGGCTCGTCCGCGCGTAGTCGTTGCGCACCTCGGTGCCGAGCAGACCGAACGTCGACAGCACGCCCGGGTGGCGCGGCACGAGCACGGTGCCCATGCCGAGCAGCGCGGCCAGATCGGCGCCGTGCAGCGGGCCCGCACCGCCGAACGGGACCAGCACGAAGTCGCGCGGGTCGTACCCGCGCTCGACCGAGACCAGCCGGAGCGCACCCACCATGTTGTTGTTGACGATGTCGAGGATGCCCTGCGCGGCCGCGGCAAGAGGCAGGCCCAGCGGCCGGGCCACGCGCTCCTCGATGGCGCGGCGCGCGCGCTCGACGTCGAGCGCGATCTCGCCGCCGAGCAGGTGCGCGGGAATGCGCCCGAGCACCAGGTGCGCGTCGGTGACGGTGGGCTCCTCGCCGCCCGCGCCGTAGCACACGGGCCCCGGCTGCGCGCCCGCGCTCTCGGGCCCGACGGTGAGCGTGCCGTCCTCGGTGACGCGCGCGATCGAGCCGCCGCCGGCCCCGATGGTGTGGATGTCGATCATCGGCACGTGCAGGGGCCAGGCCCCGACGCGGCCCTCCGTGGTGACCTCCGCCTCGCCTCCGCGGATGAGGCACACGTCGGCGCTGGTGCCCCCGACGTCGACCGAGATCAGGTCGGCGAAGCCGGCCGCCTCCCCGATGCGCCGCGCGCCGATCACCCCGGCGGCCGGCCCGGAGAGCGCGGTGTGGATGGCCTGCGTGCGGACCACGTCGGCGCCGATGACGCCGCCGTTGGACTTCATGATCGACAGCGGCGCGTCGATCCCGCGCGAGCGCAGCTCGCCGGCCAGCCGCGCCACGTAGCGCCCGACCAGCGGCTGCACGTAGGCGTTCAGCACGGTGCCCATCGACCGCTCGAACTCGCGGAACACCGGCAGCACCTCCGAGGAGAGCGATACCGCCGCGCCGGGGTGCTCCTCGAGCAGCCGCGCGCGGGCCCGCCGCTCGTGCCCGGGATCGGCGTAGCTGTGCAGGAAGCAGATCGCGATCGAATCCACGCCGGCCTCCCGCAGGCGACGGGCCGCCGCGCGCACCGCGGCCTCGTCGAGGGGCTCCAGCTCCGCGCCGTCCACCGCGATCCGCCCGCCGACCTCGAAGATCAGCTCGGGAGCGACCGGCCGTCGCGGCTTCACCCACGCGAACATGTTGGCCCGCCGCGGGATGTCGTGGCGGCCGATCTCGAGCACGTCGCGGAAGCCCGCGGTGGTGAGCAGCCCGATGGCCGCGCCCTTGCCCTCGAGGATCGCGTTGGTGGCGGTGGTGGTCCCGTGCAGGACGTGCCGTAACGCGGCGGCCTCGGTCGAGGCCAGTCGCAGCGCCTTGTCGATGCCGACGATGAATCCGGCCGACGGGTCCTGCGGCGTCGTCGGCGTCTTGGTGATCCAGAGGCGCCCGCTCGCCTCGTGCACGAGCGCGACGTCGGTGAAGGTGCCGCCGACGTCGAGGGCGATCGCGTAGCCCTTCGTATGCGGCGAGCGACGGGGCGTGACCGGCCGGGGTGTCACGGGCTCGGGCTCACAGGACGTTGCGCGGCTTGCCGATGGCACCCTCGGCGAAGCGCGAGAAGCGGAACGGGGCGATGTCCAGCGAGGGCTTGCCGTCCACGATCAGCTCGGACACGAGGCGGCCGGCGATCGGCCCCATCGCGAAGCCGTGCCCGCTGAAGCCGGTGGCCAGCACGAAGCCGCGGAGGGCGGGGATGTCCCCGAGCACCGGCACCAGGTCCGGCGTGGCGTCGATGTAGCCGGCCCAGCTCCGCGCGATGCCGAGCTCGGGCAGCGAGGGCAGCATGCGCCCGAGCTCGACGAGGCTGCGCCGCACCTTCGTCCGGTTCGGCGAGGGCTCGATGCCGCGGTCCCAGACGAGCGGGCGCCGGCGCGCCGCGGAGCCGGGCAGCGCGGCGGCCAGGCTGGCCAGCAGCGGGCGGCCCACGTGGAAGCGGAACCGCTTCTTGTTCTTCCAGTAGTTCGGCAGGAAGAAGCGCAGCTGTCGCAGGGAATCGAGCGTGAGGTCGTGGTCCAGCGCGCCGCCGGCCGCGATGTTGAAGCTGCCGTCGCGACGCTGGCGAAACGCCACCCGCGGCCCCCAGACCGCGCACGCGGTGACGGCGGGCGCGGGCGTCGTGCGCGCCACCGTGCCGCGCACCCAGCGCTGCGGCAGGTCGACCCCGAGCATGCGGCAGAGCCGCGCGGACCAGGCGCCGGCCGCGCACACCACGGTGGACGCGCGGATCTCGCCCTGCTCGGTGACGACGGAGGCCACCGCCCCGCCGCGCGTGGTGAGGCCCTGGACCGCGCAGTCGAGATGGAGGCTCGCGCCCTGGGCGACGGCGGCGCGGGCGAACGCGTCGGTGGCCTTCTCCGGGTCGGCGTGGCCGTCGTCGGGCGTGTGCATGCCGCCGGCCCACGTGCCGGCCAGCCCGGGGACCACGGCCTGCAGATCGCGGGGGCGGAGCAGGCGCGTGTCGAGCCCGAACTCGCGCGCCACCGGCAGCCACTCCTCGAAGCGCGCCAGCCCTTGCGCGTCGTCGGCGAGCGCCAGGTTGCCGCCCTGCACCCACTCGATATCGGCGCCCAGCTCGCGCGGGAGACTTCGCCAGAGCCGGTTCGCCTCCATGACGAGCGGCATCTCGTCCGGATCGCGCCCCTGCTGCCGCACGAACCCCCAGTTCTTCCGCGACTGCTCGCCCGGCACGGGCCCACGCTCGACGACGGCGACGCGCACACCCCGGCGCGCGAGGGAATACGCGGTGGCGCACCCGACGATGCCGGCCCCCACGACGACGACATCCGCCTCGCGGTCCATGATCGGCGGTATCGTCAGCGAAAGCCGAGGGCGTGTCAAACCCTCATCCCTGTGACAACCCTCTCCCCTCCGGGGAGCGAGCCCGCCCCAACACCCTCTCCCCTCCGGGGAGAGGGCAGGGTGAGGGGCCCGCTGCTATGCTGTGCTTCAAGGAAACGCCACCACGCGGAAGGAGCCCCACATGAATCCTTCACCGCTGAGAGCCGCACTGCTGAGAGCCTCGCTGCTGTCCGCGTTGATCACCCCGATCGTCGCCGGCTGCGTCATCCCGCCGGAGCCCGGCTCCGCCACCCCGCCCCGCAGTCAGGTGATGCAGGCCGACGCGCGCGCCCTGGCCTACGGGCGCTCGGCGCCCGAGATCCTCAACAACCCGCAGCTCGGCGACAAGCTGCGCGCCCTCTTCGGCGCCGACTGGTCCCCGCCCACACCCGGCGGCGTCGGCAAGCCGATGGCCGCCGCCCCCGTGTATTTCGAGATCGGCGGCCCCGTTCGAATGGTGCAGGTGGGGGACGCCAACTACATCGCCGTCACCGGCTGCGCCAGGCAAAACTGCGCGAAGCAGCGCGGCCTCCTGCTGATCCGCGAGGGCGGCGAGCAGCTGCTGGCGCGCCTGGACGAGGGCGGCTTCCTCCACCAGTACGCCTACGGTCCCGGGATGACCGGCAACTCCGCCGCCGCCGGCGCCACGCTGGAAGGCGCCCTCATCGCCCTCGAGCGCCTGTCCGACGGCAGCCCGTACCCGCGCCCCGCGCCGTGAGCGACGACCAGCATCCCGGGATCGATGTGGACGATCCCTGGCAGGCGATCGAGACCTGCTTCGCGCAAGACTGGACGGACGGCCTTCCGGTGGTGCCGCCCACCGCCGCCCTCGTGGAGCGCATGCTCGCGGGCGGGCCGTGGCGGGCCGACGAGGTTCTGCTCCACGAGCCGGTGCGCAACCGCGCCGTCACCGCGTGGCACGCGGCGATCAATGCGGTCATGGCCGGATGCCGGCCGGAGTACTTCCCCGTGGTGGGAGCCACGCTCTCCGCCATCGGCGAGCCCGACTTCACGCTCCACGGTCCGGCCACGAGCACCGGCGGCGCGGCGCTCATGGTCATTGTCAACGGCCCGGTGTGCGAAGCGATCGGCCTTCACGGGGGCGGGAACCTCTTCGGCCCAGGGGTCCGCGCCAATGCCACGATCGGGCGGGCGCTCCGGCTCGTGCTCCTGAACTGCCTCGGCTGCCACCCGGGCGTGCTCGATCAGTCGACCCAGGGCTGGGCGGGGAAGTACACGCTCTGCTTCGCCGAGCACGAGGCGGCGAGCCCCTGGGAGCCGCTGCACGTGTCCCGCGGCTTCCGGCGCACGCAGTCGGCGGTGACCGTGTTCGCCGCGGAGTCGGGCCACAATATCCTGGTCCACGCGGCGAGCGAGCCCGAGACCCTCCTCACTGCGTTTGCCGACGCCATGGCGGGCCTCGGGAGTCTGAGCCCGGGCCGGTCGGTCATCGTCCTGTCGCCCGAGCACGCGCAGCACCTGACGCGGGCGGGCTGGTCGCGCGCCCGGACCCAGGCGTGGCTCTACGAACACGCCCGACGGCCCCTCGCCGACCTCAAGCGGGCCGGAAAGATCGAGGCCCAGTTCCTCCTGAATGCGGAGACGCGCCGGTGGCTCTACGCGCATGCGCCCGGCGGCGCGGAGACGGCCCCGAGCGGGCCCGACGTCCACACGCGCGTCCGGCCGGGCGACACGGACGTCTCCGTCCATCGCGGTCTTGGCCCCGACGATATCCTGATCTGCGCGGGCGGCGGCGCCGCGGGCGGGCACAGCGCCTTCTTCCCCTCGTGGAGTCGCGGGCGCAGCGTGCCGTTCGTCAGCAAGGAGGTCCCCGTATGACACGCATCCTCGACCCGACCCTGCGCGCAGTCCCGCCCCGGACGGCGGCGCGCGCTTCCCGGCCTCCGCGCCTCGCCGGCGCGGCGCTCGGACTCCTCGCCAATGGCAAGACCCACGGCATGGTGTTTCTCGAGCGCGTGGCGGAGTACCTGCGCACGCGACACGACGTGGGCGCGCTGGTGCGCGTCACCAAGGCGAATCCGAGTGCTCCCGCGCGCTCCGAGGACGCCGCGCTCCTTGTCGCACAGTGTGCGGCGGTCGTCACCGCCATCGGCGATTGAGGGAGCTGCTCGTCGGGCAGTGTGCTCGACGCCATCAACCTCGAGAAGCAGGGGATCCCCGCGGTCGCCGTCGTGACCGGGCCGTTCGCCCGAACGGCGGCGGTCCTGGCCGAGCTGAACGGCATGCCCGACTACCCGTTCGTGATCGTGCCGCATCCCTTCGGAAGCCTCGACGAAGCGACCGTGCGCTCGCGAGCGGATGCGGTCGTGGAGAAGATCGAGCGTCTCTTGCTGGGCGGAGAGAAGGCGCCGTAAGGTAAGCGCTACCGCGTGTGACTCAAGGCTCGGCGAGCTGTCTCCGGCACCGCTGCTCGGACAAGCTCCAGGAGAACGCGGGGCCCCTGGGCGCGCTGTTCCACGGCTTCAGCGTGCTGTACTGCATGACGACGTCGCTGTCGCGCGGCGG
>Ga0209966_1000153_pt1 | contig 28948 bp, 23 predicted proteins | sample RhisoiCoNPM_FD_187575 | JGI IMG/M metagenome (GOLD analysis project Ga0209966, IMG submission 187575) | Arabidopsis thaliana rhizosphere microbial communities from the Joint Genome Institute, USA, that affect carbon cycling - Rhizosphere... | ecosystem: Host-associated > Plants > Roots >... | reverse complement strand
ATCGGTGAAGGTGCGCTCCACGTTGACGGTCACGCCGCCGACGTCGTCGATGAGCGTCTTGAAGGCCGAGAAGTCGACGCGGACGTAGTAGTCGATGGGCTGGTCGACGAGCGCGGCGATCGCCTTGCGCGCCGCTTCGCCGCCGGAACGCGGCGTCTCCTTCTCCGCCCAGGCGTTGATGGCGTTGATCTTGTCGTGCCCGCCTTCGGGCAGGGGAATCCACAGGTCGCGGGGGAGGCTGAGGATGCCGATCTCCGAGGTGGACGGCTTGAAGGTCACGAAGAGGATGGTGTCGGTCAGGTGCGGGCCGTCGTGGCCTTCGCCGCCTTCGCCGAGCACCAGGATGTTGATGCGGTCGCGCTCCTCGCCGCGGAGGCGCTTCTCCGAGTTGCCGACGAGCCGTCGGACCTGCTCGATGATGCCGATCTTCTCCTCGCCTTCGTTGCCGGGGTTGATGGCCGAGGCCGCGTCGAGCAGGCGCACCGAAGCGAGCGAAAACATCACCGGCACCGTCACGACGAGGGCGATAAGGCCGAGCAGAGCCCCTTTCCAAAACGAAAAACGCCGTCGCGTCGGGGCGACGCCGGACCGGGGATCGAGCAGGTTGATCTTCGGAGGCCTCATCGTGGGACTTGCTTCGGGGTAAAAAGCCTGCTAGAGTGGCCACTACGCGTGTATAATAAGAGAAGAATGCGGTCTTGTCCAGCCTTCCGGCAGTCCGCCGCCCCGGCACGCATCCGAGCTTGAATCCAAGGACGTTTAGCTCAGCTGGTTAGAGCGCTGTCCTCACACGACAGAGGTCGGTGGTTCGATCCCACCAACGTCCACCACGTCGCTTTTTCCCGTTTTCATGGAAAACATCCCCAAGCCCGATACGCAGGAAGCCCTCCCCAAGCCGGCCGACGCCGCCGGCGCCGACGACGGGGGAGAACCGTCCTTGCTCGGGTCGATCGGCCGCTTCGCGCTGGAGCTGGTCGAGATCGTCGTGATCTCGCTGGCCATCATCCTGCCGATCCGCTACTTCCTCATCCAGCCGTTCTACGTCAAAGGCGCTTCGATGGAGCCGACCTTCGACGACCACGAATACCTGATCATCGACGAGCTGAGCTACCGCTTCCGCGCGCCGGTCCGCGGCGAGGTCGTGGTCTTCCGCTATCCGCTCGATCCGCGTCAGTACTTCATCAAGCGCGTCGTCGGCCTGCCCGGCGAGAAGATCCGCGTCTCCGACAGCGCCATCGTGATCGTCAACGCGGAGAACCCCGACGGTTTCGCGCTCGACGAGAGCGCGTATCTCGCGCCCGGCACCGTCACGCACGGCGACCGCACCATCGAACTCGGTCCCGACGAGTACTTCGTCCTGGGCGACAACCGTTCCGCCAGCCTCGACTCCCGGACGTTCGGACCCCTTCCCTTCAAGCACGTCGTCGGACGCGTCTGGATCCGCGGCTGGCCTCTCGACCGCGCCGCCATCTTCAGCGCCCCGTAACCTAAGCCACTTCACCGATCGCATGCCGAAGCCAGCCAAAAAGCCCGCCGCGCCCGCCCGACCGGCGGCGGAAAAACCCGCCAAATCGGCCGAAAAATCGGTCGAAGAGGCCCCGAAGCCGAAGCGTACCGCCCCCGCGCCCAATCTTTTGCGCGGCATGAAGGACATCCTTCCCGGCGACCAGAAATATTGGGCGCTCGTCCGCGCCGCCGCCGAGAACATCGCCTCGACCTTCGGGTTCGACCGCGTCGACACCCCCATCCTCGAGGAGACGGCGCTCTTCGTCCGCGGCGTCGGCAAGCAGACCGACATCGTCGAGAAGGAGATGTTCAGCTTCGTCGACCAAGGAGGGGAATCGATGACGCTCCGCCCGGAGCTCACGGCCCCGCTCGCGCGCGCCTACATCAACCACGGCATGTGGAACCACCCCCAGCCCATCAAGTGGTACACCTGGGGACAGGTCTTCCGGCATGAGCGCCCGCAGGCCGGACGCTACCGCCAGTTCACCCAGGCCGGCCTCGACGTCTTCGGCGACCGCCACCCGGTCATCGACGCCAACCTCATCTTCGCCGCGCACTCCCTCTTCAAGGAGGTCGGCCTCGACGCGATCGTGATGGTGAACTCCATCGGCGACTCCGCCTCGCGCGAAGCCTTCAAGGAACAGCTCGTCGCGTACTATCGCTCCAAGCGCTCGCAGATCTGCGAGAACTGCAAGAAGCGCCTCCAGCGCAACCCGATGCGCGTCCTCGACTGCAAGGAAGAAGGCTGCGTCGCCGTGAAGGCCGAAGCGCCCCAGATCGTCGATTTCCTGAACGAGGAATCCAAGAACCACTTCATCCGCGTGCTCGAGTACCTCGACGAGCTCGAGGTCCCGTACCAGCTCCAGCCGCACCTCGTGCGCGGACTCGACTATTACAGCCACACCGTCTTCGAGGTCGTCGGCGCGGAAGAATCCGACAAGCCCGGCAGCGGCGTCGCCCTCGCGGCCGGCGGCCGCTACGACGCGCTCATCGAGACTTTGGGCGGCCAGCCCACCGCGGCCTGCGGCTTCTCGTGGGGCATCGAGCGCGTCATCCTGCGCCTGAAGGAGAAGAACGTCTCCGTGCCGGACATCAACCAGCCGGAAGTCTTCGTCGCCCAGCTCGGCGAACCCGCGCGCCGCAAGACGCTCGCGCTCTTCAACGCCCTCCGCAAGGACGGCGTGAAGGTCGCCGAAAGCTTCTCGCGCGACGCCCTGAAGCAGCAGCTCGAAATCGCCAACCGCCTGGGCGTCCGCTACACCGTCATCCTCGGACAGAAGGAAGTGCTCGACGGCACCGCCCTCATCCGCGACATGGACTCGGGCATCCAGGAGATCCTCGACTTCAAGAAGACCGCCGCGGAGCTGAAGCGCAAGCTCGCCATGCCCGCCCCGCCCAAAGCCCCGCCCCCGCCGGCCCCCGCCGCCGAGGAACCCCTCCTCGCCGAGGAACCCCTCTTGAAAGAAGAGGAACCGGAAGAACCGGCCGAAGAAGGGAAGAAGGGCAAGAAGAAGAAAGGGGACGAATAAGCTTAAAACCCGCCCACAAGGCGGGTTTTCGGCTGAAGTTGACCTCAAACGCATCTTTTGATAGTCTATCCCTCGAGACCCCTGTCTCCCTATATTTTTAGTAGAAAGGAGAGTGAATCGTTATGGTTGAAGTCAAACGCAAGAAAGGCGAAAGCTTTGAAGCCCTGCTCCGGCGCTTTAGCCGACGTATTCAGCAGAGCGGCCGCGTCCTCCAGGCCAAGAAGGTCCGCTTCCACAAGCCCGAAGGCAACAAGAACTCGCTCCGCACCGCCGCGCTCCGCCGTGAATATCTCTCGGCCCGCCGCGAATACATGCTGAAGAGCGGAAAGATGAAGGAAGAGGATTTCGGACGCAAGCGCAAGAGCTACCGCGGATAAATCCCACCCCATGTGCCTCCGTACCGACATCGAACAGCGCTATATCGAGGCCATGAAGGCGAAAGACGCCGACAAGGTCTCGACCTACCGCATGCTCCGCGCCGCCATCAAGAACGCCGAGATCGACAAGCAGGCGGAACTGAACGACGAACAGGCCGTTGAAGTCATCGGCAAGGAAGTCAAGAAGCTCCGCGACGCCCTGGCCGACTTCGAGAAGGCCGGACGGCCCGAACTGGCGGAAAAGGCCAAGGCGGAACTCGCCCTCATGACCGGGTTCCTGCCCGAACAGCTCTCCGAAGACGACGTCCGGAAGGCGGTGGCCGATAAGGCCGCGGCGCTGGGCCTCTCAGGAGAGGCTGCGTATGGTAGACTGATGGGAGAGGTCATGAAGGACCTGAAAGGCAGGGCCGACGGAGGAACGGTCGGCAAAGCGGTCAAAGAGTTCCTGCAAAAACAAAGTTAGTCCGGGATCACTACCCTCCTGTTCCATGCTCCCAGGAAGGAAGACACTCGCCCGAACGCTCGCGACGACCGCCCTCACGGTGATGACTTTCGTGTTGGCGGTTTTTGCGTACATGGCCGTGGCGCCCGTCGCGCAGGCGCAGGGCATCACCGGCGACGAGATCCTGAACGAGGAAGTCGGCCAGGTGATCGGCACGGGCACGACCGACATCCGCATCACCATCGCCCGCATCATCCGCGCCGCCTTCGGTTTCCTCGGCATCATCGCCCTGCTCCTCGTCCTCTACGCCGGCTTCCTCTGGATGACCGCCGCCGGAGACGCGGAGAAGATCGACCGTGCCAAGAAAACCCTGACGTCCGCCGTCATCGGCCTCGTCATCCTGCTCTCCGCCTTCGGCATCACCTCGTTCGTCATCAGCCGCCTGCTCGGCGAAGGCGGCGACCTCGGCGGGGGAGGGGGCACGACCACGAGCGCGCCCGACGACCGCGCCTGCATCGGCCTTTCCGCCACCTGTCCGGCCGGCGCGCTCGGCAACGGCATCGTCGAAGGCCACTTCCCGTCGCGCAACGCCACCGGCATCGCGCGCAACACGCGCGTGGTCGTCACCTTCAAGGAAGCCATCGATCCGGCCTCCATCGTGCTGGGCGGCGCGGAACCGACCGTGGCGATCCTGTCGTCGGCCACCGTCGTCGGCACCTCGAACCAGTTCGCGCAGAAGTTCGCGCAGAGCCTGACCGGCGACGACATCGAGATCGCGGCCACGCCCGACGGCAAGACCTTCGCCTTCATCCAGAAGAACTGCCCGACGGATTGCTTCGGCAGCCCTTCGGAGAACGTCTTCTACACCGTGGCCCTGCGCGGCGGCAGCGACGGCATCAAGAAGGCGGGCGGCTCTCCGGCCTTCGGCGGCACCTTCAACTCCGGCTACCTCTGGGAGTTCCAGGTCTCGACCGTGCTCGACCTCACGCCGCCGCGGGTGGACTACGCCATCCCCGAAGACGGCGACCAGGCCGTGCCGCGCAACTCGATGCTCCAGGTCACGTTCAATGAGGCCGTCGATCCGGTCAGCGTGAACTCGGGCGTGTCCGTGACGCGCGCCGGCAACGTCATCCAGGGCGTGCAGACCATCGGCAACTCGTACCGCAGCCTCGAGTTCCGCACCAACGACGTCTGCGGCACGAACTCGTGCGGCGAGACGGTCTACTGCCTCCCGGGCAACCAGAAGATCGACGTGCGCGTGAAGGCCGACGGGCTCACCGCCACGCCGCCGACCGGCATCTTCCCGCCGAACGGCGTGACCGACATGGCCGGCAACTCGCTCGACGGCGACGCCGACGGCGCGGCCGAAGGCCCGACCGGCGACGACTACGCCTACAGCTTCGTCACCTCCAACCTCATCGACCTGGTGCCGCCGAAGGTCGTCGCGCAGGCCCCGGCCACGCTCCAGGGCAACATCCCGCGCGACCTCGAGATGACGGCCACCTTCTCGAAGCTGATGAGCCTCACCAGCATGACGACCTCGACCGTCCGCCTCATCCCGGGGCCGAACGGGGCGCCGACCAACTTCTGGATCGAAGGCGGCGCCGTCTCCTCGGTCGCCGGCGGCGAGCCGGACCAGGGCCAGGCGCAGATCCGCCACGACCTGCTTTCCCAGAACCAGCCCTACTCCGCGTCCCTGACTTCGGGCTTGCGCGACCTCCGGCAGAACTGCTTCTTCCCCGGCGCCGGCCAGACCGTCTGCACCGGCAGCGAACCGTTCTGCTGCAACGGCGTGCCGTCGCAGGTCGCCTGCGGCTTCATCCAATAGTATGAAGGAGTTCTTCCGCCGACATCGTCTCCTGATCCTCGCGCTGGCGCTCGTCGCGCCGGCGTTGTGGTTCGCGTCGCATCAGCCGGCGTTCGCGCAGGGAGCGATCACGGGAGGCGAACTCCTTTCCAACGAGGTCGGCGAGACCATCGGCACCGGCACCCAGGACATCCGCATCACGATCGCGCGCATCATCCGCGTGGCCTTCGGCCTGCTCGGCACGATCGCGCTCCTCCTCATCCTCTACGCCGGCTTCCAGTGGATGACGGCGGCGGGCGACGATCAGAAGATCGCGAGCGCCAAGAAGACGCTCACGGCCGCCATCATCGGCCTCGTCATCATGCTGTCGGCGTTCGGCATCACCTCCTTCATCATCAACTCGCTCGTCAGCGCGACCGTCGGCCAAGGCGACGGCGGAGGCGGCGGAGGCGGGGGAGGGGGCGGCGGCTTCGGCGGCACCGGCGGCGCGTTCCGTCCGACGGGCATCCAGCCGGGCGGTTCGCTCGCGAAGTACGACGTCTTCGCCGCGGTCACCTTCAGCGCCGCGCCGACGGGGGACACCGCCAACATCCGTTCCAACCTGCGCCTCGAGAAGGTGCAAGGTTCCACCCGCACGGCCGTCGACTACGAGCCGGTCGTCGAGAACAACACCATCCGCCTGCGCCCGCCGACGCCGTGCCCGGCCCCGAACGAGGACCGGCGCTGCCTCGAACCGGATTCCGATTACGTGATCACCGTCAGCGCCGGGCTCAAGAACGCTTCCGGCGCGGGTTCCGTCACCTGCGGCTTCGGCGCCATCTGCACCCGCAGCTTCCGCACGGGCGACGCCGTCACGACCGAGCCGCCGACCGTCGTCATCTCCAGTCCGACCGACGGCCAGTCCGTCCCGGCCGCGGATCTCGTGGCCGTCCAGGCGCTCCTGACCGACGAGAACGGCATCGCCACCGTCGAATATTCCGCCGACGGGGCGTTCTTCGCGGCCGACGGCAACGCCCAATCCATCGCGCCCTCCACCTACTCCAGCCAGACCGTCCTCGACACGACGCCCTACACGCCGGTGAAGACCGTGACGCTCGTCGCGCGCGGCATCAACATCGACGGCGACGAGGCGACCTCGGCGTCCGTGCGCGTCACCGTCCGCCCCCAGCACTGCTTCAACGGCGTCGATGACGGCGACGAGACGGCCGTCGACTGCGGCGGTTCCTGCGGCGCCTGCACCGGCGGTTCCTGCTCCGACAACGCCCAGTGCGCCTCCGGCCAGTGCGTGGCCGGCCAGTGCGCCGAGAGCCCGCAGATCACCGACGTCCAGCTGCGCGACGGCAAGCCCGGCAACCTCGTGACCGTGAGCGGCACCCGCTTCGGCACGCTCGCCGGCAAGGTGGTCTTCCTGGGCACCCCGGACCCGGCCGACGACAAGGAGGCCGATCTGGCCGCCTGCGAGAACTCGTGGACGAGCGGACGCGTCGTGGTGGCCGTGCCGGAAGGCGCGGTGACCGGACCCATCGCCCTCACCACCTCCGGCGGCAAGACGGACGCGACCAACGACGCCTTCGGCCCCATCATCACCGATTTCCAGGTCAACGACACCGCCCGCCCCGGCATCTGCGGCGTCTCGCCGACGTCCATCAAGACCGGCCAGACGCTGAGCGTCACCGGACGCGCCTTCGGCGACGTCCAGGCGGGTTCGCGCGTCCAGTTCGCGCGCGCCGGCGCCGACTGCAGCCAGATCCAGGATTGGACGCAGTCCGCCGAAGCCTCCCAGGTCAACCCGTGGAGCGCCACCGCGCTCAGTCCGACCGTCCCGAACGTCGAGACCGGTTCGAGCGGCGCGAACTACCTCGTCCGCGTGGTCGTCGACGCCCAGCCGTCCAACACCGCTTGCGTCCGCGTCGAGCCGCCCGAGGCCGGCACGGAGCCCCGCATCGACTTCCTGACGCCGGAGGACGGTTCGGTCGGCACCTACATGACGGTCTTCGGAGCGAACTTCGGCTCCGGCGGCACCGTGCGGTTCAAGAACGCGTCCGGCGAGGCCGTCGGCGACATCAGCTTCCCGGCGCAGTGCGCGGCCGGTTATTGGACGAACGCCGCCGTGACGGTGAAGGTCCCGTCCAAGTTCACGACGCCCGCCAACACGGCCATGGAACTCGGCGCGTACGACGTCACCGTCGTGCGCTCGGACGGCCGCGTCTCGAACGCGCGCAGTTTCACGCTCAACACCGACCCCCTGCCGCCCGGCATCTGCCGCATCGATCCCGACAACGGCCCGGCCGGCACCTCCGTCACCCTCTACGGCGACGGCTTCGGCGAGGTCTCCTCGGCCGACTTGCCGGCCTTCATGACCCAGCATCCGGACGCCGTCCGTTTCCATGACGGCGTGAACGCCGCGTCCGTCGGACAGTGGCGGTCTTCGAGCATCGCGGCTTCCGTGCCGGAAGGCGCGGTCACCGGCCCCGCGCGCGTGCGCACCTTCACGGCCGCCGGCACGCTCGATTCCAACGGCGCGAACTTCCAGGTGCGCGACTGCCGCGAAGCCGGCGGCGACGCCATCTGCGGAAGCGGACGCACCTGCTGCGACGACGGCGCCTGCCGCGCCTCCTGCGGCGCCGCGGCCGCGGCCGGCGGTTTCGCCTGGCAGTTCTCCACCGGACCCATCCCGGTCTTCCCGATCGTCATCGAGAACGCCACCTGCCAGGTCTCCGACCCGTCCACGATGCCGAGCCCGAACCCCTTCCGCGGCGCGACGGACGTCTGCACCGACATCGGCGCGATGGCGGTCCGCTTCAGCCTGCCGATGGACCCCGCGACCCTGAACACCAACAACGTCGTGCTCGAAGCCTGCGGCACCGGCGCCGCCATCTCGTCGGACTGCGCGCCCGTCGCCGGCGTCGGAGCGCCCACCGTCATCTCCTACGACCCGGAGGGCCGCTCGATGCTGCTGCTGCCGATCGGAGGGCTGACCGCCGACACCTGGTTCCGCCTCACCATCCGCGACCAGGTCCGCAGCACCGACTCGCCGCCCGACCGCGCGTCCCAGCAGCTCGACGGCGACTTCGATTCCCGCGGCGGCGGCGCCTACGTCACGAACTTCAAGACCGGCGCCGGTCCTTGCGTGATTTCCGGCCTGAACGTCGAGCCCGCGAACGCGCTGATCGACGAGGCCGGAGGCACCGAGACCTACGACGCCTTCCCGCTCTCCTCGCGCTGCATCATCCTTTCCTGCAAGGACCGCACCGTCAGCTGGTCGTCGTCCGACACCGGCAAGGCGTCCGTGGATCCCAACCAGCCGCGCGTCGAGACGGGCGAGCTCTGCACGGCCGTCGCCACGGCCGTCGCCGAGACGGACCCCGGCCCCCCGATCGACATTTCCGCCGCCGTCGACGGCTTCGACGACTCCGGCTCGCTGATCGTCGACTACGCCAACCCGCGCGTCGTCGATTACGGCCCGGCGGATTGCGATCAGGCCTGCATCAACACCGTCGCGTTCGCGTACTTCAACACGCCGATGCGCGAGGACGGCCCCGGCAGCATCCTGAGCAACGTGAAGATGCAGCGCTGCCTCAACGAGTCCTGCCTGGCGTTCGCCGAGCAGTCGATGCCGATCGTGCCGGTCTACAACTCCGAAGCGCGCCTCCTGACCTTCGGCAACCCCGAACTCGCGCCCAACACCTTCTACCGCGTCTCCGTGCTCGGTTCCGCGCTCAGCACCAGCGACGCGCCGCTCACGGGCCTGAATTTCGAGAATAACGCCTTCAGCTGGACCTTCCGCACGCGCCAAAGCGCCAACCCCTGCGGCCCCCAGAAGATCCAGATCGAACCCGGCCAGACCACCCTGCGCTACATCGGCGCCGTCGCCGAAGTGTCCGCGCTGCCCCGCAGCTCGCCGGACGCCTGCGCCGCCAACGGACAGATCCTGGCCCCGAACTCGTTCAACTGGAACTGGAGCAAGGCGCAGACGCCGGCCGCTCCGGAAGCGTTCCATTACCTGCCGGACGTGCCGCCCGGCACGGTGCTGAACACCAACCCCGATCTTCCGACCGGCTGTTCTTCGGCCTGCGTCATGACCGGCAGCAAGCCGCCCGGCACGCCCCGCTGCGGCAACGGCACCGTCGAGACGGGCGAGGCCTGCGACACCCCGAACCTGAACGGCTGCAACGCCAGCTGCCTCCGCACCGGAAACGGCGAGGACAGCTGCGGCGACGGCGCCGTGCAGCCCGACGACGGCGAGGAATGCGACGCCGGCGCCCAGAACGGCGCGGCCGGTTCCGGCTGCACCGCCTCGTGCCTCTTCACCGGTTCTTCCGCCGGCCTCTCTTCGTGCGGCAACGGCTCCCAGGGCGTCGGCGAGGCGTGCGACGACGGCAACACGGCGAGCGGCGACGGCTGCGGCCAGACCTGCACGCTTGAAGGTTCGGCGCAGGAAGCCTATGTCTGCGGCAACGGCCAGCTCGAACCCGGAGAACAGTGCGACTACACGCTCGGGGCCACCGGCCTCGGCACGTCCTTGCTGATCCTCGGCCGCGGCGCGGTCGCGCTCGACGCCGGCGACGAACAGAATCCGACGCGCCCCGGTTTCGCCTGCAGCCCTTCCTGCCTCCTGCGCGGCAACGCCACGTCCTGCGACGCGGGCGCCGACTGTTGCGGCAACGGCGTGATCGACTTCACCAAGGGCGAAGGCTGCGACGCGGGCGAGGACAACGGCGATCCGTCCTCAGGCTGCTCTTCGATCTGCACCAAGACCGGATCCAATCCGGACCTCCGCGCCTTCTGCGGCGACACCGTGCTCACGGTCAAGCCCGCGAACCCGGTCACCTCCGTCCAGAACGGCGGCGGCGAGGACTGCGAAGCGACCCAGCTCGACGCCCCCATCGATCCGCGCCAGGTCGTCGAAGCGCTCAGCCAGTGCGACGCCAAGAACAGCTGCACCGCTTCGGTCTCGGCCGCCATCGGCACCATCTCCGGCAAGGGCGACGTCAGCGTCGAGTGCGCCTGCCGCAACGACTCCGACTGCAGCGCCTTCGGCGCCGGACTTTCCTGCGGCGCGGGCGCGTGCTGCTACGCGCGTCCGGCCAAGCCCGACATCGAACCGAAGGACGACGGCAACGTCTGCCGCAACACGCTCGTGACCGTCACGTTCGACGAGGAGATGAACATCGGCACGCTCCAGGGCGGCATCATCGTCGAGGCCTGCAGCGGCTTCGTCGCCCAGTCGGAGGGCGGCAGCTGGTTCGCGCGCGCCGCGGCCGCCGTCGGACGCTTCTTCCGCTCGGTCTTCGGCGCGCCCGTCACGGCCCAGGCCGTCTGCGCGCCCATCGAAGGCACCTTCCAGCACGTCGTCGACGCCGGACCGACCGGCACCCGCACCGTCTCGAAGTTCGTGCCGAAACAGCTCTATGACGAGAACCGCTCGTACCGCGTGACCGTCCGCGGCGGCGCGACCGGCGTGAAGACCGTCAAAGGCGTCGGCTATCCGGAAGGGGACGACACGACCGAAGGCTTCACGACCGGCACCGAGGTCTGCAAGTTCGACGTCGTCGAGATGGACCCCGCGTCGGAACTCATCCAGACCTCCGCCGAGACGCTGACGATTTCCGCCACCGCCAAGACCCTGCGGCTCAGCGGCCAGCTCGAACCGATTGCGCCCATCAACGGCGTCTACGATTGGACGTGGAGCTGGGCCAAGATCCCCGAAGCGACGCCGCCGGGCTCGATCCTCGAGATGACGGCCGCGGCCGACCCCTCGGCGGTCGTGCAGGCCAAGTCCGGTACCAACGGACGCGAGCAGGTCGTCGCCACCGCGCGCATCACCGCCGACACCATCCTGTCGCCCGCCACGGTCGGCAAGGAGAACTCCGGCGTGTCCATCCTGACGGTCTTGCTGTGCGAACAGCCCTGGCCGCGGCGCAGCAGCGACGGCGCCTGGGCTCCGTACGTCGATCCGGCCACGCACTTCGAATTCTTCTACTGCCGCGACAACGCCGGCGCCGCCTTGCCGGAACTCGACGTCGCGCCTGTCCAGGGCCAATCCGGAGCCGGCGCCTCGATCCTCCGCTTCTGCGGACCGGCGCGCCCCGACGTCCCGCCGCTGTCCTGCGTCAGCGACGCCGACTGCACGGGCGCCGACCGGTGCTTCTCCAAGGACCTCTTCTTCCGCTTCACGCCGGACTGGAAGCTGGTCGACGCCATCGCGGCGCGCGTCTACGACAACCCCGACCGCCTCACGCCGCAGGAGTGGTACGAGGCGCAGAACTTCTCCGGCAAGACGCAGGCGCTGACGGCCGACGGCTACATGGCCATCCAGTCGGACCGCACGGTGTACGTCGGCGCCGTCGACAAGTACGGCGATCCCGAACTGCGGTCCTACATGTACGTCTTCGGCTACAACGACCGCGCCGACGCGCGCACGGCCGAGGTCTTCAACCGCCTGCTCAAGAACATCCGCTTCAACACCAACCTGGTGCCGTCCGACCGCGTGACGAACGTCTGCAAGACGTCCGACGGCCAGATCGCGCGCGCCGGCGGCGCCGAGACCCCGCCGACGACCTGCTCCAGCGACATGGACTGCTTCGCGGCCTTCGACGACGCGCCCGCCGACCTCTCCTGCGACTCCGACAAGGACAAGATCCGCCGCGACATGCGCCGATGGCAGGACATGCGCCTCATGGAGGCCGCCCTCGAAGACGCGCGCGACGCTTCGGGCTTCTACCCGAGGCTGGAATCCGGCAGCTTCATCCGCGGCTTCACGACGTCGCGCTGGCCCTCCTGGAGCCAGCAGATGGGCAGCGCCGGCTCGTTCGTCGACCCCCTCAACCGCTTCAACGGCTGCGAGGACCTGGGTTCGGAGTGCGCGATCAGCCGCACGTCGTGCGCGTCCGACGGCGACTGCACGGGCGGCACCGGCGACGTCTGCCGGCCCAAGTTCGAGGAAGAAAGCTGCTACAACGACCGCGCCGCCGTCTTCGCCTGCCCCGCCGCCTCGCACGTCTACCAGTACCGCTCGATCGGCGGCGACGATTACCGCATGAACGTCGGGTTCGAATACACGCTCTATCCCTGGACGCAGGCGGATTGCGAGGCCAAGCAGAGCGAGAACTCCTGCGAGGCCGCCGTCGGCTGCGTCTGGTTCCCGACCGGCATCAACGCCGGAGAATGCCGGACGCGCATCTCGACCGAGACGTCCTGCCTCGGCCTCTCCACCGAAGTGACGAACAAGTGCCTCGCGAGCGGCGTCGCCTGCACGTCGTCGTCCACCTGCGCGCCTGACGACGCCTGCGTGCCGGCCAACGTGCCGCTCTTCGGCCCCGCCGCGGGTGCCGCCTGCGGCAACGGCCTCATCGAAGGCGGCGAAGTCTGCGAGATCGGCACGACCCAAGTGGTCGCCTGCGGCGCCGGCCAGGGTTCCCGCCGCGAAGCCTGCAACGGCAGCTGCAGCGGCTGGGACATCGTCCAGGCTTGCCCCTCCGCCGCCGCGTGCGGCAACGGCGCGCTTGAGACGTTCGCGGGCGAGTCATGCGACGACGGCACCCAGACCGGCCAATACGGCCGCTGCCGCTCTGGCGCCGAATTCGGCTGCGAGAAGCGCTGCTTCAACATCACCGTCGACGGCGCGTTCAAGCTCAGCGACCTGGGCGGCATCTGCAGCACCAACGCCGACTGCGCCAATCTCGGATTCCCGGCCGTCTGCACCGACCGCATGAACTTCTGCGGCGACGGCATCAAGAACGGGCCCGAGCTGTGCGACGACGGCGCCCTGAACGGCCAGTACGGCAAATGCGCGTGGGACTGCCGCGGAGCCGGTCCGCGCTGCGGCGACCTCGAGACGAACGGCGCCGAAGCCTGCGACGGCGACCGCCAGGCCGCCGCCGGCGTCTGCATCGACGCGGCCGCCACGCTGGCCGACACCGCCTCCATCGCCGGCACCGCCCAGGCCTGCTCGCGCGACGCCGATTGCGGCACCGGCAAGAAATGCGCACTCTGCGCGGTGACGCCCGAAGGGCTCCCGCAGACGCGCTCCAAGAGCTGCTTCCCGCCGACGGCCCCCGTCGGCCAGGCCTGCACGTACGACAGCTGGGCCGCCTGCAAGCAATCGGGCGCCTGCGGCAACGGCAAGGTGGAAGGCGCCGAACAATGCGACCTCGGCACCGCGAACTCGACGAGCGGCGAATGCCTCCCGACCTGCCGGCTGAACGTCTGCAATGACGGGTTCATGCGCGCCGGCGTCGAACAATGCGACAACGGCGCCGCCAACGGCGTGGTCTGCGTGCCGCAATACGGCCGCACCTGCAACTACTGCAAGAACGACTGCGCGATCGAGACGGTTTCCGGCGCGTTCTGCGGCGACAAGAACATCGACGCGCCGCCGGAGTCCTGCGACCCGGGTCCGGTCTCCGGCTGGTGCAGCCGTACGTACAAGGTCGCGTCCGACAACTCGGGCGTGAAGGGCTGCGTGAACGAAGCCGGCTGCCTGCCGGGCATCTGCAAGCGCTACGTCGGCGTGACGCCGCCGGTCGAGCAGGTCGACTGCCACAGCGCCGCCGACTGCGACGACGGCCAGTACTGCCAAGGCGGCGAAGGCCAGTGCCTCGCCTACAACACGCAGTGCGTGCCCGAGCCGTACAGCAACGTCATGGCCGTTCCGGGTTCCCCCGGCTTCATGGACGGCTCCTGCACGAGCTGCTCGAACGCCTGCGCGGGCACGTCGAGCAAGAGCCCGTTCTTCTGCGGCGACGAGATCGTCCAGGCCCAGTTCGGCGAGCAATGCGAGATCGACGGCGACGCCAACGCCACCTCCCTGACCGCCACCCAGTACGACTGCGGCGCGGACTGCGCCTACATGGGCGGCTTCTGCGGCGACGCCATCGTCCAGACGGCCAAGGGCGAACGCTGCGACCGCGGTTCAGGCAGCGTGAAGCTGACCAACGGCCGCATCAGCGGCAAGGTCACGGATGTCGTCCGCCGCACCGGGATCAAGGGCATGAAGGTCGAACTGCGCGAAGGTTCCACCGTCGTCGCCACCCGAACGACCGACAACAACGGCAACTACAGCTTCACGGGCCTCACCAGCCTCAACACCTGCAAGTCGAGCTACAACCTCGTCTTCGTCCACGAGGACCGGGCGTACACCAAGGTCATCAGCGGCAGCACCGTGACGCTCACCGATCACGGCTACCTCCAGGACCGCGTCCCCGATTCCGGCGACTTCGGCTACCGGTGCGCGACGATCCCGGAGATCCAGAGCATCGTCGGCAGCACCATCACGATGAAGGAGATCTTCATGATCCCCAAGCTGAACCCGTACGAGTACCTCATCGTGATCCTCTGGAACGGCGCCCTCGGCGGCTCCAACTACCTCGACCTGCACCTCCGGCGTCCGGACGGCGGGGCGACCGACCAGGGCACGAAGTACAACTCGGCCGGCAACGTCGACCTCAACGTGAACCCGCACTCGAAGCTCTCCTGCTTCGAAGCGGGCAAGGAGATCTCGTGCGGCAGCTTCCAGTACGCGCCGCAGACGATGAAGTTCAAGTGGACGAACAACGGCACGGGCACCGACTTCTACGGCTCGGGCAAGTTCCGCGCCTGGCTGGTGGACTGGACGTGCGGCGGCAGCGGCGAGACGTCCACGACGAGCGGCTGCACGAACTTCTCCGGCAAGGGCCTGTCCGCCTACCTCTATAACGACACGGGCTTGGTCCGGAACTGGAGCTTCGGCTCCGGAACGTCCGGCACGCTCTCGGGCAAATACTGGGAGATCTTCTCGCTCAGCAACGTCAACAGCCTGAGGAGCCTGAACAAGGGCAGCGCTTCGGTGCCTGATAACGTGGACTAGCCGTATGGACGCCAAGAAAGCCGTCATCACCGCTTCGATCGTCGCCGTCCTCCTCGGCGTGGCGGTGTTCGTCGTCGTCCTGATCCGCGCGCGCGGCCTGGCCGAGGAACCGCTTCCTCCCGACGGCCAGACCTCGACTTCGACGACGACCCCGCCCACCGGCGGCGGCCTCACGTCGGGCGGAGGTTCGTCGACGCAGGCTCCTTCGGCCGACGAACCGGGCGTGCGGACGCCGGAGGACGACGCGGCCAGGCCCGCCGTCACGACGGTCGACCCCGATGCCGAGGTCGTCGCCGTCGAAGGGGAGACGGGGTGCGACATTGCCGACGATGCGATAGACTGTGACTACGACTACCTGACGAACGCCGAAGAGCGGAAGTACAAGACCGATCCGCTCAAGGAGGATACCGACGGCGACGGACTGCTCGACTCCAGCGAGGTCGTCACCTGGAAGACCGATCCGCTGAACCCCCGCTCCGTCGACCCCGCCATGACCGATCTGGAAGCCGTGAACGCCGGAAAACGAGATACCCGCTGACGCTATGATCTTCATCTTCGACGACAAGAACGAACCCGCCGACATCTTCGCCGAAATCCCCTCGGAGAAGGCTCCTTCGGCTCCTCCAGGCCTCGGATCCGCGCCGACCGGCACCACGCCGCTCACGGTCGGCGATTCCGGCGTCATCCTGGAAGGCGCGACCTTCGGCAAGAAGTGGGTCATCCTGATCGTGCTGCTCGTCCTCCTGCTCGGCGGCGGCGCGGCCGCGTATTTCTTGCTTCGCGGCGGGGGAGAGGAGGCGCCGCCCGTCGAAGAGCCGGCGCCGCAGCCGGAACCGGAACCCCAACCGGAACCCGAGCCTGCGCCGGAACCCGAGCCGGCTCCGGAACCGGAACCCGAGCCGCCGTCCGCCGAGACCGACACGGACAGCGACGGCTTGTCCGACGCCCGCGAGAGCGAGCTCGGCACCGATCCCTCGAAGGTCGACACCGACGAGGACGGGCTTTCCGACCGCGAGGAGGTCGACGTCTACAACACCAACCCCCTGAACCCGGACACGGACGGCGACTCGTTCAAGGACGGCGACGAAGTCCGCTCCGGCTACGACCCCAACGGCCCCGGACGCCTGCTTGAGATTCCTCCTCCGACGCCGTAACTCCAACCGCCCGCATGCCTGAACAGCCGAAACAAATCGGCGGAGCCCCGAAAGATCCGGTGATCTATACCATCCCCGATCAGTTTTACGGTTTGGCGGCCAAGGCGAACATCCCGATGAAGGAAGCGGCTCCGGCCTCCTCGGCGCCCCAGGCCGCGGCCGGTACGGCCGTCGGCGCTCCGGTCGCCCCCGCGCCGATGCCGGGGAAGGAAAAGGGGAGCAAGGCCTGGATCCTGATCCCCATCATCGCGGTGCTTCTGCTCGTCGGCGCGGGCATCGCCGTCTGGATGCTGATGAAGCCGAAAGCGCCGGCGGCGCCCGCCCAGCCTTCGGTCACCTTGCCGGTGACGCCCCAGCCGGAACCCGAACCCGAGCCGGAACCCGAACCGGAGCCCGTCGTCGAACCCGCCACGAATACGGAACCGACGCCGCCCGCGCCGTCCGACGACACTGAAAGCGACGGCCTGACCACGGCGGAAGAAGGACTCTTCGGCACCGATCCGCGGAAGGCCGACTCCGACGATGACGGCTTCTCCGACTCGGTCGAGGTCATGAACCTCTATAACCCCGCGGGTTTCCGTCCGACGCGGCTGATCGAGGCCGGCCTCGTGAGCGCGTTCACCGCCGAGAGCGGAACGTTCCAGGCGCTCTACCCCGCCTCATGGACCGTCGGCCAGGCGCCCGAAGAGAGCGCCGAATTCACGGCGGCCTTCGGCGGCGACGTCTTCACCATCGCCGTCCAGGACAACCCGGACAAGCAGGCGGTGCTCGACTGGTACTTGAGCCGGAACCCGGGTGTCACGGGGTCGCAGATCCAGCAGTTCACCACGAAGAGCGGCCTCGAAGGCATCCGCGTGCCCGCCGGTCCCGGAAACCTGACGGCGTACATCGACCTCGGCGCCGGCGCCATCTACCGGCTTTCCTACGCCGCCGGATCCGAAGGGCTCATCTACGGCACGACGTTCACGATGTTCCTCAACAGTTTCGCCAAACAGCCATGAAGGTGACGGTGCCCGTCGCCCGACGCGTGGCGGCGCCGGTCAGCGACGCGTGGGTGAAGAAGCTGGTGGAAGGCGCCCTGAAAGGCGCCGGCGCGAAGCGCGTCGACGAGGTCGGCGTCGTCTTCGTCGCCGACAAGGAGATGGTCGCCCTCAACACGGCCCATCGGCACAAGCGCAAGACGACCGACGTCCTCTCGTTCGGCAATGACGGCGCCTGGCCGGGGGAGGGCGGCAAGGGCCTGCTCGGCGACGTCGTCATCTCGATGCCGCAGATCCGGCGCCAGGCCGCGAAGGCCGGCAAGACCGTCCGCGCCGAGCTCGCCATGATGCTCGTCCACGGCGTCCTGCACCTCCTCGGCTACGACCACGAGACCGTGAAGGACGAGAAGGTCATGTTCCCGCTCCAGAAACGCATCCTGAAGAGACTCGGATATGCTTGAACCCCGCCGCTTCATCCGCAGCCTGAAATTCGCCTGGAACGGCATCGCGACCCTGGCCAAGGAGGAGCAGAGCTTCCGCCTCCAGCTCGTCGCGGCCGCCGTTTTGGCGGTCTTGGTGTACCTGTTCGACCTCTCCCGCTCGGAGAAGGCGCTGGTCGTCGTTGTGGCCGCGTTTACGCTCGTGCTAGAATTGCTGAACGGCGCCGTCGAACGTCTCGTCGACCTGTTCAAGCCGCGCATCCACGCGTACGCGGAACAGATCAAGGACATGATGGCGGGCGCCGTGCTCGTCAGCTCCGTCGGCGCCCTCCTCGTCGGCATCTTGGTGTTCTGGCCGCACGTGGCCGAGACGCTTTAACGGTACCCATGGCCAAGTCCAACGCCAGCGACATCATCACCGGACTCGACATCGGCTCAACGTCGGTGCGTGTCGCCGTCGGACAGCGTTCGGCCTCGGGTTCGGGGCGCGAGGCCATCCAGATCATCGGCGCGGCCGAGGCGCCCTCCGTCGGCGTCTCCAAAGGCGTCATCACCTCCATCGAAGACGCGATCTCTTCCGTATCCACCTGCCTCGAGAAGGTCGAGCGCATGACCGGGGTCCAGATCGATCGCGCCTTCGTCGGCATCTCCGGCAGCCACATCGTCTCCCAGGAATCCAAGGGCGTCGTCGCCGTCTCGCGCTCCGACGGCGAGATCCGCGAGGAGGACGTCGACCGCGCGCTCGAGGCCGCCCGCACCGTGGCGACCCCGCTGAATTACGAGATCCTGCACGTCCTGCCCAAGAGCTTCACGGTCGACGGCCAGTCCGGCATCAAGGATCCCGTCGGCATGACCGGCATCCGCCTCGAAGTCGACGCGCAGATCATCCAGAGCCTGTCCTCCCAGCTCAAGAACCTCACCAAGTGCGTCTACCGCACCGGCATCGAGATCGACGACGTCGTCCTCGGCATCCTGGCCGCCGCCGAAGCGGTCGCCACCCAGCGCCAGAAGGAGCTCGGCGTCGCGGTCGCCTCCATCGGCGGTTCCACGACCTCGCTCGCCGTCTTCGAGGAAGGCGACGCGCTCCGCACGGTCGTGCTGCCCATCGGAAGCGACCACATCACCTCCGACATCGCCATCGGGCTCCGCACCTCCATCGAGGTGGCCGAGCGCGTGAAGGTCGAGCACGGCCTCGCCTCGTCGCGCGACGTGAAGAAGGAGGACATCCGCCTCGCCGACCTCGGCGCCGAGGAGGACGAGATCGTCTCCAAGAAGTTCGTCGCCGAGATCATCGAGGCGCGCGTCGAGGAGATCTTCGGAAAGATCGACAAGGAGCTGAAGAAGATCGACCGCAGCGGCCGCCTGCCCGCGGGCATCATCCTGACCGGCGGGGGAGCGAAGCTGAACGGCCTCGTGGACATGGCCAAGACGGAGCTCCGGCTTCCGGCCGCCCTCGGCTACCCGGTCAACGTCTCGAGCATCACCGACCGCACCAATGACATCGCCTTCTCGACGGCCACCGGCCTCGTGCTGTGGGGCCACCACCTCTCCGAGTCGGCCCGCGGCGGCGCCGGCATCGCCGCGAAGTTCAGCGGCCTGGGACTCGGCAGCAAGTTCAAGAAGCTCCTGAAGTCGCTTTTGCCTTGAGGATAAAGTGAACAACTGACCTGTTCAGCGACCCTTGAAAAGGGGTCGTTTTTTGAGTACGCTGGGAGAGAAGACACCTAACCGCATCCGCGCCACGTATGGGCGAAGTCAAACCCGCAGTCGAGACGTTCGCGAAGATCAAAGTCGTCGGCGTCGGCGGATCCGGCAACTCGGCCGTCAACCGCATGATCACCTCCAAGATCCGGGGGGTCGAGTTCATCGCCGTCAACACGGACGTGCAGGCACTCCATCACTCGCACGCTCCGGTGAAGCTCCACATCGGCAAGACCGTCACGCGCGGTCTCGGCGCCGGAATGGATCCCGAGATGGGCAAGCGCGCCGCCGAAGAGAGCGCCAACGAGATCCGCGAAGCCTTGAAGGACGCGGACATGGTGTTCGTCACGTGCGGCCTCGGCGGCGGCACCGGCACCGGCGCCGGCCCCGTCGTCGCGGAAATCGCGCGCGACCTCGGCGCCCTGACGGTCGCCGTCGTCACGCGCCCCTTCACCTTCGAAGGCGCCAAGCGCCGCGACGTGGCCGAGAACGGCTACAAGGAGCTCAAGGAACGGCTCGACACCATCATCACCATCCCGAACGACCGCGTGCTCGGGCTCATCGACAAGAAGACCTCGATGCTCGACGCGTTCAAGGTCATCGACGACGTCCTGCGCCAGGGCGTCCAAGGCATCAGCGAACTCATCACCGTCCCGGGCCTCATCAACGTCGACTTCGCCGACGTGAAGACCATCATGCTCGGCCAGGGCTCCGCCCTCATGGGCATCGGCCGCGCCACCGGCGAGAACCGCGCCGCCGAAGCCGCCAAGCAAGCCATCGCCAGCCCGCTGCTCGAGGTCGCCATCGACGGCGCCCGCGGCATCCTCTTCAACGTCACGGGCGGCGCCGATCTGGGCATGAAGGAAGTCGCCGACGCGGCGGAGGTCATCACCAAGAACGCCGACGCCGACGTGAAGGTCATCTTCGGCGCGACCATCGACGAATCCATGAAGGACGAGATCAAGGTCACCGTCGTGGCCACCGGCTTCGACGGCCAGTCCCGCTCGCACATGAGCTCCTCGATGAAGAGCGTGCTTTCGGCCGGATCCCTGGCCGCGCCCCGGCCGGCGGAGAAGTCTCCCCAGCCCGCGTTCCAGCAGGCCGCCCCCGTCCAGAAGCCGGCCGCCGCTCCGCAGCCCCAGCCGCAGCCCCAGGCCAACGTCCCGCGCCGCATCAAGTCCATCGACGAGCAGCCGCAGCCGTCGCGCTTCCGGCAGGCCGCTCCGGCCGCCGCGGCCGCCGAAGACGGCGAAGAACTCGACATCCCCGCCTTCATCCGGAAGAAGATGCTCTAGTCCGACATTGTGAGGTGCGTCGCCTGCAACTATAAGGACACGAAGGTCATCGACTCCCGCCTCTCCCAGGGCGGGATGGGGATTCGCAGGCGCCGCCAGTGCCTGAAATGCCACTTCCGCTTCTCGACGGTCGAGGAGGCGGAGATTTTGGACCTGACCGTCATCAAGCGTGACGGCCGCCGCGAGGCGTACATGCGCGAGAAGCTCGAGGGAGGCCTCCGCAAGGCGCTGCAGAAGCGCCCCATCACCGCGGAGACGTTCCATGAGCTCGTCAACCAGGTGGAACGCGACCTCCAGCGCCGCAAGAAGAACGAGGTGACGACGCGCGAGGTCGGGGAGATCGTCATGAACCGCCTGAAGCACGTCGATACCGTCGCCTACATCCGGTTCGCTTCGGTCTACCGCGCCTTCGAGGACGTGAAGACCTTCCAGGAAGCGCTTGAACATCTTTCCAGATCGGCTTCGGCCAAGCCGCCGCGGCCCAAGCCCAAAGCCAAGGCGAAGAACAAGAAGAAGCGTTAGACGGAGTATGGAGGAGTCGAACGCGAAGACAACGCCCCGCCGTCCGCTGGCCTACGTCATCGTGGCCAGTTTCCTGCTCGGAAGCTTTTCGGGCTCCGCCTTCGGAGTCCTTTTCGCCGTCTCGCTGAACTCGAAATATTATCCGTGGCGCGAACCGGCCCCGGCGCCGCTCGAGCGCCTCGCGCCCGTCTCGGCGGAGGACCGGCAGGTCATCGAGGCCGTACGCAAGGTCTCGCCGTCGGTCGTCAGCATCGTCGTCTCCAAGGAGCTCGCCAAGCTCTATAACAGCACCGGGACGTTCCCGTTCGAGCAGTTCTTCGGCTTCGAGTTCGCGCCGTCCGTCCAGCCGCCCCAGCCGGGCCAGAAGCAGCAGATCGGCGGCGGCACGGGATTCGTCATCTCGTCGGACGGCCTCATCCTCACCAACCGGCACGTCGTCGCCGACGCCGAAGCGCAGTACGAGGTCGTGATGTCGGACGGCCGCCTCCTGCCCGCCACGGTCGCCGCCGTCGACGCCATCCTCGACATCGCGGTGCTGAAGATCGAGGCGAAGGATCTCCCCGTGGCCCCGCTCGGGGACTCCTCCAAGCTCGAGACCGGCGAGACCGTCATCGCCATCGGCAACGCGCTCTCCGAATACAGCAACAGCGTGACCAAGGGCGTCATCTCCGGCATCAACCGCCGCGTCGTGGCCGGCGACGGCTACGGCGATTCGGAAGTCATCGAGGAGGCGCTCCAGACCGACGCCGCCATCAACCCCGGCAACTCGGGCGGTCCGCTCATCAGCCTCCGCGGCGAGGTGGTCGGGGTCAACACCGCGGTCAACCGCGCGGGGCAGTCCATCGGCTTCGCCATCCCCATCGACGCGGCCAGGGTCGTCATCGACAGCTACCGCGAGAACGGCCGCATCGTGCGCCCGTGGCTCGGCGTGCGCTACGTCATGCTGACGGCCGAGAGCGCCAAAGCCAACGGCCTGACGGCCGAACGCGGGGCGCTGGTCGTTGGCGGCGGCCAGTCGGAAGGCGCGGCCGTCGTGCCCGGTTCTCCGGCGGAGCAGGCCGGCCTCAAGGCCGGAGACGTCCTGCTCGACGTCGACGGCGTCCCGCTCGGGACGGACCATCCGCTCGCCAGCGTCATCTCGCGGAAACGGGCCGGCGACGTCGTCAGCATCCGCGTCCTGCGCGAGACGACCGAGATGATCGTGCAGGCCACGCTCGCCGAATTACCCGCCGACCTAAACTGACGCATGGGCTTCAAACACACCAAGATCGTCTGCACCATCGGCCCGGCCTCGTCATCGCCCGAGACGCTGCGCAAGCTCGTCTCCGCCGGCATGAACGTCGCGCGGCTGAACTTCTCGCACGGCAGCTACGAGGACCACGCCGAACTCATCCGCAAGATCCGGGCGGTCTCCGAGGAGCTCGGGATTCCCGTCGCCATCCTCCAGGACCTCCAGGGGCCGAAGATCCGCGTCGGCGACCTGCCGAAGGAAGGCGTCCAGCTCGAGAACGGCGCGCGCGTCGTCTTCACGACCGGCGAGGCCGACATCCCGGCGTTGAAGCTGCCGGTGACCTACGAGAAGCTGCACGAGGACGTGAAGGCCGGCGAACGCATCCTGCTCGACGACGGGCTCCTCTCGGCGAAAGTCGTCGAGGTGAAAGGCCGCGAGGTCGTCTGCGAGATGATCGACGGCGGCATGCTGACGTCGCACAAGGGCGTGAACTTCCCCGACTCGCACCTGACCGTCTCGCCCATCACCGAGAAGGACAAGGCCGACGTGGTCTTCGGCGTCGGACAGCACGTCGATTTCATCGCCCTCTCGTTCGTCCGATCCGCCAAGGAGATCGAGGACCTTCGGGGGCTCATCAGGGCGGCCGAATCGGCCCCGGGCTTCGAGCGCGCGCATGAGGCGCCCATCCGCGTCATCGCCAAGATCGAGAAGCGCGAGGCGCTCGAGAACCTCGACGCGATCGTGGCCGCCGTCGACGCCATCATGGTCGCGCGCGGCGACCTCGGCATCGAGACGGACGCCGCCGCCGTGCCGCTCGCCCAGAAGCGCCTCATCAACGCCTGCCGCGACGTCGCCAAGCCGGTCATCGTCGCCACCCAGATGCTCGATTCGATGATCCGCAACCCGCGGCCGACCCGCGCGGAAGTCTCGGACGTCGCCAACGCCGTCATCGACCACGCCGACGCCGTGATGCTTTCGGGCGAGAGCGCCAGCGGCAAATATCCCGTCGAGGCCGTCACGATGATGGCCAAGATCGTGACGGAGACCGAAGCGTCGACCTTGGACGACCTCGACGTGACGCATACGCGCGGCGACGCGCGCTCCGTCGAAGAGGCGGTCTCCGAGATCGCCAACGTCCTCGTCCGCGACGTCGAAGTGAAGCTCGTCATGGTCGCCTCGGCGCTGGGGGACCTCGGGCGCGTCGTCAGCCGGTTCCGCCCCGAGACGCCGATCCTCGTCGCCACCGACGACGCCCGCGTCCGCCGCCAGCTCTGCCTGTCCTGGGGCATCCTGCCCGTCCTGCTCGAGCGCGCGTCCGGCGCGGAAGCGTTCTTCGCCGCCGCGGTGGCGGAAGCCAAGCGGCTCGGCCTGGCGGCGACGGGCGACAAGGTCGTGGTGGTCGGCGGCGAACCCGTCGGCGCCCTGGCCGATCGCGTCGAGATCCGCGAGGTGCCCTAAGTGCTATACTGGGAGCGTATGGACGCGAAGTCCCGGTGGAGGAGGTTCCGGCTGAACGTCGGCATCAAGGTGGCCGCGATGGTCATCTTCTTCGAGGTCCTGATGATCGTGGCGTACACGATCGTCACCAACCTGATCCTCGACGAGCAGACGCTGGTGCGCGTCCTCAACCTGAGCCAGCAGAACCTCATCGCCGTCATCCTCGTCTCCTCGCTGGTGCTGGCGGGCTACTTGACCTACATGGTCATCACCCGCATCTTCAGCCCGGTCTCCCTGCTGACCAAGGGCACCGAACAGGTCATGAGCGGGAACCTCGACTTCAAGCTCGACGTCCGGACCGGCGACGAGCTCGAGGTGCTGGCCGACCGCTTCAACTCCATGGCCGCCGCCCTCCGGGCCGAGCGCGCCTCGCTCGAGAACAAGGTCCATGAACGCACGAAGGCGCTCGAAGCCGCCCAGCGCCAGGAGCTCGAACGGCAGAGCGACATCCTGAAGCTGAAGGACGAGTTCCTCTTCGTCGCGGCGCACGAATTGCGCACGCCGGTGACGTCCATCCGCTGGAGCCTCGAGTCGGTCGCCGACCGCAAGATGGCGCCGGAGATCGCGCAGGCCTTCGTCGACGCCATGAACGCCAGCAAGAACCTGAGCACGCTGGTCGAGGACCTGCTCAACATGGCCCGTCTCGACGCGCGCCGCATCCCGTTCAAGAAGGAGTTCGTCAACCTCGTCGAAGCGGCGCAGTCCGCGCTGAAGGAGCTCGGACCGATCGCCGAGAAGAAGAAGGTCAAGCTCGCGCTGGAGGCGCCGGAGGGACTCGTGCCGATGGCGCTGGCCGACGACCGCCGCGTCAACGAGGTGCTGGTCAACCTCGTCTCGAACGCCGTGAAGTACAACCGACCCGGCGGGAACGTCACGGTCAGGATCAGCCGCGAGGAGCCGTACATGCGCTACGACGTCGTCGACGACGGCCCCGGCATCGCGCCGGAGGAACAGCACCACCTCTTCGAGAAGTTCTGGCGCGCCAAGACGTCGAGCGGCGTCGAGGGCAGCGGCCTGGGCCTGTTCATCACCAAGCGCCTCGTCGAAGGCATGAACGGCATCATCTCGTTCGAAAGCGAACCCGGACACGGCACGACCTTCACGGTCCGGCTGCCGGTCGCGAAGTCCTGACATAAAAAGCCGCCCTTCACGGGGGCGGTTTTTCGGTTTCCGGCGCCGGGGCCGGCGGAGCCTCCTGCGGGCACGGCGGATGCTTCAGCTGATGCTTCTTCTTCGAGGTGTGCGTCAGCCCGAGCGTGGCGAGCAGGAAGCCCATCATCTCGGTCATGCCTTCCGGCAGCTTGTAGTCCTTCGCGTCGACGAAGTGCTCGCCGAGGCCCATCAGGACGAAGCTGGCGAACCACGAGAGCACGAGCAGGTGTCCGGCCTTGGTCGACGGCGGCTTGGTGCCGTTGTGCCAGCGCTGGATCTCCTTCGGCAGGGCGTAGAGCACGCCGACGAAGACCATGTGCACGATGACGAAGGCGTAGGGCGGAGAGTGGTGCAGCCTGAGGTAGGCGTGCCACATCAGCGCCAGGTGGAAGATGGAGAACAGGACGCTGGTGGCGTAGAGCTTCCTGTCGTCGGGTTCGGTCCATTTGACGAACCGTTCGAAGAGCTTTTCGATCCCCATGAAAGGCCTCCTGTCGGGGTACGCTTCCAACGTATCGGGGCCCCGTGTTACAGTCAAGGCGGTACCGAAACGTAGCATCATCCTATGGCCCTGCTCGAATTCTACGGCACGGAATGTCCGCATTGCGTCCGCATGGCGCCGCTCGTCGAGCAGCTCGAGAAGGAGCTGAACGTCGAAGTGAAGAAGCTGGAGACCTGGCACGACGACGCGAACGAGAAGCTCCGCGCGGTCCAGGACGCCGACGGCGGCTGCGGCGGCGTCCCGTTCTTCGTCAACGAGGAGACGGGCGCCAAGATCTGCGGCGCGGTCGATTACGAGACCTTGAAGGCCTGGGCGACCGGGAAATGATATGACCAAGATCTGCCAGGAATGCGAATACGTCGCGCCGTCCCCGATGGAGCAGCAGGAACCCCCGGGCGTCCCGGAGAACTGCCCGCAGTGCGGCGGCATCGGCACGGTCGTCGACGAGATCGAGGCGCGCGACGAGAAGGCCGAAGAGGAATCCGAATGAAAAAAAGACGAGGCTCAAGCCTCGTTTTCGTTTCCCGCGAAGGCGACCGAGACGCCCGTCCACGGGTCGTCGTGGTTCGGGTAGTCGTGGCGCACGCGGGCGCTGTGGGTGTCCATCATGTGGACGAAGCCCGCGAGCTCGTTGGAGACGCGCCGTTCCGGACTGTAGTCCTCGCCCTCGCCTTCGGCGTAGCGGATGGCGTTCTCGACGGCGGACGGGAGGACGATGCCGTACTCGGCGATCTTCTTCCATCGGAACGCGGCGCGGTCGGCCTTGGACTTCATGAGCCCCGTGTTCCGCCACTCGCCGTCGACCAGCTCGAAGCGCCAGGGCTTCTCGAGGTCGTGCAGGAAGATCGCGAGCAGGGCGTCTTCGAGCGTGAAAGGGATCGGGCGGCCGGTGGATGCCTCGGCGCGGTAGAACAGGATGGCGTAGTTCATGGCGTCCTCGATATGCCCATGATAGCCGCCCAGCCAGGCCTGGTGGTTATGCGTGGAACCGCGCGCGGTCATGAAGCGGTCGCGGTGCTCGTCGTACAGCCGCAGGCAGGACGTCCGGTTCGGTTCGGGCAGCATCTCCAGCATCTCGCGGATCGCATGATATGGCGGCTTGGTCACGGCGGACTCCTTGGGAAAGGTCGATGCCGGGAGGGTAGCAGGTCCGAAAAGGCGCGTCGAGCGCGTTGACAGTCCGGCCTCCGCGTGGTACACACCTCTCGCTCCCGGAAGGATCCGGGTGTCGGAGGTTACGCTCATGAACAAGGCATCTCTCGCTCTTTCCGTCACCGCCCTCCTCCTGGCCGCCTGCGGCAAGGAGGACGTCCCCCAGGCCTACAAGGGGATGATGTTCGATCGCACCGGCGCCCTCGCCTTCTACGCGGGAGGCGACGGGCTCGAAGGCGACATCCTGTCGCCCGGCACGTACTACACGGGCATCTACGATGAAGTCCGCGTCGTCGAGTGCGCGCCGGATACCGTCCGCGAGGACCTCACCTCGCTCACCAAGGATGGCGTCCAGTTCGGCCTCGACGTCTACGTCACGATGGGCGTCAATTGCGACGACGAGACGGTCAAGCGGATCTTCCAGACCATCGCTCCCGCCAAGGGCCGGGTCATCAGCCGCGAGCAGCTCTACGCCACCTACGTGCGGCCGGCGCTCGGCGAGGCGGTCCGCGAGGCGGTCGCGTCCTACGTCGCCAACGACATCAACGGACGGCGCGACGAGCTCATGGGCAAGGTGCGCGAGCAGTTCGACGCCGCGTTGAAGGAACGGGCGTTCATCCAGGTGACCGCGCTCGTCATCTCGAACATGGACTACCCCGAGGCGATGGACATCGCCAACACCGAACGCGCCGTGCAGGCCGTCCTCAAGGACAAGGCCATCGCCGAGCGCGAGAAGGTCGAAGCCGAGATCGAGACCGCCAAGCAGAAGCAGGCGCTGGCCATGGCCGAAGGCAAGGTCGAGGCCGCCAAGATCGACGAGATCGGCGCGGCCCTGCGCAGGAACCCGGAGTTCCTCCAGTACGACATGCAGCTGAAGATGCCCGGCATCTACGCCTCCGCCGGCGCCAACGGCAACTTGATCATCGCCGCGCCGGCGCCGCAGGTGCTGGTGACGCCGACGCCCAAGGGCAAGTGATCTTCCTCGAGATCGTCGCCGTCCTCGTCGTAGGCTTCCTGGCCTGGCGCGGGGGCGGAGCGCTCATGGGCGCGTGGCGCGAACGCCGCCGCCTGAAGTCCGAGGAGCGCAAGCGCGTCCTGACGGCCAAGACGGCGGACGACGTCGTCTCCGTGATGGTCACCGACCGCGAACTGGCGCGCGACGTGTACGCCAAGCTCGGCGAACGCCTCGCCCGTCCCGATTCCGACGAGAACCCCTGAACGGGTTCTCTTTTCATTTCAGGCGTTCAACGCCCGGCGCAGATTTCGGCGAACCGCGCGAGCAGCGCCGTGGCGAGCGGGGAAGGCTTGAGGGAAGCGCGGATCCTGTCGATCGGCCAGGCGTCCGACGGCGCGGTGCGCGTCTCGAGCAGGCGCCCGAACGTCGAGGAGGTCCGTTCCGGATGGAACTGCACGCCCCAGATCGGTTCGCCCTCGAAGACGAAGGCCTGCAGGACGGCGCCGTCCTGGCTCCAGGCGAGCGGTTTCGCGCCTTCGGGCAGCGCCGCCACGCGGTCGTGATGCCAGGACTGCGCGAGGAAGCGTTCCGGCGTCCCCGCGAAGAGCGCGTCTTCGCGCGCGGACGCGTCGCAGGCGACCTCGATCGTCCCGTATTCTTCGCGCGGCTCGTCCCGGACGACCGTGCCGCCGTAGAGGTGCGCCAGCGTCTGGGCGCCGAAGCAGATGCCGAGCGTGGGGACGCGCCGCCGCCGCACTTCGCGCAGGATCTCCAGGAATGTCTCGTAGTGCGGGATGTCCTCGAAGGCGGACCAGCCCGCGCCGCCGATCGTCACGCCGGAGACGCCGTCGAGGACGGC
>Ga0209966_1000148_pt1 | contig 29881 bp, 37 predicted proteins | sample RhisoiCoNPM_FD_187575 | JGI IMG/M metagenome (GOLD analysis project Ga0209966, IMG submission 187575) | Arabidopsis thaliana rhizosphere microbial communities from the Joint Genome Institute, USA, that affect carbon cycling - Rhizosphere... | ecosystem: Host-associated > Plants > Roots >... | reverse complement strand
CCTTGCTGACTTCGGCCCAGACGAGCTCGTGGATCTCCTCGGCCGGCATGAGCTTGCCGTCACGGACGCACTCGATCAGGACGAATCCCGGGAAGGTGCGGGCGATCTCGAGGTAGGTCGCCTCGGCGCGCCGTAGGTGTTCGACGTTCTCGTGGCCGTCCTTGGCGTTGCCGCGTCCGTCAATCAGGGAGATCGAGATGTCGGCGGGGACGTGCAGGACGATGTTGAGGTCGGGGCGGGGGATGCCGAAGAACTCGTGCTCCAGCGCGTCGTTCCACGTGAAGAACGCGGTGCGCTTGGCGGGGTCGTCGATCTTCGAGCCTTGGTGCCCCATGTTCGAACCGGAGTACCGGTTGGCGATCATGTTGACGCCCTCTTCGAGCGGCTTGAAGTCGCCTTGCCTGAAGGAGGCCCATCGGTCGACCGCGTAGAGCATCGAGGCCTCTTCGGCCGGGATGTCCAAGGGGGGACCGAACTCGCCGTTCAGGTAGGCCTTCACGACGATGCCGGTCTTGGTCTCGTAGCGGGGATAGGAGAGCGTGCCGAACGGCACGCCTTCCTTGGCGCCGCGCGCGACCAGCAGTTCCGTCTGCCTGGTCTTGCCGGAACCGTCCCCGCCGTCGATGACAATGAGCTTTCCTCGCATGGCGTCACTCCTTGGTTTCGAGCGCGGCCTCCTTGACCCGTTGCTTGGCCTCGGAATCCGCGCGGCTCCAGAAATAGTCGCCGTGGTCGGCGAACTTCATGGCCTCTCCGCGCCAGGCGCTGCGGGCCGCGACGGCCTTGTGCATCATCTGGCAGATGCGGCGGTAGGACGGATGTCCCTGCGGCGTCGTGCGGAGCTCGATCATGTGCATGAGCGCGCGGTCGTTGATGCCCATGGTCCAGCGGACGCGCGAGCCGTGGAGGGTCGCGTAGGACGCGGCCTCCGGGTGCTCCGCGCGCAGGCGCTCGTAGAGCGCGACGGCTTTCTCGACGCAGGCCTGGGCCTTGTCGGCGAAACCGGCGCGGACGAGGTCCTCGGGCATGTTGAAGCCGAGCGTCGGCGTGAAGCGCTGGCGCTGCTGCGTCATCATGCGGTGCCGTTCCAGGTCCTTGTAGGTCCCGAAGTCGGTGATGAGGTCGAAGGTGTACGGGTAGCCCGCTTCGAGCGCGCGGCCCGGGCGGTCGCGGCGCGTCTTGCGGTCGCCGATGTACGTCGCGCGGATCAGCTCCTTCTTGTCCTCCGTCAGATCGCGCACGATCGCGCGGATCTGACGCAGGGCGTGCGGCAGGTACGGATAGAGCATGAGCGCCATGGCGAGGTTGTCTTCCTCGGCGAGGATGGCGCGCTCGACCGACTCCGGACGCATGCCGCCGTCCAGCACGGCCTTGAGGACGGCCGAGCCGCCGCGGTCGAGCAGGTCGACCTCGGGGCCGGCGCCCGGGGCGACGCCGGCGAACAGGACGTTCGCGAGCGTCGCCATGTTCGCGCGCGTCGCCGTCGCGTAGGCGTTCGGCTTGGCGCGCTGGACGTAGCGGGGGATGATCTTGGACAGCTCGGCCTGCGACTTCGCGGCGATGTCGCGGACCTCGTCGATGGGGGAGGAGTGGCAGTGCGTCAGGACGTTCTGGAAGAACCGGCCGTTGCCGAAGACGCCCACGTTGGTGAGGGTCGCGATCGGCAGGAGGGCGCGGAGCGTGTCGCAGGCCTTGGTGCGGATGTCGGAATTGTACGTGATCGAGAAGGCCTTCTTGTGCTTCTCGTCCGTCAGCTCCGCGAGGTGCCGCTTCACGCCGTCGCCGACGACGTCGTACGCCGCCTCGTCGATCGACTTCAGGCCCATGTAGTAGGCCTTCATCGGCTCGACGAGCTCGCAGTACGTCGCGAAGATGAAGTCCATCGTCTCGACGTACGCCTGCGCGTGCCCCGAGGCCATGACCTTTGCGTCGCGGTAGTAGCGGAACTCGCCGTCGTCGCCCTTGCGGTCGTAGAAGACGTAGCGCGTGGACTGCTCGATGGGCGAGCCGCCGATGCGCCGGTCCTCGATCTCCTTGGTGGCGAGGATGGACATGTTCTCGAACGAGACGTGCGTGCCTTCGAGCTCGCCGACGGAATCGTCGCCGAAGGCGATGAGCACGCGCTCGATGAGGTCGCCCGCCTTCACGACGTCGATGTTGCCGTCCTTGATGAACTCCTTGAGGAGCGTCTCGCGGAAGCCGCCTTGCGCGCGGCTGTAGCGGGCGTAGACGGCGCCGACGATGCCGGGGAGGTTCGTCACGGCGAAGATATCGCCCTCGGTGTCGGTGACGTACTTGGCGAGCTGCGCTTTTTCCTCTTCGGTGAACTTGGGCATCTTGGACATGTTGGGCTCCTTGTCGCTCTGGAACGAAAGAACGGTGCGGCCATCTTCGCAGAAGGCGCACCGCTCCACAAACCTACTTATCAACAGCTATTTTCCGGTCGTTCCGAAGCCTCCGCGCGTCTTTTCGCCCCGTGCCGGACCCTCTTCCCATTCGGCGCGGTCCATGCGCACGAAGCCGGCCTGGCAGACGCGGTCGCCCTTCCTCAGGGAGACCGGCGCGTCGGTGAAGTTGCGGATGCGGATCTTCAGCTCGTCTTCGGGTCCGCAGTAATCCTGATCGATGATGCCGATGCCGTGCGGCATGTGCACGCCCTTCTTCGGCGTGGAACTCCGCGGCGCGACCATCAGCATATAGCCGTCCGGCACGCAGAACACGAGGCCGGTCGGAAGGTCCTTGATCTCGCCGGGCGCGAGCTCCGCGTCCTCGATGCAGGCGATGTCGAAACAGCACGCCCCCGGAGTCTCGTACTTCGGGAGAGGCACGTCTTCGCGGAGGCGGGTGATGCGGGTCTTCATTTCTTGGGGTGGAGCTTGTTGCGGTGCGGGTGCGGATGGTCGAAGTCGCCGGCCTTGATGTAGTCGAGGATGGATTCCATCGAGGTGTAGAGCTCGGCGAAGTCGCCGTCGTTGGGGACCGTGAACTCGGCGCTCTCGCCGATGGACTTGATGGCGAGTTCCGTCGGCAGGAGCTCTTCCTTCTTGAAGTCCTCGAGCGACATCTCGGACTCGCCGGCCTTCTCGCCGCGGTTCCTGGCGCGCTGCCAGCGGATCTCGACGGGCGCGGTCACGTAGATGAGGTGGAAGCCGGGAAAGCCTTTCAGCGCCGCCATGTCCGCCTCGAGGCGGATGCCGTCGACGACGATGAGGGCGTGCTCGTCGGCCTCGCAGTCCTTGGCGACCACGCGGGCGTAGAGGTCCTGTCCGTAGGCTTCGCGGGTGAGGGTCGAGAACTTGGTGAGGTTCTCGCGGGAGAGCGGGATGTAGAGGCGCGCGACGCAGTCCTTCATCGCCTTGGAGAAGGTGTGGGTGGAGGCGCCGTATTTTTCCGTCAGGAAGGCGGCGACGGTGCCTTTGCCCGCGGCGGCTTCGCCGACCAGCCCGATGATGATCTTATCCATGCGTTCAGTTAGAAGGTGTCTGGTCCGGGACGAGCTTCTCCTCGATCGGCGCGGCGAAGACTTCCGCCAGGCGCGCCAGCCATTCGTCGCTCGGCTGATGGATGGCCAGTTCGATGCCGGCCTGTTCGCAGGCTTCCTTGATGGACGGGTCGCGGTAGATGGCGCCGGCCACGATGCGCTTCACGCCGCCGACGGCCAGCTTCTTGAAGCAGTGGTAGCAGGGGGCGTAGGTCGTGTAGATGGTGGAGCCGACCGTCGACAGCCCGCCGAGGGCGGCGACCTGGAGGACGCAGTTCTCCTCGGCGTGGACGGTGCGGATGCAGTGGCCTTCTTCCATCTTATGGCCGGCCGCGTCGTCGCAATGCGGCATGCCCGGCGGCGCGCCGTTGTAGCCGGTCGAGATGATGCGGTTGTTCTTGACCAGGACGGCGCCGGCGCGGAGCCGGTCGCAGGTCGAGCGCGTCGCCACGATCTTGGCGATGCTCATGAAATAGTCGTCCCAGGAAGGCCGTTGGAGGGTTGGCATATCGCTATCACCTTAGCGTCTTGACCGTGCCTCGGCAAGTATGGTGCCCTTGGTCCAGGACCTTCAAGCGAAAGGGACATGGAACCATGTCGAGAGACAGATACGACGACCGCCAGCTGGCCAAGATGCGCCGGCTCGCCGGCGCGCTCGTGGACGTCATCCAGGGATGCGGCTGGACGCATTTCGAGGGCAAGCTCGCGTACCTGAACGGGGAGCTCCGCGAGGAAGAGGAGGCGCGCCGCCGCGAGATCGCGACGATGTTCGTACCGCCGGCGGAACAGCTCGCGAACCTCGCCCGCTGGAACGAACGGCGCGGCTGGGGCTTCGCCCGGGAAGCGATCGACGCGCTCGCCGAGGGCGTCCCGCCCGCGCCGCCCCCGCCCGCGAAAGGGCTGCCGCAGCTCAAGGCCCGCGTCCTCGAGATCCATCTGCCCGACGGTCCCGACGGCGTGCCCGGCTACCGCCGCACGTTCGACGAGCTCTGGGACGTCGTCGTCCGCGAACAGGGCGCGCGCCCGTTCCACCTCTTCGGACTCGGACCGAACGTGCGTCTGGCGCTGAGGCCCGGCGCCGTCCACGCGCCCGGCCTCCGCTGGCGCGTCATCGATCTCGGACACGGCTGGCCCGAAGCGGATCCGCGCTGCAAGCGCATGTGCGGCACCGCGCCGCGGAACCTTCCGCCCGATGCCGAGCGGCCGCACGCCGGCGTGCTCGCCGCCGCCGCCCACTTTCCGCTGTGGCTGGCGCGCATGGACGGCACGCGCGTGCCGTACGCCTGGCTGCCGGGCTACGAACTCCCCGGCATGCCGCACGCCATCGGGACGATGCGCGACCGCGTCATCCACCACCCCGTGCTGACGCGCGGCGGCCCCGGCGGGATGTTCCTCTACTACCACTGGGACCACGTGCCGTTCGAGACGTACGCGGTCCCGATCTACGCCGACGCGCCGCCGGCCCCTCCCGTCGCGGAGGGCGACGGCGAAGGCGGCTGAAACGAAAACCGACCCCTCGCGGAGTCGGTCTTTTTTGTCCGTTCAGACCGTGCGGATGGCCGGACCCATGGTGGTCGTGACCGTGACGTTCTTGAGGAAGACGCCCTTGGACGAGGAAGGCTTGGCCTTGCGGATCGTCTCGAGGAGGGCTTCGTAGTTCTCGGCGAGCGCCTTGGCGTCGAACGAGACCTTGCCGATGACCGTGTGCACGATGCCGTAGTCGTCGGTCTTGAAGGCGAGCTTGCCCTTCTTGAGTTCCGAGACCATCTTCGTGACGTTGGTGCCGACGGTGTCGGACTTCGGGTTCGGCATCAGGCCCTTCGGTCCGAGGACCTTCGCGACCTTGGCCAGCTTCGGCATCATGTCCGGCGTGGCGACCGCGAGGTCCCACTCGAACTTGCCGGTCTTGGCGATCTCGTCGATCGTCTCCTGCGTGCCGATGGCGTCGGCTCCGGCCTCCTTGGCTTCCTTCTCCTTGTCGGCGGAGACGAAGGCGACGACCTTGCGGGTCTTGCCGGTGCCGTGCGGCAGGACGACCGTGCCGCGGACTTGCTGGTCCGACTTCTTCGGGTCGATGCCCAGGCGGAGGTGGACTTCCACCGATCCGTCGAACTTCGTCGTCGAGGTCTTCTTGGCGAGGTCCATGGCCTCTTCCGCGCCGTAGATCTTGCCGGTCTCGAGCAGCTTGGCCGCCGCCGCGTACTTCTTTCCTTTCTTCATATGAAGCGTGGTCAGTCGCCCTTGCGGGCTCCCACGTGCTTAAACGTTAATGCCCGCATCCTAGCGGATGCGGGCATTCTTGGCAAGGCTTACGCCTTCTTCTCGTCCTTGTCGGCCATCTTGAGCTCGGTCTCGCGCTCTTTCTGCACCCACTTGAAGTGGATCCAGAAGAGGGGAGCGGCCACGGCCAGCATCGAGAGATACTGCACGAGGGTGTTCTGGCGCTGGGCGGTGCGCTGGTCCTCGAGGTTCTTCTCGCAGAGCGCCTTGTTGGCGGCCTTCTCTTCGGCCGTGAGTTCCGCGGGCGCGGGTTCGCCCTCGACGCGCACCGGCTTGGGCGCGTAGTACATGCCGCCGTTCTCGTCGCAGGTCTGGCCGTAGGCCATGTCGGCCTTCGGGAAGACGTAGGTCTTCAGCGCGAGATTCAGGAGCGAGATGGCCGCGATGACGGTCATGATCAGGAAGATCAGCGTCGCCGCATAGAAATAAATCTGGCGGATGGTGTTCTTCATAGTTCCCTTATAGTAGCACGTTTCCGTCTTGACGTCGAGGGGTTTTTCCGATAGGTTCGCCGCGGAGGAATCATGTCGGATCGCACGTTTTACCCCGTCCAGGCGGACCGCTCGATCACCGTCGGCGCCTTGCTCGGCCGGGCTGCCGAGGCGGGCATCCCCGCGAACTTCACCGCCGGTTCGGTCTTCAGCGCGCTGGTCGACGCCGACGCGATGCCGCGCCGGGTCGAGCTGACGATCTTCAATCCTGGGGGATCGCTCAATCAGATCGCCGGGGACGTCCTCGGCGGCCTTCGTCGGGAAGACCTGCGGCCGGCGAACCTGCACGAGGCCGTCGAGTTCGCGCTCGCGCACCGCGACGCGCTCCTGTCGGCCTTGCCCTTGAACGTGATCGGAAGCGTCATCCGTCTCCCGAATTTCGGTCCCGGCACGACGCGCTTCGCGCAGGGTTTCATCGGGGACGGCAAGGGCGGCGCGGTCCTCCGGCTGGACGAGCACTCCAGCTTCTGCGGACCGGTCAACTTCCTGGCCGCCAAGCTCTGAAAACGAAAGCCCCGCACGATGCGGGGCCTTTTCATTTCGCTTAGCCTTTCACTTCGAGTCCCATCTGGCGGGCGGTGCCCTCGATGGTGCGCATGGCGCTCTCGATGGAGGTCGTGTTCAGGTCCGGGAGCTTCTTCTCCGCGATCTCGCGGATCTGCGCCTTCGTGACCTTGCCGACCTTCTCCTGGAGCGGCTTGCCGGAGCCCTTCTCGAGGCCGGCGGCCTTCATGAGGAGGGTCGAGGCGGGCGGCGTCTTGAGGACGAAGTCGAACGTGCGGTCCTCGTAGATCGTCAGGACGGCGGGGATGATGTCTCCGGCCATCTTGGCGGTGGCGGCGTTGAACTTCTGGACGAAGTCCGCGATGTTCACGCCGTGCTGACCGAGGGTCGGACCGATCGGCGGGGCGGGGGTCGCCTTGCCGGCGGGGGCCTGCACCTTCACGATCGCTTTGACTTTCTTAGCCATAGGTATATTTGCGGTGAATGGAGATGTTGCTTCGGGAGAAGCCGGCCTTTCGGCCGCACCGCGCAACGACGGGAATATAGCAGGGTCGGGCCGGATTGACAAGAGGGGAGGCCGGGCCTACCCTCGAAGCAGACGCTTTCCGGAGGGATCCCATGTACGAGACGCTGCAAGCCGTCGGCATCATCGCCCTTTCCGCCCTGTTCTCGCTGGCGCTCTGGCCGCTCTGGATCTTCGCCGCCCCGGCGATGGCCCTGTGGTATCTGACGCCCGCCGCGCCGGACCTGGATTCGGCGGTCGCATGACCGGGACCTTGACAACAAGGTCCTTTTTCGTTACAGCGTGGGCCAGGAGGGACCCATGCCCAGCAAGATCGTCATCGTGACCACCCAGGAGCTCGACGGAGCGCTCGAGGAGATCCGCCGCGCGACGGACCGGAAGGAGCGCACGGACGTCATCCGCGACGCGCTCGAGTTCTACGACCTCATCGTCTCGCAGGCGCGGCAAGGCAAGCGCATCTACATCGGCGACACGCGCGAAGGCTCCGCCGAGGTGCGCCTGCCGCACCTCCTCCACGCGCAGAAGTACCGCGGCCTTTCCATCGTCAGGGACGAAGACTGAAACGCGAACGCCCCGGCAGTGCCGAGGCGTTTTTTCGTTGAACAACGGCGTTGTTCTCTCGCTCAGATTTTCTTGACCTGGAGGAAGTCGAGTTCGATGGGGGTCTCGCGGCCGAACATGTTGACGAGCACCTTGATCTTGCCGCGCGCCTCGTCGATCTCGGCGACCTTGCCTTCGAAGCCCTTGAACGGGCCGTCGGCGATCGAGACGGGGGAGTTGACCTCGACGTCGATCTTGTATTCCGGTTCGTCGACGCCCATGCGCTTCTGGAGCGACTTCACTTCGTCTTCGGAGAGCGGCGTCGGCGTGGTGCCGGTGCCGATGAAGCCGGTGACGTTCGGCGTGTTGCGGACGACGTACCAGGACTCGTCGGTCACGATCATCTCGACCAGCACGTAGCCCGGGAAGATCTTCTCCTCGACGGTGCGGCGCTTGCCGTTCTTGATCTTGATCTTCTTCTCCTTCGGGATCATCACCCCGAAGATCTTGTCCTGCATGTCGAGCGACTCGATGCGCTGCTTCAGGTTGTCGGAGACGTTCTCCTCGTAGCCCGAGTAGGTATGGATGGCGTACCAGCGCCGGCCTTGCTGGAGTACTTGCTTGGCCATAGCGGTTACTGCGCGGCGATCAGCGCCGAGAGGGCCTTGTTCAGGCCGAAGTCGAGCGCGCCGAGGAAGGCCGCCGTGCCGACGGACACGGCGATGACGATGACGGTCGAGACGAGCGTCTCCCGGCGGGTGGGCCAGGTGACCTTCTCGAGCTCCTCCTTGGCCTCGTAAAAGTACTTGATGAGCCGGTTTTCCTTGAGTTGCATACGCGCGAAGTTTTTTAAAAGGACCCGGGCGGGGTCCTGTTCGCCACCTTTATACCACGTCCCGCGGGCGTTGACAAGGCCCCCCTTCCATGGTAAGGAGGCGCGTTCGCCAGGGCGCGAACCAGGAGGGGTATGGGAGCGGCACTGCGGGCGGTGAAGGCGGAAGCGGAACGGGGGCCGGAGGAGGAGCCGGCGCTGGACGAAGAGGGGAGGCTCGACGCGCTCATCGCGTCGAAACGGGAACGCCTCGCCGCGCTCGAGCAGGAACAGGACGAATACCGGCGCGTGCGCGCGCACCTCGGCGACCTGCTGGCGCACAACATGGCCGCCATGGAGCGGGCCGCCGAGGAGATCGAGCATCTCGCGGAACTCAAGAGGGCGGCCGGTCTCATCCGGACGGCGCTCAAGAACGGCTGACGCCGTCCCATCGGGACGGCTTTTTTCTTGGGAAGGAGTATCATGGAGGCATGCGCGCGCTCTCCGACACGACCGAACGCTTCGCGCTTTTCCTCGGGACGGCCGCCCTTTGGGCGCTCGGGTATCTCGCGACCGCCGCCTTTAACGCCCCGCGCCCCGCCGGGACGCTCGCCTGGGATCCGGTCTGGCATGTCCCGCTCGTGAGCGCCTTCGCCGTCCCGTATCTTTCGGCGTACGCGCTGCCGTTTCTCGCCGCGCTCTCGCCGCTCAGCCGCGCGAAGTATCGGAGATTGGCGGCCGTCGCCGCCGGCGTCATCGCGTTCAGCGCTGCCTGCTTCCTCCTGTGGCCGCTGACGATCGTGCGGCCGGACATCGGCTTGGCCTCGTGGTCCGACCGGCTGCTGGCCGCCCTCTACGCCGCCGACCACCCGGTCAACCTCTTTCCGAGCCTGCACGTCTCGCTGTCGTTCCTGTTCGCCGCGGCCGTCGGACACGCGCGCCCGCGCTGGCGCCTCCGGACGCTGGCCTGGGCGGCGCTCATCGCCGTCTCGACGCTCTTCACGAGACAGCATTATCTCGTCGACGTGATCGGCGGCGCCGTCGTCGCCTGGATCGCCTGGAGCATCTTCCGGGCAAGGCGCTGAAAACGAAAGGGAGCCTCGCGGCTCCCTTTTCCGTCCCGTCAGATGTCCAGGTTCTTCACCTTCTTGGCGTGCGTCTGGATGAAGTTCTTGCGGGGCTCGACTTCCGAGCCCATCAGGATGTCGAACACCTGGTTAGCCTTGTCGGCGTCGTCGACCGTGACCTGCTTCATCACGCGCGTGGCCGGATCCATCGTGGTGCTCCAGAGCTGGTCGGGGTTCATCTCGCCGAGACCCTTGTAGCGCTGGATGGCGATGCCGCCGACGGAGGTGACCTCGCCCATCTCGCCTTCGCCCGGCGCGTCGGAGGAGGCTTCGAGTTCCTCGTTGGTCATCTCGGCGGCAGGCTCTTCCTCTTCCTTCTTCTTGCCCTTGGCGGCCTTCGCGTCCTTCTTGGCGTTCTTGGCGTCGAGCATCTCCTTCAGGATCGTCTCCTTCGCCGCCTCGTCGTACGCGTAACGGATGTCCTTGCCGGACTGGAGCCGGAAGAGGGGAGGCTGGGCGATATAGAGGTGGCCCTGGGTGATGAGGTCGGGGAGGTAGCGGTAGAAGAGCGTGAGGAGCAGCGTGCGGATGTGCGCGCCGTCGACGTCCGCGTCGGTCATCAGGATGATGCGGTTGTAGCGGAGGTCTTCGATCTTGAACGCCTCGCCGATGTTGGTGCCGATGGCGATGATGAGCGACTTCACGGCGTCGTTGCCCAGCATCTTGTCGAGACGGGCGCGTTCGACGTTCAGGATCTTGCCGCGCAGCGGAAGGATGGCCTGGAACTCGCGGTTGCGGCCCTGCTTGGCGGAGCCGCCGGCGGAGTCGCCCTCGACGATGTAGAGCTCGGAGCGCGCCGCGTCCTTGGTGGAGCAGTCGGCGAGCTTGCCCGGGAGCGTGAGCCCTTCGAGCGCGCCCTTTCGCAGGACGGTGTCGCGGGCGGCGCGGGCGGCCATGCGGGCGCGGGCGGCGAGCAGGCACTTCTCGAGGATGGCCTGCGCGTCCTTGGGATGCTCTTCGAGGTAGATCTCGAGCGCTTCGGCGAAGGCGGTGGCCACGGCCGGCTGGACTTCGGGGTTGCCGAGCTTCGCCTTCGTCTGGCCTTCGAACTGCGGGTCGGTGACCTTCACCGAGACGACGGCGGTCAGGCCCTCGCGCACGTCCTCGCCCGAGAGGTTGTCGTCCTTCTCCTTCAGGTAGCCCTGCTTGCGGGCGTAGGCGTTGAGGATGCGGGTGAGCGAAGTGCGGAAACCGGCGACATGCGTGCCGCCTTCCGGGTTGAAGATGTTGTTGGCGAAGGCGAAGACCGTCTCCTTATAGTCGTCGACGTACTGGAGGCCGATCTCCATCTCGATGCCGTCGACCGGCTTGTGCAGGTAGAAGATGGCGTCGTGCTTCGGCGTCTTGGTGCGGTTGAGGTGGCGCACGTACGACGACACGCCGCCTTCGAAGTAGAAGCAATAGGTGAAGACGTCCTTCTTGTCGCGCTCGTCGATGAACACCATCTTGATGCCCTTCGTGAGGTACGCCTGCTGGCGCATGCGGTCGAGGATCTGCTTCGGGTTGTACTCGGTGGTCGTGAAGATGGTGTCGTCGGCCTTGAAGGTGACGGTGGTGCCCGTGCCCTTGGCCTTGCCGACGGCCTTCACCTTGCCCTGCGGCTTGCCCGTCTTGTACTCCTGCATCCAAAGCTGGCCGTCGCGCTTCACTTCGGCCTTCAGGTACGTCGAAAGCGCGTTGACGACCGAGGCGCCGACGCCGTGGAGGCCGCCCGACACCTTGTAGCCGCCTCCGCCGAACTTGCCGCCGGCGTGGAGCTTGGTGAAGACCAGCTCGAGCGCGGAGATCTTGTATTCCTTATGGAGGTCGACCGGGATGCCGCGGCCGTCGTCCTCGACGGAGACCAGCCCTTCCGGCTGGAGCCGCACGGTGATCTCGGTGGCGTGTCCCGCCATGGCTTCGTCGATGCAGTTGTCGACGATCTCCCAGATGAGGTGGTGCAGGCCCTCCGGTCCGGTGGAGCCGATGTACATGCCCGGGCGCTTGCGCACCGGGTCGAGGCCCTCGAGCACCTGGATCTGCTGGGAACCGTACGCGGACGCGGGCTTCTTCTCGTCTTTGGCCATAGCGGGGGAGGGGTTAGAACGTCATTATGGTATACTTTTAAGGTATGGATGGCAATACGCCTGGAGGCCTCAATTCCGTCGGCGGCGTCACCGAATCCCAGCTCCGATGGAGCGAGTGGTGGGTGAATCATCGCGAGCAGGTCCGCAAGGCCGGCGTCGGCGTTTTCATCGCCATCGACGCCGTGCTGCTCCTCTTCGGACTGTGGGGCTTCACCGACTGGCTGGCCATCGGCGGGTTGAAAGAGGAACAGGCCATCCGCCAGATGACGGGCGCGAACTACGGCCGCTTCGGCGGCGTCGGGCTGGCGGAAGTCCAGGTCGGAGCGCCCTTCGTGCTTCCGGGCGGCGCCGGCAAGGTGGACATCATGGCTCCCATCGAGAACCGCAACACCGGCTTCTGGGCCGAAGTGGAATACCGCTTCATCGTCGGCGGCGTCGCGCAGGAATCGCTCGAGACGTTCGTGCTTCCGGGCCAGGCGAAATACCTCGTCCATCTCGGCGCCCCGGCCGAGAGCGGCGGCAGCGTCGAACTGAAGATCGAGCGGCGGCTCTGGCATCGCGCGGAGACGTTCGGCGCGGAATCCCAGCAGGCGCTGTACGACACGCGCCTCAACATCGTCGCGGAGAACCCCGTCTACAAGCCGGCGGACCCGCTGGCGACGACGCCGGTCTCGAGCGCGAGCTTCAGCCTGGCGAACAACACGGCCTTCGGCTACTACGACGTCGACCTGCTGGTCCTGCTCTACCGCGGCGACGCGATCGTCGGCGTCAACAAGATCCGCGTCGACAGCCTGCAGGCGGGGGAGGACAAGCCGATGGAGCTGTTCTGGTATCAGATCCTCCCGCTCGTCTCGCGCGTCGAAGTCATGCCCGACATCAACATCTACGACGAGAGCGTCTACCGTTCGCCCGCGGATTGACAGGAAGCCGAAAAAGGCCGTACGTTCCGCGTACGGTCTTTTTCGATCGGAGGAAGCATGGAAGTCCTGCTCATCATCGGCGCCGCGACCGTGTTCGGAGGCCTGATCCTCCGCGCCGTGCGGACGCCGGCTCCGCCCCGGAGGCTGAAGTCGGGACCGCCCGCCGTCGAGCCGCTGCCGAGGATCGCCTACCTGCCGACCTGGGAATATTGCGGACGCGCGTCCGGGGAATGCCCGGTGCCGCCCGGTTCGCATCCGTGGAAGGACAAGCGCTGGTCCTGCGCCAAGTGCGGCATGGACGCCAGCGCCAAGGTCGACGAATACGACGAACTGCTCGTCTCGCGCGAGACGTTCAAGCCGGCCGCCGACGGCTGGCTGGTCTCCTCGCGCCTGCCGGACGGCCGGCACGCGCCGGCCATCGACATCGACTTCGCCGCGCGCCTGGACTGGACCGGGCGTTCGTGGGAGCTCACGCTGGAACGCGCCGTCACGCCGGAGAAGATCCTGTTCGTCCTGCGCGTGCTGCGCGAATGCGGGCTCGTCGCGTACGAGTCCCATCGCCGGCAGGAAAAGGAATTGCTCCGCCCGTCCGAAGGCGTCCCGAGCGGCCGCGCGCCCGACGGGTATCCCGGCTGGACCTTCGACCTCGCCGTCCCGGCGCGGCTGGTCCCGTCCCAGACCGAGGGTCACTTCCACCTTTACCTCGAGAAGGAGGTCGGGTGGATGGACTACGAGCGTCTCCTCCGCGCCATGACGGAAGCCGGATTCGTGGAGCGCGGCTTCTACGCGATGACGCTGCGTCGCGGCATGTCGATGCTCCGCAAGATGGACTGAAAAGCCCCGGCCATGGCCGGGGCTTCATTCTTTTTCAGCAGGTTCCGTCCGGGCTCAGGATGATGCTGTCCGGGAATCCGAGCGCGCCGAGGACGGCGCCGAGCTGCTTCACCGCGTTCTCCCGCGCCTCGCCGAGGATGCCGGCGGCGCAGGCCGCTTCGCGGATGGACTGTTCGGCGGCCAGGCGCGCTTCCGTCTCGAGGTCCTTGTCGCCGCGGGTGAGGAGGCCCTGGTCGCGGTCGTAGACGCGCGTCTTCTCGTTGTCGAGCCGGACCGAGAAGATCTCCGGCGCCGGGAGCGAGACGCGGAGCGCGGCGCCCGAGCGGACGAAGTCCTCCTCCGAGAGCCCGCTCAGGTCGTAGCCGGCCACGACTTCGCCGCTGGCGATGAGCAGCAGCTTGTCGCCGAAGAGGATGTCGCTCCACGGTCCGCCGCCGTCCTTCTTCGCCTCGATGATCTTCTCGATGCTGAAGGACGAGGTCTCGAGGCGGCCGAGGCTCCGCATCTCCTTCACGACGGCGTCGCGGCTGGCGTCGATCGACGTGTCGCCGGACGGACGGCGGGTCATGATCCAGGAAGCGGTCCCGGCGCCGATGAGCAGGGCGGCGAGGACGGCGATGATCGTGGTGCGCATGGTTGTCTTTAGGGGTTCGTTCAACTAGTATCGTAGGGAACTTTCACGCATGCTGCAACGCTCGCTCAACGCGTACCGGAAATTCGACTGGCTGCTGCTCGGCGCGGCGGTCCTGCTCGCCGCGCTCGGGCTCCTGGCGCTCTACAGCATCGGACTCGGCGGCGAGGCCGACTTCGCCAGCTTCAAGAAGCAGCTCTTCTTCTTCGCGCTCGGCCTCCTGGTCGTCTTCGTCGGCGGCATCAGCTTCCACTACCGCTGGCTGGCCTTCATCACGGTGCCGCTCTACGCCGGCATGATGACCCTGCTGACCGCCGTGCTGTTCTTCGGCCAGACCATCCGCGGCACCCGCGGCTGGCTGTACCTCGGACCCGTCGGCTTCCAGCCCGTCGAGATCGCCAAGGTCGTCCTCATCGTCCTGATGGCCAAGTTCCTGGCGACGCACGGCCGCTACACGAAGGACATCCGCGTCGTCATCCAGAGCGCGGTGACGGTCACGCTGATGCTCCTGCTCGTGGTGCTCCAGCCGGACCTCGGCGGCTCGGTCGTCCTGGCGGCCATCTGGTTCGGCATGGTGCTGGTCTCGGGCCTGCGCCTCCGCCACCTGCTGACGATGTTCGCCATCGCCGCGATCTTCTTCGTCGCGGCCTGGTCGTTCCTGCTGCGCCCCTACCAGAAGGAACGCATCATGACGTTCGTGAACCCGTCCGCGGATCCGTTCGGCCAGGGCTACAACGTGACGCAGTCCGTCATCGCCATCGGCGCCGGCCAGCTGACCGGCAGGGGAATCGCCTCGGGCTCGCAGAGCCAGCTGCGCTTCCTGCCGGAAGCCAGGACCGACTTCATCTTCTCCGTCATCGCCGAGGAGCTCGGCTTCGTCGGCGTGACGATCCTGCTCGGCCTCTTCGCCATGCTCTTCCAGCGGCTCTACGTCCTCGCCAAGTCGAGCCGCGACGACTTCACCCTCTTCCTCGTCATCGGCACGGCGGTGCTCCTCGCGTCGGAAGTCTTCGTCAACGTCGGCGTCGCCGCCGGCATCCTGCCCGTCACCGGCATCGCCCTGCCGTTCGTGAGCTACGGAGGCAGTTCGCTCATCATGCACTTCGCGCTCATCGCCCTCATGCAGAACATCGCGGTGCGCCGCGGATAGGTGAACAAGAACGCTGTTCGGCAGGCGCGGGTTGACGCCCGCGTTTTCCGTTGATACCCTGCGCGCAGGTCATTGGAAAAAGGAGCGAGCAATGGAATCGAAAAAGGGCATCATCGCCTTCGCGGGCCGCAACGGCTGCGGCAAGGGGACGGCCGCCGAACGCGCCGCCTCCCTGCTCACGGCTCCCAAGCACACCTACTCGGACGTGCTCTACGACACGTTCAAGCTCTGGGGTTTCTCCGGCGACCGGATCAGCCGGCCGGATCTGCAGGCGCTCTCGACCTTCATGCGCGAGCTGAAGGGGCAGGGCGCGATGGCCGACGTCATGGCGCAGAAGTGCGCCGCCGCGACGTCCGCGCACGTGGTCATCGACGGCGTGCGGCGCCTCTCGGACATCGCGGTCCTCCAGGCCGAGTACGGCGACCGCTTCATCCTCGTCTGGATCGAGGCGTCCGCCGACAACCGCTACGAGCGCCTCAAGGCCCGCAAGGCCAAGAGCGGCGAGGAGATGATGTCGCGCGAGGCCTTCGACGCCCAGGAGATGGCCGAGACCGAGCGCCAGCTCGACGACGTCCGGGCGCAGTGCCGCAGCGTCATCGGCAACGACGGCGCCCCCGAGGCGCTCATCACGCAGGTCGACGCGCTCGTCGCCGCCATCAACGACTTCGGTCCCGTCGCGCACGGATGACCGCACGGCGCCCTCATCGAGGGCGTCTTTTTTCATCCTCATTTAAGGCGGAATCGGCACTTATCCCCTCGACAAGGGTTGCCAAAAATGGTATAGTGTGGACGTAAAACAAACGTTCGTCACAAGACTAAAGTATGGCTCCGCTTTCACAATCGACGCCGAGCTATTATCAGGACGGCCTCCGGATGATCTCGTTTTGCCCCATGTGCGAAACGAATTACAATCCGATGGAAGCCCGGGTCTTGGGAGAGAAAGAGGACGGCCACCTTCTGCACATCCGGTGCAAGAAGTGCTGGAACTCCATCCTCGCGCTCGTGTTGGTCTCCAACGCCGGCGTGTCCTCGGTCGGCCTCATCACCGACCTGACGTACGACGACGTGCGCAAGTTCAGCAAGCACGAGGCGCCCGTCACCGCCGACGACGTCATCAGCGTCCATCAGCTCCTCTCCGACGACGGCGAGAAGGACTTCATCGACGCGGTCCTCGAATACATCTGACCTTCGACAGGCCGAAGGCCTCCCCTTGACAGGGGAGGCCTTTGTTCGTATCATCCCGCCATAACGATTAATCGCAGAGTAGCCATATGGCGATGGAAGCGATCAAGCTCGCGCTCAAGAAGCGCGACACGACGGTGACCCCGAAGAAGCTCCGGCTGAAGAGCATCATCCCCGCGGTCATCTACGGACACGGTACGGAGAACAAGAACGTGCAGGTCGACTACAACTCGTTCCACAAGGCCTTCAAGGCCGCGGGCGAATCGACCCTGCTCGACCTCGAGATCGAGGGCGACGGCACGGTGAAGGCCCTGGTCAAGGACTGGCAGGTCGAACCGCTGTCCAACCGCTACACCCACGTCGACTTCTACCAGGTCAACCTGAAGGAGAAGCTCAAGACGGAGGTCGCGCTGAACTTCATCGGCGAATCGCCGGCGGTGAAGGAGCAGGGCGGTTCCATCATCAAGACTCTCGACAGCGTGCTCGTCGAATGCCTTCCGATGGACCTGGTCCACTCGATCGACGTCGACGTCTCGGTCCTGAAGAACTTCGACGACATGATCGCGGTCAAGGACCTCGCGGTCCCGCCGGGCATCGAGATCCTCGAGAACGCCGACGAAGTCATCGTGAAGGTCGAGGCCCCGATGACCGAAGACCAGCTGAAGGCGATGGAGAACGCCGCTCCGGTGGACGTCACCGCGGTGAAGACCGAAGCCGAAGTGAAGGCCGCCGAGGAAGCCGCCAAGGCCGCCGAGGAAGCCGCCGCGAAGGAATAAGATTCCCGCGAACGACAAACGCCCCGTCAGGGGCGTTTTCGTTTGGAGGCGACGAGGACGCGCTCGTCGCCGTAGAGGTCCTTGAGGACCTCGATCTCCGCGTCCGGCATGAGGGCGGCGGTGAGGCGGCGGAGCTCCGGGAACTGCCCCGGTTCGGCTTCGAGTGCGAGGAGGTCGGGCGGACGCTTCCATCGGGCGAGCTTCCTGAAGAGCGCGCGGTAGTGGACGAGGCCGTCGTCGCCGGAGACGAGGGCCAGCTTCGGCTCGCGGAGGCGCACCTCGGGGGCCGTCTTCTTCCAGGTCTTGAGAGGGAGGTACGGAAGGTTGGCGGCGAGGACCGTGAAGCCGGACTTCGGCTCCGGCGGCAGCCGTTTCAGGACGTCGAGCCGGACGAGCCGGGCGCGGCGGCCGAGCTTCATGACACGGACGTTGCCGCGAGCGACGGCTAACGCCTTCGCGGAGACGTCACAGAGGACGGTCTTGGCCTTCGGCCGTTCGACGGCCAGCGTCAGGCCGATGACGCCGGAGCCCGTGCCGACGTCGACGATCGTCGCGACCGCATCGGCGGGCAGGCGGGCGAGGATCGCCTCGACGAGGAGCTCCGTTTCCGGACGAGGGATCAATACGTCCTTCGTCACCCGGAACCTTCGTCCGTAGAACCACTTCTCGCCGACGACGTAGGCGAAGGGCTCGTGCGCCGCCCGGCGGGCGATCATCGCGGCGAAGGCCTTGGCGTCCGCCGGCGCGACCGGGGATTCCGCGTGGGCCACGATCCAGACGCCGTCCCGGCCGAGCGCGTGCGCCAAGAGCGACTCGGCCTCGCGGCGGGGTTCGGGCACGCGGGCGCGCTTCAGGCGGTCGGCGGCGGAAGCGATGAGTTCGCGGACGGTCATATGCGGACAGCCTACGGGAAAAAAAGAAGCTCCGCGAGGGCGGAGCTGGAGAGAAGGGTCGGAGGCGGACCCGCGACCGTCGGTCGGGCCGACGTATCGGGCAGCATCGGGCCGCGCCTCCATGAAGGCGGACGGGATCGCGCTCGTCGCGTCGGAGTTCCGTACGAGCGAGGTGTTCGCGATCCGGCCCAGAAAGGGGTCCGGGAGCCGGCGGGCGGTGCATGCGCAACGCGCCGTGGGGGGGAGGGTGGGCGTCGATCGCGCAACCCAGCACCGCCGGTCCCGAACCGAAACGAAGGTTCGTAGGCAGGAGCGTACACGAAGGCCGCAGAACCGTCAAGGGGGAGCAGTCAGGCCGCGAAACGCGCGCGGGCCGCATCCAATTCCTCCGGCGTGCCGATTGGCATCCAGAAGGTGGACTCCAGGACTCGCACAGGAATCTTGTTCAGGTGTTTTTCGAGCGTGTGCGGCAAGCCGAATTCGCCGCCGGGCGTCATCCCGGGTTCGAGGGTGAAGAACCTCGCGTCGAGCAGGCACGCGCCGACGTAGACGTCTTTCGAGGGAAGCCCCTCGGCGTCCTTCTGGAAGACGATGCTCTTGAGGAAGCCGGCATCGGCTTCGAGGTGGCTGTACGGGCTCGGGTTCGGCACGCGGTGCGCCAGCATGGCGAACGGCTCCGAGGCGGACAGGCGCGCGAGGTCCTCCTTCGCGTACAGGTCGTCGCCGTTCAGGGCGAGGAAAGGCGCGTCATCGAGGAACGGATGCGCGCTCATCAGCGCGTCGTAGGTGCCCAAGAGTTCGGCTTGTTCGACCACGCGGACGGGGAGGACGGAATCCGCCAGATGCGCGCGGATCATCTCGCCCTTATACCCGACGACCACGACGGCCTCGCTGACCGACGCCGGAAGCGCCTCCAGCGTATGGCGGAGGATGGGCTTGCCGCCGACCTCGATCATCGGCTTCGGCAAGGTATCGGTCAGCGGCCGGAGTCGCGTCCCGAGGCCGGCCGCAAAAATCACTGCCTTCATCTTCTTCTCTCTTATTCCTCAAAAGGGTGCGGGAGCGCGGCCATGAGCGCAGCGTCCGTACCAACGGCGCCACACCTCTTCCCGGCGCCAGCGAGCGGCCGCGCTCCCGTACCCGTCATTCCTCGTCTTCGTCGGAACCCGTGCCGAACGTGCCGGCGCGCTCGGCCTCGTGGAGCGAACGGAAGATGTCGTCCAGTTCGCCCGACAGGATGCCGGGAAGGTTATGCCAGGACTTCTTGATGCGGTGGTCCGTCAGGCGGTCCTGCGGGAAGTTGTAGGTGCGGATCTTCTCGGAGCGGCCGCCGGTGCCGATCTGTCCCAGGCGCGCGGCGTCCTGCGCGGCGCGGCGCTTCTCCTCTTCGATGGCGAAGAGGCGCGCGCGGAGCACGGTCATGGCCTTCTCGCGGTTCTGGATCTGGCTGCGCTCGTCCTGGCAGGCCACGATCATCCCGGTCGGCAGGTAGGTGATGCGCACGGCCGAGTAGGTCGTGTTCACGCCCTGGCCGCCGTGGCCGCCCGCGAGGAACGTGTCGACGCGGATGTCCTTGGGATCGATCTTGATGTCGATCTCCTCGGCTTCCGGCATGGCGGCGACGGTCACGGTCGAGGTGTGCACCCGGCCGGCCTTCTCCGTCTCCGGCACGCGCTGGACGCGGTGGACGCCGGTCTCGTACTTCATCTCGCGGTAGACGTTCTTGCCCTGCAGGCTGAAGACGGCTTCCTTGAAGCCGCCGAGGTCGTTGCGGCTCTCGGAGATGGCCGCGACCTTCCACTTCTTCTTTTCCGCGTAGCGGACGTACATGCGGAAGAGGTCGCCGGCGAAGAGCGCGGCCTCGTCGCCGCCGACGCCGGCGCGGATCTCGATGATGGTGTTCTTCTTGTCGAGCGGGTCCGGCTCCACCAGCGCGTCCTCAAGCTCGAGGCGCGCGGCGGCGAACTCCGCCTGGAGGCGGACGGATTCCGACTCGGCCAGCGCGCGCATCTCGGCGTCGGTCTCCTCCTTCAGCGCCTTCTCGGTCTCCGCCACGGCCTTCTCCAGCGACTCGTAGCGCTCGGCGACGTCGAGCAGGTCGCGGAGCTCGCTGTACTCCTGGTTGAGCGCGCGCGATTTTCGGGTGTCCGAAATCACCTCCGGCGTGGACAGGAGCCGCTCGATCTCGGCGAAGCGGGCGCGCTTCTTCTGGATTTCGGAGACGAAGTTCATAGGAAGAGTATAACCCAAGATATGCAAAACCCCGCTTCACGCGGGGTTCGGCGACGAAGCTACTTGGCGGCCTTGGCGACCTTCTTGGCGACGCGCTTGGCGGTGCGGGCCTTCTTGCCCGTGGCCTTGGCGCCCTCGGCGGCCTTCTTGGTCGTGCGCTCCTGGAACTTCTCGACGCGGCGGGAGGTGTCGATCAGCTTCTGCTTGCCGGTGTAGAACGGGTGGCAAGCCGAGCAAAGCTCGACGTGGATCTCCTTGACGGTCGCGCCGGTGGAGAAGGTGTTGCCGCAGGCGCAGACGACCTTCGCTTCCGGATAATATGTCGGGTGGGTTTCCGCTTTCATACGAGGGAAATGAATACGGCGTGTACTCTAGCAGGGGTTGGCAGAGTTGGCAAGGGTGGGCTAGGGTGGGCTCGGAAGGAGGCCACGATGGCCCGAATCGCCCCCGCCCTTTGCCTCGCCGCCGCGCTCGTCCTGTCCTGCGCCGTCCGGCCGGTTCCCGTCGGCGCCGAGCCGAACGGGGCGCCTCCGCCGGAGTCCCTGGCCAAGTGCCTCGCCCGGAAGGGGATCCGCCTCTTCGGCGCCCATTGGTGCAAGCCCTGCCACGACCAGCTCGAGCTGTTCGGCAAGGACGCTCCCGACGTGCCCTATACCGACTGCCAGCCGGAGGGAACCATCGGCAACATCCCCGAGTGCGACAAGCTCGACATCCAGACCTTTCCGACCTGGCGCTTCCCCGACGGCTACAAGGCCCTCGGCGTCCGCAGCCTCAAATGGCTCTCCGAATCGTCCTCCTGCCCCCTCACGTAGGAGGCTTTTTCTTTCGACCTTGACAGGTCCCGGCCGCTTCCCTATACTTCGACCATTATTAACCTCACATTTCCGGCCCCACTCCTGGGAACGGCCCTCCGCGAGGATACGGCCGCCCCTGCCGGGAAGGTGATAAAAGGAGTAGCATCTCTTTTTTCGTTATGTACCAGATTCCCGACCTCGTGGAACTCTTGAAGACCGGCGCCCACTTCGGGCACCAGGTCTCCAAGTGGCATCCCAAGATGAAGCCCTTCCTGTTCGGCTCCAGGAACGGCATCCATATCATCAACCTCGAAGCCACCGTCGAGAAGCTCAAGACGGCCCTCGACGCCGCGCGCGACATGACCGCCAAGGGCGGCGTCATCGTCTTCCTGGGCACCAAGCGCCAGGCCTCCGGCATCGTCGAGAAGTACGCCAAGGAATGCGGCGCGCCGTACATCACCACGCGCTGGCTCGGCGGCACGTTCACGAACTTCCCCGAGCTCTCGAAGCTCATCAAGAAGCTGAACGAGTACCGCGCCAAGGCCGCGTCCGGCGGATTCGACAAGTACACCAAGAAGGAGCGCGTCATCATCGACCGCGAGATCGCGGACATGGAGCGCAAGGTCGGAGGCATCGCGTCCCTCACCAAGCTCCCCGAGGCTCTCTTCGTCATCGACGCCAAGCACGAGAAGACCGCTGTCGAGGAAGCCATGGCCAAGCACGTCCCGATCTTCGGCCTGACCGACTCCAACATCAACCCCGAGGACATCACCTACGGCATCCCGGCCAACGACGACGCCGTGAAGTCCATCGAGCTCATCACCCGCCTCATGTCCGAGGCCGTCAACGAGGGCAAGCGGCTCCGCGAGAAGGACGTCGCCGCCAAGAAGGTCGAGGCCGCCAAGGCCGCCGAACCGTCCGGCGAAGCCCCGTCCCGCATCATCACCGCGTAAGCGTCCGACACCCCATTAACCTTCCGTTCCTATGATCGACGCCAAGTCCGTTTCCGAACTCCGCGCCATGACCGGCGCCGGCATCGTCGAGTGCAAGAAAGCGCTCGAGGAAGCGAACGGCGACATGGCCCTCGCCGCCGAGAACCTCCGCAAGAAGGGGATCATCAAGGCCGGGTCCAAGTCCGACCGCCAGACGTCCGAAGGCCTCGTCTACGCCTACGTCCACGGCAACGGCAAGCTCGGCGCGATGGTCGAGGTCCTCTGCGAGACCGACTTCGTCGCCCGCACCGACGGCTTCAAGGAGCTCTGCCATTCGCTGGCGCTCCAGATCGCCGCCATGAACCCGCTGTACGTCTCGAGCGACTCCATCCCGCCGGAAGTCATCGAGAAGGAGAAGGAGATCCATGCCGAGGAATTCGTCGGCTCGAACAAGCCCGCCGAGATGGTCGCCAAGATCGTCGAGGGCAAGCTCGGCAAGTGGTACTCCGAGGTCTGCCTGATGAACCAGGCGTTCATCAAGGACGAGGACAAGACCGTCGAGGACGTGGTCAAGGAGTCCATCGCCAAGATGGGCGAGAACATCCAGGTCAAGCGCTTCACGCGCTACGCCATGGAGTCGCACAACCAGGTCCCCGGCTGATTCCCGAGGAGAAAAACCGCCCACAGGCGGTTTTTCGTTTCCGTTGCTATCCTTTGAAAGGACCTTTCCACAGGAGGACGACATGCGCGCAAGAGCATTTGTTCTGGCCCTCGCGGCGTATGCCGCCACTTCATGCGGCGGGAGCCAGAAGCCCAAGGGCCACAAGCCCGACGCCAAGGACGTCCCGTACGAGATCGGCGTCTGGGTCGAAGACGACCCGCGGATGCCCAAGAGCGTCGTGTTCAAGGGCTGCGCGGCCTGGAAGGCCAAGAACGTCGCCTGCGTCGAGACGCCGTCCAAGGCGTTCGCCGACATCCGCATCTACGCCGACGACGGCGAATGCGTCGTCATGGACGACATGGACACGCCCGACGATCCCAAGGACGACAAGAAGCGCACGACGCTGGCCTGGGCCTACTCCGGCGGCGACATCAAGATGATGATGCGCTGCCTCACGAGCAAGGACGGCGTCTACGACGCGCACCAGCTCGCCGCGGTCGTGACCCACGAGGTCGGGCACCAGCTCGGCGTCTGGGAGCACGTGCCGTATCCGCCGAAGTGCGAGGACGCCAAGACGCACCCGACCGGCGGCAAGGTCTGCGGGACGGCCGTCATGAACCCGTACTACGACGAGAAAGTCGACTACGTCACGGACGTCGACGCGCTCGCGTTCGACCTGCGCGATCCCCGGTACTCGGTCCTCGTGAACGACGTGCCGCCCAAGGATCTTCCGGACTGCGTCTACCGCACGCACTGAACCGCCCCATGCCCCACAGAGCTCCGAAGGAGCGACGTGGGGTTGACGGGCGGTTTTTTCGTCGCCACCCTGTCGTCAGGAGGCATCGATGACGCGTTCCGTCCTTTCGCTGGCCGCGCTGGCGCTCGTCGCCTGCGGCGATAACGACTACGACCTCTACGAACACGAGCCGTCGGAGTTCCGGACGCTCAGCGTCTGGGCCGACCCGCATCCCGACGTCCCGCCGGACCTCGCCCGCGAGGCCTGCGAAGCCTGGCGCCCGGAAGGCGTCCTCTGCGCGCTCGCCGACGATCCTTTGGAAGCGCTCGTGCGCATCCACGCCTTCACGGGACCCTGCGAGAAGAACGACGACGGCAGCTACACGCTCGGCTACGCCACCGCGGGAGGCGACGTCACCCTCATGATCGAGTGCCTCCGCCGGTTCGGCGGGACGCCGGTCGGGATAGATCTCCTCTGGCCGACCATCGCGCACGAAGTCGGGCACCAGCTCGGCCTCTGGACGCACGTCCCGGCCGAAGACGGCGTCGCCCTCATGAACCCGAAGATCCACGAAGGGCTCTACGGCATCACCGTCCTCGACCACGAGGCGTACCTGATGCGCGACGAGGACGGCGCGGTGCTGCGGCAGGCGCACGGCGGCTGCACGCTGACGCGACGCGAATGACCCCACTACGCTCGCCTGGCGGCGAGCTTCGAGGGGCAGGCCCCAATGGATGAGGCATGCCCCACGAAGCTCCGCAGGAGCGGAGTGGGGTTTTCATTCACTTCACGCGTCCTTCCGCCGAGCCTATACTGTCTGCGTATGTCTCTGTGGAGGGTGAAGCATACGTTATCGCCGGTCGTTGAATACGCGCTGGTCGTCCTGGTCGCCGTGTACGGCCTTTTCGGCATCTACCTGGCCGCCATCCGCCCGTTCGCCGTCGCGACGACGTCTCCGGCGACCTCGATCGCCGAACCCGTGCCGCTCGACGCGGAACTCTGGGTCCGCCGAGATAACCGCGTCGAAGGCTACGCGTACGCGGTGCCGCCCGGCTGGCTCTCCGACGACGCCGACCCGTCCTCCGTCCGGCTCGGCCGCTCCGCGAAGGAGATGACGCTCGCGGGACGCGAAGGCGAAGGCCTGCTCCTCGAGACGATCCCGCTCTACGAAGGCAAGACGATCGTCGACGCCGCCGCTTCCGACTTCTCGACGGGGCGCCCCGCGCTCTACGACGTCGCCGTCGACGGACGCCTCTCGCTCTTCGCCGCCGAATTCTCGGGCGGCCGCGTCCTGCGCCAGGTCGCCTACGTCCCGATGGGGGACCGCGCGCTCGTCGTCCGCGCCGCCGCCGTCGACCCCGCGGTCTTCGCCATGTTCCTCACCCACGTCCGGTTCTATTCCTCTGAAGCGCTAACCCCCACGCCATGATCCGCGTCGCCATCAACGGCTTCGGCCGCATCGGCCGCAACACCTTCAAGGCCTCCTTCGGACGCTTGAAGGAGCTCGAGTTCGTCGCCGTCAACGACCTGACGGACACCAAGACGCTCGCGCACCTCCTGAAGCACGACACCAACTACGGCGCGTACGAGAAGACCGTGACGTACGACGAGAAGAACCTCTACGTCGGCGGCAAGAAGATCATCGTCACCGCCGAGAAGGACCCGACCAAGCTTCCGTGGAAGGACCTGAAGATCGACGTCGTCATCGAATCGACCGGCCGCTTCACCGACGAGAAGGGGGCGGGCCAGCACCTGACCGCCGGCGCCAAGCGCGTCGTGCTTTCGGCGCCCGCCAAAGGCGGCGAGATCCCGACCTACGTGCTGGGCGTGAACGGCCAGGACTATAAGGGGAAGTCGAACATCATCAACAACGCGTCCTGCACCACCAACTGCATCGCGCCGGTGGCCGCCGTCATCCATTCGAAGTTCGGCATCAAGAAGGCGATGATGTCCACGATCCACAGCTATACCGCCGACCAGGTCCTGCAGGACGGTCCGCACAAGGACCTCCGCCGCGCCCGCGCCGCCGCCGCCAACATCATCCCGACCTCCACCGGCGCCGCCATCGCCGTCACCGAGACGATCCCCGAACTCAAGGGCCTCTTCGACGGCCTGTCGCTCCGCGTGCCCACGTCCGTCGTCTCGCTATCCGACTTCACCTTCGTCGTCGGCAAGAAGACGACCGTCGAGGAGGTGAACAAGGCCATCAAGGCCGCCTGCGCCACCAAGCGCTACGAGGGCGTGATGACTTACACCGAAGAGGAACTCGTCTCGTCGGACTTCATCAAGAATCCGTACTCGTCCATCGTCGACATCAACCTCACCCAAGTCGTCGACGGCGACCTCGTGAAGGTCATCGCCTGGTACGACAACGAATGGGGCTACTCCTGCCGCCTCGGCGAGATGGTCGAACGCGTCGGCAAGTCCATCAAATAGGATGCCCGGGCGGTACACGAAACCGGTCTACGGCCATCACACCCCGTGGTGGGTCTTCGACCTCGCCACCGCCGCGGGGTGCGTCATTTTCGCGTGGGCCGCGAACGCGGTGACGGCCTGGGCGGCCATCCCGCTCGCCGTGCTCCTCTACGGCTCGTTCGTCGAGCCGCGCCTTTTGAAGACCACGCGGTACGACGTCGGGAAAGGGGAGAAGTCGCTGAAGATCGCCTTCGTCTCCGACATCCACGTCGGCCCATATAAAGGAAGCGCGTGGGTGAAGCGGCTCGCGCACGCCACGCACGCCCTCGAACCGGATATCATCCTGCTCGGCGGCGATTTCCTGCACGAGCGCGCCGGCGAACTGAAGAAACTCGAACCGCTCAAGGACTTCCGCGCGCCGCTCGGCGTCTACGCCATCCTCGGCAACCACGATGAGTACAAGGCGTCGAAAGAAGCGCACGCCTGGTTCATGGCATCGGGAATCCCGCTCGTCGAGAACCGTTCCATGCCCGCGAAGGAAGGCGTCACCGTCGCCGGCGCCGACGACGACTGGTACGGCGAGACGGATCTCGAAGCGGCCTTCAAAGACATCCCGCCGGACGGCCTCGCCGTGGTGATGCTCCACAATCCCGACCTCGCGCCGCACGCGGCGAAACTTCTGAAGGGCCGCCCTGGCGCGACGGTCTTCTTTTCCGGCCACACCCACGGCGGACAGATCCGCCTGCCCCTCGTCGGACCGGTGCCCGCGCTCCCGCACCACCTCGGCCGGAAGTACGACCGCGGCGTCTTCGCCTTCGAGGGCATCCCGCTCGTGCTCGGCGCCGGGACGGGGGAGTCCGGCCCCCGCGCGCGCCTCTTCTGCCCGCCGGAAATCGTGCTGGTCACGGTGCGGCATTAGGCTCGGAATGGTATAGTGGAGGCGATATGGAGAAACCCCAGCGCCGCCAACGCATCGTCATCCTCGGGGCCGGTTTCGGCGGCTTGTCGACCGCGAACCGCCTGGTGAAGGAGCTCGGCATGCCGGACGGGCATGAGATCGTCGTCATCGACAAGCATACGCACCACCTGTACCGCCCTTGGCTGTACGAGGTCGCGACCGGCGACGCCTCTGAGGAGACGCTGAAAGTCGGCATCGCCACGCCGTTCGAGGACATCCGCACGCATCTCGCGCCGAAACGCGTCCTCGTCGAATACGAGGAAGTCATGGGCGTCGACTGGGACGCGCGGGCCGTGGTCCTGTCCGACGAGCGCAAGCTCGGGTTCGACCACTTGGTCGTCGCGCTGGGCGCGTCGCCGTCCTTCTTCGGCATCGAAGGCCTCGATCGCCATGGCGTGCCGATGTACAGCCTGCGGGACGCGCTGATCGTGCACCGCAAGCTCGTCGAGCTCATCGAAGCCAAGCGGCGCAACGAGATCCCGTTCATCCGGATCCTCATCGGCGGCGCGGGGCCGACCGGCGTCGAGTTCGCCTGCGAGCTTTCGGAATTCCTGCGCAAGCAGGTCCGCAAGGGCCGGCTCGGCGCGGCGGAATATTCGATCGAGATGGTCGAGGCGTCGCCCCGGCCGCTCGGCATGCTCGATCCCGAGATGTCCGCGTGGGCCAAGGCCCGTCTGGAGAAGCTCGGCATCAAGCTGCTGCTCGACACCTGCATCAAGGGCGCGCACAAGGACCACGTCGTGCTGGCGCCGAGGCCGCTCAAGCCCGGCGAGACGGAGGAGATGCTGCTCTGCGATTTCCGGAAGGACCACGAGAAGGAAGTGACGACCGACCTCCTGGTCTGGTGCGGCGGGTTCCAGGCGAACCCGGTCGTGGCGAAGCTCGGCCTCGCGGTCGACGCGCGCGGCCGCATCGAGGTCGACGAGACGCTCCGCGTCCGCGGGAAGGAACGCGTCTGGGCCGTCGGCGACTGCCTGTCGCTCGCCGATCCGAAGACCAAGCGTCCCGTGCCGCAGCTGGCCCAGGCGGCCATCCACCAGGCCGCGACCGTCGCCGCGAACATCGCCCGCGCGTTCACAGGCGCCGCACCCGCGCCCTATCCGTTCCCGACGATGCACACCGTCGTCCCGATGGGCGGCGCGTGGGGCATCGCCCAGGTCTTCGGCCTCCGTCTCAAGGGGCGCATCGTCTGGCCGATTCGCCTGGCCGCCGACGTCCGGTATTTCCTGAAGACGCTTCCGCTCGGGTGCGCATGGAAGCTCATCCGCGCACCGCTCACCACCTTCCGCCGCAACAACCTTTGATATGCGTCTCCGCGTCATCGACGACTACAGGTCCCTGAAAGGCAAGCGCGTGCTCCTGCGCGCCGACTTCAACGTGCCGGTGAACCGCGGCAAGATCGGCGCCGAAGAGGATTGGCGGCTCCGCCGCGTCGTGCCGACCATCGAAAAGCTCCGCAAGGCCGGCGCGCGCGTCGTCCTCTGCACCCATATGGGGCGTCCGGAAGGCAAGAAGGTCGCGACGCTCAAGCTCGACGCCGTGGCCAAGCGGCTCTCCGTCCTCGCGCACGCGCCCGTCGAGAAGCTCGCGGACTGCGTCGGCGAAGAGGTCGAGAAGGCCGTCGCCGCCATGAAGGACGGCGAGATCGTCATGCTCGAGAACCTGCGCTTCAAGAAAGGGGAGGAGCAGAACGACCTCGCCTTCGCCGAAGCGCTTTCGCGCCTCGCCGACGTCTACGTCGACGAGGCCTTCGGCGTCGCGCACCGCGCGGCCGCCTCGAACGTGGCCATCACGCGGTATCTCCCGTCATATGCCGGCCCGCTGCTCGCGGCGGAAGTCGACGCGCTCACGCGCGCGCTCGAGGCGCCCGAGCGCCCGTATCTCGTGATCATGGGCGGCGCCAAGGTCTCGAGCAAGATCGCCGTCATCTCGCAGATGCTCTCCGTCGCCGACCGCGTCCTGCTCGGCGGCGCGCTCATCGCTCCTTTCTACAAGGCCATGAGCCACTGCATCGGCGCGACGGACTGCTCCGACGAGGACCTCGAGGCCGCGGTCTCGCTCATGAAGCACCCGTATTACAAGAAGCTCATCCTCCCGCACGACGTCGTCATCGCGGATCCGCGCGACGCGAAGAGCAGGCCGCAGATCGTCGACCTCCAGAACGAGCCGTTCGACCTCTGCCAGGACCACGAGGCCATCCTCGACATCGGCCCCAAGACGATTTCCGCGTACGCCTCCTACATCCGCTCCGCGAGGATGATCGTCTGGAACGGGCCGCTCGGCTGGTTCGAACAGCCCAAGTACAGCCACGGCACGCTCGCGCTCGGACGCCTCATCGCCGCGCGCTCGAAAGGCCGCGCCTTCGGGGTCGTCGGCGGCGGCGAGACGGTCCAGGCGCTGACGCGCACGGGGCTCGCCGACTGCGTCGACCACGTCTCGACCGGCGGCGGCGCCATGCTCGAGTTCCTCGAGGGCAAGGTCCTGCCCGGCATCCAGCCCCTGATCGTCGAAGAGAAATAACCTTCATCCTATGACCATGACCCCGTTCGATCCTCCCCAGGACGCCGGCGGACGCCTGCTCCGCGCGCTCTTCGGCCTCCTCGCGCTCGGCCTGTTCATCTACGTGACGCTGCTCGCGCGCAACGCCTCCAAGCAGCACGACTACATCGGCCGGCCGGAATCCCAGCGCGACACCATCGCCATCTCGGCGGAAGGCAAGGTCACGGCGCGCCCTGACATCGCTTCCATCTCCGTCGGCGTGATGACCGAGAAGAAGACCGTCGCCGACGCGCAGAAGGAGAACACCGCGAAGATGACCGCCATCATCGCCAAGATCAAGACCTTCGGCGTGGCCGACGAGGACATCAAGACGACCAACTATTCCATCTACCCGCAGTACGACTGGATCGACAACCGCCAGGTGGAGCGCGGCTTCCAGGTGACG
>Ga0209966_1000147_pt1 | contig 30199 bp, 23 predicted proteins | sample RhisoiCoNPM_FD_187575 | JGI IMG/M metagenome (GOLD analysis project Ga0209966, IMG submission 187575) | Arabidopsis thaliana rhizosphere microbial communities from the Joint Genome Institute, USA, that affect carbon cycling - Rhizosphere... | ecosystem: Host-associated > Plants > Roots >... | reverse complement strand
GAGTCTCGGACTCGGTCCAGGGAACCGGATCAGCCAGAAGAGGTCGCGACATGCAGGCGATGATCCTCCTCAATGAAATCACGACGCTGCAGGTAAATTTGAGAACTATTTCGCCCCGGATCGGGCGCCGACGGTCTGCTAGAATGAGCGGCCTATGACACCCTCCACCCCGCTCGTGGGCATTCTCATGGGCTCGAAGTCGGACTGGGAAACCATGGCCAACGCGGCGAAGGCGCTCGACGCGCTCGGCGTCCCGTACGAGGTCAACGTGATGTCGGCCCACCGCACCCCGGCGCTGGTGGACGAGTACGTGACCGGCGCCGAGGGGCGCGGGCTCGAGGTCATCATCGCGGGCGCGGGCGGGGCCGCTCACCTGGCCGGCGTGTGCGCGGCACGCACCGCGCTGCCCGTCCTCGGCGTGCCGATGCAGTCGAAGGCCCTCAACGGGATGGACTCGCTGCTCTCCACGGTACAGATGCCGGCAGGCATCCCGGTCGGCACGCTCGCCATCGGCAACGCGGGAGCCACCAACGCCGGGCTGCTCGCCGGCGCCATCCTCGCCAACAAGTACCCGCACATCCGCGCGGCGCTCCGCAAGTATCGCGACGCGCAGACCCAGGCCTTGATGGGCCAGACCGACCCGCGCACAAGCGACACCTCGCAGGGAGGCAAGCCATGACCAGCATGAGCCCGTTCCGCACCCGGCTCGAGCAGGCGGTGAATGCCCGGCACAGCCGGATGAATCCCTTCACCGAGAAATGGGTCAACGGCGAGCTGACGCGTACCCAGCTGGGCCAGTGGGTCTGTCAGCACTACCAGTACGTCTCCCAGTTCGCCCGCTGGTGCGCCACCGTCTACGGCACCTGCCCCGATCCCGACGCCCGCGATTTCCTGCTCGAGAACATCATCGAGGAGGAGTCGGGCACCAAGCACGTGGACCTGCTGATCCGGTTCGGCGAGGCCTGCGGGGTGAGCCGGACCGAGGTCGAGGGCGCGCGACAGCTGCCGAGCACGCGCGCGCTGACCGCGTGGTGCTACGAGACGGCGCGGAAGCCGTTTCACGTCGCGGCGGCGGGCCTGCTGGTCGGCCTCGAGTCGCAGGTGCCCGGCATCTACAAGCGGAACCTTCCCCCGCTCAAGACGCACTACGGCTTCACCGACCACGAGGTGGAGTTCTTCGCGATCCACATCGAGGCGGACGAGGTGCACGGCGAGCGCGGCTACCAGATCGTCGAGCGGCACAGCACCACCCCGGACAGGCAGGCCGAGGCCGCCGACACGGTCCGCGAGGCGACCGAGATGCGCTGGCAGTACATGACGGGCCTGCATCGCGCCTTCGTGCTCAAGGAAGACGCGTGAGCGAAGCCCGACGGGTCGCCTCGCTCGACGAGGTCCCGGCGGGCCGACCGACGCTGGTGCAGCTCGACGGCACGCGCATCGTGCTGGCCCGGCTGGGCGATACCGTGTACGCGTGCGGCGACGTGTGCTCGCACCGCGGCGGCCCGCTGAGCGAGGGGAAGCTGAACGGCAACCGGCTGGTCTGCCCCTGGCACGGATGGATGTACGACGTCCGGACCGGGCAGTGCCTCTTCCCGGGACGCGGCGCGGCGGTTCCCAGCTATCCGGTGCGCACGGACGCGGGCGAGATCTTCGTGGAGCTGCCGTGATCACGATCAAGCGGCTCACTCTCGAGGACGCCCTCGTGCTCCTGCAGGCGGCCGAGCGGAAGGCCCACGAGATCGGAGTGGCCGAGACGATCTGCGTGTGCGATGACGGTGGCCATCCGATCGCGCTGCACCGCATGACCCAGGCCCGCATCACCGGTGTGGAGATCGCCATCGCCAAGGCATTCACCGCGGCCGGCCATCGCCGCGCCACTCACAAGTTCAACCAGCCGCCGGGCGGTCCCGCCCTGCCCGGCAACGAAGCCTTCGGCATCCACGCCATGCATCCCGGCCGGTTCGCGGTCTTCGTGGGCGGGTTCCCCATCGAGGTCGACGGCGCCGTGGTGGGCGGTATCGGCGTCAGCGGAGGGAATGGCGAGCAAGACACCGCGGTGGGAACGGCCGCCCTCGAGGCCTTTCAGCGTCACCTCGCTTCCGTTTCTTGACCCTCTAATTCTGCCCTCGTAGACTGAAGGGGATGTTCCTCCCTTCCGCGGCGAGGCCGCCGCAATCTCGTCGGATGGTTCCGACCACCGCCGCGGCAGTATCCGATTCTGCGCCCGTGCTCGTCTCCTCCCGCGTGGCGCGTACGGTGGCGTGCTCGCTCGCGGTGGCGACCGCCCTCGTGACTGTGCTGGTCTTCTTCCCCGCCCTCCGGGCCGACTGGGTCGACTGGGACGACCAGACGAACTTCCTCGACAACCCGCACTACCGGGGCCTCCAATGGTCCCGGCTTCAATGGATGTTGACGACGAACTTGATGGGGCACTGGATCCCGGTGACCTGGCTCACCCTGGGGATGGACTACGTCGTCTGGGGGATGAATCCATTCGGCTATCACCTCACGAATCTGCTATGGCATACCGCGAGCGCCGTCCTGTTCTACCTCGTCACTCGACGCCTCCTCGGGCTGACCATGCCCTCGGCGTCGTCGGTCGTGCGCAGCGCGGGCGCGGCGGCCGCCACGCTCTTCTTCGCGATTCATCCGCTCCGAGTTGAATCGGTCGCGTGGATCACCGAGCGTCGCGCTCTCACGTCCGGGTTCTTCCTCCTGCTCGCCGTGCTTTCCTACCTGAAAACCCACGAACGGCCACCGGAGGTGCGCGCCGGATGGCGCCTGGTCGCGCTCGCATCCACCGCGCTCGCCCTCGGCTCGAAGGCCATCGTCATGGGCCTGCCGCTCGTGCTGGTGATCCTCGACGTCTACCCGCTGCGCCGGCTCGGTCCGGGCTTTTGCGACTGGCGGAGCTCTCGCGGCAGGTCGGTGTGGCTCGAGAAGATCCCGTTCGCCCTGCTCGCGGCGGCCGCAGCCGTCATCGCGTTCAATGTCCAGCGCAGCACCGGGTACTTGACCCCGGCGACGCTCGAGACTCGGCTGGCGATCGCCGCCTACAACGTGTGGTTCCACGCGTGGAAGACCTTCGTGCCCTTGAACCTCAGTCCGGTCTACGAGCTACCCCTCTCGGTGAGCCCGCTCGAGGGACCCTATCTGCGGAGCGCCGTCGCGGTGCTGGCGATCACGGCAACGGTCTGGATCGTTCGTCGCCACTGGCCGGCGGGCCTGGCGACGTGGGCGTTCTACCTGGTGATGCTCGCGCCGGTGAGCGGTATCGTGCACACCGGTTACCACCTCGGCGCCGACCGCAACACCTATATCGCCTGCGCGGGCTTTGCGGTGCTGGTGGGGGCGCTGGTGGCCCTGGTCGGCGACGCCTGGCAACGCGGAACCCTTCGCCGCATGATCGCGGCGCCCGCGCTCGCCCTCTGCCTCGCGTGGATCGTCGGCCTCGGCCTGTCCGCGAGCATCCAGACCACGGTGTGGCAGGATTCCGAGACGCTCTGGCGCTACGCGGTCGAGATCGATCCCGCGTGCTCGGTCTGTCAGCATCATTTCGCGGTCAGCATGGCCCGCCGCGGCAACCGCGCCGAGGGGGTAGCGGCCTTCGAGCGCGCGATCGCCTTGCGGCCCGACCGCTCCGAGTACCGCGCCAACTACGGCGTCGTGCTCATGGAGATGGGGCGTCGGGAGGAAGGCCTGGCCGCGCTGCGCTACCGCGTTGCCGACAATCCCCGCGACCTCGGGGCGCGGCGCAACTTCGCGCTCGCGCTCATCCAGGATGGCCGTCCCGCCGAGGCGATCACGGAGCTGGAATCCGTCCTGCGGATGCAGCCCGGCTGGGTGCCGGCCCTCGATACCCTCGGTCAGGCCTATCTCGTGGCCGGCCGCGTCGAGTCGGCCATGGGCGCGTTCCGGCGCGCCATCGCCGCGAGTCCGAGGGACCCGATCGCTCACCTGGGCCTCGCGCGCGCCTATCTCGCCGGGGGAGACGGAGCCGCCGCGCGCGAGCAGATCGCCATCCTCGAGACGATCGATCCCGGACTCGCCGCGCGGGTCGCCCAGGAGTTCCAGTAGCCTGCACCGATTTCGTGTAGACTGCCCCTCGCAGTGGTCACGGAAGCCATCTCGGTCGAACGCCTGTCGAAGCTCTACGCCACGCGGGACGGCGGGGTCGCCGCGCTGGAACGGATCAGCTTCTCCATCGGCGAGGGTGAGTTCGTGGCGGTGGTGGGGCCGTCGGGCTGCGGCAAGTCCACCCTCCTCAAGATCCTGGCCGGCCTCCTCGCGCCCAGCGGGGGCGCGGCCTCGCTCCGGGGCACGGCGATCGCGGGCCCCCGGCGGGATATCGGCGTGGTCTTCCAGGCCCCGGTGCTCTTCCCCTGGCGCACCGTGCTCGACAACGTGCTGCTGCCCATCGACGTGCAGGGCCTGGGCCGCGATCGGTACCTGCCCCAAGCCATGGACCTCCTCTCGCTGGTCGGCCTGCGAGACTTCGAGCGCCGCTATCCGTGGGAGCTCTCGGGCGGCATGCAGCAACGGGTCGCGATCACCCGGGCACTCGTTCACGATCCGGCCATGCTCCTCATGGACGAGCCGTTCGGCGCGCTGGACGCGATGACGCGCGAGCACATGAACCTCGAGCTGCAGCGGATCTGGCTGGAGAAGAAGAAGACGGTGTTCTTCATCACCCACTCGATCCCGGAAGCGGTGTTCCTGGCCGACCGCGTGCTCGTGATGACGCCGCGCCCCGGGCGCATCGTCGACGACTTGCGGATCAAGCTCGTCCGCCCGCGCTCCCTCGATGTCATGGCCACGCCCGAGTTCGGAGAGTACACGCGCCACATCCGCGCGCTCTTCAGCGTCAAGGGAGGGCTCGACGCGTGAGGAGCGGCCGGAACATCACCCTGAGCGTGCTCCTGTTCTGCGCGTCGATCGGGCTCTGGGAGGCGGTCGTCCGTGGCTTCGACATTCCCGCTTTCATCCTGCCGCCGCCGTCACAGGTGGCGATGGCGCTCTGGCGCGGATTCGCGAGCGGCCTCTACCTGCAGCATCTCGCCCACACGCTGCTGGAGACCATGCTGGGCTTCGTGGCCGGATCGGCGCTGGGGCTGATCCTGGGCACCCTCGTGGCCATGAGCCGCCCGGTGGAGTTCTTCCTCTATCCCTACATCGTGATGTTCCAGTCCCTCCCGAAGGTCGCCCTCGCCCCGCTGATCGTGGTGTGGTTCGGGCTCGGGCTCACCTCCAAGGTCATCAATGCGGCCTTGATCGCGTTCTTCCCGCTACTCGTCAACACCATGGTCGGCCTGCGCTCCGCCGACGAGGAGCGCGTGAGCCTGATGCGCTCGCTCGCGGCCAGCGAGCGGCAGATCTTCTGGATGCTGCGGCTGCCCAACGCCCTGCCCTTCGTCATGGCCGGGCTCGACGTGGCGATGATCTTCGCGCTGATCGGCGCGATCGTGGCCGAGTTCGTAGGGGCCCAGAAGGGGCTCGGCATGCTCATCCAGTCGATGAACTTCAACATGGACGTGTCCGGACAGTTCTCCATCCTGCTGATCCTCTCGGTGGTGGGACTGATTCTCAACCGCGGGGTCATGATGATCCGCAAGCGTGTCCTCTTCTGGGACCCCTCCGAGAAGGAGCGGGCCGAACAAGAAAGGGTCAGTGCATGATCGCTCGCCTCGTCGCCCTCGGCGCTTCCCTGCTCCTCACCCTGTCCGCGGCGCCGGACGGGGCCGCACAGACCAAGGTCCGCGTCGGCTGGTGCGCCAAGACCGTCTCGAGCGCGGCCACTCCCTTCGCGATCGCCACCAAGATGGGCTGGTTCAAGGAGGACGGCGTGGAGGTCGAGCTGGTGCCCCTCTCCGGCTCGGGCGATTGTGTCAAGACGGTGGCCACCAAGGAAGTCGCCTACGCCCTGCCGAGCGTCGAGCCGCTGGCCGCGGCGCGGCCGCAGGGAGTGAAAGCCAAGATCTTCTACACCGCATACCAGGGCAACATCTACGGCATCGCGGTCCCGGCGGACAGCCCGGTGCAGAAGATGACCGATCTCAAGGGCAAGAACATCGGCGTCATCTCGATGGGATCGGCGGGCGTGCATATCGCCCGCGCCCTCGCCGCGACCAGCGGCATGGATCCGGCCGTCGACATCAACGTGGTGGTCGCGGGGGAGGGCGCCCAGACCGCCGCCATGGTGCGGAGCGGACAGGTCGCGGCGCTGAGCCAGTACGACACCCAGTACGCGATGGTCGAGAACGCAGGCGTGAAGCTACGGGTCTTGGACACCAAGGACATCGACCGCTATCCCTCCAACGGGCTCCTCGCCCTCGAGGACACGCTGAAGACGCGGCCGAGGGAGGCCGCGGCAGTCGCGCGCGGCTACGCGAGGGGCACGATCTTCGCCATCAACAATCCGGAGGCGGCGATCCGCATGCTGTACGAGGTGTACCCGCAGACGCGCCCGACCGGCAAGGACGAGGCCACCGCGATCCGCGACGACGTCCGCGTCCTCCAGGCGCGGATCGTGAACTGGAAGCTCGACAAGGCCGGCGTGAGCAAGTGGGGCGAGAACTCCGAGACCAACTACGCGGCCTACGCCGAGTTCCTGCTCAAGTGGGGCGTGATCAAGCAGAAGGTCGACGTGCACGATCTGATCACCAACGAGCTGATCGGGTCGATCAACAACTTCGATCCGGCCAAGGTGGCGGCCGAGGCCCGCGCCTACAAGAGGTAGTCCCATGGCTCCTGGCGGAAATCCGTCTCGTATCGGCGTCGACATCGGCGGGACCTTCACCGACCTGGTGTGGGTGGACGAGGCCACCGGGGCGGCCCGCGTGGGCAAGCTGCTCACGACTCCCAAGGATCCGTCCCAGGCCGTCGAGGAAGGCGTGGTGATCCTGCTCCACGAGGCGGGGGGCACCGCCGCCTCGGTGGGCGCGCTGATCCACGGCACCACCCTGGCCACCAACGCGCTGATCGAGCGCAAGGGCGCCCGGGTGGGCCTGCTGACCACCGCCGGCTTCCGGGACGCGGTCGAGATCGGGCGAGAGGGCCGCTACGACATGTACGACCTCTTCATCGATCCGCCGATCCCCCTCGTGCCCCGGCAGCTGCGGGTCGAGGTCACCGAGCGCGTCCGGGCCGACGGCTCGATCCTGCGTCCGCTCGATGAAATGCAGGCCCGCGACGCCATCGGCCGGCTCGCCACCCTCGGCGTCGAGGCGGTGGCGATCTGTCTGCTCCACGCCTACCGGAACCCGGTCCACGAGCAGGCCCTCGCGCGGCTCTGCCGCGAGCTGCTGCCCGGTGTACCGGTCTCCTGCTCCTCCGACGTGGTGCCGGAGATCCGCGAGTACGAGCGCACGTCCACCACCAGCGCCAATGTCTACGTGATGCCGCTGATGGCGCGCTACCTCGACGATCTCGAGCGCAAGCTGCAGGCCCTGGGCGTCCCGGGCCGGCTCTACGTGATGATGTCGGCGGGCGGGATCGCGACCCCCGAGACGGCGAAGCGGGTGCCCATTCGTCTCGTCGAATCCGGCCCCGCGGCCGGTGCCCTGGCCGCGGCGCGGATGGCCCGACAGGTCGGCGAGGAGCGCCTGCTCTCCTTCGACATGGGCGGGACCACCGCGAAGGCCTGCGTCATCGACCGCGGCGAGCCGCAGCTGGCGCGCGAGTTCGAGGTCGCGCGCGCCGATCGCTTCAAGAAGGGCTCCGGGCTGCCGATCCGCGTGCCGGTGGTGGAGCTGATCGAGATCGGCGCGGGCGGCGGCTCCATCGCGCGGGTCGACCGCATGGGATTGCTCAAGGTCGGGCCCGACAGCGCGGGGGCCGATCCGGGGCCGGCATCGTACGGGGCGGGCGGGCGCGAGCCGACGGTCACCGACGCCGATCTGCTCCTCGGTTACCTCGACGCGGGCTTCTTCCTGGGCGGGCGGATGCGCCTCGACGTGGAGGCGGCCCGACGCGCCGTCGAGGAGCGCGTGGCCGGGCCGATGGGCCTCGGCCTCACCGAGGCGGCATGGGGCATCCATCGCGTGGTCAACGAGAACATGGCGGCCGCGGCCCGCGTGCACGGCATCGAGCGCGGCAAGGACCTGCGCGGATATCCGCTCTTCGCCTTCGGGGGCGCCGGACCGGTGCACGCCTGGCACGTCGGCCGGATCCTCCGGGTGCCGCGCGTCATCATTCCTCACGGCGCGGGTGCCTTGTCGGCCTACGGCCTGCTCGCGGCCCCGCTGGCCTTCGACTTCGTCCGCACCGCCCCGCAGCGGATGGCCTCTGCCGACTGGGCCCAGATCAATCGTTTGTTCGACGAGATGGAGGCCGAGGGCCGGCGGATCGTGCGCGGCGCCGGGGTGCCGGACGCCGACATCGCGGTGCGGCGCAGCGCCGAGATGCGCTATCTCGGACAGGGACACGAGGTGGACGTGTCGATCCCGCTCGGCCCCCTCGGCCCGCAGAGCGTCGAGGCCATCACCACCGCGTTCGAGGCGGCCTATCGCCTTCTGTACAGCCGCACGCCGCAGGGCGTGCCGCTGGAGGCGCTCAACTGGCGCGCCGTCGTCTCCGGGCCTGCCCCCGACGTTCTCGGGTCGCCCGCGGCCGGGGGGAGTCCGGGGGCCATTTCGGGGCCCCCGCATCCAACAGAGCCTTCAAGAAGTAAACGGTCGACCGCGGCCGGGGGGAGTGCGGGGGCCATTTCGGGGCCCCCGCAGATGAAGACTCGCCGCCAAGCCTATTTTCCCGAAGCCGCCGGCTACGTCGACACCGCGGTCTACGACCGCGACGCGCTCGCCCCCGGCACACGCTTCACCGGGCCGGCCATCGTCGAGGAGCGAGAGTCCACCACCGTCGTCGGGCCGGGCGCGACGGTGACCGTGGACGCCCATCGGTCCCTCATCCTCACGCCGTCTGCCGAGGAGGCACGCTGATGGACCCGATCACGCTGGACATCTGCTGGAGCCGGTTGATCGGTGTCGTCAACGAGCAGGCCGCGGCCTTGATGCGCACGTCGTTCACGTCGATCGTGCGGGAGGCGGGCGATCTCTCGGCGGGTGTGTTCGACCGCCGGGGCTACATGATCGCGCAGGCGGTGACCGGGACCCCCGGCCACATCAACTCGATGGCGCTGGCCATGAAGCACATCCTGGCCGCGTACCCGCTGGAGCGGCTCGAGCCGGGTGACGTGCTCATCACCAACGACCCCTGGAAGACGTCGGGCCACCTCAACGACGTGACGGTCTGCAACCCGGTCTTCCGCGGCCGGGACTGCGTGGCCTTCTTCGCCTCCACCTGCCACAGCGCGGACATCGGCGGCCACGTGCTCTCCGCCGAGGCCCGGGAGGTGTACGAGGAAGGCCTCTTCATCCCGATCATGAAGCTCTACGAGGCCGGTCGCCTGAACGAGTCCCTGGCCGCGATGATCCGGGCCAACACGCGGGTGCCCGACCTGGTCATGGGCGACTTCCACGCCCAGGTGGCCGGCGGCAGCGTCGGCGGCGATCGGCTGCTCGAATTCATGGACGAGTTCGGCCTCGACCGGCTCGAGCCGCTGGCCGACGAGATCATCGGCCGCACCGAGCGGGCCATGCGCCAGGCGATCGGCGCGCTGCGTCCCGGACAGTATCGCTACTCGCTGACGTCGGACGGCTTCGACGAGCCCATCACGATCCACGCCTGCTGCACGGTCGACGGTGAGGACCTGTGGGTGGACTTCACGGGCTCGTCGCCCGCGAGCCGTCGTGGCATCAACGTCGTGATGAATTACACCGAGGCGTACACGACCTACGGCGTCAAGGTCATCGTCAGCCCCGACGTGCCCAACAACGAAGGCGCGTTCCGGGTCCTGCGGATCACCGCGCCGGAAGGCTCGATCCTGAACGTCCAGCACCCGGCCCCGGTGGCGGCCCGGCACATCGTCGGCCACTTCCTGCCCCACGTGGTGGCCGGCGCGCTGAAGGAGGCGCTGCCGGACCGGGTGATGGCCGAGGGCTCCGCCAATATCTGGGGACTCCAGCTCACCGGCAAGCATCGTGACAGCTCCCCGTGGGTCTACACGTTCTTCAGCTCGGGTGGCACCGGCGCCCGGCCGGCTCAGGACGGTCTGTCGGCGACCGCGTTTCCCTCCGGAGTCCTCGGTACGCCGGTCGAGGTCGTCGAATCGCTCGCCCCGCTGCTGATCGAGCGCAAGGCGCTGCGCGACGGCTCGGGAGGCGACGGACGGTATCGCGGCGGGCTCGGGCAGGTCATCGCCTTCCGTGTGCAGTCCGACCAGCCGGCGACCTGTTCGGTGCTCTGCGACCGCACCCGCATCCCGGCGCAAGGCTTCTTCGGCGGCGGGCCCGGACTTCCTGGCCAGGTGCTGATCAACGGCCGTGCCCCGGCGAATCCCAAGGGCGAGCAGACGCTCCGGCCCGGCGACCTCGTCGAGGTCTTGTTGCCCGGCGGCGGCGGGTACGGCCCCCCGGCGGAGCGCGACCCGGCGCTGCGCGCGCGGGACGTGCAACAGGGCTACGTCACTGCCGGGGGCTCGGACCTCGCGGCGGGCTGACGTCACGTCCCCGGGCGTCGCGGGATGAGCGCCCGGATCCGGCCGATCGCCATCGCCGCGCTGGCGGGCGGTTGGGTGGTGGTGCTGGCGGGGGCATTCCTGCTGAACCGGGGCGACGACGTCGGCCGTCTGCCGGCGCTGATCGGTGCGTCCATCGGCGCGCTGTCGCGGGGTCCCGTCTGGAGGCTCACCGGGCTCGTCTCGTCCGTGGCCGGCGTGGTCATCGCGTCGCTGATCGGCGTGGCATGGTACGGACTGGGCCGCACGATCCTCTCGCGCGTCGAGGAGGCGACCGGTTCCGGCTCGCTAGACCGCGACGTGGCGAGGGTGGCCGAGCGCATGCTGCTCGGCGCGGCCGGCTGGTCCATCAGCTGGTTCTTTCTCGGCTTCCTTTCTCTGTATCGCGTGCCGGCGGCGGTGGTCGCGCTGATCGTGGGGCTGGTCCTGGCCGCGCCCGGCGTCGCTCGCGCTCGGCCCGGTCTTCGCGCGACGCTCGGGACGAGCGGGTGGGCCGCTCTCACGCTCATCGTGACAGGACAGGCGCTGGCGCTCATCGTCGCCCTCGCGCCACCCACCGCGAAGGACACGCTGCTCTACCATCTCGCCCTGCCGAAGGCCTGGATCGCGGCCGGGCGGGCCGTCGAGGTGCCCTACAACATCGCGGGCTACTACCCCCTCGGCGTGGAAATGCACGCGGTGTGGGCCATGCTGCTCGGCGCTCCACTCGGTGCTCGCACGGCGGAGGCCGCCGCCGGCGCCACGATCTTCCTCTTCGCGCCGATCCTCACGGTCATCGTCTACGCCTGGGCCCGGGAGCGGGGCGCCTCACGCGGCTGGTCGGCCGCGGCGGCCGTGATGGTGGCGTGGATCCCGACCGTCTACGACGTGGCGGCGAGCGAGTACGTCGATCTCGCCATGACCGCCTACACCGCCATGGCCATTCGCGCCTTCGGACGATGGTGGGTCACCTTCGACGCGCGTCATCTCGCGTGGATCGTGGCCGGGGTCGCGGGGGCTCTGGCGATCAAGCTGAGCGCCGCCTTCCTGATCCTTCCCCTCGCGCTGCTCGGGCTGCTGAGGGTCCTGGGTGTGGGCGCCCCCCCATCGAGCGCGCGCCCATCGCCCGCGGCGGCGGCCGGCTCGATCGTGGGCGCGCTGGCCGCCGGGTGTGCTCTGGCGGCTCCCTGGTACGTGCGGAACTGGATCCGGACCGGCAGCCCGCTCTTTCCGTTCTACCTGCATCTCTGGCCGGCCCAGGCGGCCGGGTGGGACCTCGAGCGCTCACAGCTCTACGACACGTGGTTCTCGCTCTATGGCAACACGGTGACCCCGATCGACTACGTCCTCGCGCCCTTGCGCCTGGCGATCACCGCGCAGCCGGACCAGCCGGCCTACTTCGATGGAGTCCTCGGCATCGCCGTCGTCGCCGCCCTTCCGCTGCTCGCCTGGGCGCTCTGGACGCGTCGGCTCGACGTCGAGCTGCGGCTGGGACTCCTGCTCTCGGGCTGCCTCTTCGTCTTCTGGCTCTTCTCGAGCCAGCAGCTCCGGTACTTGCTGCCCGCGGTGCCGGCCCTCGCGGTCTCGACCGCGGTCGTCGGCAGCGCGCTCGACGGGCGCCTCTCGCGCACGCTGCGCTGGCTGGGGCTGGCCGCGGCGGCCCTCGGCCTTCCGGTGATCCTGGCCTGGTTCCTCACGCTCGATCCCCTGCGCGTCGTGCTGGGGGGTGAGACGCGGGAGGAATACCTGCGGCGACGCCTGGACTACTACGCCTACTACGAGCTGATCGATCGCGACCTGCCGCTCGACGCCAAGGTCTGGCTGATCGACATGCGACGCGACACCTACCACCTGAACCGACCGCACTTTTCCGACTTCATCTTCGAGGACTACACGCTCACCCGCTACGTCCGCGAGGCCTCGACGGTGGAGGACATCTGGGCGCGGGTGCGTGCCGACGGCATCACCCATCTGCTGGTCCGCCACGACGTGCTGCTGGACTACCGTCGCTCCCCGATCGTGGACGACCGGCGGTCGCGGGAGGAGAACCTGGCGAAGATGGCCCTGATGGCTGCCTTCTTCTCGGACGGCACGCGGCTCATCAAGGGCGATCAGAAGTTCTGGCTGATCGAGCTGCCGCGACGCCCGACCTGATCGCTCCGGTCAGTCGCCGCGGCGAGGCCGGTAGACCTCGGTCGCTCCGATGCGCTCCTCCACCACGTAGCGGCGCTCGATCGTCGTGAGCATCTCGTCGGTCCAGCGCGTCCGATGGAGCGGCACCTGCGGGATGCGGTACAGCAGGATCGCCGCGAAGGCCTGCCGCTCGAGGGAATCCAGGAAGGGGCGCTGGTCCCACCGCCCGGCGCGCGCGAGCTGGGTCATCTCGAACGGCTGGAAGTAGATCGGACGCCCGTCGAGCGGGAGCAAGCCGATGTCCTCGTCGGCCAGGACGACGCCACGGGCGTCGTGCACGATGCCGAGCAGGCGCTGCGCCGGCTCGCGCTCGGCGAGCCGGGCCTCGATGACGGGCCGGTAGGGCGAGGCCAGCACCATCAGCGACACGTCGAGCGCCAGAAGCAGCGCGATCGCAGCCTGTGCGATCCAGCGCGGCCGCTGCCAGGCCAGGAGAGCGCCCAGGGAGAGGCTCAGCGCGGCCCCCGCCTCCAGCAGGTAATTCACGTTGGAGCCCACCTTGCCGATGGTGAGCGCGGCGAGCAGACCGCCGACCAGGTAGGGCGCGATGAGTCGCCAGGACGGCACGGCCGACCAGCCGGCGGACACCGCGTACACGCCGGCGCCGATCAGGGCCAGCGGCATCAGCATCCACACGTCGGCGAGATACCGGAGGAGCGAGCCGGGGTCGTACGTGTTGAGATTGGCGGTGACGATGTCGAACCGAAAGCCACCGCCGCTGGCGAGGTCCAGGACCGCGAACACGGCCATGCCCAGCGCGACGATGGACGCGGCCAGGGTGAGCGCCCGGCGCCATCCGGCGCTTCGAGCGAGCCAGACGCAAGCCGCCAGCGGCGCCGCCACGCCGTAGGATTGCCGGGTGTAGATCGCGGCGGTGAGCAGCAGGGCCGCAATGGCCACCGTCCGGCGGCCGCGTGGGTACCGGGCACAGACGTACAGGCCGGCCAGGCTCAGGGCGAGGGCCAGCGCGTCGACCCGGTAGAGCAACGCCCAGTATGCCGCCGGCGCAAACGAGATGAGCAAGAGGCCGCCGATCGCGGAAGCGAACGGGTCACCGGTCAGCGATCTCAGGATCAAGCCGATGAGAATCGCGGCCGCGATCATGCTGAGGACCGACAGCAGGCGGCCATACCAGAACGCCGGCCCGGAGGCACGGGCGAGCGGGGCGAGCACCAAGGGGTAGACCGGAGGGTAGTTGCTCACGGTATAGGGCGGGGACGTCAGGTCGGGCCGGTAGATTCCTTCGAGATGCGCGAGGCGGACCGTTTGCTCCAGGAGCGGACCTTCCCCGTAGTCCAGCGGGTACGGGAAGATGACGCTGCGCCCGGCGTCCATCGCGAAGATTGCCGCGGCCGCGAGCAGCACCAGCAGGAGCAGGCCAGCGGGGAGCATGGGCGGCGATAGGCGCATGGTGTCGGACCGCGGCCAGTTATAGCACCTCGGCCCAGCGCGGTCGCCAAGACGCAACGACGGCGCCCGCCCGGAAGGTTCTTCCCTCCTCCGAGGCTTGCCGGAGGCCCGGAGTTTGGAATTGCCTCGACGACCGCATGTTATGATGCTCGTCAACGATGATCTCCAGGCTGGGTAACCCCTGGACGAGGGAGGTCGGCGGGTGAGTCTAGCCACGTTCCTCGAGCGCACCTGGAGCGGCCTCACCGGTCTCGTCCGGCCGCGTTCCGCGGCCTCGCTGTTCCGCCTGGCCGACCAATATCGCCACGAGGGCCGATACGAGGAAGCGGCCGATCTGATCGCGGAAGGCCTGCGCCTCGCGCCCAATATCTCGGTGGGACATCTCCTCGACGCCTACCTCCACGTCGTGTTTCGCGACATGCCCGCGGCCAAGGAATCGTTCCGGCGCGTGCTCGCGCTGGACCCGTATCATCCGCGCGCGCTGTTCGGGCTCGCGCGCATCGCGCTGGAGGAGGGCGACATCGAAGGTTGTCGGCCGTTCCTGGATCGAGCCATCCAGTACTTTCCGGACTTCCCCGAGGCCAAGGCGCTGCAGGAGATGGTCGCCACGTGGTCGGCGCCGGCGGTGGCCGCTCCGGCCGCCGTCGGCACGATCAGCACGGACCGACTCCGCCCGCCTCCGGGCGCGCGGGATCTCATCCTGACCCACACCGACGGCACGCTCGTGTTCGCGCAGGGCAGCGAGGAGCGTCAGCGGCAGCTCGCCCAGCACATGATCCAGGTCTATCGCATCGCCTCGGCCACGCTCGCGCGGGCCGGGCTCGGGCCGCTGCGACGCGGCGTCGTCGAAGGCGCCTCGGAGATGACCTTCCTGCGGAGTGACGGCGGCGTGATCCTGGGGGTCGCCCTGCCCCGCGACATCGACGTCGGAGCCGGGCTCGTGCAAGTGGGCCGGCTCTGGACCGATCTGAACATCAAGAGTTGACCATGGCCGAGGCCCAGATCCCGTCCGAGCCGACCGCTTCGCCGGAAGCGACCAGTCCACGAGGGTCGCGCGCGCAGGCATTCCGCGAAACCGTCTTCGAGCTGATCCGGCTCGATGGCGTCCGCGGTGGGCTCATCGTGACCCCGGACGGCCTCGTCATCACCGCCGAGCTGCCGCCGCGGTTCCCGGTGGAGGCGCTGGCCGCCCTCGCGGCGACCCTGGGCCGAGAGCTGGAGCTGGGGGCGACCCGGCTGGAGCGGGGCGCGTTCCGCACGGCGATGTTCTCGGCCGACGACGGGACGGTCTTCGTGGGAGGCAGCCCGGTCGGCTATCTCACGCTGGTAGCGGACCGAAACGTGAACGCGGAAGCGGTCCGGGCGGCCCTCGGCCGCGCCGTGGATCGCCTTCGCGGCACCTGGCGCAACGCGGGCGCCGCCTGACCGCGTACTAACCCAGCGTCACTCGGAGCACTTCCTCCACCGTCGTCACGCCGTCGATCACCTTCTGCAGCGCGTTCTGGCGAAGCGTCTTCATGCCCTGCGAGATGGCCACGCCCAGGATCTCGTTGGTGGTGGCGTTGCGCAGGATCATGTCGCGCAGCTCGGTGGTGGCCGGCATGACCTCGTAGATCGCGACTCGCCCCTTCATGCCGGTGAAGTTGCAGGTCTGGCAGCCCTTACCCTTGTAGAAGTTGATGGTGCCGAGCCCTTGCGGTATGTGGCCGTACGGCACCAGGCTCTCCTCGCTCGCCTCGTAGGGCTCCCGGCAGTCCCGGCACACCTTACGCCCCAGCCGCTGGGCCAGGATGAGCTGCAGTGACGAGGAGACCAGGAAGGGCGGGATGCCCATGTCGAGCAGTCGAGCCGGGGTGGACGGGCAATCGTTGGTGTGCAGCGTGGTGAGCACGAGGTGACCGGTGAGCGCGGCCCGGATACCGATCTGCGCGGTTTCGAGATCGCGGGTCTCACCGACCAGGATCACGTCCGGGTCCTGCCGCAGGAAGCTGCGCAGGCACGCCGCGAAGGTGCGGCCGATCTCGTCGTTGACCTGCACCTGGTTCACGCCCTTCAGGTTGTACTCGACCGGATCCTCGGCGGTCATGATGTTGATGTCCGGGGAGTTGATCGTGTGGATCGCGGAGTAGAGCGTGGTCGTCTTGCCGGAGCCGGTGGGCCCCGTGATCAGGATCATGCCGTACGGACTATGGATCGCCTTGGTGAACTGCTCGAGGCTCCACGGGTCGAACCCGAGGGCGCTGAGGTCGAGCTGCAGCGCCTCCTTGTCGAGGATCCGCATGACCGTCTTCTCGCCGAAGATGGTCGGCAGGGTCGAGACGCGAAAGTCGATCTCGCGCTGGTGATAGCGCAGCTTGATGCGCCCGTCCTGGGGCAGCCGGCGCTCCGCGATATCCAGCGTCGCCATGATCTTGACGCGCGAGGTCAGCGCGGCCTCCAGACGCTTGGGCGGCGTCATGATCTCGTGGAGGACACCGTCGATGCGGAACCGCACCCGGAACACCTTCTCGTAGGGCTCCAGATGGATGTCGGACGCCCCCCGTCGGATCGCGTCGGTGAGGATCATGTTGATGAGCCGGACGACCGGCGCCTCGTCGGCAGATTCTTTGAGGTCGAAGATGTCGGCCTTGCTGAAGGTCTCCTCGCCGCCTTCGACGACCTCGACGTCGGTGTCGGCCTCTTCCAGCTGGCTCATCATGTCCGTGACGTTGGCGCCGGTCTCGTAGAGGCGCTCGAAGGCCTTGCGAATCGCCGCCTCCGAGGCGACCACCGGCTGGATCTGCAACCCGGTCATGAAGCCGACGTCGTCCAGGGCGAACACATTCGTGGGATCCGCCATGGCCAGGGTCAGCGTGTTGCCCATGCGCTTGATGGGCAGCACCCCGTGCTTCTTGGCGATCTGCTCGGGCACGAGCTTGAGCACGTCGGGATCCGGGTCCACCTGGGCGACCGTGATGGCGGGGATCGCGTACTGCTTGGACAGGAACGAGACGAGGCTGTCCTCGGTAATGAAGTTCAGCCGCACCAGGATCGTTCCAAGCTTCTCGGCGCTGCCCTTCTGCTCGGCCAGCGCCTTCTGGAGCTGGTCGGTGCTGATCAGCTTTTCCGCGACCAGCCGATCGCCGAGACGCGACATACTGCCCTGTCGGCGCTCGCTCATCGACGTCCCCATCGACGGGGACGACGCCATGGGCATCGACGTCGGCGGGACGGCGCCGCGCCGACCGGCGCCACGGCCGTCCCCGTTGTCACCGGGGGGCGTGGCCAGCACCGGATCGGCCGCCGGAGCGATGCCCGCGGTCGCGCTCGGGATGACGCTGGCGGAGGGCCGGCCGCCGACCGTTCCGGCCAGCCGGGCGACGACGCGGGCGAGATTGTCCCGATCGGCGAGCTTGGTGTAGATCTCCTTGAGCGTCTCGAGCGCGCCCGTGTCGGACGGGTTGGCTTCCACGATCATCTCGCAGAGCCGGGCCGACTCGGAGAGCGACCGCTTCTCTTCAGGGGACAGCGAAGTCCTGTTCTCGATCTGGGCCATGGTCGTGATTGTCCGTCAGCTCAGGCCGGCCGCTCCCGGAGCGACGACTGAACCTCGTCTTTGTGAAGAGGGGTGGCCAGCACTCCGGTGCGGCGAGGCCGCGTACGGGTCTCGGCCAGGATGGCCCCGATGGCCGTGCCCGCCTCTTTTGCGAAGAGGCGGACCATGCCCACCGTGGTCCGACTGTCGAAGATGGCGAGCAGAATCGCCTGCTCGTCGACCGCGGCCACGTGGATGCTCTCCTTCACCCCCTGGTGGAAGAGCATCGTGAACTCCGTCTCGCCGAGGAGGCGGGCCATGGCCGCGGTGGAGCTGAAGGCCCCCGCCGCGAGGGCGGAGAGCGAGACGGTGTCGAGCGAGCGAGACGCGCCGCCGCGGGCGAGGAGCTGCCCGCTCCGGTCGATCAGGAGTGCCTCCATCGCGCCCGACTCGCCCAGGAAGTGCAGGAGCACGCCGTTGATCCGCTGCGCGTCCTCCTCGTGGATGGCCAGGTTGTCATGTTGACTCATTGAGCGCCCCCTGTTCTTGTCCAAAGCCCGCGACGAGCACCATGCGCGACACGGTGTTCAGCGTGTCGAATACCCCCTTGCCCTCCACCGCTACCGATTCGAAGTACGGGACCCGCCGGCTCCTCCGATTGAGCATGTACTCGAGATACTCGACCGGCGCGATGTTCGGCAGATCCCGCTTGTTGTACTGGATGACGTAGGGAATATCGTCCAGATTGTATCCGTATTCCTTCAGATTCTCTTCGAGGTTTCGGAAGCTTTCCACGTTCTCGCGCAGCCGATCCCACTGCGAGTCGGCCACGAACACGATGCCGTCCACGCCCCGGAGGACGAGCTTGCGGGTCATGTTGTAGTACACCTGACCCGGCACCGTATAGAGCTGGAACTTGGCCACGAAGTTCCGCACCGTCACCGCAGAGACGGGCAGGAAGTCGAAGAACAGCGTGCGATCGTCACCGGTCGCGAGCGAGACCATGTTTCCCCGGTTCACGTCCGGCAGCCCCCGATAGATGTACTGGAGATTCGCGGTCTTGCCGGCCACGCCGGTTCCGTAGTACACGACCTTGAAGCTGATCTCTTTCTGCGCGTAGTTGATGATGGACATCGCGCCGCCTCAGGCCTGCGCGAGCGCGGCGGTCACGCGCTCCAGTTGACGGTAGGCCAGGCCGGGCCGGCTCACCTCGCCGCCCGCCACCACGATGATGGACCGACCATGCGCGACCTCCTCCGGCTGAACCACCAGGAGCGTCCGACCGGATCGCAAGACCGCCGTCCGGAACACGGCTCCGGACCCCGCGGCTTTGCGCATGATCGCCTCGACGTCTTGCGCGAGCGCCCCGATTCCGGCCACGTCCGCGCCGGCCGGCAGGAAGAGGTAGAGGAGGCCTTCGCCGCCAATGTCGCGCAGGGCGGATGCGGTGACCCCGCCAAACGCGGTCAGGGACGAGGTGAGGGCCGCCACCCGTTCGGCGGAGGTCGCAGCGAGGCTCCGGCTGCCCGGCTGACCCTCGCCGATCGAGGCGCGGATCGCTCCGTCGCCGTGGTCGCCGGCGGCTCGCCGGCAGAGTATTTCGAGCAAGGCCAATCCTCCTCCCCGCGGCACCGCGGCCGCGAGCACTCGGCGATCACCCGGAGAGCCGACCGCGGTGAGCACCAGGGCCGTTTCCGGGCCACGGAACGTGATCTGATCGATCGACCAGGGCGCGAGCCGCTCGGTGAACAGGGGCAACGCCAGGCCCGCTCCGGCGACGGCGATTTCCGGTGCCACCCGGGGCGCCGACAGCGCATAGACGGTCACCCCCTCCGCAGACTGGCTGCTGACGTCGAACGAGGCGATCGGCGCGAGCAGGGTCACGATGCGCCGCGCCTCCTCAGGCTCCGTCATCCCGGAGGGGAGGGTGCCCGGTCCGGGCGCGGGGGATTCGATTGGACGCCAGCTGGGCTCGGCGCGATCAGAAACCACCGCCACCGCCGCCGGCGGTGTCACCACGATTGCCGGCTCGGACTCCGGCGATACGGCAGGCGGGTCCAACTGCATCACCGTGGCCGGGCCCGAAAGAGGCGGCTCCGGCCATTCGGCAGCCGAGATGCTGACCGGATCCGGCACGGGCTCGGAATCGAGCGGGACAACCTCGGGGGCGGAAGTCTCGTGGGCTCGGGGCGTCTCAACCACAGCCGGATGGGACGCGGGCTCCGCGGACAACGGCGTGACCGGCGGCTCCTCCGCCAGACGCTCAGTGGCCACGTTCGCCGGCGGCGGTGCTTCCACCGCCGGGGTTGGAATGACGTGGGCGGAGGCTAGCGGTTGTGGCTCCTCGACCGGCGCAGAGCCGCCGGGCTCCGCGAGAGGATCCACCTGTTCCGCCTTGGGTTTCTGAGGCGCCGGGTCGGCGATGGCCGGCTGGAACGGCGCCGGGAAGCTCTCGAGACCGTGCAGGTCGACGGCGGGACCTCCGACCATGAACAGATCGGGTGGGATCTGACCGATCACCTCGTCGAGCGGGAGCGTGATCCCGTTCGGGAGCCGGCCCATCATGTCGGGGTCGGAAACAGCGAGAGCTTCGCGCGGGAACTGTGACGCGACGGCGTCCCACTTCACGCGGATCAAACCCTCAGCGAGCTGGGACAGCACGAGGGATTGCGGCACCACCAGAGCGCGCGGCGTCCTCATCCGCTCCGCCACCTGGTCGAGCGGAACGTTGAAGGCGTCGGCCGGCAGCTCCGACGCGACCCGCGCAAACGAGATCGCGACGGCAGGCTCGTCGACGACCGGACTCGGCGTCGGCGGGCCGACGACCGGGGGCACAGACGCCTGGGCCGGCTCGGAGGGCGCCTGAACCTGGGTGGCCGTGGGAGTGGCCGGCGCGGCCTTGGGTGCCGGCGCCGCCGCCGGCGCGCGAGTCTCGGCCACCGGGGGAGCCGGTTCCGGCGTGACCGTCGGCTCGGGCGCCTGCGCGGCCGGAACGGGATCGGACGGCTCCTCGACGGGTGGCGTCGCCGATCGAGTCTCGGCCGCCGCCTGGGACAGGGATGGCGCCGGCGTGGAGTCCTCCATCGGCTGGAACGGCACCGGGATGCGGTCGAGCCCCGCGATGTCGACCTCGGGCGTGTCGGCGACGAACAGCTCGTGCGGAAGCTGGCCCACCACTTCGTCGAGCGGAAGCCTCACTCCTTCGCCCAGGTGCTCGCTGATCTCCTCGGGGCTCAGTCCGACGAGGCGCGACGGGAACTGATCGACGATGTCGTTCCACGCGATCCGGGCGACGCCTTCGGATAGCTGGGTGACAACGAGCTCGCCGGGGATGAGGAGGTATCCCGGATCACGAAGGGCCGCCGCGACCTCGTCCTCGGGCGCGAGGAAGGTGCCGGGGGGCAGTTGTCCCATGATCCGATCGAGGGCGATCCGCAGGACCACGTCGGAGCGGCGTGGAGGCGTCTTGACCGTCTCCGGACGCCGTTCAGTCCGCGCGGCCGCGCGGCGGCTCGTTTCGTCGGGCGGGGCGGGCATGCGGGTCGGCTCGGAGGCTGCAGCCGCGGCCGGAACGGGTCTCGGGGCCGGGACCTCGACCGACTCCGCGCCGACGTTCCGCTCCCACACCGGCAGGTTCTTCGGGGAGTCGAGGCTGTCGGATGGAGCAGCCTGCGGCACCCGCGGGACCACCGATACGCGAGCCCGCACGCTGGACGAGGCGCGGCTCGACCCGGAAATGCGCTCACGTGCGAGCCGCGGCCGGGCCCGGAGCAGGTCGCGCAGCGGCACCAGGAGCAGGAACACCCCCACGAGCTCCGGAAGCGGAGGCGGCAGCATCCATGGCAGCGGACGGCCCGCGAGAGCCGGGTCGAGCATCACGCTGAGAGGCCCACGAGCCATCAGGAGCGCGACGTGCAGTCCCGTGAGCAGAGCGGTGCCCACGACCCATCGGATGATGGTGGGACGGCGAACGAAGAGCAGGACGAGCAGGCCGTAGGCCACCGCAGGGACGGCGAATGTCGCCCACTGCGGCACCGGCAGCTCGAACTGTAGCGGGAACACGGTCAACCCGTAGATCAGGCCAACGTAGGCCGCCAGACCCAGTGCCGCGACAAGCCACGCCGAGACGCGCCCGGCGCTTGAAACCGAATGATGATGAGAGGTTCTCATGGACTAGTGCCTCACACCGCCCGGACCAGATCCGGTAGCGCCTTCTTCACGTGGTATCTGACCTTCCCGAGCACGGCCGGATCATCGAGGACGACAGCGAGCATCGCGCCGGTCCCCACTGCATTGAGCAGCACCACGCCGCCGTCGTATTCCAGGATCACGCTCTGCAGCTGACCCTGGGCCAGGGCGCGACCCACTCCGTCGGTCGACTCGACGAGGCACGCGGCAAGCGCGCCGGCGAGCATCGCTTCGGGCAGGAGACTCCCCGCTGCCTCCATCAACGCGCCTTCGCGGTCGATCAGCGCGGTCAGGGTCACGCCGGGAAGGTCGGCCACCCCCGAGAGCAGCGGCTTGATGTCGGGCAACGGCTCCACGACCACCGCCGGCCGGACCACCGGGGCGGGCGGAACGGCCGCGGGCGCCGCCGAAATCGGCGCAGGAGTCGGCACGTCCACGGTGGGCTCGAGAACAGGAGCCGCGGCCACCGGGGCGGCCGCGGGCGCCGAAGCGGCGGGGCGCGCCTGGACGGACAGAAAGCCTTCGATCCGGTGCAACAGCTCGTCCGCCGCGAACGGCTTCCGCATCACGTCGTCGGAGCCCACCTTCGCCGCGCGCTCGAGCACGGTGCTGTTGACGATGCCCGAGATGAGGATGACCGGGGTCTTCCCCAACGCGGGGTGCTTCTTCACGAAGTCGCAGATCTGGTACCCGTCCATGTCGGGCATGATCACGTCGCACACGACGAGATCCGGCGTTTCGCGGGCGATCTGCTCCATCGCCTCGGTTCCCGATGCAGCCGACAGCACCTCGATACGCTTGGCTTCCAGCGCCCGCTGTACCACCTTGCGGACGCTCAGGCTGTCATCGACCACCAGCACCTTGGGCATGACCTATCCGTCCCTCCGGGATCCGTGGGACGCGGCCGCCTGCTGGCGGACGTCTGGCCCCTGAGTAGTCTCGTCGATTTCCTGCGCCACGCTGAGCAGCAGCTGTTCCACCGTGCGGGAGATGGTCCGAGGCCGCCCGGCCAGCGCTTCCCGCTCGGCCCGGTTGAAGCAGAAGCGCGCCTCCCCTTCCCGCTGGGAGGCCGCCACCATGGCCGCGAAGGCCGGCTCGCCGCTGCGGCCGGAGAACTCGGCGTGGATCACCCGCCCCGACTCGAAGATGATGCATCCCTCGCCGCCGGAGAGGGAGAGGTGGAGCTCGCCGGTCTTGACGCCCAGCGAGATGACCTGGGTGAGCTCGGTCAGGTCCATCACGCCGAGTGAGCCCTGGAAGCTGCTCCGGCTCGGCTCGGGCGCTCGGCTCACCGGAGGCGGCGCCGGGGGGGCCGCCGGAGTCCGGGCCGGCATCTTGGCCGGGCCCTTGGCCGGGATCGCCACCGGCGCCACGGTGGGCGGGGCGTCGCCGAGTAGCTCCCTGATCCGCTGCATGACGGTCGCCAGCGTGAAATCGCCGGTCACCGTCATGTCGACGCCGGCTTCGGTGGCGGCGAGAGCGATGGGCCGATCTCGACCGGCGAGCAGCAGGAACGGCGTGTCCTTGGTGGCCGGATCGCGACGCACCATGGTGAACAGCTCGTAGCCGTCCATGTCCTGCACCTTGGCGTAGCTGACGATCAGGTCCGGCTGCTCCCACTCGAGCATGGTGAGCGCGAACGAGCCGCTGGTCGCCACCGCCGCCTCGTAGCCGGACTCGGTCAGCGCGTGGGCGAGCGCGGCCCGGCTGTCCTGGTTGGCGTCCACCACCAGCACCTTGGCGTTGGCCACCGACTACTCCTTGCCCTCGCGGGCGCCGGCGAAGGCCGGCTCGGCGGTCGTGACGGCCGATCGCACCAGCTGGACGAAGCTCTGCTCGTCCACCGGCTTGGCCACATAGTGACGCACACCCAGACGCTGGGCCAGCCTCACGTGCTTGTCGCCCGCTCGCGTGGTCAACACGATGACCGGCACTTCGCGGGTGGCGGCCCGCCGCTTCAGATCCTCGATCAGCGCGTAGCCATTGACCCGAGGCATCTCGAGATCGGTCACGATCACGTCGACGCTCTGATCCACCAGCTGCTGAAGCGCATCCTGGCCATCCACCGCGGTGACGACCCGGAAGCCGCCCTTCTCCAGCATCTGTCCGACGAACTTCCGGATACTCACTGAGTCGTCCACGAGCATGACTCGCGGACCTTCCTCGCGTGGCTCGATTGCGCGCACCGGCTCCGCGGGCAACCCGGCGGGCCCGTCCGCGGCGGCCTCGCGGAGCAGCGTCGGATCCAGGAGGAGTATGACACGGCCCTCACCGGAGATCGTGGCTCCCGAGAACGGCCCGACGCCCTCCAGGAACGCGCCCAGGCTTTTGATGACGATCTCCTCCTTGCCGAGTAGCTCGTCCACCACGACGCCGAACGGCCGACCACCGCCCCGGAGCACGACCACCGGAAGTCGGGCGGTAGAGGGGGAGCCGGGAATGCCGAGGGTCCGGTCGAGTCGGATCAGCTCGAGCATCTGATCCTCGAAGCGCACGGACTCCCGCCCGCCCTCGCTCACGATCTCGGTCGGGTCCACCGGCCGCATCGCGCTCACCGCGGTGAGCGGGAACGCGAACAGCTCGGACCCGCAGCGCACCATGAGCGCGTCGGCGATGGCCACCGTGAGGGGCAGCTTGAGCACGAACCGGGTCAGGCGGCCCGGCTCGGTTTCGACGTGGATCTCGCCGTTGAGCCGGCTCACGTTCGTGCGTACCACGTCCAGCCCGACGCCGCGTCCGGACGTGCGCGTCACCGATGCGGCGGTGCTGAAACCGGGAACGAAGATCAGGTTCAGGGCATCCCGATCGGCCAAGGCCGCGGCTTCGGCAGGGGGCAGTAGTCCTCGTTCGACCGCGCGGCGCCGCACCAGCTCGGTGTCGATGCCGCGGCCGTCGTCCTCCACGACCACGAGGACGAAGCCGCCCTCCTGCGAGGCCGACAGTGTGAGCTGACCCTGGGGCGGCTTGCCCGTGCGCTGCCGTTCGGCGGGAGATTCGATCCCGTGGCCGATCGCATTCTGGATCAGGTGAAGCAGCGGGTCGGCGATCTGCTCGATGATGCCATTGTCGACCTCGGCCGACTCCCCACGGACGATCAAGCCCACCGTCTTGTCGCTGGCGCGCGCCGCCTCCCGGACCTGCTGGGCCACCCGCGTGAACAGGCGGCCGATCGGCACCATGCGTGCGCGGGTGATCTCCTTGCGAAGGGCCGCGGTGAGCCGCTGGACCTGGGCGCTGTCGTCTCGGATGCTCCGCAGGAGGGCGGCGTGCTGGCTCTGGACCTCGGCGAGATCCGCGGACATCTCGGTCACGCTGCGGGCCAGGACGTTCACGTCGTCGTAGCGGTCGAACTCGAGCTCGGCGAACAGCTCGGAGAGGTCGCGCAGGTCGCCGACATCTGCTCGGTCGCGCCCGGGCCCGGATTTCCGCAGCGACCGGGTCGGCACGTGCCGGCGGAACTCGAAATCGCGCCCGACCTGTCCGAGTCGCGAGCGGCTGGCGAGCAGCAACTCGTTCACCTGGTCCAGCTGAGCCAGCCGCCGATCGAGCCGGCTCCGCGCGATCATCAGCTCCCCGACCAGGTTGAGAAGAGTGTCGAGGCGCTCGACCGCCACTCGGATGCTCGGGCCGCTGGGGGCGCCGACCGCCCGCGGAACGGGGCGAGGCAGGGCTTCGAGCCGGGCCAGGAACTCCGGGCGGACGAACCCGGGCAGTGCCCCCGCCGCCGGCGCGAGGGCCGGCGATGGCTTCGGAGACGACGCGGCCCCGGGCGCTTCCTCGGAGACCACCGCGGGCGCGGTGGGTTCCTCCGCGATGGCAGACGCCGGCGACCCGTGGGCGACCTCCGACGCGAGCAGCGCGCGGAGCCCGAGCGTCGCCCGCTCGAGCGACTGCGCGATCTCCTCCGAGATCGCCGTGCCCGCCTGCAGCACTCGCTTGATCGCGCTGGTGCCCGCGAACACCGCTTCCGTGACCGCAGAAGTCACCGCGATGCGACGCTCGCGGACCGCCCCCAGCAGGTCCTCGATCTGATGCGTGGCGTCCCCGATGGGGCCGCAGCCCACCGTGTAGGCGGCACCCTTCAGCGTGTGAGCGGCCCGGAAGATGGTGGCGAGCGTCGCCTCGTCGCGGGCTCCACCCTCGAGGGCGAGCAGCGACGTCGTGAGCGTCTCGAGGTGCTCGGTGGCCTCCGGCAGGAAATACTCGAGGACCTCGCCGCGCTCCATGAAGAACCGGCTCAGATCGGCGGCCACCGGTGAAGGACCGGCCGCGGTCGACCCGGTGCCGGCGTGGGCCGGCGCGGCAACCGATGACGGGCTGGCCGCTGCCGACAGGAGGAACGCGGGATAGCGCGACTTGAACTCGTCGATGCGCGCTCCATCTTCGACACCGACCGCACTGATCCCGTCGAACACTTCCTTGAGCACGCTCACGAGGCCGTCGAGGAACGCGGCGGCGCGGGCGCGCTCGTCAATGTCTGCAGCGGGCACGCGATCGAGGAGCCGCTCCGCCGCGGCGGCCAGATCGGCCACTCCGGGGAAGCCGTGAAGCGCGGCCGAGCCCTTGAGCCGATGAGCGAACACGGCCAGCGGCGAGAGAGCTTCGGGCGATGGCGCGTCCGCGCCGGTCAGCAGGCCGAGTCCGTCCTCGAGAGCCCCGGCAGTATCCCAGGCCTCCATGAGGAAGATTCCCAGCAGCAGCTCACGCTCGCGTCGATCTGCCATCTCGGCCGTCCGCTTGGCTCCTTCGCCGTATCCTCAGCTGGCCAGCTTGAAACGAGAGAGCTTGACGGTCAGCTCCTCGGCCAGCCTGGCCAGCTGTTCGACGTTCCGTCGGCTCTGTAGCACGCCCTGCTCGGTCCTGGTCGCCGCGCTCGCGATGGCCTGCACCGCGCCCGCGACCGCCTCCGACCCGCGCACCTGCTGCTGTGATGCCTGGGAGATCTCGCCGGCCAGCTCCGACGAGGCCTGGGAGATCTTTCCGATCTCCTGCAGGGCCTCCTCCGCCTTCAGGCTCACCTCGTAGCCCGACTCGACCTCGCGAGTGCCCGACTCCATCGCCACCACCGCCTCCTGGGTCTCGACCTGGACGCCCTTGATCAGCGTCCCGATGTCCCGGGTGGCCTGGGTGGCGCGCTCGGCCAGCTTCCGGACCTCGTCGGCCACCACCGAGAATCGCAGGCCGGCCTCGCCGGCTCCCGCCGCCTCGATCGAGGCGTTCAGCGCGAGCAGATGCGTCTGGGCCGCGATGTCCTGAATGGTGTTCACGATGTCGGAGATCTCCAGCGAGCGGTCGCCCAGCGACTTGATCTTCTTGGAGATGGTCTGCACCTCGGCCCGGATCTGCTGCATGCTCGCCAGGCTGTTGCGCACCGCTTCCTCGCCCTTGCTCGCGGCCTGCAGCACCTGACGCGCGGCCTTCGCGCTCTGATCGGCGCTGTCGGCCACCTGCCGGACCGAGACCGTCACGTCGGTCACCGACTGGGTCACGCGGTTGGCGTCGGCCGACTGCGTCTGGGCCGCCTCGGCGAGGTCCCCGGTGATCTTGATGGTGTCCCGCGAGCCGGCCGCGACCTGCAGCGCGGTCTTCCTGACGTCACCGACCAGCGAGCCGATCTCCTCGACCATCAGATTGATCGCGTCGACGACGTTCCCGAGCACGTCCCACGTCACCTCGCCGCGCCGGGTGAAGTCGCCCTTGCCGATCTCGACCGCGGTGTCGAGGAACTTGATGATGTTCTGCTGCAGATCCTCGCGCTTGCGGCGCTCCTCGTCACGATCGGCCTCGGTCTGCACGAGCGCCCGGAGCCGCACGATGCTGTCGTTGAACGTGACCGCCATCTGGCCGATCTCGTCGCGCGAGGTCACCGGCACCAGCTGGGAGAGGTCGCCGCGGCCGACGCGCTCCGCCCCGCTCATCAGCGCGCTCATCGGGCGGGTGATCCGCCGGGCGAAGATGACGCCGGCCAGAACCGCCACCCCCGCGATGGCGCTGAAGGTCAGCAGCAGCGAGTTGCCGCTCTGCACCGCGGCCGTGGTGATGATCGAGCGATCCATGCCAACGCGAACCGTGCCGAGCTGACCGCCCAGCATGGGCACGCCGATGTCGATGATCTCGCGCTCGCGGCCGGTGCGCGGATCCACATAGGTGATGTCCTTGACCTGGGGCTTCGTCGACTGTCCCGGCACCACGTTGCGCTCCACGATCCCCTTCGGTACCACCGGCGCAAAGGTATGAGCGACGAGGGTGAACTGCGCGTCGTAGACCATCACGTACGCGACCCCGTTGATCTTGGCGAACTCGTCCACCTGGGCCTGGACCGTGGAGGCGTCACGATTCACGATGAGGTCGGCGCCCGAGCTGGCCAGGCTGTTGGCGATGGCGCTGCCCTTGTCGGTGAACTCCCGGGTCAGGTTGTCCTGCAGCGATCGGTAGGCGAGGGTCCAGCTCACCGCGGCGAGCGGGACGAGGATCGCGACCAGGAACACGGTGATCTTGCCCAACAGCCCGAGCCCTACCCGGCTTGCGGTCGTCCCATCGGCGCGGCGCTCCCGACCCGGCTCGTCATTCCGCCTTCTCATCGCGTGTCTCCTCCACATCCGCTTCACGCCGTCCATGGAGACCTAGGCCTTCACCGCCGCCGACCAGTCCGCCACCGGCACCCACCGCTCGCCGTCCACCCGCGTGAAGTAGACGCTGTCGAGGCCCTGATGACGGTCGGACGTGAAGGTGAGCGGCGCGCCGATCCCGAGATCGAGCCCGCGCAGCGACTCGAGCGCCTGGCGGAACCCCGGCCGACTCGCATTCGCCCCCATCCGTCGCAGGCCTTCGACGATCACCCGCGCGTTGATGTACCCCTCCAGGCTGATGAAGCTGTGCCGCTGCGGGGTGTAGCCGCCGTCCCGGATCGCCTCCGGCATCGCGGGATTGTGCTTGTCCATCAGGGTCCGGTACTCGGCGACACCGGGCAGGCTCGAGTCGTCGTAGCTCGGCACCACCTGCGAGTTGATGAGCGCGCGGGTATAGTCGCGGCCCATCGCCCGCCCGTGCTTGATCAGCAGGGCGAGCATGGCGTCGGAGCCCACGAAGGATACGTTCGAGATCGGCACCGCGAAGCCCGCGTCGCGGGCGGATCGGACGAACGCGGCGCAGCCCTGATAGGCGCCGGTGCAGAGGACGACGTCGCAGCCGGCCTCGCGAAGGGCACCCACCGCTGCGCTCATGTCGTCGTCGAACCGGGCGCCCCGGACGTAGGTGGCCTCCGCGGTGATCTTGGCGCTCCGCGCCGCGAGGCCTCGCGCCACTGCATCGGTGCCGCTGCGGCCGTAGGCGTCGATCTGGTAGAAGACGCCGAAGCGGCGCGCGCCCGCCTGCCAGAACCGATCGACGAGGGCCAGCATCTCCTGCCGGTACGACGCCCGCACGTTGAAGACCTGGTCGACGTAGGGCGCCTCGCGCTGCGGCTGGGCGCCGGTGAAGTTGCCGACCAGGACGACCTGCTGATCCGCGTACTGCTTGATCACCGGCAGGGCGCGGGTCAGCGTCGGCGTGCCCACGTAGTTGGACAGGAAGAATACCTTCTCGCGGTCGAGGAGCTGGATGGTGTTCCGGATGCACGGCTCGGGGTTGTAGCTGTCGTCGAGCGCCACCACCGCGATGGGCCGGCCGAGCACACCGCCACGCGCATTGATCTCGCTGTAGTACGCCTGGGCTCCGCGATACAGCTCGGTCCCGAGCCCGGCGGCGGTCCCGCGAAACGCCGCGCTCATGCCGATGCGGATCTCGTTCGGAGCACCCGGCGCGGCCGGCGCGGCACCGGGAAGCACGCGGCTCGCGAGCGCGGCCGCGGTCAGGCCGAGGAACTCTCTCCGCTTCATGCCACCCCGTGCGCGGGCGCGACGTCGCTCGCGGGGGTCCGCAGCACGGCGAGCAGCCCCGGGATGTCGAGCACCGGGACGACTTCGCCCGCCCAGTTGATCCAGCCGGTCGCGAACGGGCAGGCGCCACGGGCTCGTGCGGCCGCCGGCGTATCGGCCGGCAGGACCGCGTCGAACGGCTCGAGCCCGAGGACCGAGTCCACCACCGCGGCCACCACCAGGGCGCCGTCGCGCACCACGAGGGTGCGCACGCTGCGCCCGGGCGGGGCCTCCTCCAGACCGAGCGCGCTCCGGAGGTCGATGATCGGGACGATGGCGCCTCGCAGGTTGGACACGCCGACCAGGCACCGGCGGGCGCGCGGCACCGGAGTGATCTCGTCGAACACGGCCACCTCGCGTGCGCTCCGGACGTCCACCGCGAAGGCGTACCCGCCCAGTGAGAACAGACAGGCCCGCAGGGCGGGA
>Ga0209966_1000146_pt1 | contig 30214 bp, 26 predicted proteins | sample RhisoiCoNPM_FD_187575 | JGI IMG/M metagenome (GOLD analysis project Ga0209966, IMG submission 187575) | Arabidopsis thaliana rhizosphere microbial communities from the Joint Genome Institute, USA, that affect carbon cycling - Rhizosphere... | ecosystem: Host-associated > Plants > Roots >... | reverse complement strand
GCCGGCGGCCGTCCCCGCCACGCCGGCGGCCGGCGCGCTGCGCCGCCTGCTCGCGACGCTGAGCTTCGACAGCGGCCGTGCCGCGCCGCTCGCCCACGGCATGCGCGGCAGCGCGACCGGCCCGCGCCAGCTGCTGTTCAGCGCCGAGGGCCATGACATCGACCTGCGCGTCGCCGCCGCCGGCAGCGGCTGGTCGCTGCACGGCCAGGTGCTGGGTCCGGACGCCCGCGGCCGCGCCCGCGCCTTCGGCGACGACGGCGTCGAGCGCTGCGCGGCCGCCGCGCTCGACGAGCTCGGCGAGTTCCGCCTCGAGCTGCCGGCCGCCGGCCGCTGCATCCTGAGGCTGGAGCTGGCCGATCGGCTGATCGAGCTGCCGGCTTTCGACGTGCCCGCCTGATGGACGACCTGGCCGCGCTGGCCGCCCGGGTGGCCGCCGGCGAGGCGCTGCCCGCGCAGGCCGACGGATGGCCCGCGGCCGAGCGCGACGCCCTGGGCTGGGCGCTGAAGGCCGCCTGCCAGGACGCCTGGAACAGCGCACCGCAGCAGGCCGAGCCGCTGGCCGCCGCGCTGGCCGGCTATGCGGCGCGCGCGCCGACGCCCACGCTCGCGGCGCTGGCCGACTGGACCGCCGGCATCGCCGCGCTGCTCGGCGGGCGGATGGACGAGGCGCTGGGTCGTTTCGACGCCGCCGGGGCGGCGCTCGCCGCGCTCGGCCGCGTCGATGCGGCGGCGCAGACCCAGGTGCCGAAGACCGTCGCGCTGGCGCTGCTCGGCCGCCACGTCGAGGCGCTGGCCTGCGCCGAGGCGGCGCACGCCGAGTTCCTGGCCGCCGGCGACGAGCGCTCGGCCGGCAAGGTCGAGCTCAACCTCGGCTCGATGCTGATGGGCCAGGACCGCCACGAGGAGGCCGTGCGCCGCTACCGCCAGGCCGCGGTGCGCTTCGCGCGGCTGGCCGACCTGGAGCATTCGGTGATGGCCGACGTCGGCCTGGCCACCGCGCTGACCTGGCTGTTCCGCTTCGACGAGGCCGAGCTCGGCTTCGGCCGTGCCCGCATGCGCGCCGACACCCATGGCCTGCCGGTGCTCGCCGCGCTGGCGCGCGGCGGGCTCGGCCAGCTCGCGCTGCACCGCGGCGACTACCCGCTCGCGCTGCGCGAGCTGGAGGCCGGCGCGCGCGGGCTGGCCGCGGGCGGCGCGCCGCGCCAGCAGCAGGTCGAGGCCGAGCGTGAACTCGCCGACGCCTACCTCGGCCTCAACCTGCTCGCCGAGGCCGCCGCGCTGTACGAGCGCGTGATCGCCGGCGCCGCCGAGCTCGACGCGCCGCTGGAGCAGGCCTGGGCCGAGGCCCACCTCGCGCGTGCGCTCGGCGGGCGAGCACCCGACGGGCGCATCGGTGAACTGCTCGACGCGGCGCGTGCGCGCTTCGTCGCGCAGGACAACGCCGTCGGCGCGGCGGTCGTCGACCTGCAGCAGGCGGTGCGGGCGCGCGCCGCCGGCGCGGCGGCCGCCGCGGCAACGCTGGCCACGCAGGCGGCCGGCGCGCTGCGCGCCGCCGGGCTGGTGGGCTGGGCGCTCGACGCCGAGCGCCAGGCGGCCGAGGCGCTGCTCGACACCGATGCCGTGGCCGCGCTGCCGCGGCTCGACGCGCTGCGCGCCGAGGCCGAAGCCGCGGCGCTGCCGGCGCAGGCGGCCGCCTGCCGCGTGGCCCTCGGGCTGGCGCTCGAGCGCCTGGGCCGGCTCGACGACGCGGCGGCGCAGATCGAGGCTGCCGCCGCGCTGCACGATGCCCAGCGCGACGCGCTGCCTGGCGACGACTTGCGCACCCGCTATGGCGCCGACAAACAGGCCGCCGGCGAGGCGCTGGTGCGGCTGGCGCTGAAGCGCGGCGGCGACGAGCGTGCCGCCGCCGTGCTGCGCTGGACCGAACGCGCCCGTGCCCGCGCGCTGCACGCCGGGCTGGGGCGCGGCGAGGCCGCCGCCGACGAGGCGGTGCTGCAGCCGCTGCGCACGAGGCTGCAATGGCTGGAACACCAGGCCCGGCTCGCGCTGGCCGAGGGCGACGAGCGGCTGGCCGACTGGGAGCGCCAGGCCGCCGAGGCGGAGGCCGAGCTGCTCGAACGCCGCCGGCGCCTGCGCATTGCCGCTGGCGGCCCGGCGCCCGCGTCGGCACCGGAGGAGGTCGACCCCGCCGCGCTCGCGGCCGCGCTGCCGCGCGGCGCCGCGCTGCTGAGCTGGTTCCTGCTCGGCAGCCGCTGGCTGGCCTGCGTCGTGACCCGCGACGGGCTGCAGCTGGTCGAAGGCGATGCCAGCGGCCTGGCCGCCGAGATCGCGCAAGCGCGCTTCCAGATCGACGCGCTGCGCTTCGGCGACGCGCGGCTTGCGCCGCAGATGCCGCAGCTGGTCGAGCGGGCCCGGCTGCGGCTGCAGGCGCTGCACCGGCGGCTCGTCGCACCGCTCGCGCCGCTGCTGGGCGGCTGCGACCGGCTGCTGCTGCTGCCGCACGGCGGGCTCAACGGCCTGCCGTTCGCGGCGCTGCACGATGGCCGCGAGCACTGGATCGACCGCTTCGACATCGGCTGCGCGCCGAGCGCCGCGGCCTGGCTGGCGATGTCCCGTCGCGCGCCGCGGCCGCTGGCGCACACGCTGGTCGCCGGGCACGGCGAGGGCCTGCCGCAGGTCGCGGCCGAGCTGGCGGCGGTGGCCGCCGCGCTCGGCCCGGGCGCGACGGTGCTCGGCGACGGCGCGGCTACGCGCGCCGCCGTCGCCGCCGCGGCCGAAGGCGCCGGCTGCATCCACCTGGCCTGCCATGGCCGCTTCCGCGCCGACAACCCGCGCTTCTCGTCGCTCGCGCTGGCCGATGGCGACTGGACGTTGTTCGACATCGAGGCGCTGCGGCTCGACGCCGAACTCGTCTGCCTGAGCGCCTGCGAGACGGCCCAGGGCGAGCTCGCGCCCGGCGACGAGCTGCTCGGGCTGACGCGCGGCTTCCTGCTCGCCGGCGCCGCCAACGTGATCTCGACGCTGTGGACCGTCGGCGACGACAGCTGCGCGCGGCTGATGGCCGACGTGCATGCGCGGCGTGCGCGTGGCGCGACGCCGACCGCGGCGCTGTGCGCGGCGCAGCGCGCGCTTGCCGCGTCGCATCCGCACCCCTACCACTGGGCCGCCTACACCGTGAACGGGCGGGGCTGAGCGCGGAACCTGACGCATGCGTCAGGTATCTTTCCGCCACCTCGGCCCTCTGTCGGCCGAGCCGGGCCTCGCCCGGCGCACGGGAGCCCCGATGAAGCTGTTCCGATCCCTGCTGGCGCCGCTGCTGGCCCTGCTTGTCCCCCTGGGCGCGCTGGCGCAGGCCGACGCCCCGGTGCCGCGCGAGGTGCTGGTGCTGCTGCGCCCCGGCAACTCGATCGCGCCGATTGCCCAGACCTACGGGCTGACGACGCTGGAGCGCTTCGGCCAGCGGCCGATCTGGCGCCTGCGCGTCAACGGCCCGCAGACCGTGCCGGACGCGCTGGCTTCCTTGCAGGCCGACGTCCGCGTGCAGGTCGCCGAGCGCAACTTCGAGGACGAGACGCCCGAGAGCCGGCGCAACCGCGTCTGGGCGATCGGCGGCAGCCAGAGCCAGTGGACCTCGCAGTGGGCGATGCGCACGATCCGCCTGCCGCAGGCGCAGCAGCTCGCCCGGGGCGCCGGCGTGCGCGTGGCGGTGCTCGACACCGGCGTCGACGCCACGCACCCCGTGCTCGCCCATCGCCTGGCGCGGCGCGCCAACGGCACGCTGATCGGCCGCGACTTCGTCGACGACGACGCCGACCCGAGCGAGGAAGGCGTCGTCGGCGATCCCGGCTACGGCCACGGCACCCATGTCGCCGGGCTGATCGCGCGGGTGGCGCCGCAGGCGCGGATCATCCCGGCGCGCGTGCTCGACGAGCGTGGCCGCGGCAACCTCTGGGTGCTGCAGGAGGCGCTGCTGTGGGCCGTCGATCCCGACGGCAACCCGCAGACCGACGACGGCGCCGATGTCGTCAACCTTAGCCTCGGGACGCTGCGGCGCACGCGGCTGCTGGACCTGGCGGTCGAGCTCGCGACCTGCAGCGACGATGACGACGACGAGGACGAACTCGATCTGGCCGATCCCGGCTTCGACGCCGACCGCGCCCGCTGCGCCGCGCGCGGCGGCGCGGTGGTGATGGCCGCCGCCGGCAACGCCGGCACGACCGAGCGCCAGTACCCGGCGGCCGAAGCGGCGCTGGGCAAGCTGTCGGTCACCGCGAGCGCACGGAACAACCGCCTGGCCGACTTCGCGAACCGGGGCGCGACGGTCGAGATCGTCGCCCCCGGTGACCAGATCATCAGCGCCGTGCCCGGCGGCGGCTGGGGGGTCTGGAGCGGCACGTCGATGGCGGCGCCGATCGCCGCCGGCGTGGCCGCGCTGGTGCGCCAGCTCAACCCGGACTGGAAGGCGGTCGACGTCACCAAGCGGCTGCAGGACCGCAGCGCCCGCCTGTGCGGCACGGCGCTGCGGCAGGTCGACGCCTACGGCGCGGTGGCCGACGAGGTGCCGCCGGACCTGCCCTGCTGAGGCCCCGGCCGGCTCAGCGCGGCCCGGCGTCCTTCGGCCACAGTGCCCACATCGCGAGCGGCTGCTTCATGCGGCCCGCGCGGTCCTCGGCGCCTTCGCTCCAGCCCCAGAAGTAGTCGGCGCGCACCGCGCCGGTGATCGCGCTGCCGGTGTCCTGCGCGACCACCAGGCGCTGCAGCGGCCGCGCCGGCGGCGGGTTGGCGCTCCAGGGCTGCGGCTCGGTGGTCGCGATCCACACCGGCGTGCCGTAAGGCAAGGCGCGCGGATCGACGGCGATCGAGCGCCCCGGCGTCAGCGGCACGCCCTGTGCGCCCTTCGGGCCGACGCTCGGATCCGGGAGGGCCTCCTCGCGGAAGAAGACGACGCGCGGGTTGGCCTCGAGCATCTCGGTCACGCGCTGCGGGTTGGCCTTGGCCCAGGCCTTGATCGCCGGCCAGGAGGCCTGCTCGAGCGTGAACGCGCCGCGCTCGACCAGCCAGCGTCCGACCGAGCGGTAGGACTGGTCGTTGTGCCCGGCGTAGGCCAGGCGGACGGTGCGCTTCGTGCCGTCGGGTTCGGTGATCGCCAGCCGGCCCGAGCCCTGGACCTGCAGCATGAGCGCGTCCAGCGGGTCGGCGACCCAGGCGATCTCGCGGCCCTGCAGCGCCGCACGCGCCGCCGGCAGCGCGGCGATCTCGGCGCGCGTGTACCAGGGTCGGCGCGTCTCCAGGTCGGCCGGCGGCGCGTGCAGCGGCACCGCATGGCTGCGCGTGCGCAGCCGCGAGGCGGCGACCAGCGGCTCGAAGTAGCCGGTGATCAGGCCGTCGGCCGCGCCGTCGGCGGCGGCGATGCGCCAGGGCTGCAACGTCGCCTCGGCCCAGGCGCGCACCTTGGTGTCGTCGGGCTCGGCGAGCGCGCGCGCGCTGGCGCAGGCCGCGGCCCAGCCGGGCGCGGGCTTGGCGCAGCTCGCCAGCAGCGCGGGCCAGGCGTGGATCGGCGCGTCGTCCTTCCAGCCGGGCAGCTCGGCCCAGCTGGCGCGCTGCCAGCGGGCGATGTCGCGCACCCAGTCGGCCGGCGCCGACGCGGCGGCGATGGGCGCCGGCGCCGGCGCGGGGCTCTCGGGCATCGGCGTCGAGCAGGCCGCCAGCAGGCCTACCATCGCGGCCAGCCATCTTTTCTTCACGGGCATGGGACTGATTCTGCTGGAGGCCCTCGGGGCGCTCGCGCTGCTGGTGTTCATCGTGTGGTGGACCATGTTCTCGGGGCGCCGCGGCGGCGAGCGCAAGGACGACGTGCGCGCCGACGACGAGCCGGACCGCTGATCAGGCCGCGGCGCGCGCCGGTTCTTCGCGTGGCGGCAGCAGGAAGCTCGCGAGGCGCGTGCGCAGCCGCCGGCGCAGCGCCGCGTACAGCCGCGAACGGTCGGCGACGCGCACGTTGCGCGAGCGCAGCGCGACCTTGAAGGCGAGCAGGAAGCTGACGGTGAGGTTCAGCGCGCCGGTCAGCGGGATCGCGGCGACGCACCACCAGAACGCCGGCGTCACCAGCGCCTCGTGGCCGAGCGCGCCGAGCGCCGCGGCCAGCTGGCCGGTCGACAGCGTGACGTGCCGCACCTGGATCGGCAGCGCGAAGAAGGCGCACACCACCGGCACCAGCCCGAGCAGGAAGCCGAGCGAGACGTTGGCGGCGATGCCGGAGACGTTGTCGCGCCACCAGCGCGACCAGTACGCGGCGCGCTGCGGGCCGAGCGCCGCGAGGATGCGCGGGTTCCAGCGGATCGCGCTGTCGAGCCGGTGCAGCACGAACCAGTTCTCGGCCCAGCCGGCGATCAGGCTGGAGGCGAACAGCAGGATGCCGGTGAAGGCGGCGTAGGCGAGCGTCGGGCCGAGCAGCGTCAGGTCGTGCAGCACATGCTCGGCCGACTCGCGGCCGACCAGCGGCGCGCCGAACAGCGCCTGCGCACCCCACTGCACCGCCAGCACCAGCGGGAACACCATCGCCAGGTTGCCGACGATGCCGGCCGTCTGCGAGCGGATCAGGTGCGCGACCTCGTCGACGAAGCCCTCGACCGCCGTGTCGTCGCTGACGTCCTCGAGCTTCTGCGCCATCGCCGGGGCCGTCATCGCCGGCTGCTTGGTGGCCACGGTCCAGTGCAGCAGGTGGATCAGCACGAAGCTGCCGGCGTAGTTGACGCCGGCGAAGAAGCCGCCCCAGAACGCCGACAGGCCGAGCGCATAGACCGCGAACTTCACGAAGGTCGTGCCGGCGATCACCGCGCCGCCGCCGAGCGCCTTCTTCAGCATCGACCACCATTCGGCGCGGGTGCGGGTGATGTAGTGCTCGCCGGTGTCGGCGCTGCGCTCGGCGATCTGGCGCGCGAGCATCGAGTACTGGCGCGCGAAGAGGGCCCTCACGCTGCGCCGCTCGCCGCCCTGGCGCACCAGGCCGGCGATCAGGTGCACGACCTCGGCGCGCTGCTCGCGCGCGCCGTCGGGGGCGAGCAGCAGGCCGAGCAGCTCGTCGATGCGGCGCGTGCGCGCGCGCAGCTGGTCGACCTCGAACAGCAGGTCGACCGAGATGCCGTGTTCCTCGAGGTGGCCGCGCACGCTGGCGGCGGCGCGCCGGCAGGCGTCGAGCAGCGCGCGCAGGTACTGCGCCTCGCGCAGCGTCGCGGCGCTGTCGCCGGCCTCGGCCGCGACGCACAGCTGCTCGGCGCTGCGCAGCAGCTGGCGGAAGGGCTGGGTGACGAGCAGGGCCTCGTCCATGCGCCGGCGCAGCGCGCTGCTGCCGCCGGCGGCGCTGACCTGCGCGGCGAGCAGCAGCAGCGCGTCGTGGACGTCGGTGCGCCACGGCGGCGCGTCGCCGTCCTGCGCCGCGGCGCTCCACAGCGAGGCGACGCGTTCGAGCGTCGCGTCGTCGAGCGCCGCGAGCCACTGCGCGTCGGCGGCGTCGCTGAACAGCAGCGCGAACAGCTGGCCGAGGTCGGCGGTGTCCGGCGTCGGCGGCAGCAGGCGCAGCCGCAGCCGCTCGCCGAGCTCGCTGAACAGCGCGTTGCGCGGCGCGAAGCCGTGGTCGGCCAGCAGCGAGGCGATGTCGATCTCGGCGCGGAAGGCGCGCAGCAGGCCGACGACGCGCAGGCGGTGCTCGTCGTGGCGCTCGAGCACGCCGAGCAGGTGCTTCAGCCGGCGCACCGGCAGCGGCGAGCCGGCGGGCTCGGCGCCCTCGGCGGCCGGGGCCGGCGCGTGGCGCAGCCATTCCAGCAGCCGCACGAGCCAGAGGTGGCGCTCGGCCTGCGGCGCGCGCGGGTCGGCCGCGTTCAGCAGCGCGGTCAGGTCCCAGCCGCGCCGGGCGGACGATCCGGCGCTCAATGCAGCGCGGACTGCTGCGACAGATCGAAGGACGGGATCGCCGCCTCGAACCAGCGCGCGTCGTCGGTGATGCAGAAGTAGCTGCCGCGCATCGTGCCGCGCGGCGCGGCGATGCGCGCCCAGCTCTGGTACTCGAACTGCTCGCCCGGCTGCAGCAGGGGCTGCGCGCCGACCACGCCGAGGCCGCGCACCTCCTGCTTGCCGCCGGCGGCGTCCTCGATCAACCAGTGGCGCGCGACCAGCTGCGCGGCCTGGTCGCCGGTGTTGACGACGGTCACGTGGTACGAGAACGCCCAGGCATGCTGCTCGGGGGCCGATTGCTCGGGCAGGTAGCGTGCGACGACGCTGACGGTGAACTCGGGGCGGGCCATGGCCCGATTCTAGGGACCGGGCGCGATGTCGAAGGCGATGCAGACGCGCTCGGTATCGGCGCTGAACGGGATCGTGCGGTGGAACAGCGACGACGGGAACAGCACGATGTCGCCGACCTGCGAGGCGATCACGCGGCGCGGGAAGTCCTCGTGCTCGCGCGGATAGCCGTCGCCATCGGTGCTGAACTCGATGCAGCCGTCCTCGCTGCCCGGGGCGCGCGGCGGCATCGCGAGGTAGATCACGCCGGAGAGCCAGCCGGTCTCGTGGATGTGGGACGTGAGGTGGCCGCCCTGGCGCATCTTCACGTACCAGGAGCTGCTGAACACCGTCCGGGCGGGGAAGGCGCGCGCGTACTCGGCATCGCGGCCGGCGAGGCCGGCGCGGTAGCGTGCGATCTCGCCCTCGATCGCCGCCGCGAGCGCGCGGAACGAGGGTTCCGGCCGGCGGAACAGGTTGCCGGCCGACTGGATGCCATGGTGCAGCCGGCCCTGCTTGCGCTCGGCCAGGTCGGCGTGCTCGACGTCGCGCAGCAGCTCGGCGACCAGCGCGCTGCCGGGCGCGATCTCGGCCAGCCGGGCGTGGTGCACGTAGGCGATCGGATCGCGGCAGTAGCGGTAGCCGTCCGGCACGCCGAAGTTGGCGGCGTGGTGCGCCGACAGCGTGGCCAGGAAGGGCGAGTGGTGCACCGGCGCGGCGACCAGCGGCGCGAGCGCCTCGCGGAAGGCGTCGAAGCGGCGCGTCTTGTACAGGCAGTACAGGCGCCGCTCCTGCCAGTCGCGCAGCCGCGAGCGCTCGAAGTAGTGGATCGCCTCGTCGAACTGCCCGCCGGTGTAGCAGAGCATCGCGACGTTGTAGTTGGCGTCGGCGTGCGTCGCGTCGATCGCCAGCGCGGCGCGCCAGGCGGCCAGCGCGGCGTCGACCTGGCCCTGGTCCCACAGCGTCTCGCCGAGGTTGTTGTGCGCGTCGGCATAGCCGGGTTCGAGCGCGACGGCACGGCGCAGCTCGGCCTCGGCGTCGGGCAGCCGGCCCTGGGCGCGCAGCGCCGACGCGAGGCTCAGATGGCCCTTCGCGTTCGGCGCGATCGCGAGCGCCGCGCCGTAGCTCGCCACCGCCTCGTCGAGCCGCCCGAGCGCCTGCAGCGCGGCGCCGAGGTTGGTCTGCGCCGCGCCGTCGCGCGGCTGCAGCGCCACCGCGCGCTGCAGGCTCGCGACCGCCTCGTCGGCGCGGCCCAGGTCCTTCAGCGCGGTGCCGAGGTTGTAGTGCGCGACCGCGAAGTCCGGCTTCAGCGCGACCGCGCGGCGGTAGACCGCCACCGCCTCGCCGAGCTGGCCGAGGCGGCCGAGCGTGACCGCGAGGTTGAACTGCAGTTCCGGCGAGGCCGGTGCCAGCGCCGCGGCCTGGCGGAAGCTCTCGGCGGCCGGCGCCAGCAGGCCCTGCTGCGCGCAGGCGCTGCCGTGCAGGTTGTGCAGCATCACGTCCTGCGGATGGGCCTTGAGCAGCGCCGCGGCGGCGGCCTGCGCCTTCGGCCATTGCTGCGCCTGGCACAGCGCGATCAGCGCGTTGATCTCGTTCGGGCTCGGGCCGCGGCGCGCGGCAGGGGCGGTTCTCTGCATGGGAGCGCGAGCGTAGCCAGCGCCGCCGGGCCCGGCAAGCCGGGCTTCCCTAGAATTCCGCCGATGAGCGCCCCGACCTACCGCATCGCCCCCAGCCTGCTGTCCGCCGATTTCGCGCGGCTCGGCGAGGAAGTGAAGAACGTCATCGCCGCCGGCGCCGACTGGATCCACTTCGACGTGATGGACAACCATTACGTGCCCAACCTGACCTTCGGCCCGATGGTCTGCGAGGCGCTGCGCAAGCACGCCGTCAAGCCCGACGGCACGCGCGTGCCGATCGACGTGCACCTGATGGTCGAGCCGGTCGACGCGCTCGCCCTCGCCTTCGCGAAGGCCGGTGCCGACGTGATCAGCTTCCACCCGGACGCCAGCACCCATGTGGATCGCACGCTGCAGCTGATCCGCGGGGCCGGCTGCCAGGCCGGGCTGGTGTTCAACCCGGCGGCCTCGCTCGATGTGCTGGAGTGGACGATCGACGACGTCGACCTGATCCTGCTGATGAGCGTGAACCCCGGCTTCGGCGGCCAGAGCTTCATCCCCGGCGCGCTGAAGAAGCTCGAGCGCGTGCGCCAGCGCATCGACGCCAGCGGCCGCGACATCCGCCTCGAAGTCGACGGCGGCATCAAGACCGACAACATCCGCGCCGCGGCCGATGCCGGCGCCGACACCTTCGTCGCCGGCAGCGCGATCTTCGGCCAGCCCGACTACAAGGCGGTCATCGACGCGATGCGCGCGCGGCTGGCCGGATGATCGTTCCGCAGTTCTGGGCCGAGGGACGCGCCCAGGACCGGCGGGCCGGGCGGCAGGTGACGGTGCGGCGCTTCGGCTGGTCCGACACCAGCGCCGAGGCGGCCCAGGCGATGGCCGACCAGCGCAGCCGCGAGGCGCTGGCCCGCGTGCTGGGCGGCGAGAAGCTCGATCGGCGCGAGCCGAAGCGCGCCTACAACGGCGCCCAGGGCGTGCCGATCCGCGAGGAGGTTCTCGCGCGGCAGGGCGACAGCGTGATCACCCGCAACGCCTACGGTGCGCCCTGCCTGAACACGCCGAACGTGCTGTTCGTCGACATCGACTTCCACCGCGAGGCTCCGCTGCGCTTCATGCTCGCGGTGCTGGCCGCGCTGCTGGCGGCGTCCGCGGCCGGCGCCTGGCTGCTGGAATCCAGGATGGTCGGCATCGTGGGGGCGGTGTTGTCGCTGCTGGCCTTCGTCGGCGTCGCCCAGCGCCTGTACCGCCTCGGTCTGCGCCTGCGCGGCGATGCCGAGACGCGGGCCCGGCAGCGCGTGGCGCGCTTCGCGGCGGCCCGGCCGGACTGGGGCCTCGACGTCTATCGCACGCCGGCCGGCCTGCGCGTGCTGGCAACGCATGCGACCTTCGATCCGCGCGACCCCGAGGTGACGGCCTGCTTCGACGCCCTGGGCGCGGACCCGGTCTACGTCGCGATGTGCCGCAACCAGCATTGCTTTCGCGCCCGCCTCGGGCCCAAGCCCTGGCGCATCGGCATCGCCGCCCACCTGCGGCCGCGCCCCGGCGTCTGGCCCGTCGCCCCGGAGCGCCTGCCGGTGCGCAGCGCGTGGATCGCGGCGTACGAGGCCGCTGCGCGGGGCCATGCGGCCTGCCGCTGGCTGGAGTCGCTCGGCACCCGGGCCGTTCATCCGGCGGTGCGGGCCGTCCAGGCGCTGCACGACGACTGGAGCGGCGCCCGCAGCGGCCGGCCGATCGCCTGAGCGCCGACAGGTCCTGGTCGATCGAACGCGAAGCGGCCTCAGTACACCAGGTCGGAGCGGCGGCACATCAGGTCCATCTGGTGCACGTCGGCATAGCCGACCGATACGCCGAGCAGGCGCAGCGTCGGGTCGACGACCGATTGCAGCAGCGGCACCAGCAGCGGGTCGGTGACGGCGGAGGTGAGCAGCGTGCCGACGGCGGTGAGCGTCGGGTTGATCAGCGCGGCGAGCACGGCCGGCGACGTCGACAGCGTCATGTCGTCGACCAGCGTGCCGAGTGCCTGGTCGACCGTGCTGGAGGGCAGCGAGTCGATGCGCTGCAGGCTGTCGACGGTGCTGCTGCCCGGCGGGCCGCCGTCGCCGAAGGTCAGCGATTCGACGCCCGGGTCCGTCAGGTCGACCTCGGCGGCGCCACGCACCGACACCAGACCGACGCCGAGGATCGACACCTGGGTCAGCGTCGCCGGCACCGTGCAGGCCGAAGGCGCAGTCGCCAGGTTGGCCGGCAGCACGCCCGAGATGCAGGCGTTGAGCACGCCGCTGGTGGCGTCGATGCCGACCGATGAACGTTCGGCCGTCGGGCCGCAGCGCATGCGGGTCAGCGTCGCCTGCGCCGGCATGCCCTCGAGGTAGATCGGCAGGTTCAGTGCGGTCAGCGAGATCAGACCGAGGTTCAGGTCCAGCGCCTGGACGTTGAGCCGCAGGCGCACCTGCGCGGTCCGCGCGGTCGCGCCGACGCCGCCGACCGCGATCTGCGCCGGTTCGATGACGACCGCCTGCAGCGAGACGTTCGCGACGCCGGGCAGGCTGATCACGGTGCCGAGGTCGAGCAGGTTGTTGCCGTTGGCGATCTGTGCCGCGGTCATCAGCAGGTCGAAGGCGTTGACGCGGGCCTCGCCGGCGGCGGCCGGCGTCGGCGAGTCGACGCTCAGCAGGTCGGCCAGCGCGACGTTGATGTTCGGCGCCTGCAGCGCCAGCGTCTGCAGCGCGGTGGCGGCCAGCGCGTTGTCGGCCGACAGTGCATTGGCCGAGGCCAGCAGCAGGTCGCCGAGGCGCACGTCGCTGGCGAGCAGCTGATCGACGGTGCCGACGCTGATCGGGGCCGCCTGGGCCAGGTCCAGCAGCCGCACCTGGGCGGTCGCGAGGCCTTGGTAGGACGCCAGGTCGAGCGTCACGCTGCTGCCGAGCAGGCCGCCGAGCAGCCGGTTCACGATCGAGGCGTCGCTCAGGCCGAGCAGGCCGCTGCCGATCGAGAACGCGTCGAGCGGACGCCCGGTCGCGGTGGCCTCGGCGTCGATGCGGCGGCTGGCCGCACCGCCGAACACCATCAGGTAGGGCATGTCGCGCTCGAGCCGCACGCGCACGGCGTTGAAGTCGGCCCCCCCGGGCTCGAAATAGTTGCTCAGGTTCTGCGGCGTCTGCGCGCGGTCGTCGACGGCCCAGGTACCGCATTCGGTGCCGAGCGTGCCGTCGTCCGGAAAGCCGTTGCTGCGCGCGATCGCGCGCGCGGTCGCGGCCGGCGCGACGCAGGCCTCGTCGAGCATCTCGACGGCGGCCAGCGCCGCCGCGTCGGCCGCCTTCTGCAGCTCGCGCTGCTGGTGGAACAGGTTGGCGACATCGAGCACGAGCAGCGCCGCCGCCGCGACGAGCAGACCCGCCGCGCCCATGATCATGACGCCGCCGCGCTGGCGGCGACGCTCAGCGGGGACGTGCAGGCTCGGCACTGGCGGGCGTCGAGGCGGTGCCGGCGGTCGCGCCGCCGGCGGCGGGGGCGCGCAGGCCGTCGAGGTAGCGCCGGTAGATCAGCGTCGCGACGTCGCCGGGCACCGGGTGGGCCGTGCCGGGCTGGGCGCCACTGCGCTGCAGCTCGAGCCATTGGCGGGTGGCCGGCCCGATCGGCGACGAGGCCGCGGCGGCGGGCGCGGCCTCGGCGCCCGGTTCGGCGCGGGCGACGGCCGTCAGGGTCGCGGCGGCGCAGGCCAGGAGCAGGGGGAGCGGGATCATTGGAGTCCTCCGGTCAGGGCGGGCGCTTGCAGCGCGGGTGATCGCGCGGCAAGCGGCGGTGTCATCGGTGTCGGCGCGCAGCCGTCGGCCCCCAGCCCGAGCGCGAGCCGCACGGCGTCGGTCGGCTGGGCGGCGGGCGCGGTACCCGGCGCGCAGCCGGCGCCGGGCCCGCCGACGCTGCGGCGGTACAGCGCGACGTTGGCCTGGATGCGCGCATCCTGCGGGGCCAGCTCGGCGGCGGTCAGCAGCGGGCGGCGGGCCTGCTCGGGGCGTCCGCCGAGCAGCAGCGCGTAGCCGAGGTCCGAGAGCAGCCGCGCGTGGGTCGGCTCGCGCTGCGCGGCGCGCTCGAGCAGCGTCGCCGCGCTGGCGTAGTCGTGGCGGGCCCCGGCGATCAGCCCGAGGCCGTGATAGGCCCGCGCGGACTGCGGGCCGGCCAGCAGCTCGCCGTACAGGCGCGCCGCCGCCTCGGCGTCGCCGCTGGCGCGCAGCGCGTCGGCCTTCAGCAGCGTGACCTCCGGTCCACCGCCGAACTGCGCTTCCAGCGCCTGCAGGTGGGCATAGGCGGCGAAATGCTGGCCTTCGCGGCCGAGCTGTTCGACGACCGCGAGGTAGGTGTCGCGCGTCTCGGCCGGCGCGGGCGACGCGGCGGCCGCCGCTGCCGTGGCGGCGGCGTCGGCCGCGGCCGGGCGGATCGGCGCCGTGGCGCGCTCGGGGGCGCCTGCCGCGGCGAGCAGCGGCAGGACGGACGCGCAGCCCTGCAGCAGGCCGGCGAGGGCCAGCGCCAGGAGGCGGGGGCGGAGGAGCGGGGCGTTGTGCATGGCGTCTCCTGGCGGCCTCACATGCGGCCGAGCGAGCGGATCACGGCCAGGAAGCCCGGACCGGCGACGACGATCAGCAGCGCCGGCAGCAGCGTCAGCACCATCACGCCGGTCATCTTGACGTTGAGCTTGCCGACCAGCTCGCGCAGCGCGGCGCGGCGCTTCTCGCGCAGACGCTGGCCGAACTGCATCAGCGGCTCCTGCACCGCGCCGCCATGGCGGTCGATCTGGCGCAGCAGCGCGACCAGGTTCGCCAGATCCTCGCTCTGGTAGACCTGGCCGAGGCGCTGCAGCGTGGCCTGGCGCGGCCGGCCGGCGGCGAACTGGCGGTTGGCGATCTCGAGCTCGTGGCCGAGCACCGGCAGCACCTCGCGGAAGCCGTCGGCGACGACCTGCAGCGACTGGTCCAGGCTCATGCCGCTGCCCTGCAGCAGGCGCAGCAGGTCGACCAGCAGCGGCGTCTCCTCGTGGGCCTGGCGGCGGCGCGCACCGGCGCGGGCGCGCAGCCACCACTTCGGCAGCAGCAGACCGATCACGCCGGCGCCGAACCACAGCAGCGCGCGCTTGCTCGGCGCCAGCGTGTCGGGCGCCAGCAGCGCGAGCGCCAGCAGCAACGCCGGTGCGAGCAGGCGCGAGCCGAGGTAGAGCGCGCGGTGGCGCGCCAGGTTCAGGCCGCACTGGTCGAGCAGGGCGCGGTCTTCCTGGGCCACCAGCGCGCGGCCGATGCCAAGGTCCAGCCCCTGGGCCAGCCGGCCCAGCACGCTGCCGGTCGGCGCGGCGCCGAGCCCGAGCTCCTCCAGCTCGGCGGAGGCTTCGGCATCGGGGCGGCGCAGTGCGGCGGCGCGGTCGAGGTGGGCCTGGGCGCGCCGTTGGCCGCGCCGGCGCACCCAGGCATGGACCAGCAGCAGGGTGATCGCCAGCAGCGCCGCCAGCGCACCGAGGGCGGCGACGGCGGCGGGGTTGGCGGCGAGGCGGGCCAGCAGATCCATGGTGCGGCTCCGGTCAGCGCAGCCGCGCGAGGCGGTAGAGCAGGAAGCCGCCGAGCAGCTGCAGCCCGAAGGCGAGCATCAGCAGCTTGCGCCCGCCCGCGTCGGCCCACATGCGTGCCAGGTACTGCGCCTGCACGAACAGGATGAACAGGCCCATCGACAGCGGCAGCAGACCGAGGATCCACGCCGACATGCGGGTCTCGGCCGACAGCGCGATCAACTCCTGCTGCGCCTCCTCGCGGTCGCGCATGAACTGCGCCATGCGCTCGAGCAGCTGGTCGACGCGGCCGCCGTACTTGACGCTCATGCGCACCACCGCGGCGAACAGCATCAGCGCCGGCGAGCCCTGCACGCGGCTGGCCTGCTCGAGCGCCTTGTCGAGGTCGGCGCCGGCGCGCACGCGCAGCGAGACGCCGTCGAGGCAGGTGCGCAGCGGGCCCTGGACGGCCGGGACCGACGCGAGGAAGGCCGAGGCGACGCTGTGGCCGACCGCGAGCAGCCGCACCAGGCTGTCGATGAAGCCCGGCAGCGCGCGCGTCAGCGCCTGCTGGCGGCGCTGGATGCGCAGGCTGAGCGTCAGCGCGGTGGCGGCCAGCCCGAGCGCGCCGGCCAGCGCGGCCACCGGCGGCGCACCCGTCACGGCACCGACCAGCGCGACCGGCAGCAGGGTCGGCGCGATCAGCAGCAGCGCGGTGCGCGGGCCCTCGCGCAGCCCGGCGCGCTCGCGCAGCCGCTGCAGCAGGCCCTCGCTGCCCTCGGCGGCGCGGCGCGGCGCGGTGCTCGGCAGCGCGGCTTCGTCGCTGGCGGCGGGCGAGCGCCGGGCCTCGACGCGCGCGTCGAGGAAACGCTCGACCGCGGCGCCGCGGCTGCGCTGCCACGCCCAGGTCCACAGCAGCACGGCGCCGGCGAGCAGCAGCACCGCCGCGCTCGTCAGCCACAGCAGCGCGCTAGACACCGAAGCTCTCCGCCAGCGTGCCGGCGCCGCCGGCGCTGAAGCCGGCCAGGCGCGGCGTGTACGGACGGATGCCGCTGCCGACCCAGCGCTCGTCGCCGGGCTCGCTGCCGGCCTCGTGGCGGTACAGCTCCTGGGTGGCGATGATGTTGTCGGCCACGCCGGTGACCTCGGTGACCGACAGCACGCGGCGGCGCCCGTCGCCGAGCCTGCCGATCTGGACGATGAAGTGCACCGCGCTGGCGATCTGGCGGCGCAGGCTCGCCTCGCTGCCCTGGAAGCCGCCGAAGCCGGCCAGCATCTCGAGGCGGTAGAGGCACTCGCGCGGCGAGCTGGCGTGGATGGTGCCCATCGAGCCGTCGTGGCCGGTGTTCATCGCCTGCAGCATCTCCAGCACCTCGGGGCCGCGCACCTCGCCGACGACGATGCGGTCCGGGCGCATGCGCAGCGCGTTGCGCACCAGGTCGCGGATCGTGACCACGCCGCCGCCGTCGAAGCTGCCCGGGCGCGACTCGAGCCGCACGACGTGCGGGTGCTTGAGCGCGAGCTCGGCGGTGTCCTCGATCGTGACGACGCGCTCGTTGCCCGGGACGTAGGAGGCCAGCGCGTTGAGCAGCGAGGTCTTGCCCGAGCTGGTGCCGCCGCTGACGAGGATGTTGCAGCGCGCCTTGACGGCCTGCTCGAGCAGCTCGGCGACACGCGTGTCGAAGGTCCCGAGCGCGATCAGCTCCTGCGGGCTCAGCGGGTCCTTGCGGAACTTGCGGATCGAGACCACCGGGCCGTCGAGCGCCAGCGGCTCGATCACCGCGTTGATGCGCCCGCCGTCGACCAGCCGCGCGTCGACCATCGGCGAGGACTCGTCGAGCCGGCGGCCGATCGGCGCGAGGATGCGGCGCACGATGCGCAGCAGGTGCTCGTTGTCGGTGAAGCGCACCGGCACCTGCTTGAGGCGACCGCGCCGCGACACCCACACCGAGTTGCTGCCGTTGATCAGGATGTCCTCGACCTCGGGGTCCTGCAGCAGGTCCTCGATCGGGCCGTAGCCGGTGAGCTCCTTGGTCAGCGAGTCGCAGACGATCGCCAGCTCGTTCTCGTTGAGCGGCGCGTTGTGGGCCAGCGCATAGCGCTCGACCTCGGTGGCGACGAGCCGCCGCACGGCCGCGCGCGACAGGCGCGTGAACTCGGCGCCGAGTTCTTCGATGCGCGTGAGCACATGCTCGTAGGCGCGCGACTTGATGTCGAGGAACTCGCGCGTGGTGGTGAACGCGCTGCCGTTGTCGAGCATGCCGAGGAAGGAAGTGTTCATGTCCATCGGTCAGTCCTTCGCCCGTGTGAGTTGCCGCAGGACGCGCCGCCAGCCCGGCGTGGCGGGCGCCGCCGCTGTGGGCGCGGCGTCCGGCAGCAGCCGGGCGATCAGGCCGTGCAGCGCCACCGAGTAGGGGTCGTTCGGCGCCGTGTCGCTCAGCAGCCGCCCGGTGTTGGTCGCCTGCAGCAGCGCGACATGGCGCCGCGGCAGCGTCGCCAGCAGCGGCAGCTCGAGGCGTTCGGCGATCTGCGCCGGCAGCGGCGCGACGCGGTCGTCGGCCTTGTTGACGACCAGCTGCGGGCGCAGGTTGCGCGCGCGCAGGCTGCGCGCGACCTCGAGGCCGGAGACCACCGAGGGGGCGGCCTGGTCGCACACCAGCAGGCACTCGTCGCTGGCGGCGGCGACCTGGGCCACGAACTCGGCGCTGGCGAAGCCGCCCAGGTCGATCACCTGCACGTCGAACAGGCTGCGCAGGCGCTGGATGACCGCGACGGCCGCGGCGTGCGTGAGCTCGCGCAGCTCGCTGACGCTGCTCGGCAGCGCCAGCAGCGCCAGGCCGCTGGCATGCCGCGGCAGCGCGGTCTGCACGAGCGTCAGGTCCAGCCGGTGCTGGTTGCGCACCGCCTCGGCGAAGCTGTAGCTGCCGCGCGTCTCGAGCATGATCTGGCTGTCGCCGATCGGCACGCCGAGGTCGAGCAGCGCGACATGGCGGTTGGCGGGCAGCGCGCGCTGCACGCTCACGCCGACGTGCACGCCCAGCGTGCTGGTGCCGACACCGGCGCGCGCGCCGATCAGCGCGATCACCTTGCTGCGCAGCGGCTGGGCGCCGGGGCTGCCGCGCAGCAGCCCGAGCAGCAGCGCGCCGACCTCGGCGGGCGGGCTGTCGACGTCGAGGAACTCGCGGGCGCCGGCGCGCAGCGCCGACAGCGCGGCGTGCGGGTCGGAGGTGCGGCCCATGGCCGCGAGCACCGCACCCGGGGAGGCGGCGGTCGCGCCCTGCGCGAGGCGCGTCGCGCGATCGGCCTCGACATGCTGGAAGTCGATCACGATGACCGCGGGGCGCTCGCGCTCGAGCCGCTCGGCGAGGCGCTCGAGGTCGGCCGGGACGCGCTTGAGCCCGCCCGGCGGCGTGAACGCCTGAGCCAGCCACTGCTCGGCGCGCGCGTCGTCGCTGACCAGCACCACGGGGCCGGTGTCGGCGGGCGAGGCGGGCGGTGGGGTCGTCATGGCGGTCAGCGCGAGAAGCCGGGGACGATGTCGCCGCGGGCGGCGCCCGAGACATGGCTGCCCCAGACGCTGGACGGCGCGCGCTCCTCGCGCTCGCCCGGCAGGGCCGGCGGCGTCGCGTGGGCGGCGATCGGGCGCACCAGCCGCGGCGTCACGAGGATCAGCAGCTCGCGCTCGTCGCGCGTGTAGCGCAGGTTCTTGAAGAAGCTGCCGAGCACCGGCAGGTCGCCGAGCAGCGGCACCTTGTCGACGTTGGAGCGCGTCGTGCTGTTGACGAGCCCGCCGATCACGAAGGTCTCGTTGTCGCCGAGCTCGACGGTGGTGTCGGCGCGGCGCGTGATGATCGCCGGCACCAGCGTGCCGTTGAGCTGCAGCGCGTTGTTGTAGTCGAGGTCGCTGGCCTCGGGCGCGACCTTCAGCACGATGCGGTCGTTGGCGAGGATCGTCGGCGTGACCGTCAGGCCGATGCCGAAGGGCTTGAACTCGACCGCCACCGAGCCGAGGCCCTGGGGCACCGGGATCGGGATCTCGCCACCGGCCAGGAAGCTCGCGTTCTGGCCCGACATCGCGACCAGGCTGGGCTCGGCGAGCACGCGCGCCAGGCCGTTGCCCTCGAGCAGGCTGAGGTGGCCGACCAGGCCGCCGCGCGAGAACAACAGGTTGAAGGCGTCGGACACCGGCGAGCGGTTGTCGCTGAAGGTCAGGCGCGGCGCGTCGGCGGCGCCGCTGCTGCCGGCCGGCGGGCCCTGGTTCGCGCGGCCGAAGGTGGTGGGCGAGAACACGCCCCAGGAGAAGCCGTTGCGGTTGGTGAACAGGTTCAGGCCGGCGGCATTCAGGATGGTGCGGCTGAACTCGACCACGCGCACGTCGACCTGGACGGTGCTGGAGATGGCGACCACGCTGGCGTCAACCGGCGCGTCCTTGCCGTTGCCGACGCGCTGCAGTTCGCGGCGTGCCACGTCGTGCGAGGGCAGGTCGGTGGCGCGGCCATCCAGGCGCGCGCCGCCGGCGTCGGCGCTGGCGGTGAGCTCGCCGCTGCGGGCGCGCACCTCGAGCGTGTAGCGGCGCGGCTCGGCGGCGCCGGCGGTCCACAGCAGCAGGTCGCTGCGCCCGGCGGCCAGCGCGCGCAGGCGCACGCTGTCGCCGCCGGCGTCGTGCAGCGGCGTCACGTCGGCGACGGCGTCGTTCGCCAGCGAGACGCGCAGCAGCCGGCCGCTGACACGCAGCACGGTCTGCTCGCCGGGCTGCATTTGCAGGGTTTCGGGCGTCGGCTCGGCGGCGCTCACGGGCGGCGCCGCGACGGTCGGCGCGGGGGCCGCCGCCAGGCGGGCCTGGCGCGGCCGGGACTTCACGGCCTTCGTCGCCTTGCCCGCGGCGGCGGTGGCGCGCGTCGTGCGGCTGGCGGCGTCGGCCGGGGTCGCCGCGGACCACAGCAGCAGCGTGGCCGTGGCGCAGGCCAGCGCACGGGCGGGATGGAGTCCGAACATGGCGGCGCTCATAGCGGGATGTGCTCCTGTTTGGCACCGCGCAACACCTCGACGGTGCGCGCCGGCGGCGCGGACCGGGCCGAGGCCGGCGTCTTGGCGTGTGACTGGGGTGTGCGTGCAGGCTTGGCGGCCGTGCGGCCCGGCGCACCGGCCATCGACGACAGCGTGAGGCCGGCCAGCGCGCGGTCCTCGACGCTGGCACCGGCCGAGGCCGCGGCTGCCGGCAGGATCGCGCGGGCGCCGGCCAGCGGCGGCGAGGCCGGCAGGGCCTTGTCCTCCGGGTGGCGCAGCGCCAGGCCCAGGCGGGCCGACTGCTCGGCGAGCATCAGCACGGCCACCTGTTCGACCGGGACGGCCAGCACCGCACTGCGGGGCTGGTCGCGCCGCCCCTGCGCCGTGTTCGGCGCGGCGGGCGCGTCACCCTGGGCCTGCGAGGCCGCCTCGGCGGGCGCGTCGACCGAGCCCGAGCCGTAGGCCAGCACGCGCAGGGCCGGCAGCAGCAGCCGTGCGCCGGAGTCGTCGAGTTCGCGGTCGTCGCGCTTGAGCACGACGAAGACGTCGACGATGTCGCCGGGGCGAACGCGGTGCGCGACGCCGATGACCTCGTCGACCTTCACGGCGACGGCGCGCTCGCCGGGCGCGACCTTGAGCGCGAGCCCGGACAGCAGCTGCGTCTCGAGCACCGGGGCGCCGGCCGACAGGTCTACCGCGGGGCGGCGGCCGACCAGCGGCGCCGTCGTCGTGAAGGCGCCGTCGATCCTCACGGGCAGCGCGTCGAGCTGCAGCGCGTCGGCACCGATCGGCTGCCCGGCCTTCACGGCGCGGCGCAGCACGACGACCGGATGGGTGGGCAGCGGCCGCGCGGCCTGCGCCGCGGCGGCCGGGGCGGCGCGCTTGGACATCGACCAGGCCGCCAGCGCCAGCAGGACGGCGAGCGCGACCAGCACGCCGGAGACGATCTTGATCGCGCGGTTCATGCGTGGGCTCCAGGGACGGGGATGCCGCGGCCGGCGGCGTCGGACAGGCTCATCGGGCTCATCTGCACCGTCGCGCTGCTGCGCAGCTGCTCGGGCACCAGCGTGTCGGCGAGCGGCACGGCGGGCAGCAGCGGCACGGCGCGGTAGGGGTAGGTGAGGGTCAGCTGCAGGCACATCAGCTCGGCGTCGTGCGTGCAGGCGCTGGTCTGCGTCTCGCAGCTGACGCTGTTGGCGGTGCGTTCCTGGATCCAGTCGACGAAGGCGATCGCGGTCGAGCAGGCGCGCGTGCTGCGCAAGGCGAGCGCCGCGTCCATGTCCTCGGCCGGCTGGTACTGCAGGCTGGCGCGGGCGCCCTCGGCGGCCGCCAGCGTCATCAGGTGCTGGGCGCCGAACATGATCGCGAAGCTGACCAGCGCGTAGAGCACGTAGAGGAACAACGGCAGCAGCAGCGCGAACTCGATCGCCGCGTTGCCGCGGCCGGCTCCCGTGCGGGGGCAGCGGCGGGGGGTCATGCGCTTCCCTTCATCCACGCGGCCGCCAGCACGGCCAGCCCGGCGACCGCCATGTGGCTGCCGTAGGGCAGGCGTCGACTCGGCAGGGCCGGCCCGGAGGTCGCGTGCGCCGTGGCCAGCGCGTGCAGCCCCAGCGTGATCGAGCCGAGCACCCAGACCCACAGCAGCCGCGGACCGAACCACGCCCCGGCGACCAGCAGGAACTTCACGTCGCCGCCGCCGAGCCAGCCCAGGCGGTAGGCCGGCAGCGTCAGCAGCAGGCCGCCTGCGGCGCCGGCGGCCGCGGCCAGTGGCCCGACGGCCAGCGGGTGGGGCGAGGCCAGCAGCGCCAACAGCGCGCCCAGCAGGCCGGCCAGCATCAGCCCGTTGGGCAGCTGCCGGCGCGAGAGGTCGCAGGCTCCCGCGAGGGTGAGCCACGCCACCAGGGTCGCCGTGGTCGTGTCCACATGCGTGCTCTGCCGGGGCCATGCCGGCAGAGCCGGCGGGGGCCCCGATTCGGGTTCAGGCGCTCAGCGCGTCGGCGATGCTCTGGAACACGGCCTGGATGGCCGTGCCGACATCGCCAAGGACCACCAGCAGGCCGACGGCGATCAGCGCGGCAATCAGCGCGTACTCGATCGCGGTGGCGCCTTCTTGGTCAGCGTGCAGTTGCTTGAGGAAGTTCTTCATGGGTACCTACTATCCAGAGTGACAGGTATGGGCTGCGGTCAGGTCTCCAAAACTGCTGTGTCGCGATCGCCCGGGGCCGCAAGCCCTGGGCGGATCGAAGGGGACAGGGGCATCCTAGGGACGCGACCTGGGCTACATATCGACGAATAGCCGGCAAACCTGAGCGCTTTTGTCCTGAACAGAGCCGGTCAAACCGGCGGCGCGTCGACCTCGAGCTCCCGGCGCCAGGCCTCGATGCGGTTGCGTCCGCCGCGCTTGGCGGCGTACAGGGCCACGTCGGCCCGCCGCATCAGCGCCTCGGCGCCGTCGGCGGCCGCCTCGGCGACGCCGATCGACACGGTCACCGCCGGCAGGTCGACCGCGCCGTGGCGCAGCACGCCGTGCTCGATGCGGCTGCGCAGCTCGTCGAGGCGCAGCCGGGCCTCCTCGACACTGGAGCGCGGCATCAGGATGCCGAGCTCCTCGCCGCCGAGGCGGCAGCGCAGGTCGTAGTCGCGCCCGAACTCGAAGAGCTGGCGGGCGACGTGGCGGATCACCTCGTCGCCGGCGTCGTGGCCGTAGCGGTCGTTGAAGGACTTGAAGTGGTCGATGTCGAGGATCGCGAAGGCCAGCGGCTCGCCGACGCGCAGCGCCCGGCTGATCTCGCGCGACAGGCGCTCGTCGAGGTAGCGGCGGTTGTACAGGCCGGTGAGCCAGTCGCGCGAGGCCTGCTCCTGGAGCGACAGGCGCAGCTGCAGGTTCGACAGCGACAGGCGCACGGCCTCGGCGAAGGAGCCGGCGATGCGCTCGGCATGCCGCCCCTCGTCCTCCGGCAGCAGGGTGTCATGCGCCAGCACCAGCAGGCCTTCGCCGCCGTTCAGGCCCGGCAGCGGCAGGCAGTGCGCATGGCTGAACGCGGAGCCGTCGAAATGGGCGCAGCCCGCCGTGCTGCCGGGGCCGCGCGAGGTGTGGCGCTGGCCGCGCCGCAGCGCCCAGCAGTCCTGCGGCGCGAGCGCGTCGGCGCTGCTCGCGCCGCCGCCCCATTGCGCGCCGGGCTCGAGCTGGCTGGCGGGGCCGCGCAGCAGCAGCGTGCCGCGCCAGCCCGGCAGCAGCAGCGCGCCGCGCTCGCCGATCAGCCGGCAGGCTTCCGCGGACGAGGCCGAACACTGGATCAGCTCGGACAGCTCGCGCAGGCTCTCGGCGGCGTGCTGGGTCTGGCGCGTGCGGTCGACGACCTGCTGCAGGTGCGCCGCATGGGCCGCGGCTTCGTGCTCGGCCTGCTTCAGGCGCTCGACGTCGACCAGGTAGGCGCGCAGTTGGCGACCCTCGGCGCCGGTGACCTGGGCGTGCAGGCTGTACCAGCGGCTGCTGCCGTCGGCACGGCGCAGCCGCACCTCGCACTGGAACTCGGCGCCGGACTGGCCCGCCAGCGCCGCGACGCCGGCCTGCAGCGCTGCGGCGTCGGCCGGCTCCAGCAGCTCCGACAGCGGCCGCCCGGCCAGCGGCGTGCCGCGCGCCAGGCCGAGCGCCGCCGCCGCCGAGGCGGAGACCGAGCGCAGGCGCTGCGGCGGATCGAGGTCGACGCTGAGCACGATCACCGGGCCGCTGTCGAACAGGCGGCGCTCGAGCGCCAGCGCCTCCTCGGCGGTCTTGATCGCATGCTCGTCGAAGAAGCTGCCGACCATGCGTTCGGGCAGGCCGCCGTCGCCGGCCGGGGCGCCGGTCCGGCCGATGAAGTGCAGCCAGTGCCATTCCTCGCCGCGCGTGCGCACGCGCACCTCGACGTCGAGGCCGGGGCCGCCCTGCAACTGGGCGGCGATCGCGTCGTCGAAGCGGTCGAGGTCGGCCGGGTGCAGCAGCAGGCGCAGCGCCTGCAGCGTGGCGGGCGGTCCGTCGGGCCCGCCGATGCCCAGCGTGGCCCACTGCGGCGCCACCTCGAGCCGGTCGTCGCGGACCGACCAGCTGAACGGCCCGAGCCGCGGGTGGTCTTCGAGCACCGCGCCGCGCGTGGCCAGGTCGAGCTGCTGCGCCGTCACCGTGGCCGCGCAGTCGCTCTCGATGCGCGCGAGCGCGGCTCGGTGGCGCGCGCGCGACTCGTCCGCCGATCGGCGGGCCTGCTGCAGCTGGCGCCGGGCCACGCCGGCCGCGCCGAGGGCCGCCAGCGCCAGCGCCGCGGCGCCCAGCGCCGCGGCCATCGGCCAGCCGAGGGCCAGGAGTCCGGCGTCGAGCCAGGAGAGCAGGGGGGCAAGGTCGGGCATGGGCACCTCGCGCCGTTGGGCGCTGTCGGTCATATCGGCCGCTATCTTCGATCCTGAAGGCCCCGGCAGGGGCGGCCTGCTAGACTTCTGCGCCATGTTCATGTCGCGCAAGCACATCACCGGGTCCCACGACCGGGGAGCCTGGCCCTGGCGCCGCCACGCGGGTTGAGCCAGGGACCGGGGCGCCGCGCCCCGCTTGCGAACATCGTGCGCCGCCGCCGCGGCGCGCCGGGCCGACGGAGGGCCTCGACGTGACCATCACCGAATCCGAGTTCGAGGCGCTCGCCTGCGAGGGCCACAACCGCATCCCGCTGGTCGGCGAGGCCTTCGCCGACCTCGAAACGCCGCTGTCGCTGTACCTGAAGCTGGCCGGCGGGCAGCCGCTGAGCTTCTTGCTCGAGTCGGTGGTCGGCGGCGAGCGCTTCGGCCGCTATTCCTTCATCGGCCTGCCGGCGCGCACGCTGCTGCGCGCCACGGGCGCCGGCGCCGACGCGCTGACCGAGGTCGTCACCGACGGTGCGGTCGTCGAGACCCACCGCGGTAACCCGCTGGACTTCATCGCCGCCTACCAGGCGCGCTTCAAGGTCGCACTCAAGCCGGGGCTGCCGCGCTTCTGCGGTGGGCTGGCCGGCTACTTCGGCTACGAGGCGGTGCGCTCGATGGAGCACCGGCTTGCCGCGACGGTCAAGACCGGCGGCATCGGCACGCCCGACATCCTGCTGCTGCAGACCGAGGAGCTGGCGGTCATCGACAACCTGTCGGGCCGGCTCTACCTGATCGTCTACGCCGACCCGGGCCAGCCGGGCGCCTATGCGCGCGCCGCGGCGCGGCTGGCGGCGCTGCGCGAGCGCTTGCACGCGCCGGTCGAGGCGCCGCGGGTGGCGGGCTGCGCGCCGCAGCCGGTCGAGCGCGGCTTCGCGCGCGCCGACTACGAGGCCGCGGTGCGGCGCTGCAAGGAGTACATCGCCGCCGGCGACTGCATGCAGGTGGTGCTGGGGCAGCGCTTGTCGAAGCGCTACACCGAGAGCCCGCTGAGCCTGTACCGCGCCTTGCGCTCGCTGAACCCCTCGCCCTACATGTACTTCTACGACCTGGGCGAGTTCCAGATCGTCGGAGCGTCGCCGGAGATCCTGGTGCGGCACGAGCATGTGCCCGAGGGGGAGAAGGTCACGATCCGCCCGCTGGCCGGCACGCGGCCGCGCGGCGCGACGCCGGAGCTGGACCTGGCGACCGAGCACGACCTGCTCACCGACCCGAAGGAGCGCGCCGAGCACGTGATGCTGATCGACCTGGCGCGCAACGACATCGGCCGCATCGCGCAGACCGGCAGCGTCAAGGTGACGGAGGCCTTCGCGGTCGAGCGCTACTCGCACGTGATGCACATCGTCAGCAACGTCGAGGGGCTGCTCAAGCCCGGCACGACCAACATGGACGTGCTGAAAGCCACCTTCCCGGCCGGCACGCTCAGCGGCGCGCCGAAGATCCGCGCGATGGAGATCATCGACGAACTCGAGCCGGTGCAGCGTGGCGTCTACGGCGGCGCCTGCGGCTACCTGAGTTTTGCGGGCGACATGGACGTCGCGATCGCGATCCGCACCGGCATCGTCAAGGACGGGCGGCTGTACGTGCAGGCGGCGGCCGGCATCGTCGCCGACTCGGTGCCCGAGTCCGAGTGGCTCGAGACCGAGGCCAAGGCGCGCGCCGTACTCCGTGCGGCCGAACTCGTTGAACAGGGGTTCTGATCATGCTGCTGATGATCGACAACTACGACTCCTTCACCTACAACCTGGTGCAGTACTTCGCCGAGCTCGGCGAGGACGTGCGGGTGTTCCGCAACGACGAGATCACGGTCGCCGAGATCGAAGCGCTGCGCCCCGATCGGCTGGTGCTCTCGCCCGGGCCCTGTTCGCCGGCCGAGGCCGGCATCTGCATCGAGGCCATCCGCCACTTTGCCGGCAAGCTGCCGATCCTCGGCGTGTGCCTGGGCCACCAGAGCATCGGCGCGGCGCTCGGCGGGCACATCGTGCGCGCCAAGGTGCAGATGCACGGCAAGACCAGCGTGATCCGCACCGACCGCAAGGGCGTGTTCAGCGACCTGCCGGGCGAATTCACGGTGATCCGCTACCACTCGCTGGCGATCGAGCCGGCGACGCTGCCGGCCGAGCTCGTCGTCACCGCGACCTCGGAGGACGGCGAGATCATGGGCGTGCGCCACAAGAGCCTGCCGATCGAGGGCGTGCAGTTCCATCCCGAGTCCATCCTCACCGAGCATGGGCACGCGATGCTGAAGAACTTCCTGGACCACGTGCACTGACGCAGGAGCCCACCATGCCGATCACCGACACCGAGGCGCTGACCCGCGTCATCGAGCACCGCGAGATCTTCCACGACGAGATGCTGCACCTGATGCGCCGCATCATGGGCGGCGAGATGTCGCCGGTGATGATGGCGGCGCTGCTGGTCGGCCTGCGCGTCAAGAAGGAGACGATCGGCGAGATCAGCGCTGCCGCGCAGGTGATGCGCGAGTTCTCGACCGGGGTCGAGGTGGCCGATCGCACGCACCTGGTCGACATCGTCGGCACCGGCGGCGACGGCTCGCACACCTTCAACATCTCGACCTGCTCGATGTTCGTCGCCGCGGCGGCCGGCGCGCGGGTCTCCAAGCATGGCAACCGCAGCGTGTCGAGCAAGTCCGGCAGCGCCGACGTGCTCGAGGCGCTGGGCGTCAACCTGATGCTCAAGCCCGAGGCGATCGCGCGCTGCATCGCCGACACCGGCATCGGCTTCATGTTCGCGCCCAACCACCACCCGGCGATGAAGAACGTCGCGCCGGTGCGCCGCGAACTGGGCGTGCGAACGATCTTCAACATCCTCGGGCCGCTGACCAACCCGGCCGGCGCGCCGAACATCCTGATGGGCGTGTTCCACCCCGACCTCGTGGGCATCCAGGTGCGCGCGCTGCAGCGCCTGGGCGCCGAGCACGCGCTGGTGGTCTATGGTCGCGACGGCATGGACGAGGTCTCGCTCGGCGCCGCGACGATGGTCGGCGAGCTGAAGGACGGCAAGGTCACCGAGTACGAGATCCACCCCGAGGACTTCGGCCTCGCGATGGCGAGCAACCGCGCGCTGAAGGTCGAGACGCCGCAGCAGAGCGAGGCGCTGCTGCGCGCCGTGCTGGCCGGCGCGCCGGGGCCGGCGCGCGACATCGTGATCCTGAACGCCGGCGTGGCGCTGTACGCGGCCAACGTGGCGGCCTCGATCTCCGATGGCATCGCGAAGGCGCGCGAGGCGCTGGCCTCCGGCAAGGCGCAGGCCAAGCTGGAGCAGTTCGTCGCCCGCACGAAGGAGCTGGCAGCGTGAGCGACATCCTGCAGAAGATCGTCGCCGTCAAGCACGAGGAGATCGCGGCGGCGAAGGCGCGGCGGCCCGAGGCCGAGTTGCGCGAGGCCGCCGAATCGGCCGAGGTCCGCGCCGACCTGCGCGATTTCGCCGGCTCGCTGCAGGCCCGCGTCGCGCGCGGCCGCGCCGCGGTGATCGCCGAGATCAAGAAGGCCAGCCCGAGCAAGGGCGTGCTGCGCGAGGATTTCCACCCGAGGCAGATCGCCGCGAGCTACGCGATGCACGGCGCCACCTGCCTGTCGGTGCTGACCGACCAGCGCTTCTTCCAGGGGGCGGGCGCCTACCTGGAGATGGCGCGCTCGGCCTGCGCGATCCCGGTGCTGCGCAAGGACTTCATCGTCGACGCCTACCAGGTCTACGAGGCGCGCGCGCTGCGGGCCGATTGCATCCTGCTGATCGCGGCTTGCCTGGACGACGCGCGCATGGCCGACCTCGAGGCGCTCGCACTCGAGCTCGGCATGTCGGTGCTCGTCGAGGTGCACGACGGCGCCGAGCTCGACCGCGCGCTGCGGCTGAAGACGCCGCTGGTCGGCATCAACAACCGCAACCTGCGGACCTTCGACGTGACGCTGGACACCACGCTCGGCCTGCTGCCGCGCGTGCCGCCCGACCGGCTGCTGGTCACCGAGAGCGGCATCCTCGCCCCCGCCGACGTGCAGCGCATGCGCGATGCGAACGTCCACGCCTTCCTGGTCGGCGAGGCCTTCATGCGCGCGCCCGATCCCGGGGCCGCGCTCGAGGCCTTGTTCGGGTGAGGCTGGCGCAGCCGCTCGACGCCGTCTTCGACGCTGTCGAGGGCGGCTGGCGGCCGGTCACCGAGGCGTTCCGGGCCAGCCCGGCCGGCCGGGCGCTGATCGATTTCGTCGACGGCCGCGTGCGCGCCGGTGCGACCGTCTACCCGCCCGAGCCGCTGCGGGCGCTGGCGCTGACGCCGCTCGAGTCGGTCCGCGCCGTGATCCTCGGCCAGGACCCCTACCACGGCCCCGGCCAGGCCGAGGGGCTGGCATTCTCGGTGCCGGCGGGCGTCCGGCCGCCGCCCAGCCTGCGCAACCTTTTCAAGGAGCTGCAGCGCGACCTCGGCCTGCCGCCGCCAGCCTCGCCCAGCCTCGTGCCCTGGGCCGGGCGCGGCGTGCTGCTGCTCAACGCTTGCCTGACGGTCGAGGATGGAAATCCCGCCAGCCATGCGAAACGAGGATGGGAAGTACTCACTGACATGCTGATCGACGCGGTCGTCGCGCGGCCGCGGCCGGTAGCCTTCCTGCTGTGGGGTGCGCAGGCCCAGGCCAAGGCAGCCCGGATCCCGGCCGGCGCCGGCCATCGTGTCTGGAGCGCCAACCACCCCTCGCCGTTGTCGGCCACCCGGCCGCCGGAACCCTTCATCGGCTGTGGCCACTTTTCGGCCTGTGCTCGCTTCCTCGCCGAAGCGGGGCGGCCGGTCGACTGGCGGCTGGGGCCGCCGTTGCCGGGTACCGGCCCCGTGATATAGTCGCGGGCTCGTCCCGGAGGGGTGCCCGAGTGGCTAAAGGGGGCAGACTGTAAATCTGTTGGCTTACGCCTACGCTGGTTCGAATCCAGCCTCCTCCACCAGGGCGACCTTATTCGTGCAAGCCGGCGGACTCCGTGGCGGGAGTAGTTCAATGGCAGAACCTTAGCCTTCCAAGCTAATGACGCGGGTTCGATTCCCGTCTCCCGCTCCAGTTTTCCGGTCGCTAGCGATGTGCGCACCGCGGTGCGCAGACCAGTAGCGATGCCCATGTGGCTCAGTGGTAGAGCACTCCCTTGGTAAGGGAGAGGTCGCGGGTCCGATTCCCGCCATGGGCACCAGACTTCTTACTCGACAGACGCGGCCGCTGCGTCACAAGCGACCTTCAGGAGAAGCGAAATGGCAAAAGGCAAGTTCGAGCGCACCAAGCCCCACGTGAACGTGGGGACGATCGGACACGTGGACCACGGCAAGACGACGCTGACGGCGGCGATCACGACGGTGCTGTCGAGCAAG
>Ga0209966_1000145_pt1 | contig 30273 bp, 30 predicted proteins | sample RhisoiCoNPM_FD_187575 | JGI IMG/M metagenome (GOLD analysis project Ga0209966, IMG submission 187575) | Arabidopsis thaliana rhizosphere microbial communities from the Joint Genome Institute, USA, that affect carbon cycling - Rhizosphere... | ecosystem: Host-associated > Plants > Roots >... | reverse complement strand
GATCTTGGTCTCGCTGTCGTTCAGCTTCTTCAGGATGGCGTAGAGCGTCGTCGTCTTACCGGAACCGGTCGGACCGGTCGTGATGATCATGCCGTTCGGACGCTCGATCTGGGCCTTGAGCTGTTCGTACGCCTTGCCGCGGATGCCGAGGTCGTCGAAGCTGAGCGCGATGGTGCCCGGCTTCAGGAGACGCATCACGACGGACTCGCCGAAGGCGGTCGGGATCGTCGAGACGCGGACTTCGGTCTTCTTGCCGCCGATGTAGATGGTGAAGCGGCCGTCTTGCGGGATGTTGGTGACGTTGATCTTGAGGGCCGAGAACAGCTTGATGCGCGAGATGATGCGCGGCCAGACGTCCTTGCCCAGGCGGGCGGCGTCCTGCAGCACGCCGTCGACGCGGTAGCGGACCACGACGTCCTTCTCTTCCGCCTCGATGTGCATGTCCGAGGCGTCGCCCTTGAGCGCGCCGGCGATGATGATGGTCACGGCATCCGTGATGTCGGCGCCCTTCATCATCGCGTCGAGGTCCTTGAAGGAGGACATCTTGTCCTGGTACTTCTTCAGGTCCGTTTCGGTGATCTCGACGCCCTTCACGATCTTCCGGATCTTCGGGAGGGTGTCGTAGAGCTTGAGGGCGTGGTTGTAGCTCTCTTCCGAGATGATGTACATCCCGACGTTGGCGCGGGCGCGTTCGCCGACCTGGAACGCCGCCTCCTTCACGGCCGGGAGCGAAGGGTCCATGGCGGCGATGCGCACCTCGTCGCCCGTCTGCAGGAAGACGACCGTCTTGAGCTCCTTGGCCTGCTCGAGCGGCATGAGCACCAGCGCTTCGGGGGAGATGGGGAAGCCCTTGAGGTTGATGTAGCCCACGCCCAAAGCCTGGCCGCGCTTGGCGGTCTCGCGTTCCTTGGCCTGCAGGTCGAGCTCGCGCATCTTCGCCGAGAACTTCGCCTGCGAATCGGCGGAAGTGATGTTCGGGAGCTTCGATTTCTTGAGCAGGTCGTTGATGTTGGGGAGGTCGCCAGGCATCTCGTGTGTGTCCCCCGCGCGCGCGGGACCTGTTCCTTATTTCAGGAGGCGTTCGAACCAGCGGGCGATCTTCGATTTCCCGCCGTGGCCGCGCTGATGGAGCTTGGTGAAGAGGTGGACCCAGACCGCGTACTGGAAGGCGGCCAGGAGGCCGCCGATCACGGCCAGGAAGACCACCGCGGCGAGGCCGGCCAGCCCGATGATGAGCGCGACCGCGCCGCCGCCCTCGACCAGCGAGGCGCCGACGAGGAGAGGCAGCAGCACGATGCCCGCGAGCGTGGTCGCAGCGGCGATGCCGACGGCCGCCAGCAGGTTGACGCCGAACAGGACGAGCGCCGTCTCGATGCTGATGAGCCAGTACTTGCGGAAGAGCGCCACGGCGGATTCGATGGCGGCGACGAACGGCAGGCGCTGGAGCGTGACGTAGCAGGCGGCGTAGATCGTCACGAAGCCGATGATGAGCGTCAGCGGGATGAGGATGACGAAGCCGGCCAGGTAGGAGAACGAGCTCCAGACGTTCGCGTCGGCGAGGTACAGGACGGTCAGGGACAGCAGGAGGTAGAAGAACGACATCACCGCCAGCCGGGAGAAGAGGTTGAGGAGGAAGAGCGGCAGCGCCACCTCGTTGCCCGCGGCGAAGAGCGAGCCGAAGGACGTCATGCGTCCGCGTTCGGCGTCGCGCGCGCCGGCGATGAGGCCGCCCTGCGCGGAGACCACCACCCAGACCGCCACGGCCGCCAGGCCGAGGACCGTGAGGGCGATGAGCAGGAAGACGACGATGGACTGGGCGCCGACGCTGGCGAGCGCCTCGCCGATGCTGCCTTCGCCCGGGATCATCCCGAGGCCGAAGAGCCCGCCGAAGTCCTGGTCGAGGCCGAGCCGGCCCGTGCCCTGGATGAGCAGTTCGTAGACGCCCCCGTTGCCGAGGAACGAGACGAAGAAGCCCAGAAGCCAGAGCGCCTTGTTCCGGCGCACGGCCTTCCAGGCGTCCGCCAAGATGTGGCGGTAGAACGCGCCGGTCGGTTTGGTCATATTTCCTCCTAGTGAATCGAACATAGTGCCCTAAGTATACAGGATTTCCTCCCGCCGGGCACGCACAGGGGCCCGCCGACGCCCCGAAACGCGAAGACCGGCCCCTTCCGGAGCCGGTCCTTGCGTCAGGCGTTCATGATTTCCTCGAACTTCTCGCGTTCGATGGTCTCCTGCTTGAGGAGTTCCTCGACGACCTTGTCCATCTTGGCGCGCTGGTCGCGGACGATCCGCTCGGCCTGCGCCTTGCCGTTCTGGATGAGGGCGGCGACTTCCTCGTCGATCTGCTGGGCGACCTTCTCGCTGTAGTCGCGCTGGGAATGGATCTCCTTGCCGAGGAAGATCATCTCCTCGTGCTCGCCGTAGGTCCTCGGCGGGAGGACGTCCGACATGCCGAAGCGGGTGATCATGTCCTTTGCGAGCGACGTGGCCTTGCGGAGGTCGCTGGAGGCGCCGGTCGTCAGCTCGTTGAAGATGTCCTTCTCGGCGACGTAGCCGCCGAGCATGACCGCGATGTCGTCGATGAACTCGCTCTTCGTGTGCATGCGCTTGTCCTCGGTCGGGAGCTTGATCGTGTAGCCGGCGGCGAAGCCGCGGGAGATGATCGAGATCTTGTGGACCGGATCGGCGTGCTTGGAGAAGTGCGCCACGAGCGCGTGGCCGGCCTCGTGGTAGGCCGTCACCTTCTTCTCGTGGTCGTTCATGATGTAGCTCTTGCGCTCGGGACCGAGCATGACCTTCTCGACGGAGTCGAGGAGCATGGCTTCGGAGACTTCCGTCTTGTCCTTGCGCGCCGCCAGGATGGCCGCCTCGTTCATGAGGTTGGCGAGGTCCGCGCCGGAGAATCCGGGCGTCCGCTCGGCCAGCTTGCGGAGGTTCACGTCCTGCGCGAGCGGCTTCTTCTTGGCGTGGATCTTGAGGATCTCCTCGCGGTCGTTCAGGTCCGGCGGGTCGATGACGACGCGGCGGTCGAAGCGGCCGGGGCGGAGCAGGGCGGGGTCGAGCACGTCGGGGCGGTTGGTCGCCGCGAGGACGATGACGCCGGCGTTGGGCTCGAAGCCGTCCATCTCGGTCAGGATCTGGTTGAGCGTCTGTTCGCGCTCGTCGTGCGAGCCGCCGAGGCCGGCGCCGCGCTGGCGTCCGACGGCGTCGATCTCATCGATGAAGATGATGCACGGCGCGGTCTTCTTGGCCTTGGCGAAGAGGTCGCGGACGCGGCTCGCGCCGACGCCGACGAACATCTCCACGAACTCGGAACCGCTGATGTGGAGGAAGGGGACGTTGGCCTCTCCCGCGACGGCGCGGGCGAGCAGCGTCTTGCCGGTGCCGGGGGAGCCCATGAGCAGGACGCCCTTCGGGATCTTGGCGCCGAGCGCCGAGAACTTCTTGGGGTTCCGCAGGAAGTCCACGACTTCCGTCAGCTCTTCCTTGGCTTCCTTCACGCCGGCGACGTCCTTGAACGTCACGCGGTTCTTGCCGTCCTTGGGCACCTCGCGGGCCGAGGACTGGCCGAACATCATCGCGCGCATGTTCTGGCCCTGGACGTTGCGCATCATCAGCCAGATGAAGCCGCCGATGAGCAGGAAGGGGAGGATGATCGGGATGAGGACCGACATCCAGTAGCCGAAGCCGCCCGGTTCCTTCACGGAGACCTCGACGGCCTGGAGCTTCTCCGGCGCGACGCCGAAGTCGCGGAGGGCCGACACGAGGGAGCCGTCGTTTTCCTTGACGGCCTTCTGCTTGGCGCCGTCCTTCATCTCGATCTGCAGCTCGTCGCCGCGGATCTCGATGGATTTCACCTCGTCGCGCCCGATCTGGGCGGCGAGGGTGGAGAGGTCGACTTCCGCGGGCTTGTCGTTCGACAGCGACGCCGTCGAGAAGAGCACGCCCAGTCCGACCAGGACGATGAAGAAGAGGATGAGGTTGCGGACGACGTATTTAGGCATTGGCTTCGGGCTTCGCCGCCTCGGCCTCCGCGGAACCGCCCTCTTCCAGCGCCTTCAGCGAGAGGCCCAGACGGTGCTGTTCCGGCTCGATCGAGACGATTTTGAATTTCTTGGTGTCGCCGATCTTGGCGATGTCGGTCACGTTCTTCACCGGCTTCTTGGAAAGCTCGGAGATGTGCGCGAGGCCGTGGATGTCCTTGTCCAGCTCGACGAAGAAGCCGAACGGGTTGACCTTGAGCACCTTGCCTTCGACGACGTCGCCGATCTTGTACTTCTCGCCGACGCTCTTCCAGGGATCCTGGATGAGCTTCTTCATGGAGAGGAAGATCTTGGAGCCTTCGATGCCGATGACTTCGGCCTTGACCGTCTCGCCGACCTTCACGAGGTCGCGCGGGTGGTCGATGCGCTGCCAGGCGATCTCGGAGATGTGGACGAGGCCCTCGAGGTTGTCGAACTTCACGAAGACGCCGAAGTCCGCGATCGCGGTGATGACGCCTTCGACGACGTCGCCGAGCTTGTACTTGTCGAGGACGCCCTTCTGCGCCTCTTCCCAGACGGCCTTCTCGGAGACGATGAGCTTCTCCTCGCGCTCGTTCACGTCGATGATCTTGACGTTCATCGACTGGCCGACGAAGCTCTTCAGCTTCTCGAGGATCTTGATCTTGTCGCCGCCGGAGACGCGCGGGTAGTTGTCGGGGGAGAGCTGGGAGACCGGCAGGAAGCCGTTCACGTGGTTGACGCGGACGAGCAGGCCGCCCTTGTTCGCCTCGATGATCTTGGCGGGGATGAGCTCGCCGGTGTCGATCATCTTGCGGAGGGTGTCCCAGGCGCGCTGCTGGCCGGCGTAGCGGAAGGAGAGCTCGACTTCGCCGAGTTCGTTCTCCATCTCGATGACGGTCGCTTCGACCTCGTCGCCGGGCTTCAGGCCTTCGTACTCGCCGGCTTCGGCGAAGATCTCGCGGCCGCGGACGACGCCGGTCTTGTAGCCGTCGATGTCGACGCGGATCTCGTTCTTGGCGATCGAGATGACTTTGCCTTTGACGACGTCGGCGACCTTCGGGATCTTGAGCCAGTCCTTATCGGCCAGCAGGGTCTTCAAGTCGACGTCGGCGGTTTTGGTGTTGGACATTGTGATTTATGTTAAGAATTAGCCTTTTAATAATTAAAATCGGGCTGGGTTAAGAGTTACTGGGGCCGCCCGTGGCCCCTTTAAAAGGCACGGGGAGTATAGGGAAAACCCGGTTTTTTGGCAAGCCCCAGCTCGAAACCCGTTGACGGCGGGCGCGAGAAGGGGTAGTCAGGAGGCATGCTCGTCCTTTTGATGAAGATCGGCCTCATGGCGTTCCTGCTCGCGCGGCGCGGCGCTTCGTCCATCGTCTGGCGGCATGAACTCCGCTGGGCGGTGCTGGCGGTCTTCGCCGAACGCGACTATCCGGAATGCCACATCCCGGCGCGCCTCCTGCCCGGCCTCGACGATCGCCGGAAAATGAACGCCATCCGGCACTGCGCGCGCCAAGGCTGGCTCGAATGGGACATGATGGTCCGCATCACGCCCGCCGGCCGCGAAGCCCTCGCCCGTTTCCGCGGCGAGCCGTACGTGCGGCTCCCGCAAGCCCGCGTCATCCCCGCAAGGAGTCACCCGTGAGCACCACCGACCCGTCCGTCCACTGCGACTGCCGCTCCAAGATCCTCCGCAACGTCCGCATCGGCGCGGCCGTCGCCTTCCTCTGCGCGCTCGTCCTGAGCACGCGGGACCTCGGTGCCGCGGGGACGACCGTCTGCGCCGCGCTCGCCGGACTGGCCCTCGGGGTCTACGGCGTCGCGACCATGCTCGACGAGACCGCGACCTTCCCGAGGTGGCTCTACGCCGGCATGGCCATGACCGGCGGCGCGCTGGCCGTCTACCACGCCGCGACCCTCTTCACCTGACCCGCAAGGGTCTTTTTTCGTTCCCGCGGCCCCTTGCCGGGCGCGGCCGGCGATGCTAAGCTGACCCCGTAAAACAGCCTTCACACCGCACTCCATGACGATTCAGTTCCTGGGCGTTTCCTGCTTCAAGATCTCCACGAAAATCGGCAACGACGAGGTGAGCATCGTGACCGATCCGTATTCGGACAAGGTCGGCAAGCTGCCGCGCAACCTGGCCGCCGACGTCGTCACGATGAGCCGGCGCTCGCACGAGCACCACAACAATCTCGGAGCCGTCGCCGACGGCGCGTTCGTCATCCAGCACCCCGGCGAGTACGAAGTGAAAGGCATCCCCATCTACGGCATCCCCGGCATGCACGAGAAGCCGGAGCCGAAGGACTATCACAAGAACACCATCTTCCAGTTCACGGTGGACGACGTGCGCGTCACGCATCTCGGCGGGCTCGACAAGCCGCTGACCGACGAACAGCTCGCCCAGCTCGGCGAAGTCGACGTGCTGATGATTCCCGTCGGCGGGGGAGACGTGCTCACGGCGCAGGCCGCGGCCGACCTCGTCAGCCGCATGGAGCCGCGCATCGTCATCCCGACGCACTACAAGATGAAGGACCTCCAGCTCGCGGCCGGTTCCGTCGACCCGTTCGTGAAGGAAGTCGGCGCCAAGACCATCGAGACCGACAAGTGGAAGGTCCTGAAGAAGGACCTGCCCCAGGACGAGACGTTCATCGTGCTTCTCTCGAAATCGTAAACGTCCCATGCCGCACGCCACGCACAAGGCGCGAAGGATCCAGACGAGCGACGTCCCGCACGCGCCCGTCCGGAGCGCTCGACGCATCGGCTTCGGCCAGCGCGTCCTTCTGGCCGGGGCGGTCGGCTTCACGATGCTGATCGTCGTCAGCCTGTACGCGGCCTCGTTCCGCGCCAGGAACGAGATGAAGCTGTCGGACATCGACGATCCGCGCTGGTCCATCTTCGACGAGGACCTCCTCAGCCGCGCCATGCCCGTGAAGGACGAGCTGCTGCGCGTGCGCCAGACCCTCGCGAAGCTCGCCGGCGCCGGCAAGACCCAGGCCGAAGCCGCCGCCATCCTGAAAGCCAAGATCGAAGCCCGTTCCGCGAGCGGCACGCCCGAAACCCCTGAAACTCCCGAAACGCCCTGACGCCTCCCTATGAAGAAGCCTGAACAGTCGACCATCGACGAGATGCACATCGGCAAGATCGAAGCGCGCTCCATCACCGACGAGGTGCAGGAATCCTATTTGGATTACGCGATGTCCGTCATCGTCAGCCGCGCCCTGCCGGACGTGCGCGACGGACTGAAGCCCGTGCATCGCCGCATCCTCTACGCGATGTGGATGATCGGCCTGCGCCCGGGCGCCAAGTTCCGCAAGTCGGCGAACGTGGTCGGTGAAGTGATGGCCAAGTACCACCCGCACGGCGACGCGGCCATCTACGACTCGATGGTCCGCATGGCCCAGGATTTCGCCATGCGCTACATGCTCGTCCACGGCCAGGGCAACTTCGGCTCGATGGACGGCGACGCGGCCGCCGCCATGCGCTACACCGAAGCGAAACTGCGCGGCATCTCCGAGCAGATGCTCGGCGACATCGAGCGCGACACCGTCGACTTCGTCCCGAACTACGACGGCGCCCACAAGGAGCCGACGGTCCTTCCGGCCGCGCTCCCGAACCTGCTGTTGAACGGCACGCTCGGCATCGCCGTCGGCATGGCCACCAACATCCCGCCGCACAACCTCACCGAGATCTGCGACGCGGTCGTCCATCTCATCGAGGACAAGGACTGCACGGTCGCCGACCTCTGCCAGTTCGTGAAGGGCCCCGATTTCCCGACCGGCGGCATCGTCTACGACGTGAAGGCCATCCGCCAGGCCTACGCCACCGGCCGCGGCGGCATCGTCATGCGCGCCAAGACCGACATCATCGAGACCAAGGGCGGTTTCCACATCATCATCACCGAGATCCCGTACGCGGTGAACAAGGCGACCCTCATCGAGAAGATCGCCGACCTCGTCCGCGAGAAGAAGCTCGAAGGCATCAAGGACCTGCGCGACGAGTCCAACAAGGAAGGCGTGCGCGTGGTCATCGAACTGAAGCGCGACGCGTATCCCAAGAAGGTCCTCAACAAGCTCTTCAGCGCCACCCAGCTGCAGGAGACCTTCCACGTGAACATGCTCGCGCTCGACGGCGGCATCCAGCCCCGCATCATGAACCTCAAGGCCATCCTCGAGGCCTACGTGAAGCACCGCCAGGAGGTCGTCCGCCGCCGCACCGAATTCGACCTCAAGCGCGCCAAGGAACGCGCCCACATCCTCAAGGGATTGAAGATCGCGCTCGACAACCTCGACGCCGTCATCAAGACCATCAAGGCGTCCAAGGACAAGGACGAGGCCAAGAAGAACCTCATGTCCAAGTTCCGGATGGACGACATCCAGGCGCAGGCCGTCCTGGACATGCGCCTCCAACAGCTCGCCAACCTCGAAGCCAAGAAGATCACCGACGAGCTCAAGGAGAAGCTCGCGCTCATCAAGGAGCTCGAAGCCATCCTGGAATCGCCCAAGCGCATCCTCGGCATCATCAAGGACGAGGTGAAGGGCATCCGCGAGAAGTTCGGCGACGAGCGCAAGACGCAGATCGTCGCGCACGGCGTGAAGGAATTCTCCGCCGAGGACTTCGTGGCCAACGAGCCGACGCTCGTGATGCTCACGACCGACGGCTACATCAAGCGCGTGCATCCCGACACCTTCAAGTCGCAGACGCGCGGCGGCAAGGGCGTGGCCGGCATCGCCACCAAGGAAGAGGACATCGTCAGCCAGATGTTCACCACCAACACGCACGCCGACCTGCTCTTCTTCACGACGCGCGGCCGCGTCTTCCAGCTCAAGGCCTACGACGTCCCGCAGGCGTCGCGCACCTCGAAGGGCCAGGCCATCGTGAACTTCCTCCAGCTCGCCCCGAACGAGAAGGTCTCTTCGGTGATGGCCGTCGCCGAGATCGCCGACTCCAAGTACCTGACGATGGTCACCAAGAACGGCGTCATCAAGAAGACCGCGCTCGAGGAGTTCAAGGACGTCCGCCGCTCCGGCCTCATCGCCATCAAGATCAAGCCCGACGACAACCTCGAATGGGTGAAGCCCTCGGGCGGCGCCGACGACATCATGCTCGTCACCGCGCAGGGCCAGTCCATCCGCTTCAGCGAGAAGGACGTGCGCCCGATGGGCCGCTCCGCCGCCGGCGTGACCGGCATGCGCATGAAGGGCAAGGACTTCATCGTCGGCATGGACGTCGTGGACGCCAAGGCCGCCGACAAGGGCGCCTTCGACCTGCTCGTCGTCATGGAGCACGGCTTCGGCAAGCGCACCAACCTGAGCGAATACAAGACGCAGGGCCGCGCGGGCTCCGGCATCAAGACCGCCGAGGTCACCGCCAAGACCGGTCCGATCGTCTCCGCCATGCTCATCAACTCCAAGGACGACCGCGACATGATCATCATCTCGGAGAAGGGGCAGACCATCCGCTTCTCCTCCAAGACGATCCCGAGCCTCAGCCGCGCCACCCAGGGCGTCCGCGTCATGCGCTTCAAGGCCGAGAAGGATTCCGTCTCGTCCGTAACCCTCGTCTAAGATGAAAGCCTTCCTCGACTGGATCAAGCGCTGGCTCGCCACCGCCTACGAAGCCTCGACCCGCGTCGAGTTCTACCGCCGCGTCGGCGACCGCAAGACGGGCGACGCCTTCGGGCATCTCGCGATGCTCGCGGTCGTCTGGACCCTGCCGATCACGGTGATGTTCTTCGTCGGCCTGCGCCAGGTCACGCGCCACCTCGCCGAGGGGCTGCGCGACGACATCCCGCCCGGCACCGTCTTCGAGATGAAAAAGGGCGTGCTGACCAACAACCTCCAGGCGCCGCTCGTCTTCCGCGAACGCGACGCCGTCGTCATCATCAACACCGCCACGACGACGCTCGCGCTCGAGGAGGGGGAGGACGGCGTGGTCATCGACAGCGGGACGATCGTCCAGCAGGACGGCGCCAAGCGGGAGATCATGGACTACCGCGGCGCGCCCGACTTCAAGTTCGGCCGCGAAGAGCTCCTGGAGAACGTCCGCCGGTGGGCGCCGTTCGCGCTCTTCGTCGTCTCGCTCCTCGTGCTGGTCTTCATGTTCCTGGCCTTCTGGGCGGGGATGATCCTGAACGCGCTGCTGCACGGCTTCGCGCTCTGGCTGCTGCTCAAGGTGATCAAGCGCCAGCGCCCGTGGCGCTGGTCGTTCATCGCCGCGGCCTACGCCGCGACGGCCTCCGCCATCCTGCGGCTGGCCGTCCAGGGCATCGAACGGCTGTCCGTCCTGCCCGATCTCCTGTACTGGGGATTCATCGCCTGGATCGCGTACGACGCCTACAAGGGAGGTGCGCATGAGCGGAAAGAAGCCGCCGCCGACCGCCCTCGTACGGAGGGCGAGTCCAAACCTGTCTGACGACGACCTCGCGTCGATGCTCCACCGCCGGCACCTCTTCGATCGGGGGCAGCTGCGCGGCACGCTCGACCCTGACGCCCCGACCCGGATCCGGCTCTACGAAGGCGTCGCGTTCGCCGCCGGGGCCTCGTACCTGATCTACAGCGAGACGACCCAGCGGTTCATCGGGTTCCGCCGCCGCGGCGTCTTCATCCTCGACGGGTCGGAGACCTCGCGGCGCATGCAGCTGGTCTTTTTCCCGGAAGCGAGCGCCTAAGCCTTCCTTGCCAGGAAGGCTTTTTTCGTCTACGGTGCGGTCAGTTCATTGGAAGGAGGCCGTCATGGCCGAAGGCATCGTCCAACGGTTCCAGAAGCGGCGCGCCGAGAAGCGCGTGAAGAAGATCGCCATGTTCGGCAACGCCAAGAAGGCCGGCATCGGCATGGACCGCGAGAAGCTCAAGGCGGGCGTCGAAGGGACGCTCCGCAAGCACTTCCCGACCAAACCGCTGCGCGGCCATTCCGCGTACGTGGAGCTCAACCTCACCCACGATCTCGACGAGCTGGCCGAGGCCAAGGAGCGCACGATGCGGGAGGAACCTCCCGAGGTCGTGGTGCTCTTCGGCGGCGACGGCACGACGCAGAAGACGCTGGGAGAGGACGAGGATTTCCTCCGCTTCCTGACGCATGACCCGGAGCGCGCTCCGGAAGTCATCGTCGTCGGCGGCGGCACCAAGAACGTCGTCCCGACGGCGCTCAAGCTGCTCGGTTCCGATCCGCTCCGCGCTCTCGAGGTCGTCTGCCAGAAGATCGCGCGCGGCATCCCGCGCGACATCGTCTGCTGTCCGATCCTCAAGATCAACGAGCGGCACGGCTTCATCTACGGCTCCGGACTCGTGGTCAACGCGCTCGACGCGTACTACGAGCACGAGGCCGGACCGAGCCGCGCGCTCAAGACCGGCCTCTCGACCGTCTGGCGCGAGACGCTCGGCCGGCTCTCGCCCTGGCGCGGGCCGTCCATTTTCCGCCGGTTCGACGCGGCCATGTCGTGGCGCGATTCCGGCGGCGTCGAGCAGGCCATCCGCATGGGCCGCTTCAACGCCGTGCTGGCCTCCTCGCTCCGCGAGGTCAACCCGTGGCTCAAGGTCACGCACCGCACCGGCGAACGCCTCGGCTGCTTCCACGGCATCTGCTACGACAACGGCTTCTGGCGCAGCGCGCTGAACCTGCCCGCCATGGTCGTCGGCGCTCCGCTCATCGGCTCCGTCGAGGACGCCGTGACCGACCGCCTGGTCATCCGCTACAGCCAGCCGATGCGCCACACCATCGACGGCGAGCGCTACGCCTCGACCGCCGACCTCGGCACGGCGGCCCTCGCCGAATCCGGCGACGAGGTGGTCGTCATCGAGACCGGCCCCTTCATCAAGTTCATCGTCTCGTAATCCTGCGCCGGCGCGCAGGATTTTTTTCGGAAAAGAAAAACGCCCGGTCACGTGACCAGGCGGGCGGACGGGATCGGGGACGACCGCCTCCGGAATCCGTGCAGGGCGCTGACGGCCGCGATCGAGATCGCGATGCCGTACCCGTGCGCGGTCGCCGCGAGGCCCATCGCTCCGACCAGGAGGAACGAGCCGATGCTGGCGATGGCATACAAGACCGGCGCGCCGGCGCTCTGTTCGATGACGTGCAGCTCATGCATGCCGCCGAACGTCTTCCGGAAATACCGGTCGACGCGGTGCCAGGCGCAGATCACGGCGCTGACCGCGAAGATCAGGGCGACGATGAACTCCGGAGCGGAGTAGCCGTCGATCCTGTCCTCGAGCCGTATCGGCGTCAGCAGGAGCGTCAGCGCGCCGGACAGGACGATGAGCGCGGAACCGAGGACGGCCGCGCGGCGGTATCGCTCGAACACGTCACCTCACCAGCCGCGCCGGCGGCAGCGCGTCCTTCCGCCCGTCGCGGAGGATGGAGACGAAGAGGCCGAGCGAGAGCAGCGCGGCGGCGGCGATCGCGGCGTCGGCGGCCCATGCGGCCGCGGTCGAGGCCGCGATCATGGCGCCGGTCGCCTTGCAGGCGCCGGCCCAGCCCAGGAACGAAGCCGGGACGAGGAAGAAGAGCGTCGGACAGACGGGACAGTCGTCGCCCGTGGCTTTCATGCGCCAGCGTACGGCCGTCACGAGCAGGCCGATCGTGCCGGTCGCGAGCACGGGCCACCCGAAGATGAACAGCAGGTGCGCGATGCAGCCGCAGCCGCCGCCATTCGGCGTCTCGAGGGCGGTGTGGACCGCGAACAGCGCGTGGCTCGCGAGGTAGAACAGGGTGAACGCGAGCGCGGTCTTCTTGAAGTTCGATGCGTCGGACAAAAGGCCTCCTTTACGCGCGGACAGGCATCCGCGGGTGGCCGTATCCTGCCCCGACCGGGGCCCCTTGTCAATCCTGCCCCTCTCCGCTATACTGCCCGTGTTATTTAGCGTATACTGACTATGGGACTCCCCGGACATCGCCGGACTTCCTCGCACAAGCGCCGCCGCGCCGCTCACTTCGCCCTCGGCAAGAAGCAGCTCGCGGAATGCGCCAAGTGCAAGAAGCCGGTCCAGCCGCACACCGCCTGCGCCTTCTGCGGCACCTACAAGGGCCGCCAAGTGCGCAAGGCCAAGGCTTCCAAGAAGTAAGTACTTTCAGTGAGGTAAGCGTCAGCCCTTTATGTCCAACCGCCATCTCGCCCGGACCGTCGCCATGCAAACCCTGTATGAACGGGATTTTCACGGCGGCAAGATGGAAGATCCCGACGCCGCCGTCGCGCGCAACTTGGAAGAGTTCGCGCCCGGCCTCGACGACAAGGGCTTCGCCAAGGAGCTCGTGGACGGCGTGTTGAAGCATCAGAAGGACATCGACGCGACCATCACCAAGTACGCGCCTGCGTGGCCGTTGCCGCAGATCACGATCGTCGATCGGAACATCCTCCGTATCGGCGTTTTTGAACTCAAGCATTCGGACACCGTCCCGTCGAAGGTCGCCATCAACGAGGCCATCGAGCTCGCCAAGACGTTCGGCGGCGAGTCCTCCGGCAAGTTCGTGAACGGCGTCCTCGGCGCCATCTTCAAGGACATGCTGGCGTCCGGCGTCGTGAAGGAGGTCGACAAGCAGGAACCGAAGAAGAAAGAGGAAGGCGAGGAAGGGGAGAAGAAGGCCGAAGCCGTCGCCCCGCCCGAGCCGGCCTGATCGTCCGCATAACTCATCGCGTTTCTGCGGCGATACGTACCTGTCGAGCACGACGGGACATGTCGCTACGGAAAGGCGCGCATCGCGCACCATGAAAGACTTCTCCAAGTTCGAGGAGAAGATCGGCGTCCAGTTCAAGGACCGGGATCTTCTCGTCCAGGCGTTCGTCCACCGTTCCTATCTCAACGAGCATCCGGATTTCCGGATGGGCCATAACGAGCGTCTCGAGTTCCTCGGCGACGCCGTCGTCGAGCTCGTCGTCACCGAGCATCTCTACGCCAACTATCCGAATCCCGAAGGCGAGCTGACCAACTGGCGCGCCGCGCTGGTCAACGCCAACACGCTGGCCGCCATCGCGCAGGACGACCTCGGCATGGAGGAGTACCTGTACCTCTCGCGCGGCGAGGCCAAGGACGCCGGATCGAAGGCGCGCTCGTACATCCTCGCCAACGCCATCGAGGCGCTCATCGGCTCGATGTACCTCGACGGCGGCATGGACGTCGTCCGCGATTTCATCAAGCGCTTCATCATCTCGAAGCTCGACAACATCCTGGAGCACAAGCTCTACATCGATCCCAAGAGCCGCTTCCAGGAAGCCGCCCAGGAGACCTCGGGCGTCACGCCCTCCTACCGCGTGCAGTCCGAGACGGGCCCGGACCACGCCAAGGAATTCGTGGTGGGCGTCTTCCTCGGCTCGGAGCTCGTGGCCACCGGCAAAGGCTCCTCGAAGCAGGACGCCCAGATCGAAGCCGCGAGGAAGGCGCTTGAAGTGAAAGGCTGGTAACGGCGAAGCGCCAATCACCAAGTACCAAGCGCCAAACAAGCCCTAAATTCCAAACTCCAAATCCAAAACGGGTTTGGGGTTTTGAATTTGGCGCTTTGGATTTGTTTGGATTTTGGCGCTTGGTGATTGGAATTTCCCGGTATGTTATACTGGTGCCATATGCTCACCGCTCCCTCATTGTTCGGGGCCACGGCGCAGAAAGCCGCGTCGGACCTGCACTTGCTCGTCGGGCACCGGCCGATCATGCGCGTCACCGGCGAGCTGTTCGACATGGAGAACGAGGACGTCCTGACGGACGCCTCGATGGAGAAGATCATCCGCCAGATCGCCACGCCCGAGCAGTTCGAGCGCTTCCGCATCGAGAAGGAGCTCGACCTCGCCTACGGCGTCGAAGGCGCGCGCTTCCGCGTCAACCTGCACTGGGAGAAGGGGCACATCGGCCTGGCCGCGCGTACCATCCCCCAGGACATCCCGACGATGGAACAGCTCGGCCTGCCGCCCGTCATGCAGGGCTTCACCGACCTGCCGCACGGCCTGATCCTCGTGACCGGTCCGACCGGCGCGGGCAAATCGACGACGCTCGCCTCGATGATCGACTACATCAACGGGAGCCGCCGCGTGAACATCATCACGCTCGAGGACCCCGTCGAGTTCCTGTTCTCGCAGAAGCAGAGCATCGTCCGCCAGCGCCAGCTCGAGTCCGACATGGTCTCGTTCACCGAAGGCCTGAAGCACGTCCTGCGCCAGGACCCCGACGTCGTCATGGTCGGCGAGATGCGCGACCTCGACACCATCGCCACCACGCTGACGCTCGCCGAGACGGGCCACCTCGTCTTCGCCACGCTCCACACCTACAGCGCGCCGCAGACCATCTCGCGCATCATCGACGTCTTCCCGCCGTTCCAGCAGACGCAGATCCGCCTCCAGCTCGCCATGACGCTCCGCGGCGTCGTCTCCCAGCAGCTCCTGCCGCGCGTCGGCGGCGGCCTGGTCGCCACCCGCGAAGTTCTGGTCAACACGCCGGCCTGCGCCAACCTCATCCGCGAGAACAAGGTGGAGCAGATCAAGAACGTCATCCAGACCGGCGCCGCGCTCGGCATGGTCTCCTACTCGCAGGACATCAAGCGGATGGTGAAGGAAGGCCTGATCACCGCCGAGACCGCCGAGAACTACCTGATCGCCAGCAACGAGAACCAGAAGTGACGTTTGACGGAGGGACGGCCCACAGGTACGTTGGGGCCGTCCTTTTGACATCGGAGGTCCGGATGAAGCGACTGATCGTCTTGTGCGCGTCCTGTCTCGCCGCCTGCGGAGACAACCTGCCGCCGCCTGACGGCGTCGACATGACGTACCGCGTGGCCGTCACGGAGCTCGAAGACACGTGCTCCGACGGCCCTCTGACCCCGCCGGCGACGGCCTTCGTCGACGCGCGGCTCCACACCGACGGCACCGTCGAGCTTGTCGAGTGGAGCCTTTGGATCCCCGGTCCGGGCGCCTATCCTTCCATCCGCGTGCGCGACGGCGCTGTCGACTACGACGCCCAGCGCGCTTCGGCCTACACCGACAAGGTGTTCCCGTACCGCATCGAAGGCGCGCTCACGATGGAGGCGATGGACCTCGAGCTGACCGAGCACTGGTATCGGAACCCGGACTTCACCGATTGCGTCCGGAGAGTCCGGATGCAAGGCGGTGCCCGCGGGTTCCTCGACCCGTCGTCGCTCGACGGCGTCTACGAGATCGGCCTGTCGTACTACGGAGAAGTCTGCGGGACGGACCCGCTTCCGGGCGTCCCGCTCGGGAGCCAGGTCCTCCTGCTCGACGCCGATCCGCACGCCGCGGGGATGTACCTCAACCTCGACGGCCTCATCTTCCTGCCCGTGTCGGCTCCGGCATCGGACGGCGCGCTCGACTGGGACGGCGAACTGACCGTCTCGACCTTCGAAGGCTACGTCGACGTCGACGGCGGGGCGCACGGGCGCTTCCTTCCGGAAGACGTCGATCTCGCCGTCGCGTTCCGTTTCGCCGGCCAGGACGCCGGCTGCTCCTACCGCTACGCGCTCAAAGGCGCCAAGCGGCCGTCGACGGCCGACCTGCCGCAGAACGACTACCGCGTGGTCTACCGCGTGCGCGACGAGTGCGAGATGCGCACCGAAGCCCACGAAGGCTACGTCACGCTGGTCCGCCAGAGCGACACGGTCACGGAAGTGCGCGATCCGTTCGGCGCGTGGTTCATCCCGACCGACGGCGCCGACCTCTTCGCCACCGACGGCGACGGCGGCGTGACCGCGACCTTTTCCGGAACGGCCTCACCGCCCTACATCGCGTACACCGTCGAATTCGCGTACGGCGAAGGCGACGACGCCTGCACGTACGCCTGGGACGTCGACGGCGTGGTCCGCTACCACCCCGACGTCCCGTGGACGCCGGCGTTCCAGCCCGACCCCGTCCGCCGCGCGGACGACCTCGACCCGTGACCTCCGTCGCGGGTCTTTTCATATCAAAAAACCCGGCGAAATTTCATTCGCCGGGCACGACGTCGAGGATGACGACGTCTTCGGTCATGACGTAGAGACGGCCCTGGTGCCGGATGCCGTACGGGGCTTCGAAGCCGCGGCTCCGCATGAACTGCCGGCCGGCGCGGCCGCCGTGGAGGGCGGCGATATACGCCGCCTGCGTCGCTTCTTCCGGCGTGAGGCCGTAGTCGTCGACGAGCGCGGTCACGGCCGCGGGGCTCAGCGTCGGGACGTGGGCGACCTGCTTCACGACGCCGTCCTTCACGCGGAAGAGCAGCGGCCCGTTGGTGCGGACGCCGTCGCCGTGGTCGACGGCCGCCGCCGCGAGCTCGAGCAGTCTCGACTCGTCCGGCATCGGGACCCGCGGCCAGTGCTTCATGTGCAGCTGGATGAACCGGTTCCAGACGGGGATATCGATGGCGAGGCCGGTGGGGTGCGGGACGCGCTCGGGGGGATCCTCGATCCGTCCCATGTCCGCGACCGCGCCGCTCTCCAGCCGGATGATCCAGCCGTCGTACACGCGCTCGTCCGGTCCGCGTCGCACGGCTTTGCCGAGCCACTTGCGGATCCTGCGATCCGGACGTTTCGGAGGCTCATCGTCGAAGCGCTCCTTCCAGAGGCGGACGAAGCTCTCGATGGCCTTCGGTTTGACTTCGATTTGGATGCCCATGCGTCACCTGCAGGGTCGGGGTTAAGGTGCGATCGGACGGACGACCATACCAGCGAACGCCCTCGGTGTCAAGGCGGACGCCTTGAACCGCCGGCCGTTTTCCGCTATCGTTCCAAAACACGCGGGCGTAGCTCAACGGATAGAGCACCGGTCTTCGGAACCGGCTATGGGGGTTCGATTCCCTCCGCCCGCACCAGGGTCTTGATTATTTTCGCGGGCTCGTATAGTATCCGTTTGTAGAAAACGTCCGCGCGTCGGTAGCTCAGCCGGTAGAGCAGAGGCCTCTTAAGCCTAAGGTCCTGGGTTCGACCCCCAGCCGACGCACCATGGAAGACTCGCCCTGAACGGGCGAGTTTTTCCTTTGAAGAGGCCTCTAGCCGCCTGCGGCGGCAAGCGAGAGGTCACGTCCTCCTCTGTACTCCGCTTCGCTACGCCCCGCTGAAGCCTAAGGTCCTGGGTTCGACCCCCAGCCGACGCACCAGAAAGGACTCCACGATGTGGAGTTTTTTCTTTACGAAAAAACCGCCGGTCAGGCGGTTTTGGAGAAGGGGCGGACGATGTCGAGCACGTCCTGGATGCATCGCTCCAGGTATCCGTGCCGGTTCGTGACGACGCGGTCGCACTCGTGGGCGGCGGCGATCTCGCCGGGGGCGGTGGCGAGGCGCTTCTGGATGTCCTCTTCGCGCATCGGCGGGTTCCGGGCGCGCAGGCGCGGTTCGAGGTCCTCGAAGCGTCCGGGGCGGATGAAGACCGTGACGGCCTCAGGCATCAGCTTCTTGATGATGCGGGCGCCCTGGATCTCGACGATCTTGATGGCGAGCGGGGAGACGGCTAGCGCGTTCCGGAGTCCGGACCGCGAGGTCCCGTACCAGTGCTGGGAGTACTGGGCGTGCTCGAAGAAGTCGCCGGCGGCGGCCCGTTCCTGGAACGCGTCGCAGGAAAGGAAGTGCATGTCCACGTCCGGCGTCTCGTTCTTGCGGGGCGCGCGGCAGGTGGTGGACAGGACATGGATGGCGTCGGGACGCCGCGCGAGCACCTCCGTGAGGACGGTGCTTTTGCCGACCGCGGTCGGCCCGATGATCAGGACGAACGTGCCTTCGGCCATGGCGGCCTCCTTTCAATGAGCCGCCAGGAGCTTACCACATTGAATTCCTGAAGCTTTCTGCTACACTGTGGACAAGTCTATGACCCACAAACTCCTGAAATGCAGCGATTTCGGCCTCCAGTGCGAAGCCGAATTCCGCGGCGCGACGGTCGAGGAGGTCCTGGAATTGGCGAAAAAGCACGGGATGGAAGTCCATCACCAGACCGCCGAGGAGGTGAACTCCGAGGCCGTCATGCAGATCGCCGCGACCAAGACCCGCGACGAAGACGCCTCCTGAATCCGGTTTCCGGTTGACAAAACCGGGCCTTCCGGCTATCTTGAAGCGTCGAAGCCCCGACACCGTCGGGGTTTCATTTTCGCCAAAAACACATATGAATCTCCGGAACATCGCCATCATCGCCCACGTCGACCACGGCAAGACCACGCTCGTCGACGCTTTGCTGAAGCAAAGCGCCGGTTTCAAGCAGAAAGCCGACGCGGTGACGGAGCTCATCATGGACTCGAACGACCTCGAGCGGGAGCGCGGCATCACCATCTTCTCGAAGAACGCGTCCGTGAACTACAAGGACGTGAAGATCAACATCATCGACACCCCGGGACACGCCGACTTCGGCGGCGAGGTGGAGCGCATCATGCGCATGGTCGACGGCGTGCTTCTCGTCGTGGACGCCAAGGAAGGCCCGATGCCGCAGACCAAGTTCGTTTTGAGGAAAGCCATCCAGGCCGGCCACAAGGCCATCGTCGTCGTGAACAAGATCGACAAGCCCGGCGCCCGCGCCGAATGGACGCTCAACAAGACGTTCGACCTCTTCGTCGAACTCGGCGCCACCGACGAACAGCTCGACTTCCCGGTCATCTACGCTTCCGGCGTGCAGGGCAAGGCCGGACTCGGCGAGGAGCTCTCCGAGATGAAGGATATCGAGCCCCTTTTCGACACGATCGTGAAGGTCATCCCGCCTCCGACCATCGACGCTTCCGCGCCGCTCCAGTTCCTCTCGATCTCGCTCGCCTACGACAACTTCAAGGGCAAGATCGCCGTCGGGCGCCTGTATTCGGGCACGCTCAAGAAGAACATGGACGTGCTGCACATCGACCGCACGGGCGCGCGCAAGAAGACCCGCATCGTGAGCCTCATGGGCTACGTCGGCATGAACCGCGTCGACGTCGACTCCGTGGAGGCCGGCGACATCTGCGCCATCTCCGGCATCGACGGCGTCTCCATCGGCGAGACCATCACCGACATCAACGATCCGCGCCCGCTGCCGACGATCGACATCGAGGAGCCGACGGTCAAGATGACCTTCGGCGTGAACACCAGCCCGTTCTCCGGACAGGAGGGCCAGTTCACGACGTCGCGCCAGATCCGCGAGCGCCTCGACCGCGAGCTCGAGACCGACGTGGCCCTGAAGGTCGCGCCGACCGACGTCGAGAGCCGATGGGTCGTCTCCGGCCGCGGCGAACTGCACCTCGCCATCCTCATCGAGAAGATGCGTCGTGAAGGATACGAACTGGAAGTCTCGCGCCCCCAGGTCATCTTCAAGGAAGAGGGCGGCAAGAAGCTCGAACCGATCGAGATGCTCTCCATCGAGTGCCCCGAGGAGCATTCCGGCTCCGTCATCCAGAAGCTCGGCCAGCGCCGCGGCGAGATGAAGGACATGAAGGTCGAAGGTCCGACTGCCTTCCTCGACTTCGAGATCCCGACGCGCGGCCTCATCGGCTACCGCAGCGAGTTCATGACGGACACGCGCGGCCTCGGCCTGATGAACAGCCTGCTCAAGGGCTACGAGGAGTACCGCGGCGAGTTCGAAGGCCGCCCGCACGGCTCGATGATCGCCCACGAGAACGGCACCACCACCAACTACGGGCTGCTCGGCGCCCAGGAGCGCGGCCAGCTCTTCATCGGCCCCGCCGTCGAAGTCTACGCCGGCATGGTCGTCGGCGAGACCGCCAAACCGGAAGACCTCGTGGTGAACGTCTGCAAGATGAAGGAGCTTTCCAACATGCGCTCGAAGGGCGACGGCGTGGCCGAAGCGCTCGACGTGGCGCACGTCATGGGCCTCGAGGACGCCATCGAGTATGTCGGCGACGACGAGCTCGTCGAGATCACCCCCAAGAACATCCGCATCCGCAAGACTCTCCTCGATCCGAACGCCCGCAAGCGCGCGACGGGGAAGTGAAAAAAAGAGAGCCTCACGGCTCTCTTTTTTTCATCCCGAGCCCTCGCGTCCAAGCGCGGGCGGTAGGGATCCCAAACGTCGTTCCGGATTCCTACCGGCCGCGCTTGGACGCGCTCCCTCGGAATGACATGGAGACCTTGACAGGCGCGCCGTTTTCGTATAAAGAAGTCCCATCCTTTGGAGGAGGGACATCATGCAGCTCATCAAAGTTTCCGTCGCGCTGGAGAAGATCGAAGCCCCGCTCGACCCCCCGTGGCGCAAGACGCTCGCTGGGGCCCTGACGCTCGCGGGTTTCATCCTGCCCTTCGCTCTCGCGTTTCAGGGGGTGATACTCCCCGCGCTGCTGGCGCTTCTCGTCCTGGTCCCGCTCGGCATCGCCTGCCTGCAGGCGCGCGGGCCGTTCCTGCCGGCCTCGGCCCGCCGATTCCTGAGGGAGACGCGCGAGAAGCGGAACGATCTCGTCCGCCGCACCGAGGCCTACAACCGGGCCTGGTGCCTGGCGGAACGCGGGCGAGAATACCTGTCGTCGCCCGGAGGCCAGGACCCGTTCCAGGCTGGCCACGACCGGCTCCGCGCCGAAGTCGAGGCCTACGCCGCCCTCTACGCCCAAGCCGTCGCCGCCGACCTCAAGCGCGTCGGCATCGACCCGGACCGCAGGGCCGTGCGACAGGACATCGTCGACCGGGCGAAGGACCTGGTCGAGCTCGAGGCCAAGCTCGAGGAGCTCGGCGCCGACGCCGACCCCGCCATGCGCACGCGCGCCCGCGCCCTGCGCGAAGCGCTCGAGAAGGACTGCGTCAAGGCCAAGCTGCCCCTCGGCATCGTGCGCCTGCGCCGCGCCAGCACGGCGCCGCCCGTCCCGCTCCCGACCGCGAAGGTCGTCTCCGGCTGACCGTCCCCCAAGGACGGTCTTTTCTTTTCCCTTGACAGGACAGTCGATTCCGCTACAAATGGCGTGTCCGAAGGAGGACCCATGGACATCAAGGAGATCGAGTTTTCGCCGTTCGCTTCCTCGCTCATGAAGCTGGAGAAGGAGGCGGAAGATCCGGCCGCCCGGCGCCGCGCCGAACGGTATACGGGCTGCGTCGCCCTCTTCGCGTTTATTGGCGCGTTGGCCGTCGGCATGCCCGTGGCGATCCTGCTGTGCGCCTGGATCGGACTGACGTCGTTCGCGAGCCTGCTCTTCACGAGCCTCGTCATCAGCGGCTTGCCCGTGGCGTACCTCGCCGCCCGTTACTCCGATGAGGCCCAATGGCGGCTTCGGACCGCGGGCCCCCAGTCCCGCGCGTTCCTCGAAGCCAACGGCGCACGCCGCGCGGCGCTCATGGAAGCGTCCGGCGGGTACAACGCCACGCTGGGCGGCCTGATGGCCTTGCCGAGCGGCGAAGATCCCGAAGCCGGGGCGACGCTGGCGGCGTCGATGGAACAGCGTCGCGCCGCGCTGGCGCGCGAGACGGACGCGTACCTGCGCGCGTTCGAGGCCGCGACGGCCGCCGACCGCGCCCGCTACGCCGCGCCTCCCGTCCGGAAGAGAAAACTGAATCCGCGCAAAGCGGCACTTCGCGAGTTCAAGAGGAAAGTCCGGCAGCTCGAGGAACTGGAAACGGCGCTCGGCCGCCTGCAGTCCGCGGCGGACGCCGGCGTCACCGTCGATCTCACGCCCTTTGTCGCCGCACAGCGCTACCGCCAGGATCTCGAGGAAGAGCGCGCGGCGCTCGTCTCCAGGGGTCTCAAGCCGCGGCAGATTCCCGCTCCGCGCGCCGCGTCCCGCAAGCTCCTTCCCGCCGCCGTATGACTCCGCGTCACGCTCGCAACGGGTTCCGCGGAGTCTTTTCATTTCCCTTGACGCGCGGCGTCTTCGGAGGCATCCTCTACGGGACAGAAAAAGGAGGATTGGAATGTGGATGTTCATTGGAATCCTGATTTCGTTCGGCGGCGCCGCGCTCCTGTGGTTCGCCGCGATCCGCCCCGCGCTGAAGCGCAAGAAGGCCGAGGACGCCGGGGAGGCGGACCCCGACATGCCGCAGTGCACGGAGACCTGCGAGGTCATCGGCAAGGCCGGCACCCCGGTGCGCTACGAATGCGGCCACGACGACGCGCCGGAGTTCAGGATCGCCCTTTGGGGCGAACCCTTGCTCCGCAAGCGGCCGGAACAGCCGCCGAAGATCTGCTCGGAGTGCCTCCTGAAGAAGGCGCTCGAGGATTCCATCCGCTGCGGCGACTGCGGATTCGCCATCCTGCCCGGCGAACCGGTCGCCGTGCGCACGGCGGAACGGCGCGGCGGCATGGCCTGCTATCCCGTGGACCCGGACGGCGGCGTCATCGTCTGCGTCCGCCGCTGCGACCACGCGCCCGGGTTCTGCGGGCACTGGATGGGCAAGGGCATCAGGCCCGCCTTCCCGGACGGCGGCAACGTGATGTCGCAGGCCTTCAACTCCGGGAAGCCGGTGTTCACGGAAATCGGGCCTCTCGGCCGCAAGAAGGACGACTGACCGCCTCGTGCAACGGGCGGTCTTTTCATGCCGTACCTGTTGACGCGGACGCGTTTCCGTGCTAGCGTGTCCTCGCAAGAAAGGAGCGTTCCTTTGATCAGAGACGGCCATACGTTCGAGGCGAAAGTGATCGAGGCCTTGAGGAACCTTCAATGCGACGTCCGCACGTCGGAGGAGCTCGACCGCCAGCAGAAGGTCGACGGCGAGATCCGGAGGCTGGGGTCGAAGAAGCTGCAGAAGCCCGTTCAGATCCAGCTCACGCTCCGGATCGATCATTACGGGAAACTGGACGCGTACCTCTTCACGAGGAAGCAGTACAAGAACGTCGTCAGCCTGTACGTCGAGGTCCATCCGGGACCGAGCGTGCGCGAGATCGCGGAACACCTCGTCTGGGCGACGAGGGAGGTGCAGACCCTCCCGCCGTACGGACACCTGCCGATCTTCGGCCTTCGGATCGACGATGACGCCGCGTTCTACGATCCGCACGCGCGCCTGCGCGAGCTGCGGGAAGAACGCAAGTCGCCGGCGCGCCTCGCGGCGCTGATCACCGGGACGGTCTACCGGTACGACGAGAAGGGTTTCTGGATCATGGACGGCGCGCTCAACGCGTATCACGCCCACTACGTCGACGCGGATTCCGTCCTCCGTCCCATGCTGCGCGAAAAGGAGCTGCAGCTTCCCGTCCGCTTCCTCCCGACCGGCCCGTCCAGGGCCACGGACGTCCGCTTCATCCATCCCCAGCAGCGCCGCGCGCTGGGACTCTGACCGCCCCGCGACGGGCGGTCTTTTCGATTCTTGACCCTGCCGGCGTTTCCCCATAAAGTAGGCGTGTCATATGCGCTACTCCCACCTCTTCGGACGCACCAGCAAGAACGCCCCCTCGGACGCGGATTCGCCCAACGCGCGGCTCCTCGAGCAGGGCGGCTTCGTCGAACACGTCATGGCCGGCGTCTATTCGTGGCTGCCGCTCGGGCTTGCGGTCCTCCGCAAGGTCGAGCAGATCGTCCGCGAGGAGATGGACGCGCTCGGCGGCCAGGAGATCCTCATGCCGTCGCTCCACCCCAAGGAGAACTGGGAGAAGACCAAGCGCTGGGACAGCGTCGACATCCTCTTCAAGCTGAAGTCGCAGACGGACAAGATGTACGCGCTCGGCTGCTCGCACGAGGAGATCGTCACGCCGCTCGCGCAGAAGTTCACGCGCTCCTACAAGGAGATGCCGTTCGCCGTCTACCAGATCAACACCAAGTTCCGCGACGAGCTGCGCGCCAAGTCCGGCGTCCTGCGCGGCCGCGAGTTCCGGATGAAGGACATGTACAGCTTCCACACGAACCAGGCCGACCTGGAAGCGTTCTACGCCAAGACGCTCGACGCCTACGTCCGCGCCTTCAAGCGCTGCGGCCTCGACGTGAAGGTCGTCCAGGCCTCCGGCGGCATCTTCAGCGACAAGACCTCGCATGAGTTCCAGGCGCTGACGGAGTCCGGCGAGGACACCCTGATCGCCTGCGAGACGTGCTCGTTCGGCCAGAACAGCGAGATCGCCACGATGAAGGAAGGGGACGCCTGCCCCAACGGCGACGGCAAGCTCGTGAAGGTGAAAGGCATCGAGGTCGGGAACATCTTCGATCTCGGCACGAAATTCTCGGACGCCTTCGGCTTCGAATACATGGACGAGGGCGGCAAGCACCAGCCCGTCCTGATGGGCTGCTACGGCATCGGCACCACGCGCCTCGTCGGCGCCATCGTCGAGGCCTACAACGACGACAAGGGCATCGTCTGGCCCAAGGCCGTCGCGCCGTTCCAGGTCCACGTCGTCGCCATGACCTCCAAGAACCCCGAAGCCCAGAAGCAGATCGACGAGACGGTGCAGGCCATCGAACGCGACCTGCCGTCGGTCGGCGCGGAAGTCCTGATCGACGACCGCGACAAGGGCGCCGGCGAGAAGTTCGCCGACGCCGACCTGGTCGGCATTCCGCTGCGCCTCGTCGTCTCCGAGAAATCCCTCGCCGCCGGCGGCGTCGAGTGGAAAGAGCGCGCGTCGTCCGAAGCGAAGTCCGTCCCGCTGAACGCCCTGGCCGGACAGGTCGCCGAGTGGCTGAAAGCCTGACGCATCGAAAAGCGGCCTTGACCCGAGGCCGCTTTTTTGGTGCTCTACAGGAGGTCCTTTCAAGGAGACTCCCATGTGGCGCATCTTCCGATGGCTCGATACGCATGAACCCGGCTTCCACAAGTTCACGGTCATGGTCGCGGGCATCGTCTCGATCGTCGCGACCGCGTACCTCCTCTTCCGCCTCCATACGGCCGCCGGCATCGTCTTTTTCTTCGGCTCCTTCTTCGCCCTGATGAAGGCGAGCATGACCTACCGCTTCGAGAAGAAGCCGAGGCCCGCGCCGCAGCGCGACCTCTCCATCGCCGACGCGTCCGACGGCGAGATCCTCCGGCGCGTGCGGCGCCATGCGGGCACCGAGAAGCTCCGCCGCCACATCCTCTGGCTCGCCGCCAACGAGAAGGGGAAGCGCGGCGACCGCGCCCGCGGCATCGTCGAGACGTGGAAGGCCGCCGGCATGCCGGACGGCAAGCCGCCCGAGCCGAAGTCAGACGACGCGGACTGACCGAAACGAAAACCCCGCTCCATCGGAGCGGGGTCTTTTTCTTCTTACGCCTTGCCCTTCAGCGAGTCCTTCAAGGTCTTGCCGGCCTTGAACTTCGGGACGCGGACTTCGGGGATGGTGATCTTCTCGGTGGGGTTCTGCGGGTTCACGCCCATGCGCGAGGCGCGCGTGCGGGCGGAGAAGGCGCCGAAGCCGGCGATGGTGACCTCGCCGCCGTTCTTGAGTTCGGCGATGATGAGGTCCGTGAGCGTCTCGACGATCTCTTCGCCGCGCTTCTTCGGGAGGTCGAGTTTTTCGGCGAGCCGGACGGCCAATTCTGCTTTGTTCATATTACTCGATGATCTTTTGAATCTGCACGATCTTCACGGCCTTGCCGCCCTCGTCCACCGTCACGGCGACCGCGTTCAGGTCGACGGCGCCCGATTCGGGGATCGCGAAGGCCTTGGTCTCGCCTTCGACGAACCGGCTGATCGGCCCCTCCGGTTCGACGCCGAGGATGGACCAGCGCGCGCCCGTCATCCCGATGTCGGTGAGGTAGGCGGTGCCCTTCGGCAGGATGCGGGCGTCGGCGGTCGGCACGTGCGTGTGCGTGCCGGTCACCGAGGAGACGCGTCCGTCGAAGTGGATGCCGAAGGCGATGCGCTCGGAGGTCGCTTCCCCGTGGAGGTCCACCAGGATGGCGTCGAGCTTCTCGCCCTCATGCCGTTTCAGGATCGCTTCCATGGCGGCGAACGGGTTCCCGTACGGCTCGCCCATGAAGACCTGACAGATCAAGTTTACCACAAGGACCCTTTTTTCGCCAAGGGTTAGCGTTTTTTCGCCTTCTCCGGCGGTGCCGTCCGGGAAATTCGAGGGGCGGATGAGGAGATCCTTGAGCTCAGGGTCGCCCCAGACGTCGTGCGGGCCTTTCTGGTTGGAGAAGACGTGGTTGCCGGAGGTGAAGAAGTCGATGCCGGCGGCGTGCAGGTCGGCGATGATGGGCTTGGTCAGCCCCTTGCCGTGGGCGAGATTCTCGGCGTTGACGATCGTCAGGTCGGGCGCGAACTCCTCCTTCAAACGAGGAAGCGCCCGTTTGAGCGCTTCTCGTCCGATCTTGCCGACGACGTCTCCGAAGATGAGGAACGTCATCATATGCGGTCTAGCGGGCGTATTCGATCGCGCGCATCTCGCGGATGACGTTGATCTTGATCTCGCCGGGGTACTGGAGCTCCTGCTCGCACTTCTTGGCGATGTCCTTGGCGAGCTGCCAGGCGCCGAGGTCGTCGATGCGCTGGGGGGAGACGAAGACGCGGATCTCGCGGCCGGCCTGGATGGCGTAAGCGCGGTCGACGGCTTCGAAGGAGGTCGCGACCTTCTCGAGGTCCTCGAGGCGGCGGACGTAGTTCTCGAGCGTGTCCTTGCGGGCGCCGGGGCGCGATCCGGAGATGGCGTCGGCGGCCTTGCAGAGGTAGCCCTCGATGTTGCGCGGCCGGTCCTCGTGGTGCGAGAGCGAGTGGTAGGCGATGTCCTCGGGGAAGCCGAACTTCTTCATGATGTTGTAGCCGATCTCCGGGTGGGCGCCGGGCACGTCGTGGTCGACGGCCTTGCCGACGTCATGGAAGAGTCCGCCCTTCAAGAGCACGGCGGCGTCGGCGCCGACTTCCTTCGCGAGGAAGTTGCCGATGAGCGCGACCTCGATGGAGTGGCGGAGCACGTTCTGGCCGTAGGAGGTGCGGTACTTCAGGCGGCCGAGGATGGAGATGAGCTTGGGGTCGACCGAGCCGAGCGGGATGCCGCACTCGATCATGGCGTCCTCGCCGGCCTTCTTGATGTCGAGCGCGAGCGTGCGCTTGGCCTCCTCGATGGCTTCCTCGATCTTGGTCGGCTGGATGCGGCCGTCCTTGATGAGGCTCTCGAGCGCGAGGCGCGCGACCTGGCGGCGGATGGGGGAGAAGCCGGAGACCGTGATGGCGTTCGGCGTGTCGTCGACGATGATCTCGGTGCCGGTCAGCTGTTCGAGCGACTTGATGTTGCGGCCTTCCTTGCCGATGATGCGGCCCTTCATCTCGTCGGAGGGGAGCTGGACCTGGGTGGTGGTCGTCTCGGCGCAGTGCGAGGAGGCGACGCGGGAGATGACGGTGGAGAGGATGTTGCGGGCCTTCACCTCGTACTCGTCGGTGCCGGCGCGCTCGATCTTGCGGATGCGGGAGAGGATCTCGTCCTGCGCTTCCTCCTCGACGGCCTTGAAGAGCTGTTCCTTCGCGGCTTCGCGGGGGAGTTCGGCGACCTTCTCGAGCTTCTCGCGGACGGCGACTTTCAGCGACTCGATCTCGGCCTTGGCGGCCTCGATCTCCTTGGCGCGGTCGTCGCTCCGCTTGTTCTTCTCCTGGAGCTCGAGGAGCTGCTTGTCGAACATCGATTCGCGCTTCTCGAGGCGCTGCTGGTTGGCGTTCAGCTCCTTGCGGCGCTCGGCCTCGTCGCGCTTGGCCTCGTCGAGGATCTGGACGGACTTCTTCTTGGCCTGGAGTTCGATCTCCTGGGCCTTGGCCTTGGCGTCGTTCACGGTGGCGACGGCCTTGGCTTCGGCGGACGCGATCTTGTCGGCGGTGACTTTCTTCTGGATGTAATAGCCGGCGCCCAGACCGACCGCCAAGGCGGGCAGGGCGAGCAACAACAACTGGACGGACATAGGTGGTTATTCCGTCATTCCGGACCGGGTTGTTCGAGCGACGAAAAGCCGGAAAGCTTTAGGCTTTCCTTGGTGCGCGCGCGGATTCTGTCGTATCAGCCGTAAATGCGGGCAAAAGTCTCATGGTGGTGGGGCGCGGCTCTCGTAGTCGACCGGAACGGAACGAGCGGATCGCTAATGATGAACTGACTTGAACGTACCACGGGGCCGAGGCGGAGGCAAGGTGTATACTGCCCCTATGCCGAAACACCCGTATTTGCTGATTTTCCTCCTTTCCGCCGCCTTCTTCGGCTGGGTCCACGCCGTCCCGGCCTTCGGGGACCCGGACGCGGCCTATCATCTGGAGCTGGCGCGCCGCACGGCGGCCTCCGGACCCGTCCTGGATTTCCCCTGGCTGCCGTTCACGACGCTGGCGGACCATTTCGCCGACCATCACTTCCTCTATCACCTCGCGCTCATCCCGTTCGTCGGCATCTTCGGCGATTTCCACGGGTTGAAGATCGCGACCGTCCTCTTCGCCGCGGCGGCCGTCGCCGCGTTCCTCTTCCTCTTGAAGACGTACGGCGCGAAGCGGCCGTTCCTCTGGACCGCGCCGCTCCTCCTCGCGCCGGGATTCGTCTTCCGCCTCCTGCTCACCAAGGCGACCGCGCTCGCGCTGGCGGCGTTCTTCCTGTTCCTGGCCGCCCTGCGCGGCCGGAACCGCCTCGCCGTGTTCGGCATCGCCTTCGCGTACGTCTGGCTGCACGGCGGATGGCCGATCCTGCTCGTCGTCTCCGTCGTCGACGCGGTCGTCCGGCGTTCGGCGCGCCTCCTGTGGCCCGCGGCGCTGGGCCTCGCCGCCGGACTCGTCGTCAACCCGTTCTTCCCGGAGAACCTTTCCTTCTATTGGGAGCAGATCGTGCAGGTCGCGGTGCTCGGACGGAGCGACCCGGGGGTCAGGATCGGCAACGAATGGTATCCGGCGGACCTCGGCGTCCTCTTCTTCGGGAACGGCTTCATCTTCCTGCCGCTCCTCGCGGCCGCCGCGGCGTTCGGCGCCGCGATCCGGACGAGGCAGAGTCCGCGCGCCGCGCCCGACGCCGGACGCCGCCGCGACATCGCCGTCGTTTCCGCCCTCGCGCTCCTCTTCCTTCTCATGACGCTGCGCCAGGCGCGGCATCAGGAATATTTCCTGCCGCTCGCCCTTCTCGCCGGCGCGCTCGTCGCGGAGACGGCCTTCGCCGCCGTCGACCTCCGCGCGATATGGGAGAGATCGAAGGCGTGCTGGGGACGCCTCTTCGCGCCGATCCTCGCCGCCCTCTGCGTCTTCCTCGGCGCGGCCGCGGCGTTCGCGCTGCATGAACCCCGGCGCGTCTACGAAGCGCGGCCTGCTTGGACGCGCTTTGCTGGCGCCGCCGCCTGGACGCGGTCGCACGTGCCGGAAGGTGAGGTCGTCTTCCACGCGCGGTGGGACGATTTCCCGCAGCTCTTCCATCGCGACCCGCTCCATCGGTATATCGCCGGTCTCGACCCGGTCTTCCTGCATCGAAAGGACCCGGAGAGATATTGGCTCTGGCGCGACATCGGCGAGGGGCGACGCCGCGAAAGGCTGGCGGAGCTCATCGCGGGGGAGTTCGGCGCGCGGTACGTCTTCCTGCGC
>Ga0209966_1000144_pt1 | contig 30303 bp, 44 predicted proteins | sample RhisoiCoNPM_FD_187575 | JGI IMG/M metagenome (GOLD analysis project Ga0209966, IMG submission 187575) | Arabidopsis thaliana rhizosphere microbial communities from the Joint Genome Institute, USA, that affect carbon cycling - Rhizosphere... | ecosystem: Host-associated > Plants > Roots >... | reverse complement strand
CGAAAGACTACCTCGACGACAAGCTCGCGCCCGTCAGCGGCAAGATCAGCATCCTGGTCGACGTCCTCCATCGGAACGGGTCGATTTCAGACGACCAGCGCCGCGTCGTCCACTCATGAAAGAAAAAGACCCCGCTCGCATGAGCGGGGTTTCGCGTTTCAGTGTCCCTGCGGCGCCTTGTCGGGGAGCGACGGGGGAGGGAGCTCCCGCATGCGGAAGCCGCCGCCTTCGTCGTCGCCGTAGGTCGTGCGGTTGCCTCCGCCTTCGCCCTCGCCTTCGCCCGGCGTTCCGCCGCGCTCGATCATGATGGGCCGTCCGTTCTGCCGCATCGCCTTCATCGCGCCGTCCGTCTGCTCGTGCATGGGGCGCGAGTAGGGGAGGCGGTAGGCGCGAGGCTCGCCGGAGATCGGACGGTAGCTGAAGGGGTCGGGATCGTCCTGCCCGATCGGCACGACCCAGAGGAAGATCGCGCCGGGGTCGTGCTTGGCCGGGTTCGGTTCGCGGACGCGCGCGTCGAGGAGCAGCGCCCGCTGGGGTAGCTCTTCCTTCGCGGGCCAGCCGGAGTAGCTGTCGAGCGCCTTCCAGACTTCGAGGCTGAAGAGCGCCAGGAAGCCGGTCAGGAGGAGCTTCATCGGCCACCGCCCCTTCGCGTACGCGACGTACCAGCACAGCGCGGCGCCGAGGAGCAGGAAGCCGATCGGGATCGCGATCGAGATGCCGTTGGTCATGGCGTGGCTCCCGGGAAGGACATCCCTCCCTGTTGCGCGTCGGCCGCGGCGTCGCCCGTCAGGTCGATCTGCAGCTCGTTGGTGCTGACGATCTCCCCGTCGGCCGAGAGGACGAACCGGAAGGCCGTCGACTCGTCGCCGGTGGCCCTCAGCGTGATTTCCTTGCTGAGGACTTCCGTGTCGTCGCCACGGAGCCGGTAGAGCGCGACCTTCACCGTCGTCGCCGCGGCGTGGCGCTTGGCGAACATGTGGATGTTGACCACGTATTCGCCGGCCATGCCGCCGCGGATGATGGCGCGCTCGCGGTTGATGTCGACCTTCACTTCGCCCGTGGACGTCATGGCCTTGTCGCCGAGATCGCCGCGGTCGTCGTACTCGAGGTGCATCAGCTCGGCCGTCGTCCGGTTGTAGAAGATGAGGTTCCCCGAGGGGTCCTTCACGTACAGGTCGACGTCGTCGTTCGCTTCGGCCGGCCAGGTCGCCACGATGGCGTAGGCGCCGTCCGTCTCGATGGAGGATTCCTGCTTCTTCTGCTCGACCTTTTCGGCCCGCTCGACCGCGATGGCGGCGAAGAGCAGGGCCGTGACGACGATGAGCGTGCTCATCATCAGGTCGACGAAGGGCGTCTTGCCGAACAGGTCTTCGCCTTCGCCGTCGCCGAGAGCGCGGTTGCGCCGCCGGGGCCGCTTCACGGCGCGCCCCCTTCCGGAGCGGGCGCCGCCGCAGGTGCGTCTTCGGCGTCGTCCTTCTCGTCCTCCAGATACTCGAACTCCACTTGCGTGTAGTGCGACTGGAGCTGGAGGAGGATGCTGGTGCCGATGCCGACGATCGTGTTCACGATCGCGATCGACGTGCTGCCGAAGCCGGCCTTGATGGCCTCCTTCGGCTCGAGGTCCGCGCCGCCGCTCTTCAGCATGATGTAGTAGCCGAGACCGGTGCCGAACAGGCCCATGTACACGCAGAGGTGCGCGGAGTACCGCGCCCACTTCAGGCCCTTGCGGACCCGGTTCGGGCGGTAGTCGCCGCACAGCTTCCAGCACAGGCGCCCGCACAGCGCGGAGCCGAGCGCGAAGATGGCGAGGGTGACGTAGGTGACGCGGGTCGGTTCTTCCTCGAGGTACGTGCCGTACCCGAGGCGGAACGCGAACAGGGCGCCGACGGCGATGAGGATCGCCATCACGGCCCACTGCAGGAAAAGCCTTTTCTCTTTCATCGCGACCTTCCTTTCAAGGTACTGAAGCCACCTTAACCGAGCCGCCTCCGCAGGGCAAGAAGGTTGACGGGAACGGCGGTTTCGGCCTATCCTCCGGTCCAAGGAGGAACGATGTCCGTATTCGTCTTCGTCATCGGCCTGGTCCTGGAGATCGTCCTCGCCGCGGTCTACTGCGTCGCGGTCGGCACCCTGGCCATGCTGGCCATCGTCATCGTCGCGCCGCTCGCCATCGCCGCGGAATTCCTGCTCTTCCTGGCGGACCTCATCCGCCCCGAACCGCCCCCTGCCGTCTAGGGGGCTTTTTCATTGACAACCGCCTGCGATGCGCTACAGTGGCGCCACTTAGCGCATCTGCCTATGAAAGAAGAGACATTGAAGCGCCTCTTATCCCTCATCGAGAAGACGGGGGACCGCCTGGTCATCACCGACCCGGCCGGGGAACAGCCGTTCGTCCTGATGGGCCTCGATCACTACGAAAAACTCGTGGTGGGCGAGTGGAAACCGGAGGTCCAGAAGCGTGAACCGACGCCCCCGCAGGCCCTTCCGCTCTCGACGGGCTTCCCTGACAACAAGCCTCCAAAGCGGGAGATTCCGCTCTGGAAAGCGCCCTCGACACCGTTAAATGGGCCAAGATTAGCCCAAGACAGGCCAAGAATCGACGAGAAACCAGCTCAGAAGCCCCAGCCGGCGACCCCCCAGAACCCGCCTCCGAAGCCCGAAACCCCCTTAGATCCTGAGGGCGAGGAGCAGTTCTACTTAGAGCCCCTTGAATAGCCCCCTTAAAAACCGTAGTTAAGGCCAAAAAGACCGACTTGACCGCTTTTTGACCCTCTGCTACACTCCCATCCGACAACACGTCAACTTTTTTATTTAATATCGTATGGCTGACATCAAGTTCGATCGCTCCAAGCCGCACGTCAACGTCGGCACCATCGGCCACGTTGACCACGGCAAGACCACCCTCACCGCCGCGATGCTCGCGGTCGGTAAGGCTATGGGCAACGTCGCCCAGGATAAGAAAGTCGACGACCTGGACAAGGCTCCGGAGTCGAAGGCTCGCGGCATCACGATCGCGACCGCGCACGTCGAGTACGAGACGGAAAAGCGCCACTACGCGCACGTCGACTGCCCGGGACACGCCGACTACGTCAAGAACATGATCACGGGTGCCGCCCAGATGGACGGCGCGATCTTGGTCGTGTCCGCGACCGACGGCCCGATGCCGCAGACCCGCGAGCACATCCTGCTCGCCCGTCAGGTCGGCGTCCCTTCCATCATCGTCTTCCTCAACAAGTGCGACATGGTCGAGGACAAGGAGCTGATCGACCTGGTCGAAGAGGAGGTCCGCGACCTGCTCAAGAAGTACCAGTTCCCCGGCGACACCACCCCGATCATCCGCGGTTCGGCCCTTCAGGCCCTCAACAACCCGGAGGACGCGACCCTTTCCGGTCCGGTCCGCGAGCTCTTCAAGCAGCTCGATGAGTACATCCCCCAGCCGGAGCGCGAGACGGACAAGCCGTTCCTCATGCCGGTCGAAGACGTCTTCTCCATCGAAGGCCGCGGTACGGTCGTCACCGGCCGCATCGAGCGCGGCACCGTCAACCTGAACGACGAAGTCGAGATCGTCGGCCTCGGCGACACCCGCAAGACGGTCGTCACGGGCATCGAGATGTTCAACAAGCAGCTCGACAAGGGCATGGCTGGCGACAACGCCGGTCTGCTCCTCCGCGGCACCAAGAAGGAAGAGATCGAGCGCGGCATGGTCCTCGCGAAGGTCGGTTCCATCAAGCCGCACACCGAATTCGAAGCCCAGATCTACGCCCTCACCAAGGAGGAAGGCGGCCGCCACAAGCCGTTCTTCAAGGGTTACAAGCCCCAGTTCTACATCCGCACGACCGACGTGACGGGCGAGATCGAACTGCCGGCCGGCGTCGAGATGGTCATGCCTGGCGACACGCAGAACTGCATCGTCAAGCTGATCTCCCCGGTGGCTCTCGAAGACGCGATGCGCTTCGCTATCCGCGAAGGCGGCCGCACCGTGGGTGCCGGCGCCGTCGTCAAGATCATCAAGTAATATTAAGGAACCCCGGGTCCCGCAGAGCGGGAGTCGGGGTCTCCTGCTGAAAACGCCCTTTATGGAAAAGGACAAGAAAAAGGAAGAAGTCAGCGCCCGCGTCCGCATCAAGATCCGCGCCTACGACCACAAGGTCATCGACCAGTCCACGCGCACGATCATCGACACGGCCACGCGCACCGGCGCTTCCATCCGCGGTCCCGTGCCGCTTCCGACGGAGAAGCACAAGTACACCGTCAACCGCTCGACGTTCGTCCACAAGAACGCGCGCGAGCAGTACGAGATGCGCGTGCACAAGAGGCTGATCGACATCATGGATCCGACCCCCAAGACGGTCGAGTCGCTGATGAGCCTCAACCTCCCCGCCGGCGTCGACGTGGAGATCAAGATGTAAACCTTTTCCGATGGGCCGCTGGCAGGCCCCGCACGCGCGGGGCTCATCCAGCGGCGCATCGGCCGCCCGCTTACGACAATCAGTCCGGTCAAGGAACGGCAGAGAAAGATGGCACGCATACGAATGGCCTACGGCGCCAAAACCTCTGGATGAAGCCCTGACTGGACGGAGAGTTCCCGATACAACTCGACTTGTCTCGAACACGCCAAGCCACGCGTAGAGACAGACGCAAGAAGTTTCTTCGTGATATCGCCAGGCCTGCCTGGAATGATCGCGCCGAGACTTCTTGTTTCTGTTATTACGCCGGTCGGGGGAGGATCCCAAGCGAAACGGAGACAGGCATCGAACATAATTAAAGTGTTCCTCTGCCTTACATGGATCGTATGAAATTCATCATCGGACGAAAACTCGAAATGTCCCAGCGCTACCGCCCGACGGGCGAAGTGGTGCCGGTGACCCTCGTGAAGGTCGAACCCTGCGTCGTGACGCAGGTCAAGACCGTCGAGAAGGACGGCTACACGGCCCTCCAGATCGGCACGGGCTCCAAGCGCCATCTCGCCAAGCCGCAGGCGGGCCACCTCAAGGCCTCCGGCGACCACGGCAACCTGGCCACGCTCCGCGAATTCCGCGTCGACTCGGTCGACGGGATCGCCGCGGGCGCCGTCTGCGAAGTCGACTCCTTCGTCTCCGGCGACGTCATCGACGTCACCGGCATCTCGAAGGGCAAGGGCTTCCAGGGCGTCGTCAAGCGCTGGGGCTTCGCCGGCGGACCGGCCAGCCACGGCCACAAGGATAACCTCCGCATGCCGGGTTCGATCGGCTCCGGCGGCATCCAGCACGTGCTGAAGGGCCTCAAGATGGCCGGCCGCATGGGCGGCGACCAGGTCACCGTCCAGAACCTCGAGATCGTCGAAGTCCTCTCCGACAAGGGCCTCATCGCCGTCAAAGGCGCCGTTCCCGGCGCGCGCGGCGCGACCCTCCTCATCACCGCTCCGGGCGACATGAAGTTCGTCGAAGCGGCGAAGCCGGCCGCCGAAGCGGCCCCGGCCGAACAGGAAGCGGCTCCCGCCACGGAGTCCGCGGCCGTCACCGAATAAACGTATGTCGAAGATCAAAGTCTACAACCAGGACGGCAAGGTCGTGTCCGAGCGCGAGATGGCTCCCAAGCTGTTCGACGTGAAGGTCAACGAGAGCCTCGTCCACCTCGCCGCCGAGGCGCAGATGGCCAACTCCCGCGTCATGGGCGGCCACTCCAAGACCCGCGGCGAAGTCCGCGGCGGCGGCAAGAAGCCCTGGAAGCAGAAGGGCACCGGCCGCGCCCGCCACGGCTCGATCCGTTCCCCGATCTGGCGCGGCGGCGGCGTGACCTTCGGTCCGCAGTCCGAGCGCAACTTCTCCAAGAAGCTCAACCGCAAGTCGAAGAAGGGCGCGCTCGCCATGGCGCTGACCGACAAGGTCCAGCACGAGGCGCTCCTCGGCCTCGAGTCGCTCACGATGGACGCCGGCAAGACCAAGACGATGGCCGCGATGCTCAAGAAGCTCCCGGTCGGCCGCAAGGTCCTGCTCGTCCTCCCGAAGTCCGACCCGATGGCCGTCCGCGCGTCCCGCAACCTCAAGAACCTCTGGACGATCACCGCGAGCGCCATCAGCCTCGTCGACGTCCTCAAGGCCGACACCGTCGTGGCTTCGGTCGCGGCGCTCGACCTGCTCGAAAAGGGCTACAGCAAGAACTGATATGGGATTCTTCAGCCGCAAGAAAAACGAAGAAGGCCAGAAGGCGCCTGCCAAGAGCACGGCCGCCAAGCCGAAGGCCGAGGAAAAGAAGGAAGAAGCCGCGAAGCCCGCCACCTACGTGACGCGCGAGACCGGCCACGCCTATAAGGTCCTCGTCCGGCCCCTCGTCACCGAGAAGACCACCGCGCTCCAGCAGCTCGGCCAGTACGCCTTCGAGGTCGCCAAGGACGCCAACAAGATGGAAGTCCGCAAGGCCGTGAAGGCCGTCTACGGCGTCACTCCGACGTCCGTCCGCGTCATCACCGTCCTCGGCAAGCCGGTCCGCTCGCGCACCGGCATGTCCCGCCGCTCCTCGTGGCGCAAGGCCATGGTGACCCTCAAGAAGGGCGACCGCATCGATCTCTTCGCCAACGCCTAAACGTATGCCGATCAAATCCTATCGACCGACGACCTACGGACGGCGCGGCGCCAGCGTCGACTCGTTCGCGGACGTCACCAAGAAGAGCCCGGAGAAGAGCCTGCTGACGCACAAGAAGCGCATCAGCGGCCGCAACTCCGAAGGCAAGATCACCGTCCGCCATCGCGGCGGCGGCGCCAAGCGGATGATCCGCATGGTCGATTTCATGCGCGCGAAGTACGACGTTCCGGCCAAGGTCGCCGCGATCGAATACGATCCGGGCCGCGGCGGACGCCTCGCCCTCCTCACCTACCAGGACGGCGTGAAGAGCTACATCCTCGCGCCCGCCGGCGTCAAAGTCGGCGACACGGTGATGTCCTCCAAGGAGAAGATCGAGAGCAAGGTCGGCAACCGCATGCCGCTCAAGCACGTCCCGATCGGCCTCACCATCCACGACCTCGAGCTCTACGTGGGCTCCGGCGGCAAGATGGTCCGCGGGGCCGGCAACGCCGCCCAGCTCATGGCCATCGAAGGCGACATGGCGCAGATCAAGCTGCCCTCCGGCGAGTACCGCATGGTCTCCAAGGAGTGCTCGGCCACGATCGGCTCCGTCTCCAACCCGGACCACTGGCTCGTGCGCCTCGGCAAGGCCGGCCGCATGCGCCACCTGGGCTTCCGCCCGCGCGTCCGCGGCAAGGTCATGAACCCCGTCGACCACCCGCACGGCGGCGGCGAAGGCAAGCACCCCGTCGGCATGAAGCATCCGAAGACCCCGTGGGGCCGCCCCGCGCTCGGCGTCAAGACCCGCAAGCGCAAGAAGCAGTCGTCGAAATTCATCGTGAAGCGCCGCAAGTAATATGAGCCGATCACTGAAGAAGGGTCCGTTCACGGATCCCAAACTCATCGAAAAGGTCTCCAGGCTGAAGGCCGGCGACAAGACCGTCATCAAGACCTGGTCGCGCGCCTCCGTCATCACGCCGGAGATGGTCGGGTTCACGATCGGCGTCCACAACGGCCGCCAGCATACGCCCGTCATCGTCGTCGAGAACATGGTCGGACACCGCCTCGGCGAGTTCGCGCCGACGCGCAAGTTCCAGCGCCACGGCGGCAAGCTCACCAAGGAGATCGAAGCCGCCAAGGCGGCCGGTCCCGGCGCCGCTCCCGCGGCCGCGGCTCCCGCCAAGAAATAACCTCCTATGGAAGTCAAAGCCCACACCCGCCATCTCCGCATGTCGCCCCGCAAGGTGCGGCTCGTGGTTGATGCTGTCCGCGGGATGGCCGTCGCTCCCGCCCTCGCGCAGCTGACCTTCATGTCGCGCGCCGCGGCCCGCCCGGTCAAGAAACTCCTGGAGTCCGCCATCGCCAACGCCGAGCACAATTTCAAGCTCGACCGCGAAGACCTCTACATCAAGGCCGGCATGGTGAACCAGGGCCCGACGCTCAAGCGCTGGCGCCCGCGCGCCATGGGCGCCGCCGCTCCGATCCTGAAGCGCACCTCCCACGTCACGCTCGTCCTCGAATCGAAGACCGGCGCGAAGAAGAAGGAGTCCGCGAAGAAGGCCGAAGCGCACGACCATGACCACGACCACGCCGGACACGACCACGCCCACGAGGAGAAGCCGAAGAAGGCCGTGAAGAAGCCCGCCGCTAAGAAAGCCGCCGCGAAGAAATAAGTATGGCCCACAAAGTCAATCCGAAAATCTTCCGTGTCGGCACGATCTACACCTGGGACTCCAAGTGGTTCAACCGCAAGGACTACCAGAAGCTCCTCCGCCAGGACGTCGAGATCCGCGACTACCTTCGCGCCACGCTGAAGGAAGCCGCCGTCGACAAGATCGAGATCGACCGCGGCGCCCACCAGATCACCGTCACGATCCACTCCGGCAAGCCGGGCTTCGTGATCGGCCGCGGAGGCGCCGGCATCGAGGAGCTCAAGAAGAAGCTCCACGACATGTTCTTCGCGAACAAGAAGAAGGTGAAGCTCAACCTGAACATCATCGAGATCACCCGCCCGAGCCTCTCGGCCGCGATCACCGTCCAGAACATGATCGCCGACCTCGAGAAGCGCATGCCGTTCCGCCGCATCCTCAAGACGACGATCGACCGCGCCCAGAAGGCCGGCGCGCTCGGCGTGAAGGTCGTGGTCTCCGGCCGCCTCAACGGCGCCGAGATCGCCCGCCGCGAGATGCTCTCGTGGGGTTCCGTCCCGCTCACCAACCTGCGCGCGGACATCGACTACGCCGCCGACTTCGCCCGCACCATCTTCGGCGCCATCGGCGTCAAGGTCTGGATCTACCGCGGCGAGATCTTCGATAAGGACGGCATCGCGCCGGCCATGAAGGCTCCGCTTCGCCCCGAAGAGCGCGCTCCGTTCCGCGGAGGCCCGCGCGGCGGTTCCCGTCCGCCGGCCGGCCGCCCGGCCCCCCGCGCCGCCGCCCCTAAGGCCGCGCCCGCCAAAGCCGCTTAAGCTGCCGCTATGTTGATTCCCAAGAAAGTCAAACACCGCAAGTGGCACAAGCTGAAGAGCTCCGGTCTCCAGAAGGCGACCACCAAGCTCTCGCTCAGCTTCGGCGAATTCGGCCTGAAGTCGCTGACGCCCGCCTGGGTCACCTCGCGGCAGATCGAAGCCGCCCGCCGCACGATGTCCCGCTACATCAAGCGCGGAGGCAAGATCTGGATCCGCATCTTCCCCGACAAGCCGGTCACCATGAAGGGCCTCGAGGTCCCCATGGGCGGCGGTAAGGGAGGCGTGGACCACTACGTCGCCATCGTCCGCCCGGGCACCGTGGTGTTCGAGATGGACGGCGTGCCGACGGAAACGGCGCGCGAAGCGATGCGCCTCGCGGCCTACAAGATGCCGTTCCGCTCGCGCTTCATCACCAAACACGACTGATATGAAGCTCAAGGAACTCAAGGAAAAATCCGTCGGAGAGCTCCAGAAGATGCTCGCCGAGGAACGCGAGAGCGTGCGCGCCCTGCGCTTCGCCGTCGCCACCAACCAGGAGACCAAAGTCCGCAAGATCCGCGCGTCCCGCAGGACGATCGCCCGGATCCTGACCCTCATCAAACAGAACGCGACGAAATAAGCCGTATGACGACGCAAACCCAGAACAAGAAGCGCGAGCTCGTCGGCTTGGTCGTTTCTGACAAGATGCAGAAGACGATCGTGGTCAAAGTCGACCGCGTGAAGACGCACCCGAAATACGGCAAGCAGTTCATCGCCTCCAAGCGCTACAAGGTCCATGACGAGAAGAACGAGTACAAGACGGGCGACAAGGTCGTCTTCGTCGAGACCCGCCCTCTCTCCAAGGACAAGCGCTGGCGCGTGATCGGCAAAGCCGCCTAACCCACGCATATGGTCCAACATCGCTCGATGCTCGCCGTCGCCGACAACACCGGCGCGCGCAAGCTCCAGGTCATCCGCGTGCTCGGCGGCTACAAGAAGCGCTACGCCGTGCTGGGTGACGTCGTCACCTGCGCCGTCAAGGAGGCCGTGCCGCACGGCATGGTCAAGAAAGGCGACGTGGTCCACGCGGTCCTGACCCGCATCCACAAGGAGACCCGCCGCAAGGACGGCTCCTACGTCCGCTTCGACGACAACGCCGGCGTCATCATCGACAAGGAGAGCAAGGAGCCGAAAGGCACGCGCATCTTCGGCCCCGTGGCCCGCGAACTCCGCGGCCGCGGCTACACGAAGATCATCTCCCTCGCTCCCGAAGTCGTCTGACCCCATCACTATGAAGATCAAGAAGAACGACAACGTGATGGTCATGGCCGGCAAGGACAAGGGCAAGACCGGCAAGGTCACCCAGGTCTTCCCGGACGAGAACAAGGTCGTGGTCGAAGGCGTCAATAAGACCTTCAAGCACGCCAAGACCCGCAAGCAGGGTGAGAAAGGCCAGAAGATCGAGTTCTTCGGCCCCATCAACGCTTCGAACGTCATGCTCGTCGACCCCAAGTCCGGCAAGCCGACCCGCGTCGGCTGGAAGGTCATGGAAGACGGCCGCAAGGTCCGCGTGGCCAAGAAGAGCCAGCAAACCGTCGAATAAAAGCCTATGTTGCGCGAACAGTACGAAAAGAAAATCGTTCCGGCGCTGATGGAGCGCTTCGGCTACAAGAACCGCATGGCGGTGCCGAGGTTGAAATTGGTGTCCGTCAACGTGGGCATGTCGACCAACCTCCTCAAGGATCCCAAGATCCCGGAGACGGTCGAGACGACGCTGACCCGCATCACCGGCCAGAAGCCGGTCAAGACGCTCGCGAAGAAGTCGATCGCCAGCTTCAAGGTCCGCCAGGGCCAGAACATCGGCATGAAGGTGACCCTCCGCGGCGCCCGCATGTGGCACTTCCTCGAGAAGCTCGTCCACGTGACCCTGCCCCGCGTCCGCGACTTCCGCGGCATCTCGCCGAAGCTCGTCGACAAGCAGGGCAACCTCTCCATGGGCTTCAAGGAATACATCGCCTTCCCGGAGATCCGCCCCGACGAGATCGAGAAGCTCCACGGGGTCCAGGTGACCGTCAACTCGACGGCCAAGTCCCGCGAAGAGGGCCTGGAACTGTTCCGACTCTTGGGCTTCCCCTTCAACGGCTAAGGCCGCACCCCTATGGCAACCGCCAATCAAATCGCCAAATCCAACCGCAAGCCGAAGTTCTCCACCCGCATCGTCCGGCGCTGCTGGCGCTGCGGCCGCCGCCACGGCTACATGCGGGACTTCGACCTCTGCCGCATCTGCTTCCGCGAACTCGCGAACCGCGGCGAGATCCCCGGTATCAAGAAAGCTAGCTGGTAACCCTATGATGACCGATCCCATCGCCGACATGCTCACCCGGCTGCGCAACGCCGCCGCCGTGCGCAAGCAGGAAGTCGTCCTGCCCCTGTCGCGGGTCAAGTTCGAGATCGCCAAGATCCTCGAGAAAGAGGGTTACCTCGCCGGAGTCGAAGCCACGGACGCGCATCACGGTCAGCTCAAGCTGAAGATGCGCTACACCGAGGACGGCTCCGTGATCCGCGACGTCCAACGCATCTCCAAGCCCGGCCGCCGCGTCTACGCGGCCAAGACGGACCTGCCCCGCGTCCTCAATGACCAGGGCATCGCCGTGATCTCCACCTCCTCCGGTCTCATGACCAACAAGGAAGCGCGCAAGCGCGGCCTCGGAGGCGAGGTCGTGTGCGAGATCTACTGATCCCCACGCTATGTCCCGCATCGGCAAACAACCCATCAAGATCCCTTCCGGCGTGGACGTGACGGTCTCCGAGACCGAACTTCGCGTGAAGGGCCCGAAAGGGGAGCTGAAGCTCGCTCTTCATCCGCACGTGCGCATCGCGCGCTCCACGCATGAGGAGCTCGGCGACGTCTTGACGGTCTCCGTCAAGGACGAGACCGACAAGAAGGACCGCGCGCTCTGGGGCCTCTTCAGCCGCCTGGCCTCCAACCTGGTCACCGGCGTCACGAAGGGCTACGAGAAGTCGCTCGAGTTCGTCGGCGTCGGCTACAAGGTCAGCGTCGCCGGCAAGACCGTGAAGATGGACGTCGGCTTCTCGCACGAGGTCGACTTCCCGCTCCCGGCCGGCATCGAAGCCAAGGCCGACAAGAACACGCTCACCCTGACCGGCATCGACAACCAGCTCGTCGGCGAGACGGCCGCGCGCATCCGCCGCATCCGCAAGCCGGAACCCTACAAGGGCAAGGGCATCAAGTACGTCGACGAGGTCATCCGCCGCAAGGCCGGCAAGTCGGCCAAGGCCGGAGCCAAGTAAACGACGCCTATGAAATCCACGAGCCAAAAGAAGATCGAAGCCCGCGAACGCCGCAGCGCGCGCGTCCGCGCCCGCGTGATCGGAAGCGTCAAGCGCCCCCGCTTGGCCGTCTTCCGCAGCGCCAAGCACATCTCGGCCCAGCTGATCGATGACGCCAGCGGCAAGACGCTGGCCGCCGCCGACGACGCCAAGATGAAGAAGGCGCCCGCCGAGGAAGGCATGGAAGCCAAGATCGCCAAGGCGTTCGCCGTCGGCAAGGACCTGGCCGAGAAGGCCAAGAAGGCCGGCATCACCGCCGCCGTCTTCGACCGCGGAGGCTACTCCTACCACGGCCGCGTCAAGGCGCTGGCCGACGGCGCCCGCGCCGGAGGACTCGAATTCTAATCCCGCACTATGCAGAACACCCAACAGCAGCGTGGTCCGGGAGGTCCGGGTCGCGGCGGCAACGATCGCCGCGGTCCTCGCCGCCCCCGCGTCGAGGAACCGAAGGAATTCGACCAGCGCATCCTCGCCCTCGACCGCGTCACCCGCGTCACCAAGGGCGGCAAGCGCATGCGCTTCCGCGCCACCGTCATCATCGGCGACCATAAGGGCCGCGTCGGCTACGGCGTGGCCAAGGCCGGCGACGTCTCGGCCGCGGTCAACAAGTCCGTGACCCAGGCCAAGAAGCGCCTGTTCACCGTCCCGCTCGTCAAGGAGACCATCCCGCATCGCGTCGACGCCAAGTTCGGCGCCGCCGTGGTCATGATGAAGCCCGCTCCCGCCGGTACCGGCGTGAAGGCCGGCGGCGCCATGCGCGTCGTCCTCGAGCTCGCCGGCGTCCCCAACGTCGTCGGCAAGTCGCTCGGCGGCAGCAAGAACAAGATCAACAACGCCAAGGCCACGATCGAAGCGCTCAAGACGCTCCGCGTGAAGTCCGCCGCGTCCAGCGCCGCCTGATATGCTGAAACTCCACTCCCTCAAGCCCAAGAAGGGCAGCAAGTTCACGAGCCGCCGCATCGGCCGCGGTCCGGGTTCCGGCCGCGGCAAGACCGCCGGTAAGGGCGGCAAGGGCCAGAAGGCCCGCACGGGCGGCCGCAAGGGCCTGCGCGCGCTCGGCATGAAGATGATCATCCGCCGCATCCCGAAGCTCCGCGGCTTCAAGAGCCAGTACGCGAAGGACGAGACCCTCACTCTCCAGGAACTCCAGACGGCGTTCCCGCAGGGCGGCATCGTCACCCGCGCCGAGCTCTCGAAGCGCGGCGTCATCTCCGGTTCGCGCGCCCAGGTCAAGGTCGTCGGCAACCTCGAGCTCACCCGCAAGCTGACGCTCAAGGGCCTCAAGGTCTCGGCCGGCGCCAAAGCCGCGATCGAGAAGGCCGGCGGTTCGGTTGCCTAAGAACTCAACGACGCGGTAGACTGCCATTCTATGTGGGCCAAATTCTCCCTGCTCTGGAAACAGAAGGACCTCCGCTCGAGCATCCTCAAGGTGCTGGGCATCCTGGTCATCTTCCGCATCGCCGCGCACATCCCGATCCCCGGGGTCGATCTTGAGAATCTCCGGAACTTCTTCCAGTCGAACCAGCTGCTCGGCCTGATGAACGTCTTCTCGGGCGGCACCCTCGACAACTTCTCGCTGGTCGCGCTCGGCGTCGGTCCGTACATCACCGCCTCCATCATCCTCCAGTTGCTGACGATGATCGTCCCGCAGCTCGAGGAGCTTTCGAAGGACGGCGAGTCCGGCCGCAAGAAGATCAACCAGTACACCCGCTACCTGTCCGTGCCGATGGCCTTCCTGCAGGGCTACGGCATGATCAGCCTGCTGAAGCAGTCCTCCGGCATCCTGACGAACCTCGACGCCTTCCACATCTTCACCGTGATGCTGACCATGACGGCCGGCACCGTGTTCCTGATGTGGCTCGGCGAGGTCATCGACGAGCAGAAGATCGGCAACGGCATCTCCATCCTGATCTTCGCCGGCATCGTCTCGGGACTGCCGTCCATCATCCAGCAGGCCATCCTGACCTACGACCCGTCCCGCCTCGTGGCCTACATCGGCTTCCTGGCGGTCGCGATCGCGACGGTCGCGGGCGTCGTCATCATCACGGAGGCCCAGCGCAACGTCCCGGTGACCTACGCCAAGCGCGTGGTCGGCGCGGGCATGGCCGGCGGGTCCAACACCCACCTGCCGCTTCGCGTGAACATGGCCGGCGTGATCCCGATCATCTTCGCGATCTCGATCATCCTGTTCCCCTCGATGATCGCCCAGTTCTTCGTGAACGCGAAGACGGCCTGGGTCGCTTCGGCGGCCAACTGGGTCATCACGGTGTCGCAGAACCAGCTGGTGTACGGCATCTCGTACTTCGTCCTGGTGCTCGCCTTCACCTTCTTCTACACCGCCATCGTCTTCAAGCCGGACCAGATCGCCGAGAACCTGCAGAAGCAGGGCGGCTACGTCCCGGGCATCCGCCCGGGCAAGCCGACGGCGGAATTCCTGACCTTCACGGTCAACCGCATCACGCTGGCGGGCGCCGTGGCCATCGCGGTCATCGCCGTCCTCCCGCTCCTGGTTCAGCAGTTCCTCACGGGAACGCAGAACCTGGTGGTCGGCGGCTCCTCGCTCCTCATCATCGTCTCGGTCGTGCTGGAAATCGTCCGGCAGATCCAGTCGCAGATGACGATGCGGGAATACGATTACGACGCGATCAAGTAAGAAGGTATCGGCGCGGCGCGGGCACTGGCCCCTCCGTCCAACGGGACTGCGGGTCCAGCACCCGCACCACGCCGGAAGTCGTAATCAAAGAGAAGAAGAAAAAAGGGCGGCCTCCGGGCCGCTCTTTCGGTATTGACGCACGCGGTTGCGTCCGTGGTAGGAGGCGGGGGTATACTCTTAACGATATGCCCATGCTTACCCAGGACGACCTCAAGGCCATCGGTACGATCGTCGGGGAACAGATCCGTGACGAGGTGCCCAAGATCATCAAGGAACTCGTACCGCCCATGATCAAGGCTGGCATTGATGAACTCGTACCGCCCATGATCAAGGCTGGCATTGATGAACACGTGCCGCCCATGCTCGATTCTTTTGAGGAACGCATGAACGTGAAGTTCGACGCCGTGCACGAACAGCTCGACGGCATGGAAAACCGCCTCGTTTCCGTCGAGAGCCAGATGGTCACCAAGTCCTACCTCGACGACAAGCTCGCGCATTACGTGCAGAAACCGTTCTGAAGGGAAACCCGGCCCGATGGCCGGGTTTTTGGTACACTGTCCCGGTATGACCGACACCCGCCATCATCCCATCGCCGTCCTGCCGAAAGGGGAGCAGAGGAGCATCCTGTGGCATGGGATCCTCATGTTCTTCGCGACGGGAGGGCTCGCGATCGCCGCGGCGCAGAAGGCGGGGTTCTCCGGCGGGTACGCGCCGTCGGCGGCGGTGTCCGTGCCGTACATCCTGACGGTCGTCTTCCTGGCCACGATCATGCTGATCCTGGCGCTCAAGACCATCCGGAAGCCCGCCGTCTTCCAGGCGCTCTTCACCTTCGCGATGCTCTCCGGCGCCTGGTTCATCGCCGACATCTACTTCCGCCCGGAGGCGGCCCTCCTCATCGGGTCGGCCGTCGTCCTCCTGCGCTTCGTCTGGAAATCGGTCCTGGCGGCCAATCTCACGCTGGCGGTCGGCATCGCCGGCATCGCCGCCGCCATCGCCGCCGACCTCACGCCGAACGCCGTCCTCATCGTTTTGGCCGCGCTTTCCTTCTATGATATCGTGGCCGTGTACCGCACCCGGCACATGGTGAAGATGTTCCGCGAGCTCACCTCGCACGGCGTCGTCCTGGCCTTCACCCTGACCCCGCTCCGGTTCCGCTCCCTCGTCGGACGATCGTCCGAAGGCGCGGCGAACCGCGCGATGCTCCTCGGGACCGGCGACGTGGCCGTTCCCGCCATGCTCGCGGCCGCCGCCCTGCGCGTCGGACCGGTCCCCGCGGTCGCTTCGCTCGCCGGCGCCGCCGCCGGTTTCGCCCTGATGTTCATGCTCTTCCTGGCCCAGCCGAAGCGCGCCCCGATGCCGGCCCTGCCGCCCATCGCGCTCGGCGCCACCGCGGGGTATCTCCTCTCAATCCTCTTCCTCTCCCCATGAACAAGATGAAGCTCGCCGTGCTCGGGACCCAGGCTTCGGGCAAGGGGACCCAGTCGCACATCCTTTCCATCACCATGGGCGTCCCGGCCGTCTCGGTCGGCGACCTGCTTCGCGACCTGCAGAACGAGGATTCGGACCGCGGGCGCGCCGCCAAGGCCAACATGGCCAAGGGCGCGTTCGTCGGCGACGAGATCATCATGCCGCTCCTGAAGGACTGGGTGGCGAAGCACCAGCAGGGCTGGATCATCGACGGCTTCCCGCGCTCGGTCGAGCAGGCCAAGAAATGCGAACCGTTCTTCAAGCCGGACGCCGTCCTGTATCTGGAGGTGCCCGACGAGGAATCCAAGCGCCGCATCTCCTACCGCCGCGTCTGCGCGAAGTGCAAGACCAACTACAACCTCATCACCCAGCCTCCGCAGAACGCGAAAGGCGTCTGCGACGTCTGTGGCGGAGAACTCATCCGGCGGCCGGACGACACGCCCGAGCTGGTCGAGGAACGCCTCCGCCACTATCACGAGGTCACGGAGCCGCTGAAGGCCTGGTTCGACGAGCGCAAGAAGCTGGTGCTCATCAACGCCAAATCCGGCATCCCCGACGTCGCGCGCGACATCCAGCTCAAGCTCGACGAGTTCCTGCGGCACAAGAAAGGCAAGAAGAAGTTCCGCGCCTGGCTGCTCGTCGCCATCATCATCGTCATCATCGTCGGCGTCACGTTCACCGTCACCGGCCACATCATCAACTCGCGGTGATTGACGTTCCCGCCCGGAAGGGCTAAGCTCCGTTGGCTATGGCCGCCACGATTTACACGCCCGAAGAGATCGCGAAGCTCCGTGAAGGCGGAGCTCTTTTGAGCGAGATCCTGGGCGAACTCTGCGCGATGGTGAAGCCGGGCGTCTCGACGGCCGACCTCGACCGCCATGCCGAGAAGCGCATGCGCGACGCGGGCGGCGAGCCGTCCTTCAAGGGCTACAAGGCCGGCGGCCCCACGCCCTTCAACGGCACGGTCTGCACGTCGATCAACGATGAGGTCGTCCACGCGCCGCCGCACCCCGGCCGGAAACTCAAGGAAGGCGACATCATCTCGCTCGACATCGGCCTCCGCTACAAGGGACTCTGCACCGACATGGCCGTTTCCGTGCCGGTCGGCCGGGTCTCCGAGAAGGCGCTGAAGCTCATCCGCGTCACCAAGGAATCGCTCATGGCCGGCGTCGACGCCGTTCGGGCCGGCCGCAAGATCCGCGAGATCGGCCAGGCCGTCCAGCCGGTCGTGGAGCGCGCCGGTTTCGGCGTGGTGCGCGCCCTGGTCGGCCACGGCGTCGGGCACAAGGTCCACGAGGAGCCGAACGTCCCGAACTACGACGATCCGGACATGCCCAAGGTCGTCATGAAGGAGGGCATGGTCCTCGCCATCGAGCCGATGGTGACCATGGGCTCCTGGGAAGTCGATCTGGCTCCCGACGACTGGACGTTCACGACCGACGACGGAAGCCTCGCCGCGCACTGGGAGCTGACGCTCGCCGTCACGGCGGACGGCTACGAGATCCTCACGCCCCTCCCGATCTGATATGAACGTCCTCGCCGTCGATCACGGCTCCAAGCGCGTCGGGCTGGCCATCGGGTCGACCGATTCCGGCACGGCCGCGCCGTTGAAGCTCCTCCATCACGGGGGCGATGCCGCGCTCATCGAGGACATCAAGGCCGTCGCGAAGAGCGAACGCGTCGATCAGGTGATCGTCGGCCTTCCGTTCTCGACCGACGGGTCTTCTTCGTCGCAGACCGACGCGGCACGCGCCTTCGCGGCGAAGCTCGAAGCGGCGCTCGACGTCCCCGTCGTCATGGAGGACGAGCGCTTCTCCAGCCGCGAGATCGAGGCGCACATGAATGCCATGGGCGGCAAGAAGGCCTGGAAGGCCTCCGGCCTCGACCGCGACACCGCCGCCGCCACGCTTTTCCTGCAGACCTACCTGGATCGTCTGAGAACGGAATAAATGTCCTCGACCTATCACGTCCGCGGCGTGGTGCTCCGCCGCGAGACCTGGCGCGACGCCGCGCGCCTCTACACCATCTACACCCGCGAAGCCGGGAAGCTTTTGGCCGTGGGACGGGGCACGCGCAAGCTGCTCTCCAAGCTCGGACCGCATCTCGAGCCGTACGGCGTCGTCGACCTGCACCTCGCGCGCGGCCGCAAGACCGAGACCGTCTGCGGCGCCATCATGGTGCGCCCGCCCGACCCGTTCGCCGCGGACGAGCGCCGCTATCTCGCCGTCTCCTTCGCCGCCGAGATGGTCGACCACTTCGTGAAGACGGGGGACCCCGACCCCGACCTCTGGCGGCTGATCGAGGCCTGGTACGCCGATCTCGCCGTCGTCCCCGTCGAACACGTCGACGCGCGCCTCACGGCCTTCGTCTGGCGGTTCATGTCGCACCTCGGCTATCGTCCCAAGTTCGACGGCTGTTCCGAGTGCGGACGCCCGCTCCGCTACGAGGCGGCCCGCTTCCTGCCGATTCCCGGGACGGCCGCCTGCGGCGCTTGCGTCCTCGACGAGCGCGCGCTCGCCGGCTGCGAGACGCTCGACCACCGTTCCGTCGCCGCCATCGGCCGCGTCCTTGACGACGCGTCCTCGCCGCCGCCCGCGCACGACGCGGCCGCCTTCGCGTCCGCCCTCGCGTTCATGGAAGCGCGCCTCGATCGGCCGCTCTCCAGCCTGCCGCTCGTCCGTGCTATGATGAAGGCGAAAGCTTACGCTTAAAGGAGGAAGTATGGATCAACCCGCGCAGAAACCGGGTTTCACGAAGCCGCTTGGCGGCTTCATCGTCGTCCTGGCCGTCGCCGTGCTCGTCGGCGTCTGGCTGTACGTCGACATGGTCAGGAACGAGCTCGAGATGAAGGTCGACGCCATCGCCGTCGATCTCCAGGCCGTCAGGGCCGCCCGCGAGGCCGGAAAGGAAGACGGGTGGGATCAGCCCGCGGAGACGAAGAAGAACACCTACGCCGCGATTCTCGGGAAGTACCGGTTCCAGGTCGACGTGCCGGTCGGATACCGGTTGGACGTCACTGAAGGGCCTACGGACGAACTCAGCGCGTATGTCATCAGGGATGACGTGTCCGAGAACGAGTCGCCGACCCCCGACATGGTCATCAGCCTCGTCAATCTCGCGACGGAACCGTACGCCTCCATGCTCGGCAAGGACGAACCCGGTACGCGGCTCGTCGCCACGCCGGACGGGAAGTACGCCTTCTGGATCCGCGGCTGGGAGGACCAGGAGTGGTCCGGTTCCGCGGCGGTCCTGGCAAGTTTCAAACCGCTCTAGGCCCAGGACCCGCCGCCCGGCGGGTCTTGTTTTCCCCGAAGTTTCGGGCTAAGGTAAGGCCGATATGGAACACGTCATCGTCCGCGACATCGCGAAATACGCCGGCCAGGAAGTCCTGCTGAAAGGCTGGTGCCACAACTTCCGCTCGTCCGGCTCCATCTTCTTCCTGCAGTTCCGCGACGGCAGCGGCCGTCTTCAGGCCGTCATCTCCAAGAAGGAAGTCCCGGAGGAGACGTGGAACGCCTGCCAGTCGCTTTCCATCGAAGCGTCGGTCGAGATCGAAGGCCTCGTGAAGGCCGAACCGCGCTCGCCCTCCGGCTACGAGATCGGCGCCAAGGCCGTCCGCGTCGTCGCGCTTCCGACGGAGGAATTCCCGATCGGCAAGAAGGAGCATGGTCCCGAGTTCCTGATGGACATGCGCCATCTCTGGCTGCGTTCGTCGCGCCAAGAGGCCGTCATGCGCGTCCGCGACGAGATCGCCTTCGCCATGCGCGAGTTCATGAAGGAGCGGGGATTCACGCTCACCGATTCGCCCATCTTCACGCCCAACGCCGTCGAAGGCACGACGGACCTCTTCGAAGTGAAGTACTTCGACGACAAGGCCTACCTCTCGCAGTCCGGACAGCTCTACCTCGAAGCCACCTCCGCCGCGCTCGGCAAGACGTATTGCTTCGGCCCGACGTTCCGCTCCGAAAAATCCAAGACGCGCCGCCACCTCACCGAGTTCTGGATGCTCGAGGCCGAGGCCGCCTACATGGACTACGAGCAGAACATGCAGCTGCAGGAAGACATGGTCGTCCATGTCGTGAAGAAGGTGCTCGCCAACCGCCGTGAAGACCTGAAGACGCTCGAACGCGACACGGCGCCGCTCGAGAAGGTCGCCGAGGGCGGCTTCCCGCGCATCACGCACGCCGAAGCGGTCGCCAAGCTCCGCGAACTCGGCAGCGACATCAAGGAAGGGGACGACCTCGGCGCCGACGACGAGACGCTCCTCACCCAGCAATACGACAAGCCCATCTTCGTCCATCACTACCCGGTCGAGATCAAGGCCTTCTACATGAAGCCCGACCTCCAGGATCCGACCCGCGTCCTGAACGACGACATGCTCGCGCCGGAAGGCTACGGCGAGATCATCGGCGGTTCCCAGCGCATCGACGACCTGAAGCTCCTCGAGGAACGCATCGCGAGCCACGGCCTGCCGAAGGAAGCTTTCGAGTGGTATCTCGACATCCGCCGCTACGGCTCCGTCCCGCACTCCGGCTTCGGCATCGGCCTCGAACGCACCGTCGCCTGGATCTGCAAGCTGCCGCACGTGCGGGAGACCATCCCGTTCGCGCGGCTCCTGAACCGTCTGAAGCCCTAGCTCAAGCGGAATCCCAGCATCGACACGCTGCCGTAGACGACGCCTTCGTTGAAGAACGAGGGCGTCTCGTCTTTTTCCTGGAGGCCGAGCGCGTAGAGCAGCGGCCAATAATGGTCGGGACTGGGGATCGAGAGCTGTGCGGCGTGGCCGAGCTTCTCGTACGCGACGAGCGCGTCATGGTCGCGGTCCTCGATGAGTTTCCTGGAGACGGCGTCGAACTCGGCGGCCCAGTCGAACGGCCGCTCGGACGACGGGTCGACCATGCCGAGGTTGTGCACGATGTTCCCGCTGCCCATGATCAGCACGCCCTTGCGTCGCAGGGGAGCGAGCGCGCGTCCGAGCTCGTAATGGAAGCGCGAAGGCTTGGTATAGTCGAGGCTCAGCTGGAAGGTCGGGATGTCGGCGTCGGGGTAGAGCCGCTTCAAGACGGACCATGTGCCGTGATCGAGGCCCCATTCCGTGTCGAGTCCGATCGGGACGTCCTTGGCCGCATGACGCGCCGCTTCGGCCGCTGCCGGCGCGCCGGGGCACGGATAGCGCTGGTCGAAGAGTTCCTGCGGGAAGCCGTAGAAGTCGTGGATGGTGCGCGGCTGCGCGGAGACATGCACCAGCGTCTCGCGGACGAACCAATGCGCCGAAACCGAAAGGATGGCGCGCGGTTTGGGCAGTTCCTGGCCGATCCGCGTCCAGGTGCGGGAGAAGCGGTTGTCCTCGATGGCGTTCATCGGATCGCCGTGGCCGACGAACAGCGCCGGCATCCGTTCGGTGGAAGGAAGCGCGTTCGCGGAAGCGTGGAAGTCCTTGAGAGTCATATCCTGCAGTATACTCGCAGCGAGGCGATGTCAGAAGGTCAAAAATATCGGCTAAGGTAAGCCATTATTCCTATCTCCGCGCCGAGTTGAACATCCCGCGACCTCGTGCTAGAGTTCATGGGAAATCACCGCATATGAACCGCATTTTGGTATTGGACACGCTCAAACACGTCGGCGAGGAAGTCACGCTCAAGGGCTGGGTGCACGTGCGCCGCAACATGGGCAAGATGATCTTCATCGAGCTCCGCGACCGCTCCGGCATCATCCAGGTCGTCTTCCATCCGGGAAATCCCGACGCGCTGGCCTCCGCCGCCGATCTCCGCCCCGAGTACTGCGTCGCGATCCGCGGCAAGGTGAACAAGCGCCCGGAGAAGCAGGTCATGGCCGACCAGCCGACCGGAACGGTCGAGTTCGAGGCGATCGAGCTCACCATCCTCAACGAAGCCAAGACGCCCCCCTTCGAACTCACGGCCGACACGCGCGGGGTCGACGAGGAGCTCCGCCTCAAGTACCGCTACCTCGACATCCGCACCGAGCGCCTCCGCAAGAACCTGGTGCTCCGCGACCAGGTCGTCTTCGCGTTCCGCAAGTGGCTCCGGGGCGAAGGCTTCGTCGAGATCGAGACGCCCGTCCTCACCAAGGGCACGCCGGAAGGCTCCCGCGAGTATCTCGTCCCGTCGCGCCTCCACGCCGGCAAGTTCTACGTGCTTCCGCAGTCGCCCCAGCAGTTCAAGCAGCTCCTGATGGTCGCGGGCATGGAGCGCTACTTCCAGGTCGCGCGCTGCTTCCGCGACGAGGACCAGCGCGGCGACCGCCAGCCGGAATTCACCCAGCTCGACCTCGAGATGTCGTTCGTCACGCAGGAAGACGTCCTCGAGACGTGCGAGCAGATGATGATCGACGTCATCAAGGAGGTCGCGCCGGAGAAGACCATCACGCAGGTGCCGTTCCCGCGCTTCACGCACGCCGAGTCGCTCGAGAAGTTCGGCAGCGACAAGCCCGACATCCGCAAGGACAAGAACGACCCGAACGAGCTCGGCTTCTCCTGGGTGCTCGACTTCCCGATGTTCGAGAAGGACGACGCCGGCGGCCTCCAGGCCGCGCACCATCCGTTCTGCATGCCGCACCCGGACGACGTCGAGCTCCTCGACAGCGACCCGTTCAAGATGCGCGCCTCGTCCTATGACATGGTGCTGAACGGCTACGAGCTCTCCTCCGGTTCCATCCGCATCCACCAGCGCGAGCTCCAGAACAAGATCTTCAAGCTGCTCGGCCTCGACGACGAGACGATCGAGAAGCGCTTCGGCCACATCCTTGAAGCCTTCGAGTTCGGCGCGCCTCCGCATGGCGGCATGGCCCCCGGCATCGACCGCCTGGCCATGATCCTCTCGAACGAGCCCAACATCCGCGAAGTCATCGCCTTCCCGAAGACCGGTGACGCCCGCGATCCGATGATGGGCGCCCCTTCGACCCTGCCCGAAGCCCAGCTCCAGGAAGCCCACATCCTCGCTCTCGCTCCGAAGGAGAAAAAGGGCTAAGATTAAGCTGTTAAATAGACCCCTCGGCTTCGCTCGGGGTGACAAACTTCCTATGGCCGTCGCCAAGCCTCTCCTCAAATATCTCGACAAGGCCGAGATCAAGTACGAGATCGTCCCGCACAAGAAGGTCTACACCGCCTACGATTTGGCGCAGACCCTCGGAGAGAAGCTCGACGGCATCGCCAAGACCCTGCTCGTGAAGGTCGAATTGCCCAAGATCGACAAGCGCGGCAAGCACGTCATCCTGGTCATCCCGGCCTCGTACCGCGCCAATTTCAACAAGATCAAGAAGTCGCTCAAGGCCAAGAAGGTGTCGATGGCGGTCGAGAAGACGCTGAAGAAGCTCGACCTCAACCCCGGCGCCATCACGCCCTTCGGCGGCTACCACAAGCTGGAGATCCTGATGGACAAGGCGCTCCTGAAGACCAAGAGCGTGCTGGTCAGCGCCGGCGCCCATACCGAGGCGCTCCGCGTGAAGGTCAGCGACCTGCACGAGAAGGAGAACGCCACGCTTGGCCAGTTCGGCGACAAGGCCAAGCTCAAGCTGCAGAAGGCCGTGAAGAAGGCGAAGAAGAAGGTCCGGAAGGCCGTGAAGAAAGCCAAGAAGGTCCTGAAGAAAAAGAAGCGGTAAACGGGGGGACGCGCGCGATGTACGACATCAAGATCGAGAAATTCGAAGGTCCTCTCGACCTCCTGCTCAAGCTGATCGAGCGGGAGGAGCTTGATATCACGCAGGTCGCGCTCGTGAAGGTCACCGACCAGTACATCGAGCACCTCAAGAAGCTGCCGGAGATCCCCGCCGAAGAGCTCGCCGACTTCCTGGTCGTCGCCGCGCGCCTCCTCTACCTGAAGTCGAAGATGCTGCTCCCGCTCCTGCAGTGGGGCCAGGAAGAGGAGGAGGGCGACCTCGAGCGGCGCCTCCGGATGTACAAGGAGTACGTCGAGGCGGCCAAGAAGGTGCAGGCGATGCTCTCCGAACGGCGCCACACCTACGTCCGCGAGAAGCCCCCCGTCTCCGCCCTGGGCTTCGCCCCGCCCAAGGACCTGACCGCCGACAAGATGGCCGAGCTCTTCCGCGACGTGCTCCGCCGGCTCATCCCGGTGGTCAAGACGCCGGAGGGCGTCATCGAGAAGACCGTCTCCATCCACGAGAAGATCCAGCGCATCCACGACCTCATCAGGAAGCACAGCAAGCTCAGCTTCCACCACGTCCTCCGGGACGCCGCCACCCGCGCCGAGATCATCGTCTCCTTCCTTGCCCTGCTCGAGATGGTCAAACAGCGCCACGTCACGGTGAAGCAGGGCGACCACTTCGGGGAAATCCATCTTGAAAAAGTATGAGCGTCAAATCCGAAATCGAATCCCTCCTCTTCGTCTCCAGCCGCCCGCTCTCCGCGAAGCGGCTCGCCGAGGCGAGCGGACACTCCAAGAAGGAGGTCGAGGAAGCCCTCGAGGCGCTCGCCGCGGAATACGACGCGCGCGACGCGTCCGGCGTGATGCTGCTCAGGAACGGCGACGAGGTCCAGATGGCCACCGCGCCCGACAACGCCGAAATGGTGAAGACGTTCCTGAAGGACGAGTCCTTCGGCGAGCTCACGCGCCCCGCGCTCGAGACGCTCACGATCGTCGGCTACCGCGGCCCGCTCACCAAGGCGGAGCTCGAACAGATCCGCGGCGTGAACTGCAGCCTCATCCTGCGCAACCTGATGATCCGCGGCCTGGTCGAGACGGAAGGCGGCAAGACCGACGACCCGACGGCCCCCGCGACCTATCGCGTGACCTTCGACTTCCTGCGCTACCTGGGCATCCGGCAGATGTCGGAGCTGCCCGACTTCGAGAACCTGCGCTCCGACGAGAACCTGCAGAAGCTGCTCGAAGCGTCCGCCGCAAAGGCCGCGCCGCCCGCCGAGGCGTCCTGATATGGCGACGTTCCTCCTGCACCTCCTGCTCCTCTCCGTCTTCGCCGGCGTCACCGGCCGGACCGATCTTCTGCGTCCGCCGCGCGTCACGCTGGCGGCCGAGGCGCCCGTCGCGGAGGTTGAGCCGGCGCCCGCCGCGCCATCCGGTCCGCGCAAGCTCGACCCGGCCAGCCTGGGCGTGAAGCTCACGGCGCCGTCGGCCGCGCTCATCGACACCCGCAGTGGCGAGGTGCTGTTCTCGCAGGGCGACGACCGCATCGTGCCGATCGCCTCCATCACCAAGCTCATGACGGCGATGGTCCTGTTGGACATGGAACCGGACTGGGACAGGATGATCTCCGTCGAATCCGGCGACAATGCCCTCTCCGGCATCCAGTACCTGCGCGTCGGCGACCGCCTGCCGGCCGACGAGCTCTTCGACGTCATGCTCGTCGGTTCCGCCAACAACGCCGCCATGGCGCTCTCGCGCTCGCTCGGCGCCGGCCGCGAGGCCTTCGTCGCCAGGATGAACTCCAAGGCGCGCGAGCTCGGACTGTTCCACACCTCCTTCGTCGACCCGACCGGCTACGGCCCCGAGAACGTCTCGACCTCGCTCGACGTCGCCCGCCTCGCCTATGCCGCCCTCGAACGCCCCAGGATCCGCGAGGCCCTCACGCGTACGGAACTGGTCGTCCGCACCGAGGCCGGCGCCGAACGGCGCGTGCCCGCCACCAACGAACTGCTCACCAGTTTCCTGAACGAGGGGGAGTTCACCATCGTCGGCGGCAAGACGGGCTATACCGAGGAAGCCGGCTACACGCTGGTCCTGCGCGCGAAGAAGGGCGCCGCCGACGTCATCGCCGTCACGCTCGGAAGCGCCACCTCTGAAGACCGTTTCCAAGACGCCAAATCGCTGCTGTTCTGGGGTTTCAAAACATTCGCCTGGTGACGTGCTAGAATAGGGGGAGTATGAGGATCGCGATCGATTGCCGTCCTATCGTCAGTCCGGAGAAGGGGGAGATGGCCGGCATCGGCCACTACGCCCGTTTTCTCGTCCGTCATCTCCTGAAGATCGACGAGGAGAACGAATACGTCCTGTTCTTCGACGAACGCGCAAGGCGGAGCCTGATCGGCGAAGTCGTCGGGTCCGCGCGCAACGCGGAAGCCGTCGTCCTGCCGCTCTCGCGCTTCAAGCGGCTGATGCCGTACGCCTACTCGCACCGGTACGTCTCGTCCGCCATCGCCAAGTCGGACGCCGACGTCTATCACGGCACGACCGGCAGCCTCCCGATGGCCTACCGCGGCCGGAGCGTCATCACCGTCCACGATCTCGCCATCTACGCGCGCCCCGACTGGTTCCCTGGCGGGCAGTTCTTCTCGCGCCGCTTCGTCGTGCCGGCCTCCGTCCGGAACGCCACCAAGGTCATCGCCGTCTCGCACTTCACCAAGCGCGAGATCCAGCGCGTCTTCGCCGTCCCGTCGGAGAAGATCGCGGTGGTCCACGAGGGCGTCGAGCCCCCGCCGCCCGAATCCTGGGAGACGCCCGCCCCGAAGGACCTCCGCAAGCCCTACATCCTGTATCTCGGCACGGTCGAGCCCCGCAAGAACGTCGAGGGCCTCGTGCGCGCCTACGCCTCCTTGGCCGAACGATTCCCGAAGCTCGTCGGCGCGACGGAACTCGTCGTCGCCGGCGGAAAGGGCTGGAAATCGGAGAAGGCCTTCGCCGCCATCGAGGAGGCCAACAAGCGGCTGGCGCATTCCGGACCGCGCGTACGCGTCCTCGGCTACGTGCCGGAGAAGGAGAAGCACGCGCTCATGGCGCACGCGATGATGTTCGTCTTCCCGAGCTGGCACGAGGGTTTCGGCCTGCCGGTGCTCGAAGCCATGAACCTCGGCGTCCCCGTCATCACCTCGAACGTCACCGCCCTCCCGGAAGTCGCCGGCCGCGGCGCGGCCCTGCTGGTCGATCCCAGCCGCGAGGAGGAGCTCGCGCTGGCGATGAAGCATCTGCTGGAAGACGAACTCAAGCGCTCCGAACTCGGCCGCCGAGGCCTCGAGCGTTCCACCGAGTACCGCTGGGACAAGACGGCGGGGGAGACCCTCGAAGTCTACGAGGAAGCCGCGAAGAAATCCTGAACGAAAAGACCCTCACGTTTCCGTGAGGGTCTTTTGGTTGCGGGAGCGGGACTCGAACCCGCGACCTCGAGGTTATGGGCCTCGCGAGCTGCCAACTGCTCTATCCCGCGTCATTTGGGCGTGGAGGCAGTATACGGCGGTCCGCGCCGGGTGTCAAGCGGAAGCCGCGTCGGACCCGCCGTCGAGCGGGAGGTCGAACCAGAAGGTGGAACCAGCGTTTTCCTTGGAGACGAAGCCGATGTCGCCTCCGTGGGCGTGGACGAAATGGCGCGCCAGGGAGAGGCTCACGCCGTCGGCGTCCGGCAGCATCGCGGAAGCGTTCGAGGCGCGGAAGAAGCGCGTGAACACGCGTTCCTGGTCCTTCTTCGGGATGCCGACGCCCCGGTCCGCGATCTCGAAGCGCACGCGGTGGTCGCTCACGTCGATCCTGGCGTCGACGCGCCCGCCCTCCCTGGAATACGCGACGGCGTTGTCGGTCAGCTTGGTCAGCGCCTCCCGGATCTTGTCGGGGTCGATGAGGAGCTTGGGCAGCTTCCGTTTCGGCGGGGCGTAGCCGCACTTCAGGTTCTTGGCGGCGCACTTCTTCTTCCAGCCGACGAGGACCTCCTGCCAGATGTCGGAGAGCGAAGCGGCCGTCTTGCGCAGGACGAGGCGGCCTTCCTCGACGTCGAGCGCCGTCAGCATGTCGTTGATGCGGCGGATGACCTCGATATCCTCGGCCAGCGCGCCTTCCACGGGCTCCATCTGCCTCTTGGGCACCTTGCCGTACGCGCCGGTCGCGAGCGCCTCCAGGTTCCAGCGGATGGCCGAGAGCGGCGTGCGCAGCTGGTGCGAGACGACGAGGATGAACCGGTCGCGGATCTCGTCGAGCTCCTTGATGCGCGCCTCGTTCTCGACGCGTTCCGTGATGTCGCGGGAGTTGATGACGAGCCCCCGCACCGCGGGGTCAGCGAGCAGGTTGTTGCCGTAGGCCTCGAGCCAGCGCCACGAACCGTCCTTGTGGCGCATCCGGAGGGTGATGCGGTCCGTCGCGCCCGGGCGCTTCAGCGCTTCGGCGAAGGCGGCCTTCACTTTCGGCAAGTCATCGGGATGGAAGAAGTCGAAGGCCGTCTGCCCCTGCATCTCCTTCCGCGTGAAGCCGACGAACTTCTCGTTCGAGGGGTTCTCGTATACGATCCTGCCCTTCGGATCGAGGATGGTGATGAGTTCCAGCGCGTTCTCGAACAGCGATCGGAAATACGCCTCGCTGCGGCGCAGCCTGCGGAACGCGCTCCAGACGACGAAGAGCATCGCCAGCAGCGCGCACAGCAGGAGGAGCAATCCCGTCGTCATATGGGCGCATTGTACCGCGTCCCGGGCGATAAAAAAACGCCGCTGCCATCAGATGGCGGCGGCGAGCTTGGGAAGGAGCGAGCGGCGGAGCTTCCTGAGCCCCGATTCCTGCAGCTGGCGGATGCGTTCGCGGCTCAGGCTGTACTTCTTGCCGATCTCCTGGAACGTCTGTTCCTCGTCGTCGGCGAGCCCGAACCGCAGGAGCAGGATGTCCTGCTCGATCGGCTTCAGCTTGCGCATCTCCGACCTGAGCATGGCGAATTCCGAGCCGGACCGGATCGTCGCCCACTCGGGCGGCGGCTCCTCGTCCTCGACGGCGAGGAAATCGCCGAGCGGTTCGTCGCGCTCGTGGCTGACGGCCTCGTCGATCGAGACCGGCGAGAGCGTCCAGGTGCGGATCTTGGAGACCTTGTCGGCTTCGATGCCGACGGCCTTCGCCACTTCCTCGTCGTCCGGCATGCGTCCCAGCGAGACGAAGAGCTCCGACCGGCGCTTGCCGATCTGGTGCGCCGCCTCGATGAGGTGGACCGGCAGGCGGACCGTGCGGCCCTTGTCGGCGATCGCGCGTCCGATGCTGTGGCGGATCCACCAGGTGGAGTACGTCGAGAAGCGGAAGCCGCGCCGGTAGTCGAAGAGCGGCGTCGCGTGCATCAGGCCGATGTTGCCTTCCTGCACGAGGTCCGGCAGCGGGAGCAGTCCGACGTAGCGCTTGGCGACGTTGACCACGAGGCGCAGGTTCGATTCGACCAGCGTCTTCACGATGGCCCGTCCCTCGGCGTCCTCCTTGACGAGGTCGATCATCAGCTCCTTCTGGGGGCTCGCGCCGCCGAAGTAGAACTCGATCAGCCTGTTCCGGAGGCGCTTGCCCTTCGCTCCGCGCGGGTTGAACTGCCGGATGAAGATCCCGGCGTTCTCGCCTTCGGGCGTCGGGGCTTCCGCGTCCTCCTCCTTCAGGAGGTCCTCGGCCGCCTTCAGGCGTTCGACGATGATGTCGACCGCCCGTTCGGACAGCCGTCGGCCGAGATCGATCTCCTCCTCGGGCTTGAGCAGGGGGAGTCCGTTCTTGAGGTCGCGGAGGTAGCGTCCGAAGGGGCTGAGCCGCGTGCCGGACTCCTCTTCGTTCCCGGCGGGCGTCTCGACGTCTTCAACGACGTCGTCCTCGACCTCCTCGTCCTCGGCGGCGGTCACCTCCTCGTCGTCGATGACGACGGGGGCGGCCTCGACGAGCGGCTGGTCCTTCACGATCGCCTTGGGCGAATTCCGCTTTTTCGAGGCGCGCTTGCGGCGGCCGGCGGAAGGGTCAAAGGACTGCTTTTTCTTGGCCATGACTGCCTCCTTACGGTCGGTCGTTCGTCCGTCGTCGGACCCTTCCTCTTATCAGGTATTCCGGTTCCGGTCAAGTCCGGCCCCTTGCCAACTTCGGCCTATTTTGATAGCATTTTGCCGGTAAGACCCCGTGGCGGGGTAGCTCAGTTGGTTAGAGCGTGGGACTCA